>Ga0210397_10002011_pt1 | contig 12921 bp, 7 predicted proteins | sample IncBWH2OmetaG_FD_160126 | JGI IMG/M metagenome (GOLD analysis project Ga0210397, IMG submission 160126) | Forest soil microbial communities from Barre Woods Harvard Forest LTER site, Petersham, Massachusetts, United States - Inc-BW-H-2-O ...
CCCTTTGTCGGCCGCAATGCACGAGACAAAATGAATCCAACGAGGGCAACGGGCAAGAGGAACACCGCTCCACCAACAATCGTGTTCTTCAAGAACTCTTTCATCAAATTTCCTCCCCGGCACGCAATTTGCTCGGCCAAACGCGAGAACCCTGCTATGTAGACGACAAAACCATAACTCCGCAGGACACCTTATACCACTGCGCCGATCGCCAAGCCGGGAAAAAGTGGAGCAAGGCCGGGTCGCTGAGGCCCGGTGCCGTCATTAGGTCGAGGATCGAATGCAATTCGATCAATTGAGCCGACGCGATTGTATCACGCTGATTGGCGCCTCATTTGGCGGTTTGATGCGTACACGCTCGGCATATCCGCAAGAGATATTCAAGGCGCTCCCTGCAGGCGACTACGGACCGTGGGGTTTTGATCTTACCGGCGCTGACTTTGAAGCCAGACCCGGCGAGGACTTCTTTCGCTACGCTAATGGCGCTTGGTTCGACCGCGCCGGCATTGCGCCGGACCGTGATACAAATAGCGTCGATACCCAGTTATCGGACATCGCGGAGGCGCGCATCCGCGAGATCCTGATGCGCGGTGAAATCGGCGTGGAGCCTTCTACTCGCGAGGATGCCCTCAAGATCGGCATGTTCTATTCGACTTTCATGGACGAGGCGCGCGTCGAGGCTCTTGACGCTGGCCCGCTGGCTCCGTTCATCGAAATGTTGCGCAGCGCAGATACACGCGCTGATCTCGCAGAGCTTATGGCAAAGACATTTTTTGGCTCGATCCTTGGCCTTTCCATAGGGATTGACGCCAAAGCGCCGGACAAATACGCCGTCGTAATCGGGCAGGGAGGGCTTGGTCTGCCAGATCGCGACTACTATCTCGTCGCTCACTTTTCGAGCAAAAGGGCTGCGTACCTCGCCTATATTGCGCAACTTCTGAGTCTGATCGGCTGGGAGAAGCCGGAGGAATGCGCCGCCGCAATTTTGACTTTCGAAACTGCAATCGCAAAGGCGAGCTGGACCCTGACGGACAGACAGGAGCCGGAAAAGGTATATCATCCGATGGCGGTTGCACAGCTCGCGCGGGCCGCTCCGTTTCCGTGGCTTAGGTTTCTGCAAGGAGCCGAGCTGGCTGCACTTGACCGCGTCGTTCTAGCGGAGTTGACGGCGATCCAAAGGATCGTAGCGCTCTATGCGACAACGCCGATTGCCGCGCTAAAGGCCTGGCAAGCATTTCACCTCGTCGATGCGACCGCCCCCTACCTTTCGCGGCGCTTCGTCGCTGCCCATTTTCACTTTCACGAAAGCACTCTCGCCGGAGTCGCTAGACCCGCAGAACGATGGAAGCGCGGAGTGGGGCTTGTCGACTCCGAGATGGGGGACGCGATCGGACGTGTCTACGTGGCGCGTTATCTTTCTGGCCAGAGAAAGGCGCAAATTGACGACATGGTAGCGCAAATTCGTCTGGCATTGAGCGAACGGCTCGAGCGCATCGCTTGGATAGGCCGAAAAACAAAGGAAAAGGCATTGAACAAACTGTCTCGCCTGACGGTCAAGAGTGGATATCCGAAAGTTTGGCGCGATTATTCGAGGTTGGAAATCAGGGCGGGCGAACTGCTCGGCAGCATACAAAACGCAAGGATGTTCAATTGGGCGCGGAGGGTTACTCGCCTCGACTCACTGGTCGATCGCAATGAATGGGGTACGACCCCGCAGACCATAAACAGCGATTACAGCTCTAACCTCAATGAGGTGGTGTTGCCAGCTGGGCAGCTGCAAGCTCCATATTTCGATCCGGCGGCTGATTGCGCGGTCAACTACGGGGGCATTGGCGCTATTATCGGTCATGAGTTGACCCATGCCCTTGATGATGATGGACGCAAATACAACGCGGAAGGCGCGCTCTCGAATTGGTGGACTGACGCCGACGCCCGCGAGTTCAACGTTCGCGCCGCCAAGCTGGCTCGACAGTACAGTTCCTTCGAGCCCCTTCGGGGCATGCATGTGAACGGTCGCCTGACCATAAACGAAAGCATCGCCGATCTCGGCGGAGTTCTCGTCGCACTCGATGCCTATCATCGCGCGCTAGGCGGGAGTGCGGCGCCTGTGCTTGACGGCTTGACCGGCGATCAGCGATTTTTTCTCAGTTATGCGCAAAGCTTTCGCGCAAAAAAGACCGATGAGGCAACGCGACAGCAACTTGCGTCCGACCCCCACGCGCCGGAGCGATATCGAGTGAATGGCACCGTCAGAAATATCGATGCCTGGTACCGTGCGTTCAACGTGCAGGTCAACGACAAACTTTATCTCTCAACTGAGAACCGCGTTCGAATCTGGTGACACGCGCCAATGAGCGTGGCTAAGATCATGCCAGGTTTGTACGGGCGCCCGCTCCCTTGCGTGTGAAGTATAACGAGGGCCTGAGGCACTATCGGAGCAGCCATGACCCTTCGAGATCCTGAAAAGAATTTCGAAGCCCTCTGGCTGACCTTCCACAACAGGTATCCATTTTTTGCACTGCGGGACGTCGACTGGACCAAGCAATATCACACGTACAGACCGAAGGTCACAAAAGAGACCACCGATGATGAGCTGTTCCGGATCTTCTGCCGGATGCTTTCTCCACTAAACGATGGGCATGTCCAACTCACCGTGCCGGCGGCCGGCAAGCGCAAGAGGCGATACTTCTGCCCGGAAAAAAAACCTCGGTTCTGGCAGGAATTCACAAAGAAACAGATCGCGCAACTTTTCAAAGTGACTGAGAAGACTCTTGCCGATAATGGGTTCGGGCCGCTGCGAAAGACTAAAGCGTGGATGTTGCGTTATTGCAGGTCTCGAGCATTCGGTTACATCCGGCTCTTAGAGCTCGAAGGCATCGGCAAGCGCGATTTGATCGCCGCCCTGGAGACGATTGCCGGTGACTTCGCGGATTTGAGCGGATTTCTCATCGACATCCGTGACTGCCCCGGCGGAGAAGACAGCGTCGCCATAACGATAATAGACCGATTCTGCGACCGGAAGCGTGTGGCCTTTCACAGGAAGACCAAGATTGGACCGGGCGAAGACGACTTCAAGCCTCTGAAGACCTGGTACATTGAACCGCGGGGCGCCGCACGATTTACCGGGCCGATCGTGCTCTTGACATGCGATTCGGTCTTCAGCGGCGGCGAAGCGTTTGCATTGGCGATAAGAGAGTTGCCCTACGTCACCATCATCGGGGATCATACCAACGGAATATTCTCATATACGCTCGACAGGAAGCTCCCCAATGGTTGGCGCTACTGTCTACCGTACCAGGTGTACTTCTCATCCGACATGATATCCTACGAGGGTAAGGGCGTACCAGCCGACATTGAGCTATTCAACAAGAAGGCCGACATTGAAAACGGTATCGACCCGTTGGTCGCTCGCGCGCTCGAAGTTCTTAGGTCCAAGAATGCAGAAGCGGCGGATGACCCCGGACCTTAGCACAGGAGGTTGACCCAAACGTAACCATCACGTTGCCGAGGCGTGGTCCTGGGCGGTCGATCTCGGGTCAAGTCGCGAGATCGGGCAGGAGTTTGATTATGAGTTCGAGCCGCCAAGCTGGATTGCATGAATTTCCAGAGTGTGTCGGCCAGCCGCGGCCAAGACGATTGGACCCGTCTTCAGCCGGTCGGTGTTGTCAACCGCGTGAGGAATGTACGGCTTCCGAATTGTCGCTGGCAGAACGCGTCGTTCCATGCATCTGCCCGCTCAAGCGGCTGGTAAGCCGATTTTCTTCGGCGGGCGTATCAGAAAATGGGAGAGCGCTCGGAGGTAAAAGTATTGAGCCGCTGATGGGCTCCGCTGGGCTCCCCTCGTAGGTGGCGGTAAGCAGGTTCATCTCTTTGAGGACCATGGACAGAGGCAAGAGTGTTGTATTCCGCTCAATGACCACGCCGCCCATCACCGTGCTGCCGAAGGCGACGGTGCTGCCGTCCTTTATATGGGTTCGCTTCACGGTGAGCGTTGTGTTCTCGAACGTGTGATACTGCAGAAACCCGTCGATCAGGCAATCATTGCCGAAGCTCACTGCATTCCAATCGGAGCATTGCATCGGTTGGTTCACGATCGTCCGGCGGCCGATCTGACACCCCATCCATCGCAAAATGGTATTCGCGAGAATTGTGCCGGCGCAGAATCCCAAAGGCGTCCTGCACCAGACGAAAAAGCAGTCCTGCGCAAAGAAATAGGCAAAGTGCCGACCGGACCAGAACGGCGTCGCGCTATTCGACCCCCAGTCGCTGACCAGGAGCTTCTTGATTGCGACGCAGGAGACGACCAGGACGAATCCCGTAAGCAGTAAAGCAATCACCGCGCCTGCAATCGAGTGTACGCCGAGCCGCAACATAGAAATGAACATAATCGTGAAAATGAGCCCCTCGGTGATGCGCAGCGTGCCGATGCTGAACAAGTCAAACAGCAAAACCCTGGTCAGGAACAGTCCAAAATTCGGTAGGTCGTAGGTGTTGTTCTCTGCCCCAACTGACACGCTCGCCAGTTTCACGGGCGGGTTTCCAGCTACCACGACGGGGTCGTCAAGCCGCGACCGCATTTGCCGCCGAAACAGTATGTCGTTGCTCGGCGTGGAGACACCCAAAAGAAAGTTTGCCGGAAACTGCCCGTACTCGGCCACGCAGTTGTTGCCGCAGAAGAAACTCTCGGGCATGTCAAGTTGGCGCAGCGTGTAGTGTTGTGCGCCATAGTCGAGCATGTTTGTGAGGGAAGAATTTGACCAGAACACTTGGGAGCCGGCGGTAGCCAGCTCGGGGACAAGATTTATCATGAGGTCGCACTCGGACGCGCCCAACCTCGCGAAGCGCATGCCAGCGAGCGCGCGCAGATATTGCCCGGTAATTGTCCAGGTCCATTGTCGCTGTATGGCGTTCATCGCATCCATTCGGTGTGCAAGGAGGGCGCCCTTGAGCCCGCGCGAGGGATAGAGCCCCGGCGATGCGGCAGTGCAACGGATGAACAGGCAACCCAGCAACGAGGTCAAGACGATGCTGGCCCATGCGGCGATGAACGCGTATAGGGTCAGGTCCCAGACGATTTCTGGCAGTGGTGTGACGCTGAAATAGTCACTCGAAAGCTCGGCGTCTCCGGCCGGCGTGTAGGCGCGGGCCGCCCATGCGATCACGGCGATAGGAAGCATGTTGAGGCAGAAGAATAAGAAGATGTGCATAACGACTTTGAGGGTTTCCAGCAGCCAGATCGGATGGGCGTAACGGCAGAAGTCAGCCGTACGCTTGAGCTCCGTGCAGCGGCCACTGAGACGTGCCGGCGCCCCTTCCCAGATTTCCTGGGAACCAACATCGCTGAGGATGGGTGTAAACGGGGTAATCCAGGTGCCCCGCCCAATCGTCACGTCATTGGCGACGGCGGCTCGCATCCCAATCTTGCAACCACTCTCGATACGAATAGGACCGACGTGCAGGCCTTCTCCCGACCACCTTGTTGCTTGGATGTAGGCGCCGCTCTGGATGGCGACATCGTTCTCGATGGAGATCAAGTCCAAAGGACCTAATAGGTGGGCGTCGTGTGCGCATTGAAGGTTGTTGCCAACGGTCGCGCCAAGCTGGCGCAGCGCAAACGCCGTAAGGGGCGCGCTTCGATACATCGCCATCGTGCGGAGCGCCATGTTTTCCATTCGTCCGATGCACCAGATACGCAGATGCATCTTGCTCCACTTGGGGTACACGCCCGGCGTCACATTGTTCCTGTAGATTTCGCCACCCACGGCGAACTTGATCAGCATTACCCATAGCAGGCAGGCGAAGGGCACGATGAGGCCCAGCAGGTAAAGGGCGACGTCGGCGATGATGAATTCCAGTAGGTTGGCGGTCGTGAAGAATGTCGCGACTTGAACGTACGTCAACGCGACCAGGAAACTCAGCAAGGCCGGGGAGTAAAACAACATTGCGAGCAGGATCTGCAGGGTGGTGAAGTATCCAATGGAAAGCACCCCCGCCCCGGCTTCGTTGCGCGCACGCTCATTTTCGTCGGATTGCAAAGGAACGGTATGAGGGACCTTGGAGGCCTCTTGGAGGGCTCGGGGCTGGTTGGCCACCTTTCTTGCAGTGTTGCAGGTAGTAAGCAGCGTTCGTACCGGTACCACCCATCCTGCCGCCTGCAGCTGCTGCGCCAAGCGCGCAATGACAATCGAGTGTCCACCCGCCTCGATGAATCCGTCATCCAATCCCAAAGGTTTCTCGAACACAGTCCGGCAGATCGCCAGCACTTCCTCACACTCAGGGGGTATGCTCGTATCGGCGTCAGGCAACTTGATGTCCGCCTTGTGGTCCGCATTTTCTGATCCGTCCCCGGGGACTTGCCTGGCCTCCGGTTTCGGGCTTTTCAGTAGGCGAGACAAGTTGGGCAAGCATTTGCGGTCGATCTTGCCTGAAACGGGCTTCATCACGAATTTTTCAACGAGAAAAATATCCGTCGGCACCGACGGCGCCGGAAGTTGTTCGGCGAGCGCGCTTGTTACTCGGGCCGCCCACTCAGTTGGTGCTGGGGCAACTCCTGAAATTGGTTCTTGGCAAAGCGAGGGCGCGGTGACGAATGCAACGAGCGTCTCGTTCTGATAGTCCAGGACGGCGGCCTCGATCTCGCTGAATTGACCCTGGAGGATGTCTTCGACAGCCTGCGCCTCGACGCGGTGCCCACGCACCTTGAGCTGCGCGTCAATTCGGCCGAGGAAGTGAACACGCCGCGCCTGGATGTCGATCTTGCACTTGTCTCCCGTGCGGTAGAGGCGGCCGAATTGAGGATGGGTGATGAACTTCTGGGCGGTCTGCTCCGGCTGGTTGCGATACCCGCGCGCGACGTGCACCCCACCGATGCAGAGTTCGCCAATCTCGCCATGAGGCAGTGGTCGAAGTTGGTCGACCTCGAGGATGACGTAGGTGACATTGGGAAACGGTGAGCCGATGGTAATGGGCTCTCCTGGCCGCAGACTTTGACGGCTCGTGTCGGTGCTCGCCTCCGTTGGGCCGTAGGTGTTGATGATCTGCCGCCGGCCACGGGTCCACGGCTCCACGAGCACGCTGGGGAAAGCTTCGCCCGCCGGAACGACATAGCGGCACAACGGATAGGGGAGATCCAATTCGGGGGTTGGAGTGAGCGTGGTCAGCAGCACCGGTGGACAGAAGAGCACCGTGACCTCGGCGTCGCGCAATACGTGTACGAGCTCCGGGCCGGAACGAATCTGCTCCTTGGTCAGCATCACGACTGCGCAGCCAGACACCCAAGCGCTGTACATCTCCGAGATGCTGCCGTCGTAGCCGAGCGATGAAGTCAGCGACGCCGCGTCCATGCCAGGCAGCAGATCGAAGTAGTCGGCGTAGCTCAGGGCGAGGTTGACATAACCCGCGTGGGGGCACTCCACGCCTTTGGGCATTCCAGTGGTTCCGCTCGTGTAAAAAATCGTGGCGAGGCGCTGGGCGGGATCATCTAACCAGGGTGGCGGAACGCTTCGCGGTAACCTCTCTGTCAACGTCAAAACGTCGAGCGTCGGCAGGTCGCGAAATCTCTCCTGCCCGCGCGTGAGAATGAGCACCGGCTGTGCGTCACTCAGCATGTGGGTGATCAGAGCGTCCGGCAACGTGGCGTCGAGGAACATCACCGTGCCGCCTGCCTTGAGAATCCCGAGGTGACACGCGACGATCTGCCAGTTGTCCTGCGACATCACCACCGCGACCACCTGATCGGGGCCGGTGAGAAACGAAGAAATGGCCGCGGCAACGTTTTCGGCGCGCGCGTCGAGCTCAGAGAAGGTCAGTGACTCCCCGGTGTGGGGAATATGCAAGGCGGTGAGATGAGGGAACTTCTGGGCGGAGCGGCTGAAGACCTCCGTAAGCCACTTGACCCCTTTCTGATGCGGCACGTTCACGAAGGGCCGCTCGCCGAACACATCCGTCAGGCTGTCCGGGCAGTTGTCCGCCTGCGGGACCTTCTCCGCCGCCCAAAGGTACCGCCGCCACGCCGCATAGGCCAGCGCAAGCAGCATCGCAAAAGTCGCTGTCAAGAAAATGGCTGTCAAATCTCTTCCTGTTTGCTAGCGGAGTTTACGTCCCTTGCTTCTGCTAAAGTGAACGTCGGTGTTCAAGCGGGTAAGAAGGGTGAGCACGGGAACATCGATTGTCTTTAATCGAAGTATCTCTGCAATGTGCCGGCTCGACGGATATCCAAAGTGGTGCAATGAGGGCCACCACCCATCATCTTGGAATGCCGGAACTTCAGCGGGATGACGTCGAGGCCCTCCTTTTCCAAAAGCCTCATCAAAGCTGTCTGATCGCTATCAACCACGACCAAATTCGGGTTGACGCTGAACGCATTCATGTCAATCCAGTCACTGCCGATGCATTTGGACAGATAATCGGCATCATATCTGCCGGTATTTTCCATCGGCGGGCTATAGATGACCTTCCACTGTTTCAGGACGTTGGGCAAAGTATCATTGTTGACGCGAGAGGGATTGCAGAGAAGCAGTCCGGGACGCAACGCCACCAGGGTCGAATCTATATGGCTGCCATAGTAGACATCCTTAAGGAAATGAACGCGAAATTTATCGCCCAAAATCGTCTGTAGCCATCGTCCTCCCAATTCATTGCCGGTTGCGCTAACCAGATAGATCAAATCCTGGCCCAGACGCAGGACGTTTGCGGCATCAAACGCCGGCTCATCGTTCCGCGGCGTCGGCTTCGTCAGATCGACTCCCTGGAAAAGCGAGTCCAAAAGCATGGGTTTAGGGGCGCTATACCACCTTGCACCGGACTCCATGTACTCCATCAGCAATTTGCGATAGCTGAAAGCCTCCTGAGCCCGACTGCGGATGACATTGGGTGTTTCAATTATTTGATCACCGATGACCATCATAATGTCGCGGGGGCAATAATTGTAATACCCTTGAGATTCCCAATGTATCGTTGAAAATCTGGCCTCGTGCGGCCATGTTTGCGGGCGCCGTACGGTGACTCCGAGGTCGGTCAAGACCTGGACGAATTTATTGAGATCTTCCTCGGTCTCCTCAATGACCTTGTCGGGAAAAGGCCCGCGCGGAATTTCTGCCAACGAACGGTCGGGAAATTCTGCGAGCTGGCTGCTCAGGTCCGGCGTGGGGAACCGCGCTTGCAGCGGATTACCTACAATCACCTCCTCGAGCGGATCCCATTCATTGCAACTCCACACTCTCGACATATGCCGGCCATCTCCTCCAGTAATCGGCGGTATCAGAACAAGCTAGCTACCATCTGGCCGAATTGCTGAAGAACTCAGGGAGCGCTATTGCTGAATTAGATGCTATTGCTGTTTTCAGAACGAGGTCGCCTACGGCCAGATCAAGAACACCGAGCCCAAAGGGTGAAAATATGCGAGTTCGGTCTTCAAGAGTGCATTGTTTATTCAGAACATCTACCAGCGTGCCCGAGATAAAGTCCCTGTTTCCCATCGCCGTTTCGGTCAGATGGAGCGACGTCCCCGCTTTGAGGCAATGATCTACGTCATCCACGATATTTTGCGACGCGAGTATCACGTTCACGCAGATATCTCGCAGCGATAGGTGGATGACAGTTGGAGCATGCTCAAACAACCTTTCATTGCCGACATAGGGCTCCGGTGTTGTCGTGGTAAAAAGGATTAGGGACGCGTTGCTGATGACGTCGTCGACGCGGGTTTGAATATCGGCCTTGAACTTGTGCTGATCGCGAAGCCAGTTGCTGAAGTGCTCCGCCTCCTGGCGCTCTTTATCGTAGAGATGGATCTTGCTGAATTGCCAGTTGCGAAACAAAAGCCATTCAGCGGTCGTGCGGGCAATTACCCCAGTTCCGACTATGCCGAGGCTCCCGCCAAAGGGTTTCGGGGAAATATGCTCCGCCGCCAGCGCAGCAGAGGCCGCAGTGCGCGTAGCACTGATCAGCGATGCTTCAATGCAAGCTAGTGGATAGCCTGTCGTGGCATCGTTTACGATCAGCACAGCTGAGGCCCGGGCCAAGTTGCCGATCGTGTTCTGCGGGAAGCTCGAGATCCATTTAATGCCGCTCTTTTGAACCGAACCGCCGAGATGCGCCGGTAGCGCGATAATGCGAGCGTCAGGCTTGTCGGGATATCGGAGGAAGTAGCTGTCCGGATTTATGGAATCGCCCGAAGCGTGAAAATGATATGCCGCCTTTACAGCCTCGAAAACTTGGCTTCGATGGGCCTCAATCACACTCTTAACCGTCGATCCCGGAACGATGTAGAACGTTGGCGCAGCGGCCACGACTTACTCTCCTGGTCAATTCGCAGTGGCATCTTACTTTCAGTGGCAACAACGGCCTCGACCCAGGCGGGATCATAAACAGTGTCCAGGTACTTTTCACCAAGATCGGGGGATATTGCCACGATCATGTCGCCGCGCATGAATTCGGGAGCGAGCCGTTGTACGGCAGCCAGGACTGTTCCCGTGCTACCGCCGACGAGCAAGTGATAATCTCGAACGAAGGAAAGACAGGCTTCGATCGTTTCTTCTTCGCTCACCGCTACGACATTGTCGGGGTTGGCCAAGTCAGCGAGCTTCGGCCTCACGCTGGTGCCAATACCAGGAATGTTTCGCTTCGCGGGTGCGCCTCCAAAGGTGACTGAGCCCACCGGCTCGACGGCTATAACCTTGACCGCCGGGAATACTTGACGAAGTCGCTCTGAGATTCCCGCAAGGGTTCCAGTGGTGCCAGCGCCAACGAAAACCCAGTCGACTTTATCGAACTCACGCGCGATCTCATTTGCCGTGTGCTCGGCATGAACATTTTTGTTGGCGATGTTGGCATATTGATTGAGCCAGATCGCTTTAGGCTCCGATTGCAATATTTGCTGTATTTTCTCTAGTCGACTTCCAAGAAATCCTCCGGCGGGATCGCGATCTTTAACTTCGACGACACTCGCCCCATAGAGCTCCATGCCTTTTTTGGTGGAGCGATTAGCGTTTGGATCTGTCACGCAAATGAATTTGTAACCCTTGATGGCACAAACCAAACTAAGTGCGAGCCCAAGATTACCCGATGATGATTCAACTATTACGGTTTCGCCGGGATGGGAAACGCCGCGGCGCTCCAAGTCATCGATCAGCCCTATGGCGGTCTTGATCTTGATCGATCCGGTTACGTTGAACCCTTCCAACTTTAAGAATACGTCATGCATTCCAGCAAAGGACCGCAGCCGATAAAATAGATCGGGAAAAATCAAATCTAAAGGGGACTCGACGATCATAGCCGATGCCTTGAGCAGAGTGACTCCTGCTTCCTCCGACTACTTCGCGTGAGTGAGGTGGTATACTTTAGCGATGGTCGGCGGCGCTTCGGCTTCGGTTTCGATCAACGGGCGCACGCCGCCCCCGCTCGTTCATTGTCCGCGATATTCATCGGTTGTTCATCTCTGTGGCATCGAGGCGGGCGAAGAGGATTGATCGCTTGAAATGCGAATGGTGCATTGATTCAAATCAATGTCAATGCTGCGCGTCCATGCCTCCCTTTACCTCATTCACGGACGCGGAAGAATGCAGCTGCCGGCACATAACGCCGGTCATCACACAGTCTCCGCTGCTCACTCCTAGCCGACAATTGTCACTATCGCGCTGCGATAGCCGCTCAAAACTGATGTCACCCACCTGCGCCGGCCTGCTGGTCGGGCCGGGAGAATTATGGCGACCGGATACCGTCCCCATCCCGTGGCAGGATCATTGCCGTTGCCACCCGATCGCCCACGATGAGGTAGCGCCCGATGAATTCTCGTCCCATGGTAAAGCGACCTGCCGGCCGGAGTAACCGGCCGTAGAAGAGATCCGAACCATCGATGAACTCGATCCCGACATCGCCGAAATCGAACTGAGCCTGTTGCAGGCCGTTCAGGCACTTGTAAAGGGTCTCCTTGGCACTGAACAGCGCAGCACCGAGGCAGCTGTCCACGCCCGACCTCAAGCCACGAGAATTCCTGGTGGTGTCACCGGGCGACAACACGTAGCGCAGCATCTCGGGCTGGAAACGCGACAGGTCTTCGACGTCGATTCCGATGCCCGCGATGTCGTCCGCGCGGGCGACCGCCGCCGCGCAATATGTATCGGTGTGGGTGATCGAGCCGACGAGGCCGTCTGGCCATCGTGGCGAGCGGTCAGGGTTTGCCGGCAGCGGTCCATCAGGTCTGCCGAGAGCACGAAAGCAGCGACGGGCGAAGTGTCGGCCACATGCGAATTCCCGCCTGCGCTTGTCGACGGCATTGGCGACATAGGCAGCCTCCTCCGGCCAGAGGTCTGCCTGCCAATCTGCAATCACTCCTTCTGCAACCGCGACATAGGGCGGCAAAAGGTTTGCAATCACTTCGTTAGCACCGTGCAACGTACTGTCCCGGCGGCATTTGATTTTCGCGGTCGGGCGCTGTCATGGCTGATGGGCTCACTTGGAGCCGTGCCTTTTGCGATCCGCGAGCCACGACTGCGCCGCTGACACAACCACAGCTGGGCTCGCGGCCTATGACGGTTCGGGGGTGGCTTTGGCGAGTGTACGCCATCCGGACCTCAAAGCGCTTGCGCATACGATCTCAAGGTGCAGCTCGCGATGAGCGGCTAGTTGGCCTGCATGTCAACGATTGCACCATGTTCACTCTCGATGTCGCGCATATCGGCGGCGATTTTCCGCTTGAACGCAGATCGATCTCTATCCGTCATGGGTTCGTGAAAGAACGTGAGAGATACAAGCTGCTCAACATAGGAGCATTTCACGCGGCCCGCTTCCCGGATACGAGCCGCTTGCGCGAAATAATACTGCAGCATCCCGGATGCCACCGTCGCAAAGGCCGAGAAAATAGCGGCCAGATAACGAGTAAGCTCCGTTCCGAATGGCGAAAGAGCTTTCGCAACTGTATCCGGG
>Ga0210397_10002013_pt1 | contig 12913 bp, 10 predicted proteins | sample IncBWH2OmetaG_FD_160126 | JGI IMG/M metagenome (GOLD analysis project Ga0210397, IMG submission 160126) | Forest soil microbial communities from Barre Woods Harvard Forest LTER site, Petersham, Massachusetts, United States - Inc-BW-H-2-O ...
TCAGTTTGTGACCGAGGAAAAACTGGTCGTCCACCCCAGTTACTAGGCGCCACAAGCGGAAGTGACGCGGCCGCCACGGCCTGCCCTCGGTCGGTCCGTATCCCTCTATACGCTCTCTCACCCGCGCCTCATGGCATGAGGAGTCCAAAATGATGCGTACCTCGATGTCGTTAGCAGTGCTGCTGCTCCTGGTGACGCCACCCGCATTTGCCGGGGAGCCGGAGATAAACTTGAAGGCGGTATGCAACGCCAGATCGGCCGACGCGAAAAGCTCGCTGATACCCCCTGACGAGAGCAACGCGGACTGTGTACGTGATGAGGAAGCTGCAAAACAGCAGCTTGGCGCCCTCTGGGCATCAACCTCGGTCTCCATACGGAATCGATGTCAGGCTGACGCTCGCTCGTTAGGCACCATGGACTATTTCGATCTCCTCAGCTGCCTGGAAATTGCCGACGATTTGAAATCGGCGCCCCGAGAGTAATCCGGGACGCAATCGGCGGCGCGGCGATACCGGCGTTTGAAAAGACGCGCTACCTTTTTCGCGCGCTGCTTCTTTTGCCGGACATAAGAACCCGGACGCCGCGCTTCATCGACGGAGCGCGGAATGTACTCGCGAGTAATAGTTGGAAGAAATCAATTGCAATGTCCCTCGCGCTCTCGTCGGCGAGGCCATGGGCCTACATACCAAAGAGTGAAGCGATCATACCATGACGATAAGCTCGCACACCTCTGGTTCATTATCGCGAGCATCCTCCGTCGCCATTTCCAACTAGGCGAAGCCGAAAAGGCGTCCGACAACGGAGATTAGAATGCCAAAAGTAGCTCTCAAAATTTTCACGCTGCTCATTGTCCCGGCAGTTGTTGCAATGACCGCGCAAGCGGCCGCCGCCAAACCATATCACGCGAGAGTGAAGGATCGCGTTGCAGCTCATGGGCAACTATGGATGTCCTCGCCGAATGGTATTTCAATAGGCGGAACGACGTTTGGCAACACAGTGGGTATGGGCTCCGGCGCCAGAGTGAACGACCCAAATGTGTATCGAGACGGACAACCGATTCCGTATTACGATATAAATCCCCACGGCGGCTGACAAACAAGCTGCACGAAGATCAAGCCGAAATACATCCTCGCATCGATATCCGCTTTACACAGGTTGCGGACGTCAGGACATGATCGAGCATCGACTAGTTCATGGTCCGGCTCACTTGATCGGCGGTTTGGGAAGGATGGCTTCGCCATCCTCCATCGTGAACCGATAGTTCAAAGTGTACCAGGGAACGTGGACGCCGGCCGCTGGCGGTTCGCCGTGATCATGCCGGAGATATTCGCCGATGAGGGTTCGCGTTACGCCGAACACCACGTCGCTTCCGAGGCGCTCGTCGCCATCGACGAATACCTGCGTGATCAGCGTCTTGTACCCTGGCTTGAAGCACAGGAAGTGGACATGCGCAGGTCTGTAGGGGTGCCTGCTCTGGGCTCGCAACAAATCTCCGACCGGGCCATCCGTGGGCACGGGATAGCCAGCCGGTTTCACAGACCTGAACGAGAAACGCCCCGCAGCGTCGGTCGTGAACTTGCCCCGCAGATTCATGTCCGCCTGAGTGTCATCCTGGTTTTCGTAGAGTCCGACTGGAGACGCTTGCCAGACGTCGACCTCGACGCCCTCGATCGGTTTGCCGGCGACGTTCACGATCTCGCATCCCACGAAGAGCTCAGGTCCTGGCGTGGGGGAGCGCAAGATGGAGCCGCCATTCTGAGTGCGCGGTGAGTTGGCCCGCCAGAAGGGTCCCAGTAGCGCCGCCGCCGTCTCGGTCGCACCGGCCTTCCCATTGTTCAGCAGACAGACCAGGGTCGAGAAGCCGATCGCGTCAGCAAATAAAATCCCCTCGTTGTTGCTGTCGTTCGTCGCTTTTCCGATCCGGTTCAGGAAATCGACGCCGAGATCGTACTCTGCTTCGGTGAGCTTCACCTCGAAGGCGAAGGCGTGCATATGCCGGACGAAGGCTTCCATCACGGTCCGCAGCCGCGGGTCGGACGTATTCGACATCGCCCGAAGCACGACCGGGGTGACGTCCTCGATCGCATCGATGATGCCATTGGACGCCTTGCGTTCGGAAATTTCCTTCATTGTTCAGTCTCCTTCTTGCATCGATTAGAGAGGTCGGCGCGAAGTGGTACCCCGTCGCGAATTTAAGCCTTGCGTAAGTTCTTAAGTGAAACGGCAACGTGCATTTTCGCAAGCCTCGGTGAAACGGCGAGTCACATTTGGCTCGCGGGCCGCATCTAACCCTGCTTCGAAGGGCAAGCTGCATCCACCTCATTTCGTGAAGGTTGCGCTTGAAATTCGTAGTTGACCGTTCCAGCGCCACCATTGAGCGAAGAAATCATAGGCAAACATGAAACGACAAACATTCATGCGCAAAGCGGTTGGACTTATGCTTCTCACGACTGCCCTCGCGCTTTCTTCGCAGGGAGCGTTCGCGCAGCTCAAGGAAAAGAAAGTACTCACCCTGGCGGCCGCTCAGAAGATGGTTGCGGCCGCTCAGGCGCAAGCCGAGCGCGACCATTTGGCCGGGGTCATCGCCGTCTGCGACGACGGCGGCTGGCCGATTTTAGTGCTGCGCATGGATAACGCTGCTTTTGTTGCGAGTGTAGAACTCGCGCCGGGCAAGGCCCGGACGGCTGCGCTGTTCAAGAAGCCTAGTCAGGCGCTTGAGGACGCTATCAACCATGGTCGGCCCGCAGCCATCACCGCACGTGGTTTCATCGAGATGCAGGGCGGGCTTCCGATCGTGGTCGATGGGCAGGTGATCGGCGGAATCGGCGCGAGTTTCGATACACCGGAGCACGATGTGCGGATCGCGCAGGCCGGTCTTGCTGCATTGACCGAATAGAGCAGGACATTTCCACTGCTTGAGGGAAAAAAGCGATTCCTGTTCCGAGAAACCCGTTTACCTCCCCAGTCGCACTGGGATCTGTGCGCCGCTCGCAAGCCAATCGTGGTAGCTGCGGAATTTGAGACCGAGCTTTTCGTAGTAGACCCGGAGATAGCCGTCACCGCCGCGCGTCACGGCGTCCGGCATCACCGCCTGCACCTCTTGCGCGATCACGCCAACATAGGCCTTGTCGCTGCCGGGATAACTGAACCTGTAGTAACCGAGACCGCTCTCGAGATAACCAAGCAGAACAATGTCGTGCTTCAGCGCGAGGTCGGAGCGCCGGCCGCCGCCCCGGCCACCGCCACCTCGGCCGCCGCCGCCTCCGCCGTGGAAACCTCCACCGCCTCGACCGTGGAAGCCTCCACCGCCGGCCGAGGCAGAGCGCGCGCGGCCATGCGCGGATACCGCCCTGCCCGACGACACGTGGTGGCCGCCTCCTCGCGTCCGATTCACCGCAGCGGAGCGATTGCCCGCACCGGCTTTATTGGCCCGATTGCCGCTGCCACGACCACCGCGGTCAGCAACACGATCGCCTCCCCGGTTGCTGCGATTGCCCGCGCGGTCGCCTGCACGATCGCCGATATTAGCGCGGTCGCCGGCGCCCGCACGGTTGCCGCCGGGGTTGAGCACCTGCTGGCCGCCCTTGCCACGGAAATCCGTCCGGTTGCCGGCGCCTGCGCGAATGTTGTTGTTACCGAATCGCTGCTGGACGTTCGCATTGTTATAGCGGACGCCCTGGCGATGCGCCGGATTGTGGTTCCAAACGTTGGTCCGGTTGTTTATGAAGACGTTGCGATTGCCCCAGTTGCAACCGCCGCGCCAATAATTGCCCCAACGTCCGATCGCCCAGGCGGTGCCAAAGGCGATGCCGGCCGCGACGACCCCGGCGCCGATATAAGACGGATAGCCGAAATAATAGGGCGGATAATCCGCATAAGGCCACGTACCATAGACCGCCGCGGGCTCGTAATAGGGAACATACATCTCGTTCGGATCGGTCGGCTCGATCACGATCACCTGCTTGTTCTCCTGTTGCTTGACCGTGACCTTCTGCTCCTTCGTGGTCGAAAGCTTGTTGTTGCTTCGCGCCTTCTCGCGCAGGCGCTGGATCGCATCCATCAGATCGGCTTGCTGGGCAAGCATGGCGTCGCCCAGATCCTTGGTCCAGTCCAGCTTGTCGTTCATCATGTCGAGTACCGAGGGCGTCGCTGTCAGTGCCTTGACGCTGTCGTCCCATTCTTTCTTGTCGACCGCTGTCTTGAGGGCGTCACCCTTGAGGTTCTTGTTCTCCTTGAACCAGCGATCAGCCTCGACCACTTCCAGCGGATAGGTCGCAGCCGCCAACATGTTGGCGAGCAGCGCATCGGGATAGAGCGCAATCGGTGCAACCAACGCTTCGAGTTGCTCCGGCTTCAAGAGCGCCTGGTCGGCTTGTGATGGCGCGGGCGCCTGCGTCGGCGCTGGCTGTTGGGCGGCCGCAGGCAGAGAAGCTGCGGCCATGATTGTCAGTGCCAATAGCATGCTTACGCAACGCATCATGCTTATTCTCCTTTAAAGCAGGGCTACGACAACCAACGCCGTAGGGAGAGCAGAGCTTTGATCAAAATCAAGGCGCCGGGGACGCTCGCTCGAACGGAAGCCCCCCGGCGCAACGATCAAGCTCCGCACAGGGGAGATTATGCCCCCCGCTTCGCCGAAGCTTCGTAAGCGTCTCGATAACCCCTGGCGATCGTGCGAACGCCCCGTCCGATATCGTCGTAAACATCGTCGGGCAAGTTTGCGAGCGACACGCGGAGCGACCATTCGGGCGCGTCGAATCCACCGCCGTTCAGCAGGACGATCCCGTGAGTTTCGGCCAAGCGAAACGCCAGATCGAGCGGATGGACGTTCTTTTTCAGATAATCGACGGCCTTGTCGCCGATGTTCTTCCGGGCCCAGAACTCGAAATCGACGAGTCCGTAATAGGCGTCATAGTTGGGGTTCGGGTTCAGCTTGTCGGCAAGGCCCAAGCCATCGAGCAGCGCCCCAAGGCGTCGGTGGACGATTTCCATGCAGGCGGCCTGATAGGCTTTCTTGTCGTCCATCATTTCTGACAGCGAGAACAGGCTCATCATCACCTGCTGTGGCAGCGATAAACCGGCAGTGTGGTTTAATGCGACGTCGCGACTATCGGCGACGATGCGGTCGATAAGCTTGAGCTTGCGCGGCTCAAGTGTGAGCGCTCCATAACGCTTGTCGAGCGCCTTCACCACGTTGTCTGGAAGCTTGGCGATCATCTTGTCGAAGATGTTATCTTCGTGGATCGCGATAGTTCCGAGCCGCCACCCCGTGCAGCCGAAATATTTTGAATAGGAATAGACGCCGATCGTGTTGTGCGGGAGCTCGCCGAGCAGCGACCGGAAGCCATGCACGAACGTTCCGTAGACGTCGTCGGTCAACAACATCAGGTCCGGACGCTTGGTCTTGACCAGGTTGGTCAGCTTTTTGATTGTCTCACCGCTCAACCCCATGCCCGAGGGATTGGCGGGATTGACGACAAAGAAGGCCTTGATCTTTGGATCTTCGAGCTTCTTGATTTCTTCGTCTGTGAACTGAAAGCGGTTTTCCTGCGGCGCCTTGATCTGGACGACCTTGAGGTCATAGTCCTCGAGGTGCGTCATTTCGGTATAGGGCGTAAAAATCGGCGTGCCCAGCGCAATGGTATCGCCCGGCAATAGCAGACGATTGGCCTTCAGCGACTTGAAGAGATAACACATCGCCGCCGTACCGCCTTCGACCGCATAGATGTCGAACTTGCCCGCTGGCCGCGGCTCGCCGCACATGGCCCACATAAGGTATTCGTGCACGATCCTCTCATTGTGGACCAACATGCGGTCCGGCACCGGATAATTGTCGCCGATAATGGAATCGACAAGCTCGTGGACGAAAGCGTCCGGGTCGAAGCCGAATTTCTTGACGGCAAATGGCAGCATCTTGGAAAGGAAGTCGGCGCCCGGCATATCGCCATGCTTAGCGAGCCAGGCTTCGAGCCGCCCAGCAATGCCTTTCGCTTCGGGCATGCCACCGACCCCCGCGGGATGGTCCATCACTCGCTTGCTCTCGGTAATCGCGAATTGCCCCAGCAGGAAAAAGCCTTCGCGCGGCGTCGTGGCTACCCAGTTCGGATTGCCTCGTCCAGCATTCAGGAACGCCGTCTGCGTTCGCTTCGAGTTCGCCTTGGCCAGATTGATCAGTTCATCCTTGATCTCGAAGGGACTCAACGCTTCGAACTTCTTTAGGGTCATGATATCGGCCATTTGATACTCCCGGGGGTGTCGTCGGTTGGAACGGAGGCAAGCTCTTTTCGCCCACTCGATCGCGCAGGGTGAAGGGAAGCCGACGGCGGACTTTGATTTACCTCAAGGCTCCCGCCCAAAGATCTCATGAACACGCCGGCTAATGGCCGCAACGATGCAATGCAGCGTGCCCGAACAGCTTTCGCCGGACCCACACGCTCAGAGCGCGCGGCGCGTAGCTTGACATAGATCAACACGCTTGCGGCGAACCATCGCCTGATCTTCTCGCGCAGGGTCTCGATCCGTCCATGAGCAGCGTGCTCGGGCGGGCGTGCTGATGCTCAGGGACAGCATGAACAGGTGACATCATGATCAATTGGTTCTTCCAGACGCTCAAGAGCTATCCGGAAATCGCGATCTTCCTCTCACTGGCTTTCGGCTACTACTTTGGCTCCTTCACTTACAAAGGACTGGGGCTGGGCGCCGTCACCGCAACACTCGTCGCCGCGGTCATCATCGGCCAGATCGGGATCACGATTACCGGCCCGCTCAAGCCAACCTTCTTCCTGATGTTCCTGTTCGCCATCGGCTATGGCGTCGGACCGCAATTCGTGCGTGGCATCGCGCAAGACGGGGTGCCGCAGGCGTTATTTGCCGCGGTGGTCTGTGTATTCTGCCTGGCAGCCGGCTATGTCGGCGCCAAGATAGCCGGCTACGACGTCGGATCCGCTGCCGGACTCTACGCCGGTTCCCAGACGATTTCGGCTTCGATGGGTCTTGCGACCGACGCGATCAATCGCCTCGGACTTTCGCCGGAGGAAACCAAGAAGCTGTTCGACGCGATGCCGGTCGCCTACGCCGTGACCTATATTTTTGGCACGGTCGGTTCCGCGATCGTCCTGGCCCTGCTCGGTCCGGCGCTGCTTGGCATCGATCTCGAAGCGGCGTGCAAGGACTACGAGGAAAAGCACGGCGGAAAGAAGCAGCTGGGCGGTCCCGGCACAGCCTGGCATCAGTTCGATTTGCGTGCATTTCGGGTCCGCGAAAGGGGGCCCGTCGTAGGGAAAACCGTACAGGAAGCCGAGGCGCTCATCCCCGATCAGCGGGTGTTCGTGTCGCGGATCAGGCAGGGTGGGAAAATCGTGGATGCGACCACTGATACCGTGATTCACGCCGGCGATGTCGTGGCCGTCGCGGGCCGGCGCGATGTCCTCGTCAGACTCATCGGCGAGCAGGCGGAAGAAGTCGATGACCGCGAACTACTGGCGGTCCCGATCGAAGGTGTCGATGTCTATGTGACCAGCAAGGATGTCGACGGAAAGACGCTGGAGGAGCTAGCGAAGGGGCCAGGCGCACGCGGCGTATTTCTGCGCAAGATCACACGTGGGGCGATCGCAACAGACATCCCAATCCTGCCGAATACGAAACTGAACCGGGGTGACATCGTCACCATTGTTGGGCGGACGCCGGATGTTGCGGCCGCGACGAAGATGCTTGGCCGGCCGGATCGCGCGACCGACGTTGCCGACGTCGCGTTTATCGGGGCAGCGATTGCAATCGGCGCGCTGATTGGCGCAGTGGTCTACAAGATCGGAAGCGTTCCGCTCACGCTATCCACCTCCGGGGGCGCGCTGATCTCGGGCCTGTTCTTCGGCTGGTTGCGTTCAGTGCGTCCGACCTTTGGACGGATTCCATCGTCCACGGTGTGGTTCATGAACTCGGTTGGCTTGAACGTGTTCATTGCCGTGGTCGGCATTTCGTCCGGACCGGGGTTCGTCGCCGGCCTGCAGCAGCTCGGCTTCAGTCTGTTCCTCTGGGGTGTTGCGGTCACGACTGTCCCGCTGATTCTGGCGATGTATCTGGGAAAATACGTGTTCCGCTTCGATGACGCGATCGTGCTGGGTTGCTGCTCGGGCGCGCGCACCACGACAGCTTCGCTCGGCATGATCAACGACCGCGCCAAGAGCCAGATTCCGGGCCTCGGGTACACTGTCACCTACGCGGTCGGAAACACGCTGCTCACGATCTGGGGCATGGTGCTCGTCATGCTGATGACGTAGCCGCAGTCGCCGGCGATGCTGACCTGGCTGGAACAGTTTCTCGTACGCTATCCGGAGCTCGCGCTGTTCCTGGTAATCGCCGCGGGCTACTGGATTGGAAGCTTCAAGATCGGAGCGTTCAGCCTCGGCCCGGTTACGGGCGCGCTTTTCGCAGGATTATTGGTCGGCGACTTCTCGCACGCACCCGTCTCCAGCATGACCAAATCGTTCCTGTTTCTGCTCTTCCTGTTCGGCGTCGGCTATTCGGTTGGTCCGCAATTTGTGCTGTCGATGAAGCGCGATGGGCTTAAACCGATGCTGCTGGCGATCGTCGTAAGCTTCACCGGTCTTGGGGCGGCCATCGCTGTCTCGACCGTGCTGCGGCTGGATCCAGGATTTGCGGCGGGGCTTCTATCGGGGGCGCTCAGCCAAAGCGCCGCGATGGGAACCGCGACCGACGCGGTCAACGGGCTCGCGATTCCCGAGGCGCAGCGTGCGCTATTTGTCTCGCACATCGCGGTGGCGGATGCGGTCTGCTACATCTTCGGCTATGCGGGCGTGATCACGTTCTGTACGCTGATCGCGCCGGCGCTGCTGAAGATCGATCTGCGGACGGAGGCGCTCAAGCTGGAGCAGGCTTTGGGCATGACCCGCACCAAGCCAGGCCTGGCATCCGCCTGGCGCAAGTTCGAGCTGCGCGCCTATCGGTTGGATGAGCATTCGCGTCTCGCCGGACAGACCGTCGCAGCCGCCGAAGCCGGTATTACCGAGCACCGCGCGTTCATTCACCGGATTCGCCGCGGAGAGAGCATTCTCGCCGCCGAACCCGGATTAGACCTCGCAGCCGGCGATGTGATCGCGCTGTCCGCGCCGCGCCAGATCATCGTGGAATGGATCGACCCCCGCGCCGAGGAGGTGGAGGACAGAGAACTTCTCGACATTCCCTTGAGCGCTGCTGAAATCTTTTTGATCAATCCTGGTCTTGCAGGCATGAGTCTTCTGGAGGCCTCACGGCAAAGCTGGACGCGCGGCCTCTATTTGCGGTCGCTGAGCCGCGGCGGCCAGGAGATTCCCATCGCCGCCGGCATTGTCCTGCAACGCGGCGATCTGCTCCGCGTCGTCGGTCCCGAGCGGGTCGTGGAGAATGCGGCAAAAAGCATAGGGGTCATCGTTGCGCCCAGCACCAGCACCGATTTCGTGGTGCTGGGGCTTGCGATTTTCATCGGCGGCCTCGTCGGCGTTCTCGTGAACTTTTCGGTCGGCGGCATCACCATCTCGCTGAGCACAAGCGTCGGAACGCTGCTCGCCGGGCTTCTGGTCGGTTATCTCCGGACCCGGTTCCCGCACTTCGGGCGGATTCCCGACGGCGCCATCAATCTGATGACCTCGCTCGGGCTGGCTGCCTTTGTCGGGCTTACCGGAATTCATGCCGGCCCGATCTTCCTCTCCGCGCTGCGGGAGGCGGGCATCGGCCTGCTGTTGGGCGGCATGGTGGACGCTGTTGCCGCAACTCGTCGGGTTCTGCTTTGGCCATTTCATCCTGCGCATGAACCCGATCCTTTTGCTCGGAGCCCTGACCGGGGCACAGACGGTGACGGCGGCGATGGCTGCGCTCCAGGAGCGCTCCGAAAGCTCAGTGGTGGTGCTAGGCTATACGCCGGCCTATCCGATTTCGAACATTCTGCTGACGACCTGGGGCTCGGTCATGGTGGTCGTTTTTGCCGGATGAATCGCGAGACTTCCGCTCATGTGACGGCACGATCTCGTGCGTGCAGCTGTTGATGTAGATCAAGGATATTTCCCCCGAAGAACGGAAGTTTTTCAGGAACTTCATCCAAGGAGAAAGCGATGCTTCGTTTCTGTCGAGTCGACCTTTCGGGCCTCGTGTTGACATGTGCCCTGCTCGTTCCGACGACACAGGCGAGCGCCTTCGAGCTTTCGGGCGCCTGGGCCTCGCAGAGCGACTTGTGTAACCTCGTCTTCACCAAAAAGGGCAGCGAGGTGATGTTCGCGGAACTGTCGGACCTCTACGGTTCCGGTTTTATCATCGACAGCGGCCGCATCAGAGGCAAGGCCGGGCGCTGCACCATTGAATCCAGGAAACAGGACGGCAACAGCCTGACGATATCGGCGGCCTGCGCCACCTCGATCATGAACCAAAACATGAAGTTCAACGTCAAGATCCTCGACGACGACAACCTCTCCCGGGAATTCGAGGAAATCCCGGGAATGAGCGTCAAATATTCCCGCTGCAAGTTGTAGTGATCGGTAGCAAAAGCCAACCAGCTTCAAATCCGCAGCAACCCTCTCGCAGCAACCCTCTCAATGGCCACCGAGCAACACAGCCTGCCTGCCACGGCGTCAGCCGCCCCGCGCTCACGATATCTCAAACCAAGGTATCGCCCCAGCCGCAACGACAGGAGCGAACCCACAAAAAAGGCCGCGGCAATGCCTGCGGCAAAAAAACAGGAAGATCATTTCCGATCTCCGGTCACGACCACGCGACATTCACCGGACGAGCACGAGTTCCGTTGATCTATCTCAATTCCGATTTTTCCAGCGAGCGAGAGTTGCGCGAGTGCTGTTTGCTCTTTCGTTTCGACGACGCGTCATGGCTGGCAAGCCGCGTTCGATCGAGAGCATTGGCACCAAATCGCAAGGAGGTATGTCATGCGGTATGCTCTGGCTTTTTTCGCGGCAATCGTGCTGCTTTGCGCGACATTGGATGACGCCTTCGCCCGGCGCGGTGGTGGCGGCGGCTTTAGAGGCGGAGGTGGTGGCTTCCATGGCGGCGGGCGCGTTCATGGCGGTGGTGGACATCACTTTGCGGGACGTCCTCACCCGAGCCACCCGATCGCGGGTCGGCCGGGCCGGCCGGGTGGTCCCATCGCGGGTCGTCCGGGTTACGGTCGCCCGGGTTACCCGGGTCGCCCGATCGCGGGACGGCCGGGCTACTATCCCGGAGCCGCCTGGGGAGCCGCGGCGGTAGGAGTAGGAGCGGCGGCTGCCGGAGCCGCCTACTACAACAGCGGATATAACAGCTGTTACTACGACAGCTACGGCCGGTACGTGTGTCCAAACCAGTATCAGTACTGATCGGCGGGCCGGGGCGGCGATTGTGCAATGGCCAACGCCGCCTCGCACTTTTTTGCCTGGCTGGTCCGTTAGCACGAGCGCGGCCGCCGTATGCTCAGGCACCCATCAATGTCCGCTCAATACCAGTGTCTTTATCGGCAGCACCAGTGCCTGGATCCGCAATAACAAGGCGTGGACCAGGCCAACGGTGTCGATCGCATGCAACGCGAATCGCTTGAAAGCGCCGGTATCCTTCGACGAGATCACTTCGTGATTGCTGGTATAGGCATTGACGATGCAACTGCTGCCCGCCGTCACATCGGCAAGGCCATTCTTGTCCAGCGGCTCGAGGAACACGAGGATGGTCCCGGGCTTGGCCGCGCTCGCGTCGATGAGTTGCTCACCGCCGCGAAATTGACCGGCCGCAATATAGTCCTGCACGCCGGTCACGACCATCGGAATGATCGTCCAAGGCAGCGAGGTGCATGCCGCTTCGGCAATCATGCCGGGCTTTAGGACCTGGGCCTCAATCTGGCCGAAACCTGCCTGCAGCCCACGCTGGCCGGCTCCCTCCGGAATCAAAATGCCTGCGGGCCGTATCAGCGGATTCACGATATCGCCGGGACGAAGCAGAAACTGCTCGACCCGCCCGTCGACACCGGCGCGGATGATCGTCTTGTCGAGTTCGACATCGGCCTGAGCCAACTCGGCCTCCGCGCTGGCTTTCGACGCCGGCAGCAATGCCGATAGCTGCACTTCGGCAGACTGCTTGGCGGCGGCAGCGGCGTCGATCGCAGCCTGCCGGCCGTCGGCGAGCACCTGCAGCTTCTCGATGTCGCGTTGCGGAACGATACCCGGACTGCGTCGCTGCAATTCGGTCTTCACGTCGAGTTCGTCCTTGGCCTGTTTGTAGTCGCTGTTCGCCTGCTGTAGCTGTGCCGCTGCCTTGATCACGTCGACCTTCGCGGCAACCATCTGAGCATCGACCTCGGCGATCTTCCGTTTGGCAGTTTCGACCGCGGCCCGTTGCTTCGAGCTGTCCAGCGTGAACAGCACCGTCCCCTTCTTGACGGGGGCAGAGAAGTCCACGTTAACTTCCGCAACACGCCCCGGCGTTTCCGGTACAACCGGCACGGTCCTGAAAAACAGCGCGGCGGAGCTGGTTGACGGGTGATAGTAAAAGATCAAGGTGATGAGCAGCACCGTCAACATCACGCACCCGGTAATTCCCCACCGAAGCTCGTACCACATCGAGAACAATGTGATCTCTTTGCCGATCCGCTTGCCCTGCCCGTAGCGGCGATACAGATAATCCGGCACGAGGGTAAATAGTGAGCAGAGCATCAACTCAAACATGGCCGCGAACCTCCTTCGCAGGCGCACTCACCGGCTTTGAAGCAGCGAGCGGGGTACGTTCGACCGCTTGAGCCACCTCTGTTTCATCGACAGGCGACTCGGTCGGGGGATTTTCGCTGTCTGCTATCCTCTCTACCGATCCCGCGATACTCGACAGCGGGGTGGTGAAATCGGGCAGATCGACCAGGGCGAGCAGCAGCCCCGCGATCCAGAAGATGTGGATGTGG
>Ga0210397_10002014_pt1 | contig 12910 bp, 10 predicted proteins | sample IncBWH2OmetaG_FD_160126 | JGI IMG/M metagenome (GOLD analysis project Ga0210397, IMG submission 160126) | Forest soil microbial communities from Barre Woods Harvard Forest LTER site, Petersham, Massachusetts, United States - Inc-BW-H-2-O ...
GACGTCCTCGTCCCGTCCGATCAATCGCGTCAGCTGCACGGGCAAGTTGTTCGGCCGCGCATCGAGCGACGACAACGGCGGAAAATTCGCTTGAAGCCCAACGACGTCAAGTTGCCAGACGTGTTCCGGCTCCGTGAGATCTTTGAGCCGACGCAACCCGAGATCGACGAGCGATGCACCGTGCGGCAACGCGCTGCCGGCAGAATCGTGCATTCTGCCGGAGAGAAGGGTCTGACCACCGTGTCCGATAGACATGAGACGCGCCGCGCGATTCACCGCTTGTCCGAAGTAGTCGCCGTCACGCTCCGATGCTTCGCCGATATGCAGCCCGACTCTGACGCGCACGCCGTCGACCGCCGCAAAGTCTGCGCTCGTCAAGTCGCGCTGAATATCGATCGCTGCGCTCACGGCATCCGATGCAGATCCGAAGGCGGCGCAAAACGCGTCGCCAACTGTCTTGAAGATGTAGCCAGCGTTAGCCTCAATGGCGTGACGCACAAGCGTATCGTGCCGCTTAACCGCTGCGTCCATTGCATCGCGGTGCTTGTCCCATCTCTGCGTAGAGCCTTCGATATCGGTGAAGAGAAATGCGACCAACCCCGAGGGCAAACGCTGCTCTCGAAGTCTAGAAGACGCGGATCGCTTCCCCTCCGCCATATCGCGCGCCATTCGTCTCCGAGAGGAGAAAGTCCGTGCCGGACGGTACGCTGTTCAACCCCTCAGCCAGTCGTAAGGTGATGCTATGGCAACTGCAAGCAAGATCGGTATTCGCGGCGTCGACACGACGATGTATCTCGTCAAGGACGTTGACCGCGCGACGAAATTCTACAGCGACGTGTTGGGCTTTGCCCCGACGCTCAGTTTTGGCGTCGGAGCGGAGTGGACGTTTCCAACGGGTGAGACGTTCGGAATCGTCAAGCCGCCGACTGCGCCGTGGGAAAAGTCGGGTGGCGTGCACTTCGGCGTCGACGACATCAAAGCGGCGGTCGCGGCCTGCCAGTCGAGCGGTATCACGTTTGAGGACGACGCGAAGATCTACGAAACGCCCGGCTGTTTTCTCGCGTTCGCGCACGACAGCGAGGGCAACGAATTCATTCTCCATGAATTGAAGCCGCGCTAAGACAGGACGTCATGTCCGGCGCGTCCGGATAGCGATGATTCAATAACCGCGCTATCCGCACGCGATGTGGGTTGCGCGGATCTGCATCTAAGACCAATAGCTTCGGGAGGGTTAGTAAAATGATCAGCGGTTCGCGTTATGCGGCGGTGGCCGCCTCACTGACGTTAGTCGGAGCACTGTTCTTGCACGGCGACACCTCGCGTGCGGCTCACAAGCCGACCGCGGATATCACATGTTCGAGCCCGTCGCCATGCATCCAGTACGACAACACAGGCAACGGCCCCGGCATCAAGGGAACGTCGACAGCAGGAATCGGTATCGCGGGGACTACGTTTTTCAACAGCACGACGTTCGCCAACGGTACCTCGGGCGTCATCGGCGCCGACTCGAGTACCAGCGGAACGTTTGACAAAGGTGTGTTCGGCACGACGAAAATCGGCGCAGGTGTGAAAGGCGACGCGGTCACGGGCGTCGGCATTTGGGGCAAAGTAAGCGGAGCGGGTACGGCCGTTCGGGCGGAGACGTCGAACAACAACGCGACGCTGTTCGACGGCAAAAACGCCACAGGTACGCACGTCCTCAGAGTCGACAGCGGCGGCGACGAGTTCCTCTCCAGCACCCTCTTCGGCGGCCAGTCGTTCAATTCAGTCGAAGGTGTCGACGGCGAAGGGACGCAGATTGGTGTTGTCGGTCAAGGGCTGACAAGCAACGCCGCGGACCTCTACGGTACAGGAGTGGGTGGAGCTCTCATTCTGGACGGCGTCAACAGCGGCAACGTCCAGGTGCTCAAAGTGGACGACTCGGGAAACGAGACGATCACCGGGCAGATCTTCACTGCGGGCGTCTGCTCGACCGGCTGTGTGAATTCACATCAGCCGGGCTCGCGCGTCATCTCGTACATGCCGCGCGAAGCTGAACCGACCATGGAAGACGTGGGCGAGGGCCAACTCGTCAACGGGCGCGGATACGTGACGATTGCGTCGGACTTCGCGAGCGTCGTCGACCGCACGCGTCAGTACTTCGTCTTCCTCACGCCGAATGGCGACAGCCGCGGATTGTACATCAGTGACAGGTCGGCTACCGGATTCGCCGTGCGCGAAAACGGCAACGGGCGATCGACGCTCTCGTTCGACTACCGCATCGTCGCCAAACCGTACGGGGAAGCGATGCCGCGTCTGCCGCGCGCGAACTTCGCCGCGCAACCGAAGCTCATGCGTTCGATAGGACTCGGCAACCACTAGGAGGTGAACCGGGCCGGCCGCATTCGCGGCCGGCCCGGTATCACTCGGCGAACACTTCTTGGGCGATGCGAAGTGCAGCTTGCCTCCCGCGGGGTTTCCGGTGGCGTCGCGCTGTGAGTAGCTCCGATGCGATCCATGATTGCCCGCCTACAGGATGAACGCGCAAGCCAAGGTCACGTCGAGTCCGCCTCGCAAACGCGAACCGTAAGCCTTCCCAAAATCCGCATATGCGATACTAGGACGTTCGCACCCGTTCCCGACCACAGGTCCGCGCCTGGCTAAGGCGGAAGCGCCCGGTCCCCGGAGCTCACAAACCATTTGTATCGAGCCCGGACCGCGTTTTGCTATCACCTATTATTGAGTCGCAAAAGGGGTTATTCCATGTCGCGATTCTCGAACAATCGGCCTGTGTTGGCCAGCGCCGCACTTGTCGCGCTCCTCGCCGCGGGTTGCGGCGATCAAACGCACCTTCTGCCATACGTCCACGGCGCACAGGGCAGCGCGCTCCACCGCGCTTCGACCGCGGTCAATAGTTGGACTAGTGGCGCTCCAGATTTGACCGCGCGGCACGGAATGGCCGCAGCTGCCGTTGGTTCCAATATCTACGTCATCGGCGGGGAAAACCACTCCGCCGTCCTCTCTAAGAACGACATATACGACACGTCTACCAACACCTGGTCGACGGGCGCCCCGATGCCCACGCCGCGAGGCGGCGTTGCTGCCGCGGCTGTGAACGGCATCGTTTACGTCATCGGTGGCTTTCTCAAAGGCAATGCGTCGACAAACATCGTTCAAGCGTACAATCCGGTCTCGAATACCTGGACCACGATGGCACCCGAACCCGTCTCCGCATTTCAGCAAGATGCGACGGTGTTCAACGGCGACATCTATGTCGTCGGCGGCGTCAACGTAACGCGCTTGAGCGACGTGTTCGTTTACGATCCGTCGACGAACGCATGGTCGATGGCGCCTTCATTGCTGCTCGCGCGCCAATCAGCGTTCGTCGGCGCCATCGGCAGCGACCTCGTCGTCGCGGGTGGCTATACAAACAAGAACGCCGCGACGGCCGAGAGCGAAATTCTTGCGGTGGGCTCGAAGGTTTGGCACCCGAGACACTCGATGCCGGAGAAAACGACCGCCGGATGTGGGGCTGCCATCAACGGGCTCCTCTACGCAGCGGGCGGGTTTAAGTCTAACGCCGGCCTCACGCAGACCGAGTCCTACGATCCGACGACCAACGTCTGGACCGTGCTCGCTCCGATGCCGGTAGCGCAAGTGTATCCGGCCTCGGCCACCGTGAACGGGCAACTGTATTGCTTCGACGGCCAACCGCAGAATGTTTCGAAGATGGCACTGAATATTACACAGATCTATACACCCTAGCGGATTCCGGAAGATCGGCGGGGCGAAGATCACGGCGAGGCTCAAAGCCGTGGGCGCAGACATCGTCACGGCGTCGCGGCCGCGATGCGTCGCCTCAGCGCGGCAAGAATCAATGACGCAGCGCAGCCGTGCCGGCTGCAGCGACTAGAGCACGGTCGATTTGACCCACTCGCGCTACCTCGCGACGGAGTTGGCCGTGCGTTGTCGCGCGTGCGTTGGGCACGCGGTGGGCGACTATGCCCCGATAGCCACAAATGCCAGCGTCACGCTGGTTGGATGTTCCCTTGCGCCAACCGCACCTCTAGTGAAGCGACCTGCCTCTTCATGGATTCGTTTTCTCGTAGCAAATCCTCGGCGTCCAGATGATCGTATGCTGCCGCGGCGCCGATCTGCAGACCGGCGAGCGCCTTGATCTCATCCGGGTCGAGGCCCTCGCCATGGAGATGCGACCCGAAGAAGACGATCGCGGTGAGTTCGCGCCGAACCATGATGGGGAGTGCCAGAACCGGGCGAGCGGGCCCCGCCGGCACGGCCTCTGTGCGCCAGCGAAGGTCGTAAAGAGAAAGGGGCCCGTGCGCCGTTTGGGCGAGCATCAGGAGCGGATCATCTTCGGCTCCAAGTCGGGAAATGTCATCGCTGCTCCATCCCTCTGACTGTTCACGAACGAATATACCGTCGCGGTTCCGGCGGAACAGAGCGGCTGAAGCCAATAGCATCGCTTGCACGGGTTCGCTGACGAGGAAGTGCGCGACTGCGTTCGTCGTCGGAGCTAGCGGTAGTGCCGCCGCGCCACGCGCGAGCTGAGCCTCGGCTTTATGGCGCTGGCGGAAGAAGGTCGCGTCGATGAAAGAATCGACGCGACGATGGAGCCCGTTGAACCATAGGCCGAAAGCGACGACCGCGCCGACTTCCGCGATCGTTCCTAGCCGAGCGAGGCGTAGATAATCTGTGAAAAACCAGTCGATGATCGAGAAGGCACCGACGAGTATCGTCGTCAGTATCCCGAACACCAGTGTCCGGCTCACGACGAAGCTCACGTCGATGATGCGGTGCCTGATGACGGCATAGGCGAATACCAGCGGGACGATCACAGTCGAGAGTTGCATCACGTGCGCGACCCAAATTGGTTCACCTGTCCAATAGATATCGAGGTAGTTGTAGGCGAATTGAATCGCTAAGTTCACGCCGAACGCGACGACGACCCATCGGATCCGCTGCCGATCCTGGCCGCGAGCGTGGACGTAGGTTTCGATGAACAAGTACATCACCGCGAGCAAGAGCAGTGCGGGAATGGCGACATAAACGCGGGCGAACAGCTCGCCGGGTGGCCCGCCGACCCAACCCCACAGGTAGGTGTAATAAGTTCCGTATGCGACCAACGCGGTGAACAGCCACGGCGTCGCTCGCAGCGCCGACGATCGCCACCGCTTCAAGGGATCGTTGAGAAAACAGAGCGCGAACACAAGCAAGCCTACGATGCCGGCGGAATTGAGCGCCCATTGAATCGGGTACGCGATGTAGGGCCACGGATACGGGAAGAAGAGGCCGATGCTGTAAAAGGTGAAGGGCGCGTTCGCTAAGCAATAAAGGAAAAATCCCCACGTCATCACGCTCGGCCGCAGTAGCACGAGCGCGGCGCCGAGCGCAACGTAAAGGATCGCGATGCCAAGCACGGCGACGCGATAGGCCGCGTAATAGTTCTCTGTCGCTTGCGGAGCCGAAGCAAGCGTGACGACCCGCGAGTGGCCGTCGTGCTTGAGCCCAAAGGTGATGCTTTGACCGGCTTCCAGCGTGCCGGATTCTATTGCGTAATATCGGAACTGCGGCGGCGTTGATGGCAGATCGACGGTATCGCCGACCAACATGCCGGCTCTTGCGGCGGGCGAACTGTCGGCGACGTATGTGACCACGTCATCCCCGTCCAATCGGTAACCGAAATCACCGATGGGTACCCATATCCGTCGAAAGTCTAGCCCGCCCGCGACAAGGACGATCAGCGACAACGTAACTACCGCAAGAGTTCGCAATGCAGCGCGCTTCGACGGATCAGAGAGAGACATCGATCGCCCTACCTCTCACGACGAGATGACGGTGTGACGTATTTACCCCATAGCGATAACGCCGCGGCGTTTTACGGGGGCGCGCAGCTCGGGCTAGTTTCCCGTCGACAAAACCCAGCGCCTTCGACGTAGCGGCGGTACGACGCGGTTGGGAATAGACCAATGGGAAATACGCAGCCCCCTTAACAAAGGAGGCTGCGCCGACTACTGGTTGCGGGGGACTGCAGTTCCCGTTGGACAAGACCGGACTGGCAGTCGCCCTTAGGGTGACTTGGTAGTTGCGGAACCCTGGCAAGCCGCAGGTACCTTCGCGCCCTCGACCATCCGACGGCTGTGGCTAGAAGCACTACGGCGACACCGGAATAATTGAGCCGAGCGTCAAATTCGTGGTTATGTTCCTTCTGCTTGCGATAATTGCAGTTGCACGGCTCTTCAATCATGTCAGTAGCGCCGACGTCGCGTCTCCCTCTCCGTTTTCGAATCCGAACTTTGATTCTGGCTGCCAGGCGTGGGATTATGGCTTGGACACTTGGCGCATTGTACCTGAGAGGGTCAGCGTAAAGAATGCGACCGTGGAAGTTTCATGGCATCTCGCCGATATTTACATCCCAGGAACGCCCGGGGCGGAGAACCAGGACTTTGACGGCGCCATCTCAATTCGACTCGATGACGCGCCCGTTCTAGCGAACTCGATGTTTTCGCGGGCCCACGATTCCGAACGGCCGCGAACCCTCACGATAGCTAACGCTAAGCCCGGGCGACACCATTTGGTGGTGGCTGTTTGGCAAGATGGATTCGAGTTGGGCCAGTTTGTAACGTGCTTCACAACTCCCAGCCAACAACAAATCACGCACAAGCAGTGGCGTGACGTAGGCGGTGAGGCCTGGCAATCTCCTTGACGCACGGTCGTGTCGCGAGACAAAAGAAGCGCAACACCAGTCAAACGGAGTTGCGCCTCTCGATTTCTTGCGGGGGCGTGATTTGAACACGCGACCTTCGGGTTATGAGCCCGACGAGCTACCGGACTGCTCCACCCCGCGTTCGATAGGTACCACGACAAGTACCACCGTACCTCCCGCGGCGTGAGCAACGCGCCGCACGTGGACGACAAAAGTCAGAGCGCCGATCTTCGTCCTTGGATCATCGGTTTACCGAAGTCCGAGCTGCATGTGCATCTCGAAGGTACGATGTCGCCGGCGCTGTATGCGCAGATCGCGCGGCGAAACGGACTGGACTTCAGCGGCGAAGCAGATGCGGCTTTCCTTTGTCATGACTTTGATTCGTTTCTCAACTCGTTTCTGCGCGTCGTTCGATCTCTGCAGAAGCCAAAAGATTTCGCGGACGTAGTCAAGGCCTATTTAGAAACGGCAACTGCCCAGGGCGTGGTGCATGCAGAAATCATGTGGTCGCCGGCAACGCAGCGCAAGTTCTTCCCCGATCTCGATCTCATCGCCACGGGGCGTGCGATCCATGCAGCCATGGCCGACGCGCGAGGCAAGACAGGCCTCTCATCATTGCTCATCCTTGACATGGTGCGCAATCTCGGCGAGTTGGAAGCCATGCTCGATATCGACCTTGCGTTGCAACTTCGAGATTACGGCGTTGTCGGCGTCGGTCTCGGCGGCGACGAGTCACGCTTTCCGGCGCGCGATTTCCAGCGTGTCTTCGAGCGCGCGAAACAAGTCGGCCTGCGACGCACCGTTCATGCGGGCGAAGCCGCAGGCGCGGAAAGCATTCTGGACGCGGTCGAATTACTGCACGCGCAGCGGATCGGTCATGGCGTCGCGGCGCGCGGATGCAAAGAGATCGTGCGATTGCTTCGCGACAACAACGTGACGATAGACGCTTGCCCGACGAGTAACGCGATCACGCAGGCGCTGCCCAAGAACGAAAAACACCCGCTGCCCGATTGGCTTGCAGCGGGTCTCTCCGTCTCTTTGAGTTCCGATGATCCATCGTTCTTCGCGACCACGCTCGCTGACGAATACGAGCGCGCCGCCGAAATGGCCCTCGGCCGCAGTGAGCTCGCGACGATCGCTAAAAACGGCTTCGCCGCCTCGTTTGCAGGCGGCGAAGAGAAGCGGCGTTGGTTGGAAGCTGTCGACGACTACGTCGCCAGATCAACTGCCCCCTGATTGCGGTGCCACGCGAAACGCCGCGATCTTACCGTCAGCGTCGAGCCGCACCATCACTGTCCACGTTCCCTTGGTGAACTTGGCGTCGAAGTCGTACTCCGACTTGAGCGAATCCGACGCGGTCGGCGTGAGCCCCTCATAGTCGCCGAGCGCGTGCAGCTTGTCGGAGAGATCCCCGACTTGCGCGCGCGTCACGGTTGGCACGAGCTGCGCATTCATGTCGGCTGTCAGCGCCGAGAGATCGTCGGCATACACGGCTTTCGTCGCGGCGTCCGCGAGTTTCTGAGCTCGGTCAGCGGGCGAGTTGGCGGCGCACGCGCCCATCATCAGAACTGCCGCCGCGAGGGCAGCGACCGTCAGAGTGCGCCGCAAATTACCCGTAATCAGATCGTGCCCCATCCGTACGAGACGACTGCGACAGTTCGCGCAGTTGACTTGTCCGCGACGGTGCCGTTGGTCGGAGCGGCCGCGACGCGCGCCGGAGCGCTGTATGCGGGCGCCGATAGTGTGCTCGACTTCAACATCGCGATCTTGCTGTTCTGCGTCGTGATGATGGAGTGCTGGTAGGCTACTTCCGACTTGAGCTCAGCGTTGGCAGCGGCCAAGTTTTCGTTGGCCTTCTTTTCCGATGCATAGGCTGCTTGCGCATCGTTGCGCTGGGCAGCGAGCGCGGCTTGCGTCTGCGCGTCCTGCGCGTACTTTTCGTGGACCTGGCGATTATGGTTGATGATGATGAGCGTTCCCGCAGCCGCGCCGATGCCGAACAAGATGTTGCGCGTGCTCGCGCCGCCATCGGCGCGCACCGCTGAAGCAGGCATCGTGCCTAGGAGTAGTCCGGCAGCCAGGACGCCGGCAATGGTTCGTTTTGTTATTGACATGAGAAGGGTACCTCCGCACAGGGTAACGCTTTATTTCTACCCTGAGTTTCGCCAAGTCAAACGGCGCACGCTTGCTTTGTCCCGCCCCGTGACGAACGTCACTGCCCAGAATTGACCGCTCCGCCTTCGATCTGCACGTCGGCAGCGCTCAATCCGAACTGCGCCGAAGCTTTGCGGACGGCACCTTCATACGCGTTCGCGGAAGCCCGCGCGTCGTCCGCGGTTCTTCCAAAGCCTTGGACGAACACGCGCAAACCCGGATTCGTGACCTGATTGTATTGTTGGCTGCCGACAAACGGTGAAAAACCGACGACACTCAAGTCGGGCCCGAAGTCCACTTCGAGCATCACGCGGTTTTGGGGACCGAACTGTGGCGGCGGCGTCTGCTGATGCACGCTCGTTATGTGACCAAGCGGAAGTCCAGTGAGCCGTGCGATCTCCGCCGCATGCAACTGCGCGTCGCGTAGCGCAGCGAGATAGGGATCTGCGCTCGCCAAAGGCGTCGGCGGAGTCATTCCGGGCGGTTCGCTCATGACATTGACGGATCCGGAGACGCCCTTTTGGTCCGAGGCCGCTGTGGCGGCTTGCGAGATCGCCGACGCAAGCTCCGGCGTCTGCGAAAATCCCGCGGGTATCTTGATCACGATCGTCTCGCTGATGCTCGCACCTCGCCGATAGGCATCCGGCGACGAACAAGCGGCCAGCGCCAATAGGACCGCCATCAAAATTGAAATCTTCGAGGTGCCACGCACGGGACGAGGTTCGATATTTTTTGCGAGTTCTCCGTGCCGCGCAATTAGTTTCATCATTTTTTCAGCGACGGTGGATAGATGGGATTCACACTTACAAGTTCCGATTGGAGGATCCGTCCGTGCTGAACACTTGTTCGAAGACCGTTGCTTTGCTGCGCCGGTCCGCAACTCTCGCCGCCGCCGGCGCGCTATTATACGCGAGCGTTGCGTCGGCGTCGCCGCTGCAGCGATCACCCGGCTTGCTTCATGGCCCGGACCTCTCCGGCGTTCGGACCATCGCATCAACCGTTCCTCCGAATGGCGATGTCAATCCCTATGGTCTAGTGGTCGTACCTGTTTCGCACGGCTCGCTTGCCGCGGGTGATATTCTGATAAGCAACTTCAACGACGCGCAAAATCTCCAGGGCACCGGCACGACCGTCATGGAGATATCACCGAGCGGTCGCGTGAGAGTCTTCTCGCAAATCGTCGCCGGTCAGGTGCCGGGATCATGCCCCGGCGGGATCGGCCTCACCACCGCGCTTGCGGTCTCACGCGGCGGTTTCGTCTTTGTCGGCAGCCTGCCCACCACAAACGGCATGGCCAGTACCGCACGAGCCGGCTGCATTCTCGTGATAAACAGCCTCGGCCAAGTCGTCGAGACCTTCGACGGATCTCTGCTCAACGGACCGTGGGATATGACAGAGACCGATGACGGCACGAATGTCGCGCTCTTCGTCACGACCGTGTTGAACGGAACGGTGGCGGCACACGGACACATCGTCAACGGCGGAACCGTCGTGCGCCTGAACATCTTTGCTCCGGGCGGTTCTCTTCCGTTCCTCGAATCGCTGACGGTCATCGGATCAGGATTTGCTGAGCGAACCGATCCGTCGGCGCTTGTCATCGGGCCGACTGGTGTCGGATTGAGCGCTGATGGTTCGAAGCTCTACGTCGCGGACAGTCTCAACAATCGCATCGCCGCGATTTCCGACCCGGTGACACGATCGACATCCGCCGGTATCGGCACCACGCTGACGTCGGGTTTTTCCCTCAACGATCCGCTCGGCCTGACCGTGTCCGCAAACGGCGACATCCTCACCGTGAACGGAGGCAATGGTTTTCTCGTGCGGACGAGCGCAAACGGTTCGCAAGTAGCCAGAGCGCTGCTCGACGACACCGGCAGTCCTCCTGGGTCCGGAGCGCTCTTCGGACTTGCACCTGGCCCAAACGGCAGCGTCTACTTCGTTGACGATGCGGCGAACACGCTGAATCGCTTCCATTGATCGAGGCGTCGGTCGATAAAAAGGTCAAACGAAGGGGCCGACTAGCGTCGGCCCCTTCAGACATCGCCAGCTCCTGTTCGATTCACGCGCCTTTTTCGGCGCCGATGTAGCGGATCCACTTGAGGAAGAGAGCGGGTTTCGTCGAGAGGCTGTTCGGGTCGCCGTACACGGCATAGAACTCGTTCTTGGAAGAAAGGAAGTGATAAGCCACGCTGATGTTCGCGGCGTCGAGCGGTGTGAAGTCGGGCGGCGCGAACGAAACGGGAAGATTGGGCCCGATCAGCCTGCGCGCTCCGATATCAAACGACGAGTTGCGGCTGAACTGCCAGTCCAGACTTGCGCGCTCGAGCCATTGCCGGCCCGAGCTCTCGCCCGGATACGAAGTCACGTATTGATTCTCATCGGTCTCGAGCGAAGCTGTGATGTCATGCATGAACGGCTGTGTGGTGACGTACGTCCAGTTGTTCAAAGTCCCATGATAGTAAGCGCCCGCCAGATGCTGCACAAACGTCGGGGTCGTCGTCGCTACTTTGAACCCCAAATACTCGCCGTTGGTGTTGAAGGGCAAGACGAGGTTCTGCGTCGTCAGAATTCCGGCCGATCCGGTGAAGAGCTGGAGTCGGATCAAGTCTCGGAAATCGACTGTAGCGCTCTGGCTCGCGTTGACTTGTGCGAGTTCCCCGGTATGCGTGCGGAAGTTCGAAGTGAATTCGTTGATAGCAACGTCGTGGACGGGCGCGTTCGGCGAGAAGTTCCATGTCTGGGAATAATTTGTCTCGAGACCCGCTGTGTCTGTCTGTGCGACGAATCCGTCCGCCGGCAGGTATTGCGCGCCCACCGACTGATAGGTCACGATCGCCGTGGTAGTGGCACCGGCGTAGCCCGTTCCGGCCTCGAAGTAGTCCGCATGTGCGGGGTCGGTCGTGAAGTTGCTCCGGTCCTCACCGCCGTTTGCGTACGCGAATATACCCGATTGCTTTTCGTGATAACCGGTGAAGAGCGTATCGACGCGATCGTGGAAGCCAGGCAGATCGACGCCGACCTGCTGGATAAACGCGCCGTATGTAGAGGCGGTACTGCGTCCCACGTAGTTGAGCGCAGCTGCCTGATCAGAACGCGAGAAGCCGATGGCATCGAATCCAGCGTACGACAACGGACCTTGCGTCCCCTCAACGGCGTAGCCGTCACGAAATGTCGGAATGGCCGGCGTGTACAGCGCGGTCGGGCAGCTGATGCAGCCGATCGCACCATCGAAATACTGCGTGAGCTGGGTGAAAAACGGGCGCACCTCGTTGAATTGCCGTTGGAAAGCGTTGGGCGAGATCGTCTGCTGGTCAACTTCGACATTGGAGTAGTCTGGGTGAACTGTCGCGACCACCGACGTGTTTGCAGAAACCGGCAGAGAGAGGTCGGCGCCCATCCGCGATGTGTCTCCGCCTTGCGCCGCGGTCGTGAGCTCGCCAAGTCCGTAGAGCCCCAGGCGCGGCTTCGTACGAACCGGGGCTGCGGCCACGGCGGCAGGTCCGTGGATGTCCGTCATCGTTCCGAAATATGTTGTGTCATTGAGCGTGCGCTGACCCACGACGTACGACCATACGGCCTCACCGCCAGTTGCGACCGTCACGCGCGTGAACTGCGCGCGCCAGCGTGTCGAACCGCCCGAGCGCATCACCGCGAATGGGATGCGCATGGTCACGGTGTACCCGGTCGGCGTGACCTTTGCAACTGCGTGCCACTGTGGCTCATACGCCGTGTTCTCGCTCGAAGTCTGATACCGCGCACCGCGCGGATTCGCGCTGAACGAATAGGCGAATCCGCCGGTGCCTTGCGGGTTGAGATAAACGGCGACGTTGTCTTCGCTCGCGACGCCGGGCCCGTTGGTGACCTGAGCTGCCGTGAGCGCCGACCGTTGAGTGACGACGAACGCCACGTCGATCGCGTCGCGATCTTGCGCGATATACACGGTCGTCGGTTCCGTCGCGGCGCGGCGATAGTTGAAGTCGTAACCGAGTGATATCGTGGCCGCTCCAGACCACGTCGTGTCCACATCGCCGCCCATCGTTGGGGCCTGAGCAA
>Ga0210397_10002015_pt1 | contig 12910 bp, 10 predicted proteins | sample IncBWH2OmetaG_FD_160126 | JGI IMG/M metagenome (GOLD analysis project Ga0210397, IMG submission 160126) | Forest soil microbial communities from Barre Woods Harvard Forest LTER site, Petersham, Massachusetts, United States - Inc-BW-H-2-O ...
ATCTCTTCTCCACCGATCGCAAAGCCATCAAGCTCAAAACCGTTCTCTGGGGCCTTGGCCTGCAACTCTCTTTCGCGATTTTTGTCCTGCGCTTCCCCATCGGCCGCTTTCTTTTTGAAAAGGCCGGTTATTACGTCAATCTTCTTCTCAGCTACGCGTTCTACGGCTCGCAATTTGTCTTTGGCGAACTTGGCTTACCCTCAGCTCCCACTCCTGGTTTCGCGGCTTCTCCCGAGCACTTTTTGTTTGCCTTCCAGGTCCTACCCACAATTATTTTCATCGCCGCATTTTTTGCGCTGCTCTATCACGTCGGTGTGATGCAACTCATCATCCGCGTTGCCGCCTGGATCATGACCCGCGTCATGGGAGCTAGCGGAGCCGAATCTCTGAACGTCGCCGCCAGCATCTTCATGGGCCAGACCGAAGCTCCGCTCACCATCCGTCCCTTTCTAAATAAGCTCACAAAGTCCGAATTGATGGTCGTGATGACCAGCGGCATGGCCCACGTTTCCGGCGGCATCATGGCGGCTTACATCGCCTTCGGTATCAAAGCTGAGCATCTTCTCACCGCCGTCATCATGACCGCACCCGGCACGCTGCTCATGGCCAAAATGCTCGTGCCGGAAACCGAGCAGCCGCTAACCGCTGGCCGCGTCGAAATGCCCGAGATGGAAAAAGAAGCAAATTTTCTCGGCGCCATTTCACGTGGCACCGTCGACGGCCTTCACCTCGCCCTCAATGTCGCTGCCATGCTCATTTCCTTCATCGCGCTTCTCTATCTCGTCAACGGCATCATGGGTGGCATCCACAATTGGATTTGGTGGTTTCCCTCCAGCCTCTCGCAAGTCTTCGGCTGGGTCTTTGCACCGGTAGCCTGGGTCATTGGCATCCCCTGGCGCGATTGCGCCCAGATGGGCAACCTCCTCGGCACTCGTATGGTCATTAACGAGGTCGTCGCCTTCCAACACCTCGGTGAAATAAAAGACACGCTCGACCCGCGCACCTTCACCATCGCCACCTTCGCCCTCTGCGGCTTCGCGAATTTCAGCTCCATCGGCATCCAAATCGGCGGCATCGGCGCCCTCGCTCCCGAGCAACGCGGCCAGTTAGCCAAATTCGGTATCCGCGCCATGCTTGCTGGCACAATGGCCAACCTAATGTCCGCCTCCATAGTTGGCATCCTTTCATGACTTTCTCCTGCTCTTGTAGGGGCGCAGCGCGCTGCGCTCCATCTGGGCGCGATCGATCCGGAACTATGCGGTGGCACTGCCACCTCCGCCCATCTCGCGTTCATGGCGCGATGAATCCTCGCCGTGTTCTACAGTTGGCGCTCTAAAGCAAACTCAGGATAAAATCTCAACGACAGCATGAGCCCTCGAAAAAAATCCTCCCCAAAAATAACCTCCGACTCGGAATTCGAACGCGCCGAATCTGCCGCAAATTTCATCTTCACCAAAACCGATCTCCGCCCCAAAATCGCGCTAGTCCTAGGCTCCGGCCTGGGCGCCTTCGCCGATGAATTCGAGACCCCCACAAAGATCCCCTACTCCGAAATCCCGCATTTCCCCCGCTCCACCGCCATCGGCCACGCAGGCCAGCTCGTCGTTGGCAAAGTCGGCGGCATCCCTTTAGCAGGAATGCAAGGCCGCGTCCATTTGTATGAAGGCTATTCCGCCAAAGATGTAGCATTCCCCATCCGCGTCTTCGCGCGCATGGGCATCAAAGCTGTGATCCTGACGAACGCCGCCGGCGGCATCAAACGCGAATTCGTACAAGGCCAGCTGGTGGTCATCAAAGATCACATCAACCTTCAAGGCGTGAGCCCTCTCACCGGCCCCAACGACGAGCGCTTCGGCCCGCGTTTTCCAGACATGACCGTCGCCTACGACCGCGGATTCCGGGAAATAGCCGTCGGCGAAGGAAACCGCAATTGCATCAGTCTCTACGAAGGCGTCTACGCCGCGCTGCCAGGTCCGAGCTATGAAACTCCGGCTGAGATACGCTACCTGCGCACCATCGGTGCGGACCTCGTCGGTATGTCCACCGTTCCGGAAGTGATTGCCGCGCGCCATTCTGGCATCCGCGTTCTGGGCATTTCTTGTGTGACGAACGCCGCGGCGGGCATTCTCGATCGGCCGCTCGACCACAAAGAAGTTCTCGAAACGGCGGAGCGCGTCAAAAGCCAGTTCATCGCGCTGCTTAAAAACGTGATCCCGCGAATCGCCGCCGAGGTTTCATGATCGCTCAGAACCCAACTATCCTCATTTCGAGCGAAGCGAGATCTCTGCACCATCTCGCGTTTTTTGCGAGATGAAATCTCTGTCTGGTTTTAGTATAGGAGGGCCACAGCGTGACAGAACATGAAGCACTCGTGGAAGCCGCGCAGCAAGCGCGCGAAAATGCGCACGCGCCTTTTTCGAATTTCCGCGTTGGCGCCGCGCTGCGCGCCACTTCGGGCAGAATTTTCGGTGGCTGCAACGTGGAAAACGCCACCTATGGTTTGACTGTCTGCGCCGAGCGCGTCGCGATCTTCAAAGCCATGAGCGAAGGCGAACGCAATTTTGACGCCATCGCCGTCGTCACGGATACCGACGCGCTTACACCGCCCTGCGGCGCATGCCGCCAGTTGATCTGGGAATTTTGCGGCGATGTCCCCGTGATTCTTGCTAACTTAAAAGGCAAAACCGAGACAATCCACATGCGTGATTTATTTCCGAAACCGTTCGATTCGTCCAACTTGTGACAGCCGGGGAAAGAAAATGAATCCAAAGCGAATTACGAAAAGGGAAAAAACCATCGTGTTCGCCTGTTCGGCGATGCTTTGCCTCGGTGCGCTGAAAATCTTCGCGCAGGAGCAAGCGCAGCCCAAGCCCGCCAATTTCGTCGATCTTCTGATCACTGGCGGGACCGTTGTCACCATGGACGTGGACCGCCGCGTGATCGAAAACGGTTACGTGATCGTCAAAGGGGACACGATCGTAGCCGTCGGCGAGGGCCTACCTCGAATGCCGAACGGTCCGATCTTCACAAAACAAACCATCGACGCAAAAGGCGCTCTGGTCCTGCCCGGCTTCATCAATGGCCACACCCACGTTCCCATGACTCTCTTGCGCGGGCTGCACGATGACGTCACGCTCGACGACTGGCTCCGAAAATATATCTTTCCAGCGGAAGCCAAAAATGTGACCGAGGATTTCGTGCGTTGGGGCACGCTCCTTGCCGCCGCCGAACAGATTCGCTCCGGCGTCACAACTTTTGCGGACATGTATTATTTTGAAGACGCTGTCGCCGAAGAAACCAAAGCCGCCGGGATGCGCGGCGTGCTGGGCGAAACCTTCCTCGATTTCCCCGCGCCTGACAATAAAACCACCGCAGCCATGCTTGAATACACCGAAAAATTCTTCAAGCGTTGGCAGGACGATCCGCTGATTCATGCCGCAGCCGCTCCGCATTCCATCTATACTTGCTCGCAAAAAACGCTCCAGGATTCAGCCGCCCTTGCGCGCAAGTATCACGCGCCGATCCTCATTCACCTCGCAGAAATGAAAAAAGAGCTGGACGACAGTGTGAAACAAAACGGCCTAACGCCCGTCCAGTATGTCGAGAAGCTCGGCATCCTTGGTCCGGATGTTGTCGCCGCACACTGCATTTTCGTCGACGAAAAAGACCGCAAAATTCTCGCCAATCACCAGGTCGGCTGCGTGCACAATCCTTCGAGCAACATGATGCTTGCCAGCGGTGTCGCTCCGGTCATCGAAGAGCGAGCCGCCGGCATCGCGGTGGGCCTCGGCACCGACGGCCCCGCGGGCAGTAACAATGACCTCGACTTGATGGAAGAGATGGACCTTGCCGCCAAGCTGCAAAAAATCACCAAGATGGACCCGCGCGCGCTCGGTGCAAAATCCGTTGTGGAGATGGCTACCATCGAAGGCGCGAAAGCGCTGCACATGGAAAAGGAAATCGGCTCGCTCGAAGTCGGGAAAAAAGCCGACATCATTTTGATCTCGCTCGATGAACCAAACGCCGTTCCCATGTACGACATTTATGCGCAGCTGGCTTACGCGCTAAAGGCCAGCGACGTCAAAACCGTGGTCATAGGTGGCCAAGTCGTCATGCGCGACAAAAAGCTTCTGACCCTGAACGAACTCGAAATTCTCGCTAAAGCTCGCGAATACGGCCGAAAAGTCGAGGCGTCTTTAAAGTAGCGCGGCGATGGACACCTCCTACAACCAGGTCGCAGGCCAAAGCGTGGAACGGCTCGCTGCTCTGAGCGACGGCATCTTCGGCGTGGCCATGACTTTGCTCCTGCTGGAACTTCATGTTCCCGCCAAAGAACTCATTAACAGCGAAGGCGATTTGCGCAGCGCGCTTGCCCGCCTCGCACCGCAACTACTTGTTTATTTGATGAGCTTTTTGACGCTCGGCATTTTTTGGGTGGGCCAGCAAACCCAGCTCAACCACCTTGCGCATTCCGAGCGCCACTTCACCTGGATTCAACTGGCGTTTCTTTTTATAGTCACGATCATGCCGTTTTCCACGAGGCTTCTGATTGAGTTCATCAACTATCGCACGGCGCTGCTCGCCTATTGGGCCAACATCTTTCTTCTTGGCGCCATGCTCTATCTCAGTTGGTTGCGCGCAACTCGCGTGGGCCTCGTCAAGAGCGACACGCACCCCAAAGTTGTGGCTGCCATCTACCGCCGTATCTGGACCGCTCAATCGCTCTATGCGTTCGGTGCATTCCTCTGCGTGTTCCACCCGTATTGGAGCATCGGGTTCATCGTCCTTATGCAGCTTTACTACGCCACCGCGCCGCGCTATGAGCGCCGGCGTCAAAGCAAGGGTGCCTAGATGGACCGGACAAACCATCTGACGTTTCTTGAGAAGGCAATTGAGGAAGCTCGGCGCGGCCTCGCCGAGGGCGGGATTCCGATCGGCGCGGCTCTCTTCGATAGTAACGGGAAGCTTTTGGGAAGCGGACACAACCGCAGAGTGCAAGACGGCGATCCCTCCGCTCACGGAGAGACCGACGCGTTCCGCAAAGCGGGACGCCATAAAAGTTATCGCGACAAGATCATGGTGACGACCCTCGCGCCGTGCTGGTATTGCAGCGGGCTAATCCGCCAATTTGGAATTGGAACCGTTGTCGTGGGCGAGTCCGTGAATTTTCGGGGCGGCATCGACTGGCTCCAAGAAAACGGAATCAAAGTGATTGATCTTGCGTCTAACGAGTGTGTGCGGATGCTCGCCAAATTCATCGCGGAGAATCCCGCTCTGTGGCACGAAGACATCGGCGAGGAGTGAGCTCCGCTCCGTCGAGGCACGACGCGCACGCAGCGAAAGTGTGAGCTTTCCATGAATCGACAAATCAGCAGAGGAAAATGGATTCTGCTTGCGCTGAGTTGCGCGGCAACGGCGAGCCTTGGGTTCGCACTACGCACAAGAGCTTCCGCCGCGGATGAAATTCCAAAGCTCGCGGCGCTCATGGAGTGGAAGCCGGGGACAGTCGTGGCGGATATCGGCGCGGGAGATGGAAGCTACGCATTCGCTGCGGTGGAACACGTTGGTGCAACGGGAAAGGTGTTTGCGACAGAGATTGACGCCGAAAAACTCAACGCGCTGAGATCCGAAATCAAAAAACGGAATTTGCAAAATGTTACGGTGGTGGAAAGCGGGGAGGTGGAGACGAATTTGCCCGCCTCTTGCTGCGACGCGATTTTTCTGCGGCGCGTTTACCATCATTTGACGAAGCCCTTGGAATTCGACACAAGCCTGATTCGCTCGCTGAAGCCGGGCGGAAAACTCGCGATCATAGATTTTCCGCCGCATCCAGAGTACGGCAAGGTGAAGGGCGTGCCGAAGGACCGCGAAGACCATGGGATCCAACAGAAAACACTGATCGATGAGTTGACCAAGTCGGGGTTTCAACTAGAAAAAACTGTGGATGATTGGCCAACGATGGACTATTGCGTTTTGTTCGTGAAAAAGTGATGCGCGGACGATGCGCTGGGATTGCGCGCGGAGAAAATGCGCGGGTCTAAACACCTGCATCTACATAAACATGAAAGATGAGATTTACGCAGCCGCGTTGTAAGTGTCGTATTTGACGGCGATTTCGCGGACTTCCTGCAGGGTCATGTCGCGGAGAATTTTTCCGTCTTCGAGAATGGTTTCGAGCGCGTTGGTGCCGAGCGCGGAGCTGTCGGGATTGGGAGAATCGTTTAGGACTTCGACGGTGGCGAATTCCTTGCCGTTGTGAATTAAGTTGAAGCGGCCGCCTTTGCTCGCTTTTGACGGATCGGTTTTGGGATTCTTGTAGACGTTGTGCCATTTGCCGCCACGGTCGATGGCGGAACATTTCAGAGCAAATTTCAGCGTGTCGCGATTTACCTGCTGGAGCAGCGCGCCGCCCATGCCGTAGCTCCAGATATCCTGAGACCAGCCTTTGCGGGTGAGCTGCCCGGTGATGTTTTGAATGGTGTAGAAATTCACGCCGTCGCCTTGGATGAAGCGGACGTTGGGGACGGTGGTCTTCCAGCCTTTTTTATTCACTTCGTAGCCGAAGATTTCCGCGACGATTTTGAAAAGCTCTTCGAGCACGGTTACTGCATCGCCGGAATCCGGCCGAATGACGAGGGTGCCTTTGCGCTGCAGAATCTTGTCGCGAAGCGCGCCGCCCCAGAGATTGCGCACGGCGTTGTAAATGTCATAGGAGTCGCTGACGCAGGCAACGATGCCCTCAGGGCAGTTCTCCAGCATATTGGCATAGGCTTGGCCTTCGTTAGCTTCGCCCCACGCGGTGATCGTGGAATGTTCGGAGGCCGGGATGGCGTAACCGGCGCAGTTGAGGGGATCCTTAGCCGTGAGATCCGCGGAATAAAATTGATTGAGAAGCTGGATGGCGGCCAGCGTATCCGTCCCCAAGAAATTGAAAAGATGAGCCGCGCCCCCGATGGCTGCAGACTCTTTGGAAGAAACGCCACGGAAGCCGAAGTCGTGCAGCTTAAATGGAAGCAGGGAAGGGTCGCCCGTTCGGACCAGAGCTCTGCCGATCACTTGCTTGATCGCGCGGGAAAGCGTCGCGACCGTAATGGGATACCAGACCTGCAGGAGAACCGTTTCCGCCCAGTTCGTGAGCCAATAAAATTCGGGATCGGTGTTTTCGATCGTGATCAGAGCGTTGAGACTCTTGACGACCGTTCCTTCCTTAACGGCGCGGATGCGCAGCGGAAGCCGTCCACCGTGTTTCGCGTACAGCGATTTGAAACCCTCGTAATTGAAGGACTTAGGATGTCCGCTGAAATGAGCGTGAGCGATGCGGCGAGCCTCTTCGATGTCCTCGAGTGTGAAAACCTGTCCTGCGAAGTTGGATTTCACGATGTACTGGAGCATCGCCATCATGGTTTCGTCGAACATGCCGCCGCGGGACTCGACGTAGGAATAGATGTGCCGCGTATCCGGCGGGTATTGCCACCAGTGTGTAAGCTTGTAGGAGTCGGTGTTGAGAATCGGATTCAGCCGCAGCGACTGCATGGCGCTCCTTTGGATCGAAAATGACGGGGAGTTGGTGGTCGCCCACTGGAATTAGCATAGCAGAAGAGGTAACTGAAGGCTGATGAGTGGGGGTGGCCCCCCTCCCGGTTTTTTCGTAAATGCGGATTCTAAAGGGCTTTAAGTCTTGTGTTTTGGAAATGCGCATTCTACGGGAGTTATGGGCGCGTTTTGCGTAATTGCGGATTCTAAAGAGGTTAGTGGCTGGTTGTGAGTGGCGGGGGGCTAGATTACGCAAAGAGAAGATTCCCGGCTGTAGTGAGTCGTAGGTAGCGAACAAGGAGTGGCGCGAGGAGAAGCAGAGCGGGGAAGTCGTGCGCGAGAGGGTGGGACGGACGCGAAACATAGAGAATGGTAGCATGGATTTTGATTACTGTCAAGGTATCAGTACCATAGTTTAATACATTCGAACGCGAGACGGAGAAGTGGAGCGGCCAGAAGGAGTTGGAAGGAATTTTGTAGTTTGGTGAGACTTGCCGCAACGTAAGTGGAGCGCCCGGGAGTGCGCAAATCGCGGAGTGTGGCGCGCCTCCGGCACTCGCAATAGATGGGATGGGCTGGCCAGCTAGAGTGTCAGGTAGATGACCTGGATGAAGAGGTCGCTGCTGAGCATGCCTTTGCCCCAGATAGCGTCGAGATCGGCGAGGGGCTTGGTCGCGGCGGCTTCCTGGGCAGTTTTTCCTGCAGACTTTAGTTTTTGGACGCGATCGCGGGCGGTAACCAGCATGTCGCGGAATTTGGTGAGGTCGGCTTTATTGCCGAGCGGGCCGTGGCCGGGAACGATTTTGGTGTTGTTGTCAGCAAGAGGGAGGATCTTATCGCCAGCAGCAATCATCCCGTCGATTTTTCCCCCGGAGCCGGCGTCAACGAAGGGATAGATGCCGTTGAAAAAAGTGTCGCCCGTGTGAATGACGTTGGCCTTTTCGAAATGAATGAAGATGTCCGAATCCGTATGGGCTGGGTAAAGGTATTGGAGCGTGAGAGTTTCGCCATTAGCTTGAATCTTGTGATTTGAGGAGAAGGTCTGCTGCGGCAGGGCATCGGCGGGCGACGCTGGAAAATGTACGTTAAGGATCGGAATGGTTTGCGGTTCTGACATGCGCTTCTTGGTGTTTTCGTGGGCGAGGACAGTCGCGCCCGCGGCATGAAGGGGCGCGTTGTTGTCGGTGTGGTCGAAATGCCAGTGGGTGTCAATGACGATCTTTAGAGGCGCGTTGCCGAGACCATCCAGAGTTTCCTTGAGCTTGGGCCAAGCCGGCGAAACGAAAGTATCCACGATGAACTTGCCGTCGGGTCCGTTGAGCACAACGACGTTTCCGCCGGGCCCAGACAGCATGGTGAGATTATCCGCGAGCTTCTGTGACTGGATCGGAGCGGCACCCATCTGTGCGCGAAAGGTAGTTGCAGGGTCTGCCGCAGGGGCTTGTTGCGGATAGCCGAAGACGGACGCGCTGAGGCGGCTGCCGGGAAAGAGTTGCGCCAAGAACGCACTGCCTGCAAGCGCGGCGGAGCCACGTAGCATTTCGCGGCGTGTCGTTTGCTTCTTAAGTAGATCCCAATTCATGGTCTTGCTCACTTTCAGTATGAGGCGATCGTGCGGGTAACAAGTGATATCCGTCAGAGCCAACTCAGAGTAGGGTGTTCGCGGTTCGGTTTCAACTGTGTTTTGAGTTACTCGTCCCGGAGGACTTGCATGGGGTCGACGCGAGAGGCGCGGATGGCAGGAACTAAGGAGGCGGCCGCGGCCACGATTAGGACTAGGAAGATCACAGCGGAAAGAGTTGGGAGGTCGGAAGGGGAGACCCCGTAGAGTAAGCCGGCGAGAAGACGGGAAGAGGCGGCGGCTAACGCAAACCCGGCCATGCAACCGAGGATGCACACGGCAAGTCCTTGCCACAGGAATTGTTTGACGATTTGGCTGCGCAGCGCACCCAAGGCAAGGCGCAGGCCGACTTCACGCTGGCGGATGTTTACGTTGTAGCTGAGCGTCCCGTACAAACCGATGCAAGCCAAGGAAAGAGCCGTCGCGGCAAAGAACGTCAGCAAGATGGTGCGGAGGCGGTTTTCGGCAATGCCGTCCGAGAAGTGCTGTTCTAACGGCGCGAAATCATAGGCTGAGCGCAGCGGTTCGATGTCGCGAATCTGGCGGCGAATGGTTTCAGCCATGCTCATGGGAGCATTTCGGGTACGCACGAGGAAGTAGGTGCCCGGCTGAGCGATGGGAGCGCACCAATAAGCGGTGGGAACGGGAGGTTGCTCGAGACCGGATTCGCGGGCGTCACCGGAGATACCGACGATTTCAGCTGGGCCGGAATAACCCAAATTCACGGATTGCACGTGGTGGCCGATTACATTCGCACCGTGGAAATAAGCGTCGGCGAAAGCGCGATTCACGACGACAGTGGGTGAGCCCTCTGTTTCGCGGCAAACCTCCCCGGCTAGCAGAGGGATGTGCATGGTCTGGAAATAACTGGCGGAGACGAAATGGTTTTCTGCGATGAGTTTGGGTTCGCTCTCGGCGCGGCCTTCGAGCAGCTTGAGTTCGATTTGATATTTGAAAGGCACTCCGGGGACGCCCACAGAGATGGCGGCGGATTCGACGCCAGGCGTGGCGCGCAGTGTTTCGAGGGTTCGGTCGGTAAACTGGCGCAGTTTTTTCATATCTCCAGTTTCGCCCCAGTTCATGCTGAGCTGGAAGGTCAGAATGTGGCTGGAATCAAAGCCGCGCGAGACGCGGCCAAGCTCCTGAAAGCTGCGGAGAAGCAGACCGGCGCCGGCGAGCAGGGTGACGGCGAGGGCGACCTGGATTCCCACGAGCAGCCATTGCAGTGGATTTCGTCCGGAGACTTGTGTGCGGCTGACGGAGGCGAGAGAAGCGGAGAGGTTGCGGCGCGTACCTCGAATGGCGGGAACCAGTCCACAGAGAAAAGTGACCACAAGGGAGCAGGCGAGGGAGTAGAGAACAATGCGCACGTCGAGATGAATTTCTTCGACGCGGGGAAGCTGTGCGGCGAGCGAACGGAAGAGCTCGGAGGCCCCGGCTGCGAGGGAGAGACCAAGGACGGAGCCGATCAGAGCGAGGAGAAACGTTTCCGTGAGCAATTGTGCAACGAGGGCGCCACGAGAAGCTCCCAGAGAGAAGCGAACAGAGATTTCGTGCTGACGTTGGGCCGAGCGAGACAAAAGCAGCGCGATGATGTTCGTGCACGCGATAAGCAGGAGCAGAGAGACCGAGCCGAAGAGCAACCAAAGCGAGCGGCGTGACCCGGCGATAGTAGTTTCTTTTAGAGCCTCGACAGTTACCGAGAGATTGTCTGTCTCCGGAAATTGCTGGGCCAGTTGGGACTGGAGGGTGGCGAGATCGGCTCGACTCTGTGCCACGGTGACGCCGGGCTTGAGGCGTCCGGTGACGATAAACCAGTTGTTTTCGCGAGCCCGGCCAATGGAAAGGCCCGAGGGAATGGGCGACCATAAATCCGTCTCGCGATCGGGAAACAGAAAAGACGAAGGCATGACGCCAACGATGGGATAGAGATGGCCATCGAGGCGGAGGCTTTTTCCGATGACGCCGGGATCGGCATTAAAACGGCGGTGCCAATAGCGGTCACTAATCAGGATAGCGGCGGGCCCTTTGATGGTCTCTTCCTCAAGCGTAAATTCGCGACCGATGGCCGGCGCAAGACCCCAGACTTGGAAAAAACGAGTGTAGACCCAGGCACGAGTGACTTTTTCAGGCAGCGCGCCGGTGGACTCGGAAACGTCCTCGGTGTAGTAACCGGTGAGGCCCTGAAAGGTGGAGTTGAGGCGGTTCCAGTCGTCGAGACGAGTGGGTGCCACGCGAGTCAGGACAGCTGGGCCTTTGGAGTTGTGTTGCTCGACGAGCATGAGCTGGTCGGCTTCCGGAAAAGGAAGCGGCTTGAGGAGGATGGCGTCGATAGCGGAGAAAACGGCGCTGTTTGCTCCGATCGCGAGAGCTAGCGTGAGGATGACGGTGATGGAGAAGGTGGGAGATTTACGGATGAAGCGAAAAGCGGATTTGAGATTGGAAACGGTGGCGTCGAGGATGCGGATGCGGTAGACGTCGCGGACTTCTTCCTTGAATTTTTCCTGACCGCCAAATTCAAGCACGGCGCGGCGGCGAGCTTCCCCGGGGGACATGCCTGCGGCGATATTCTCGTCGGTGAGTTCGTCGATGTGGAAGCCGAGTTCGGAATTCATTTGCGCGTCGGAAGCGCGCTTGGGAAAGAGGAATTTCCACCAGGACATGGCAACCTCCTATTGTGCGGTTTGCATAATATTGGCCACCGCACCGGCCAACCGATTCCAGTTCGATTCCTCGCTCTCCAATTGCTTGCGGCCCTTTGCGGACAGCTTGTAGAACTTGGCTTGCCTGCCCTTGTCGGAGGCGCCCCATTCGGCTTCAAGCCAGCCGCGTTTCTCGAGTCGATGCAGGGCGGGATAGAGCGAACCCTGTTGAACCTGCAGGACTTCCTTGGAGATTTGACGGATGCGCATGGAGATGCCGTAGCCGTGGACCGGGCCGAGAGCCACGATTTTCAGAATGAGCATGTCGAGAGTGCCTTGGAGCAAATCCGATTTTTCAGTGGGCATTGCGTCTCCTGAGTTCAAGTGATAGCGCGCAAACGACATCTACAAAAGACTAGCTTCACCGGGATAGAGTTAACTCGTTCCGCTCTGCTTTGCCTTGGCGTCCCGAATCTGCTTCATGAGAATGTCGCGAACGTAATGCCAATTAGGGACGAGCGCCAACGCGGCTTGAGCGTTTTGTTCCGCAGCTTTGAGGTCCGGCGTGGCGCGATTCAAGCTGGACCAGGCAAGACTCATCAAAAGTTCCGGCTCGCCCCACACTGGATCGAGCGAATCGCTCGTCGTAGCCTTGTGACTTCGGATAATCTCGAGACCTTTCTCGTACGTGTCCATTGCTTTGGCCTGGCCGCCGCCGCGGTCTACGGGAATATTCCAGTAAATCGGACCGAGGACCCAAAGGAGGCGCGGATTATCGGGCGCAGCTGCTTTTGCTTCCGTTATGGATTGCCGGGATTTCGCAACCAGAGCTTGCAGTTCTGCGGCATCTTTCTTGTTCACGGAATAGGCGAGGAAGCCGTAGCACGATCCCAGGGCAATCTTTGCATCTACAAATGAGGGATCTGCTGACGCGGACTTTTCGAATTCTTCGGCTGCTTGCTGCAGGTCTTGCTGCAGCTCGTTTTTTTCGACGCTGTCGTTGAATCCGTTGATCGCCTTGCGCCAGAGAGCAAAGCCGCGCCAGTAGAGGACGCGAGAGGCAAGACCTTTTGTTTCCGCGAATGGCGCGAGCTCGCCATAAAGGCGTTGAAGA
>Ga0210397_10002017_pt1 | contig 12902 bp, 7 predicted proteins | sample IncBWH2OmetaG_FD_160126 | JGI IMG/M metagenome (GOLD analysis project Ga0210397, IMG submission 160126) | Forest soil microbial communities from Barre Woods Harvard Forest LTER site, Petersham, Massachusetts, United States - Inc-BW-H-2-O ...
CAAAGCGCGAACGCGCAGGTTAAATAACAAGCTAGGGGCGTGGCTGGCGGGACGTGCGGGATCTGCGCGGCTCGTCCAGGGTTTATCGGAAGCCTGCTAAGCCGGCTTTATGCGGCGGCCAGTCACGCGGTTCGGGACGATCCGCAAGAACAGCTCCCGCTCGCCAGCGGGCCACGGCTCTACGCCGGCCTGCTCGGCCGCGGCGCGCTCGGCCTCGCCCTCGACGTGATGGGCGGGTCCCTGGATCAGCACGCTCCAGCCCTGGCGGCCGTGCATGTCGATCTCGTCGATCTCGAACGCGACATGGTAGTCGCCGCCGGAGATCCCGGTCTGCAGGTCCTCGTCAAGCGCGCTGTGCCGGGCGGTGCGGAACACCACTGCCCCGTCGTGCCACCGGTAGTTCACCGGCAGGACGGCCGGGCCGAACCGGCTCTGGTAAGCGATGCGGCCGATCCCGCCCGCCGCAATCAACTCCAGGCTCTCGGCCTCGTCAAGCTCCTCGATCACGCGGTCAGCCATGGCTCAACACCTTAGCGTCTCGGCCCCGGACGGTGACCTTTAACCCGGGCGGAATGGACCTTCGGCCCTGCCGTCAGCCGACCCGGCCGACGAGGCTAGTAGTGGAAGAAACCGAGCCAGTGGAGGAAGCCATGCGAGCCCTCGTCTACCACGGTCCCGGGCAGAAGGCCTGGGAAGAAGCAGCTGACCCGGAGATCCTCGACGATGGCGATGTCATCGTGCGGGTCGACGCGACCACCATCTGCGGGACCGACCTGCACATCCTGAAGGGCGACGTGCCCGCGGTGCGCAACGGCCGGATCCTGGGCCACGAGGCCGTCGGGACCGTCTGGGAGGCCGGCGCCGGCGTGCGCCGCTTCAGCCCCGGTGACCGTGTCCTCGTCTCATGCATCAGCGCGTGCGGATCCTGCCAGTTCTGCCGCGAGACTCGCTACGGGCAGTGCCTGGAGGGCGGCGGCTGGGTCCTCGGCCACAAGGTCGACGGCACCCAGGCCGAGTTCGTCCGCGTGCTGTACGCGGACAACTCCATGTTCCACATTCCCGACGGCGTGAGCGATGAGGAAGCCCTCATGCTCGCCGACATCCTGCCGACCGGCTACGAGGTCGGCGTGCTGGCCGGCGGCGTGCGCCCGGGCGATGTCGTGGCCGTGGTGGGTACGGGGCCGGTCGGCCTGGCCGCGATCGCCGGCGCACGGCTGTATAGCCCCAGCTACATCGTGGCCATCGGCCTGTCCGACGCCCGGCTCGAGGCGGCTAAGCAGTTCGGCGCCGACGTCACGGTGAACAGCAGCCGCGAAGACCCGCTGGCCGTAATCAAGGACCTGACCGGGCGGCTAGGCGCGGACGTGTCCATCGAGGCCGTCGGCGTGCCCGCCTCCTTCGAGCTGGCGGTCAAGCTGGCCCGGCCGGGAGGCCGGATCGCGAACATCGGCGTGCACGGCGAGCCGGTCGTGCTGCACCTGGAGGAGCAGTGGATCAGGGACATCACGATCACTACCGGCCTGGTGGACACCTCCTCCACGCCGACCCTGATGCGCCTGATCACCACTGACCAGATCGACGCCAAGCCGTTCACCACCCACCACTTCGACCTCGACGACTTCGAACAGGCGTACGACGTGTTCACCCGCGCCGCCGACACCGGGGCACTCAAGGTCGTCCTCACCCGAGGGGAGTGAATAGCGATGAACGCCACGGTCAAGGACGTGATGACCACCCAGGTGGTGGCGGTCAGGAGCGGCGCTACCTTCAAGGAGATGGCGGCCGCCCTGCGCCAGTACCGGGTCAGCGCCTTCCCCGTCATCGACGAGCAGGAGAAGGTGATCGGCATCGTCTCCGAGGCCGACCTGCTGGCCAAGGAGGCACTGACCGACCCGGGCGTGCTCACCGGGGTGCTGCACCACGAGGATGTCAGCAAGGCCGAAGGCCTGACCGCGGGCGACCTGATGACACCCCGGGCAGTGACGGTCAGGCCCGAGGACTCGGTCGAGCACGCCGCCCAGCTGATGTACTTCCTGAAGGTCAAGCGGATGCCCGTAGTCGACGCGGACGGCGGCCTGGTCGGGCTGGTCAGCCGGGCCGACGTGCTCGCCGTCTACGACCGCCCGGACGATGACATCCGCGAGGAGATCACCGGCAACGTGATCGTGCGCGGGTTCGGAGAAGACCCGCGTCTGTTCGCGGTGACGGTCCAGGCCGGCGTTGTGACCCTACAGGGGAGCCCGGAGACCGCCGCGCTCGGCCACGACATCGCGCGGAAGATCCGGCACGTCCCTGGCGTGGTAGCGGTCCACGACCAGCTGAGCTACCCCGACACCTACCCCATCGTCGCGGGCCCAGTGTTCTGAGAGAAGCAGGTGTTCTGAGCCATGACCGCCGCCACCGCCGCCGCGGAGCCTTCGACCAGGCCGCCACACCGATGAGCACGGCGCAGGACACCGGCCGGGTGTACGCGCTCCTAGCCGACGGCACCACGGCCGAGATCCGCGAGGCCGGCCCTGGCGACTTCGACGCGGTTCTGGCGATGCACGAGGCGATGGCGCCGGACAACATCTACCTGCGCTTCTTCAGCTATAGTAAGCGGTCCGCCGAGACCGAGGCCCGGCGGATCTGCCGGGATCCCGCGCCGGGTAACGCGGCGCTGCTCGCGCTGCGGGACGGCGAACTGGTCGGCGTGGCCAGTTACGCCGGGCTCCCCGGGCACCCCAGGCAGGCCGAGGTCGCGTTCGCGGTGGCCGACCACATGCACCACATGGGCATCGCGACCCTGCTGCTCGAGCACCTGGTCTCGCTGGCCCGGAGCCGCCAGGTCACCACGTTCACGGCCGACACGCTGACGGAGAATACGGCCATGCTGAAGGTGTTCGCCAGCGTCGGCCTGCCCGTGCAGCGGCGCTTCGAAGGCGAGGTTTACGAGCTGACGTTCCCCCTGCCTCGCGACGACGGCACCGCGCTGGACACCTACCTCAGCGCGGTCGCCGAACGGGAGAGCAGCGCGGACGTGGCCAGCCTCCGGCACCTGCTCGCGCCTGAGTCGGTCGTGGTGATCGGCGCCAGCCGCCGCCGCGAGGCGATCGGCCGGGTGATCCTGGAGAACATCCGGGCCGGCGGGTACGCGGGCCGCCTGTACACAGTGAACCCGCGGGCCCGGCAGATCGACGGCGACCGGTGCCTGGCCTCCGTGCTCGACCTGCCCGAGCCCGCCGACCTAGCGGTCATCGCCGTGCCCGCCCCGGCTGTACTCGGCGTGGCCGGGCAGTGCGGCCAGCGCGGCGTGCGGTCGCTCGTGGTGATCACGTCCGGCCTGGACGCCGCCGCCTGCGCCGACCTGCTCGCGGTGTGCCGCCGGCACGGCATGCGGCTGGTCGGCCCGGACTGCTTCGGCGTGGCCGTGCCCGGTATCGGCCTGGACGCCACGTTCGCCGCCAGCCGGCTCCGGCCCGGCACGGCCGGCCTCATGTCCCAGTCCGGCGGGGTCGGCGTCGCCCTGGCCAGCCAGCTGTCCAGCCTCGGCATCGGAATCTCCTCGTTCGCCTCGGTCGGCAGCAAGCTCGACGTGTCCGGTAACGACATGCTGATGTGGTGGGAACACGACGACGTGACCCGGCTGGCCGTGCTCTACCTGGAGTCGTTCGGCAACCCCCGCAAGTTCGCCCGGACGGCGCGCCGGGTCGGCGCCAAGATGCCCGTGCTCACCGTGCGCGCCGGTCATTCGGCCACTGACCAGGCATTGTTCGAGCAGGCTGGGGTCATCGTCGCGGGCAGCGTCGGTGAGCTGACCGAGACCGCCGCGCTGTTCGCCACCCAGCCGGTCCCGGCCGGCCGCAGCGTCGCGATCGTGTCCAACGTGAGCGGCGCCGGGGAACTGGCCGCCGACGCGTGCACGGAACTGGGCCTGACCGTGTACCGGCCGCGCGGGCTGACCAGGCGGCGGCTGCGCACGCTGCTGCCGGGCGGCGCGGTCACCGGGCCCGTCGACACCACGGTCGCCGTCTCCGCCGATGGTTTCCGCCGGTGTCTGGAACTGCTCGCCGCAGACGACGGGGTTGACGCGATGATCGCCCTAGTCCTGCCGACCGGTGCCAACGGCGACCTGATCGCGGCGATCCAGGCCGCCGACGTCGGCGTCCCGCTCGCCGCCGTCGAGCTCGACCACGCGGAATCCGTCCGGCTGATGTCACGGCCGGCCGGCGACCAGATTCCGGTCTACGACGTCCCGGAAGCGGCGGCCGCCGCACTGGCCCACGCGTCCAGGTACGGAGCCTGGCGCACCGGGCCGCACGGCCAGGTGCCCAGCTTCCCCGACGTCCGGGCCGCGGACGCCCGCGCGCTGGTCACCGGGTTCCTGCACCGCGAGCCCGGCGGCGGCTGGCTGCCGCCCGACAAGACCGCCGACCTGCTGCACTCCTATGGAATATGGCTGGTCGACACCGAGCCGACCGGGAGCGAAGATGAGGCGGTCAAGGCCGCCGGGGCGGTGTCCGGCCCGGTGGTGCTCAAGGCCGAGGTGCCCGGGCTCGTGCCGGAGACCGGCGCCAACGCGGTGGAACTTGACCTGCACACCGAGGCCGAGGTGCGAGCCGCCTACGACAGGCTGGCGGACCGGTTCGGCCGCCGGCTCAGCAGGGTCCTGGTGCAGCCGATGGTCACCGGCGGCACCGAGGTACGGATCGGGGTGACCGATGACCGGGTGTTCGGCCCGCTAGTGGTGTTCGGACTTAGCGGCGCGGCGACCGAGGTGCTCGCCGACCAGGCGGCCCGGCTCACGCCGCTGACCGACACCGACGCGGACGCGCTGATCCGCTCGGTCCGCGCCGCGCCGCGGCTGCTCGGGCAGCGCGGGGCGTCGGCCACCGACCTGGAGACGCTGCGCGAGCTGCTGCTGCGGGTCTCCCGGCTCGCCGATGACCTGCCCGAGGTCACCGAGCTCGACCTCGGCCCTGTCATCGCCAAGCCGCACGGGGCGTTCGCGATGGACGCGCGGATCAAGGTGGCGCCCTGCCTGCCACAGGACCCCTTTCTTCGCAGGCTGCGCTGACCGGCCTGGGTCCCGGAGCCGCCGCTCCGGCGGCATAGGGCCGGCGAGCCCGGCGGCCCGCGAGCTTGTGCCGGGCTCGTTAATGCCGTTAACTGGGACTGCGGCCTTACTGGCCTGGACCCTGCCCTCTGCCTGCCGCTCGTCTAGGTGATCGCGGAGAGGCTATGAGCACTCGGATCGATATCCACGCGGATCCCGTCCGGGCAGATGAACCTCGTTCACCGCCGGTCGCGGAAATACCGGGCGGCGCCCGGGCCGCCGACGCGGCTGGCGGGCTGGGGTTTCCTGACATACCGCGACTGGAACTGGATCAGCTGCTGGTGCAGCTGGTAGACCGCGCCGATGATGCGCTGGCCGCCCAGGGGCGGCTGCGCGGACTGTTGCGCGCCAATGCCCTGGTAACCGGCGAGCTGAGCTTGCCGGTGGTGCTGCGGCAGATCGTGGCGGCGGCCCGGGACCTTGTCGGTGCCCGGTACGCGGCGCTCGGCGTGCTGGGCCGTGACGGGGAGCTGGAACAGTTCGTACACGCAGGGATGGACGAGGAGCTGGTCGGAAGGATCGGTGAGCTGCCCAGGGGCCAGGGGATTCTCGGGCTGCTGATCAGGAAGCCGGTCCCGCTGCGGCTCGCTGACCTGTCCGGTCATCCGGCGTCGACAGGGTTCCCTCCGGGGCATCCGCCGATGACCGGCTTCCTCGGTGTCCCGGTCCGCATCGGGGAGGAGGTCTTCGGCAACCTGTACCTCACCGAGCGGTCCCGGGGCGGGGAGTTCACCGCGGACGATGAACAGCTGGCGATCGCGCTGGCCGCGGCGGCCGGCGCGGCGATCGCCACCGCGCGGCGGTTCGCCGAATCCGAGCAGCGCCGCCGCTGGCTGGACGCTTCCGCCGAGCTGACACCTCTGCTGTTGTCCGGTGCGGCGGTGCAGCCACCTACGCTGATCACCCGGCTCGCCGCGGCCGCCGCGGACGCGGACTTCGCCACGCTGGCCGTGCCCCACGGCGCAGACCAGGTCATCGTCACAGGTGTCACCGGCGAGCTCGCAGCCGGGATGATGAACCAGATAGAGGCGCTGGCGGACTCACTGGCCGGGCAGGCGATCCGCACCGGCAAGCCCAGCCTGGTCACCGGAGACGGCCGCCAAGCGGCCGCCGCCGCGCTGGGCACCGGTACCGGCCCGCTGATCATCGTCCCGCTGGCAACCGGCGAGCAGGTCCGCGGCGCGCTGATGCTGGGCCGAGTGGCCGCACGCCCGGGATATACCGGCACGGACCTGGACATGGCCGCCGCGTTCGCCGACCACGCCGCGATGACGATGGAACTAGCTCAGGCCCGCACCGATCAGATCACCCTGGCCCAGGCCGAAGACCACGACCGGATCGCGGGCGACCTGCACGACCACGTCATCCAGGACCTGTTCGCCTTCGGCATGAGGCTGCAGGGTCACGCTGCCCGCACCGACCCCGCGACCGCGGAACGGGTCAGCGGCTACGCGGATACCGTCGACGAGATCATCAAGAAGATCCGCACCAGCATCTTCGGGCTCCACCAGCCCCGCGCGGCCCCCGCCGGGCTGCCCGCCCGGGTCATGGAGATCATCGAGGAGCACACCCCGCAGCTCGGCTTCACTCCCGCCATCCGCTTCGCCGGCCCGCTCGACCCCGGTCCGGACGAGGCGCTGGCTCATGACATTCTCGCCGTCACCCGCGAAGCCCTGTCCAACTGCGCACGCCACGCCCAGGCCACCGCCGTCACCATCTCCCTGGTGCTCCAGGACGGGTTGATCACCCTCGACATCACCGACAACGGCCGCGGCCTCGGTACGCCCGCCCGCTCCAGCGGCCTGTCCAGCATGCGCCGCCGCGCCGAAGGTAACGGCGGTACCTTCCAGCTGACTACCCCCGCAACTGGCGGCACCCACCTGGCCTGGACCGCCCGCCCGCACAAGCTAGAGCCGAAAGCCCTGATGCTGGGCAGTGACCCGGACGTAGCGTGGTCGATATGACCCTGCGACCAGAGCGACGGGACGTTACGCCGCTGCCGGATCTGCTTCACGGGCGGTCTCGCTCCGGCCCGGTCCGCCAGGAGCGCCCCGTCTACGTCGACTTGCTGCCGCCGTGCAACGCCGGCTGCCCGGCCGGGGAGAACATCCAGGCGTGGCTGGCGCACGCCGAGACCGGTGACCACGAGCGCGCGTGGCGGCAGCTGACCGCGGACAACCCGATGCCGGCCATCCACGGCCGGGTCTGCTACCACCCGTGCGAGAGCGTCTGCAACCGGGCCAGCCTCGATAGCGCCGTCTCGATCCACTCGGTCGAGCGGTTCCTCGGCGATCTCGCGCTCGAGCGGGGGTGGTCGTTCGACCCTCCCCTGGTCCGTAGCGGCAGGCGGGTGCTGGTCATCGGCGCCGGGCCGAGCGGCCTTTCCGCCGCCTATCACCTGGCCCGGCTCGGCCACGAGGTGGAGATCAGGGACGCGGGCGAGCAGCCCGGCGGGATGATGCGGTACGGTATCCCGGCCTACCGGATGCCGCGCGACGTCCTGGACGGCGAGCTGGACCGGATCGCCGCGATGGGCGTCCGGATCACCCTCGGCCACCGGGTGGAGGACCTGGACGCGGAGCGGCGCGAAGGCGGCTTCGACGCGGCCTTCGTGGCCGTGGGCGCACACCTGTCCAAGCGGGTGGACATCCCGGCCAAGGACGCGGGACCGATCGTGGACGCCGTGTCGTTCCTGCGCAGCGTCGCCTCGGGTGAGCGGCCGGTAATCGGGCGGCGCGTCGCCGTCTACGGCGGTGGCAACACCGCGATGGACGCCGCCCGGGTCGCCCGCAGGCTCGGCGCCAACGACGCGCTCATCGTCTACCGCCGCACCCGGGCCCAGATGCCCGCTCACGAAGAGGAGGCGGAGGAGGCAGAGCGCGAGGGGGTGCGAATTAACTGGCTGCGCACGATCACGGCGTTCGACGGCCCGGAATTGACCGTCGAGGCGATGGAGCTGGATGAGCACGGATTCCCCCAGCCGACCGGGCGGTTCGAGACGCTCGCCGCCGACACCGTGATCCTCGCTCTCGGCCAGGAGACCGACACCGCGTTCCTGCGTCAGGTGCCCGGAGTGGAATTCAGCCGGGACGGCACCGTGCAGGTATCGCCGTCCATGATGACCGGTTCCCCTGGCGTATTCGCCGGCGGCGACATGGTGCCGTCCGAGCGCACCGTGACGGTCGGGGTGGGGCACGGCAAGAAGGCGGCCAAGAACATCGACGCCTGGCTGCGAGATGCCGCCCCGGAGAACCTGGCCAAGCATGAGCAGGTCAGCTTCGGCCAGCTGAACCTGTGGTACTTCGGGGACGCTGCCCGGCGGCAGCAGCCCGAGACACCACCGGAGGAGCGGACCGCCAGCTTCACCGAGGTACTCGGTGGCCTGTCCGAGGGTGAGGCGACGTACGAGGCACGCCGCTGCCTGTCGTGCGGCAACTGCTGCGAGTGTGACGGCTGCCTGGGCGCGTGCCCCGAGGACGCGGTGATCAAGCTGGGGCCTGGGTACCGCTACGAGTTCGACTATGACCGGTGCACCGGCTGCGGCGCGTGCTACGAGCAGTGTCCGGTGCATTCCATCGAGATGATCCCGGAGGACGGATGACGCGTGCCACGGTCGACGGCAATGAGGCCGCGGCGTCGGTCGCCTATCGGCTGAACGAGGTCTGCTGCATCTACCCGATCACGCCGTCGTCGACGATGGCTGAGCTCGCGGACGAGTGGTCCAGCCAGAAGCGGCCCAACCTGTGGGGCGGCGTGCCGTCCGTGGTGGAGATGCAGCACGAGGGCGGGGCCGCCGGCGCGTTGCACGGGGCGCTCCAGAGCGGGGCGCTGGCCACGACCTTCACGTCGTCGCAGGGCCTGCTGCTGATGATCCCGAACATGTACAAGATCGCGGGCGAGCTGACTGCGGCCGTGATCCATGTGGCGGCACGGTCGCTGGCGGCGCAGGGGCTTTCCATCTTCGGTGACCACTCGGACGTCATGGCCGTCCGGCAGACCGGTTTCGCGCTGCTCGCCTCCGCGTCGGTGCAGGAGGCCCACGACCTCGCGCTGGTGGCCCAGGCCGCCACTTTGGCGACCCGGGTGCCGTTCGTGCACTTCTTCGACGGGTTCCGCACCTCGCACGAGCTGAACACGATCGAGATGCTGACCGACGACGACTTGCGCGCGCTGGTGCCCGAGGCGCTGATTCGCGCGCACCGCGGCCGGGGGCTGTCACCGGAGCGGCCGTTCATCCGGGGCACCGCGCAGAACCCGGACATCTACTTCCAGGCACGCGAAACGGTGAACCCCTTCTACGCCGCCGTGCCTGGCGCGGTGCAAGAAGCGATGGACGGCCTCGCCGCCCGTACCGGCCGCCAGTATCACATCGTGGACTACACCGGTCACCCCGAGGCTGACCGGGTGATCGTCGTGATGGGCTCGGCGGCTGAGACCATCGGCGAGACCGTGGCCTACCTGTGCGGCCAGGGCGAGCGGGTGGGCATGCTGCAGGTCCGGCTGTACCGGCCGTTCCCGGTCCGGGCCTTGCTCGATGCGCTGCCCGCGAGCGCCGGCCGGATCGCCGTCCTCGACCGGACCAAGGAGCCAGGTTCGAACGGCGAGCCGCTGTTCCTCGACGTGGTCGCCGCGCTGGCTGAGGCGTACACCGGCGGTGAGCGCCCGGTGCTGCCGCTGATGACGGGCGGCCGCTACGGCCTGTCCTCGAAGGAGCTCACCCCGGGCATGGTGTCGGGCGTGTTCACGGAACTGGCCCGCGAGCGGCCGCGGCCCCGGTTCACGATCGGCATCCACGACGACGTGTCCGGCCTGAGCCTGCCGTATGACCGGTCGCTTGACATCGAGCCGCCCGGCACGATCCGCGCGGTCTTCTTCGGTCTCGGCTCGGACGGCACGGTCGGCGCGAACAAGAACACGATCAAGATCCTAGGAGCCGAGGAGAACCTGAACGCGCAGGGGTACTTCGTCTACGACTCGAAGAAGTCAGGCTCGCAGACCGTGTCGCACCTGCGCTTCGGGCCGCAGCCGATCCGCGCACCCTACCTGGTGCAGCAGGCCAGCTTCGTTGGCTGTCACCACTTCGGCCTGCTGGACCGGGTCGACGTGCTCGGCCTGGCGGCGCCCGGTGCGACGCTGCTGCTCGACTGCAAGCTCCCAGCGGATGAGGTCTGGGATGCGATGCCCCGCCCGGTCCAGGAGAAGATTCTCGCCAAACGGATCGAGGTTTACGCGATCGATGCCGGCCACATCGCTCGCGAGGCCGGCCTGGCCGGCCGGACCAACACCGTGCTGCAGACCTGCTTCTTCGCGATCTCGGGCGTGCTGCCCCGGGATGAGGCGATCACCAAGATCAAGGCGGCGATCGCCAAGACCTACGGCCGGCGCGGCGCCGAGGTGGTCGCGCGGAACCACGCCGCCGTCGACGCCACGCTCGAGGGGCTGCACCAGATCGAGGTGCCCGGCCGGGTGACGTCCGCCCGGGAACTGCCCGCGATGGTGCCGGCCAGCGCGCCGGAGTTCGTCCGCAGCGTCACCGCGATGATGATGGCCGGCCGCGGCGACGAGCTGCCGGTCAGCATGCTGCCGGTGGACGGCACCTACCCGAGCGGCACCACGGCGTATGAGAAGCGAAACATCTCAGAACTGGTCGCGGAATGGGATCCGGACCTGTGCATCCAGTGCGGCAACTGCAGCTTCGTCTGCCCGCACAGCGTCATCAGGTCCACCTACTACGACGAGTCCCTGCTGAAGGAGGCGCCATCGGATTTCAAGTCGGCTCCGCTGGACGCCCGCGGGCTCCCGGACACCCGCTTCACGCTGCAGGTCTACGTGGAGGACTGCACTGGATGCGAGCTGTGCGTGCAGGCCTGCCCGGTCGGGGCGCCTGACAACCCCGACCGCAAGGCGATCAATCTCGCGGCCCGCGCGCCGCTGGTGGCCGCCGAGCGGGACAATATCGCGTTCTTTGAGACGCTACCGGTGGCCGACCGCTCCCAGGTGGACTTCGGCACGGTGCGCGGCACGCAGTTCCTGCAGCCGCTCTTCGAGTTCTCCGGCGCCTGCGCGGGCTGCGGCGAGACGCCGTACGTCAAGCTCCTGTCGCAGCTGTTCGGCGACCGGCTGATGGTCGCCAACGCCACCGGCTGCTCCTCGATCTACGGCGGGAACCTGCCCACCACGCCGTGGACCACCAACGCCGACGGCCGCGGCCCGGCCTGGTCGAACTCCCTGTTCGAGGACAACGCCGAGTTCGGCCTGGGATTCCGGCTGGCCGCCGACCGGCACGTCGAGCTAGCCCGAAGCCGCCTGACGGAGCTGCGTGACACGATCGGCGCCGACCTAGCGGACGAGATCCTCGGCGCGTCACAGCTGCGCGAGTCGGAATTGGCGGCCCAGCTCGACCGGATCGCCGAGCTGAAGCGGCGGCTCGATGCCCTGGACCAGGACTACGGGCATGTCGCCGATCTGCGCAGCGTGGTCGATCACCTGGTGCGGCGCAGTGTCTGGATCGTCGGCGGAGACGGCTGGGCCTACGACATCGGCTCCTCGGGCCTGGACCACGTGCTCGCCACCGGGCGCAACGTGAACGTGCTGGTGCTCGACACGGAGGTCTACTCCAACACCGGCGGGCAGTCATCGAAGTCGACACCGCTCGGCGCCGTGGCCAAGTTCGCCTCGGCCGGCAAGACCGTGCCGAAAAAGGACATCGCGCTGCAGGCCATCGCCTACGGCAACGTCTACGTCGCCCGGGTGGCCATGGGCGCCGACCCGCAGCAGACGCTGCGTGCCTTCCGCGAGGCGGAAGCCTACGACGGGCCGTCGCTGATCATCGCCTACAGCCACTGCATCGCGCACGGCATCGAGATGCGCACCGGCCTCGACCAGCAATACCGCGCCGTGGCCAGCGGGCACTGGCCGCTGATCAGGTACGACCCGGTGATCAGGACGACCGGGGGTAACCCGTTCCTGCTCGACTCGCCGCGGCCGCGCATCAGCCTGGCCAGCTACACCCAGCGCGAGCTGCGGTACCGCTCGCTCAGCAATACCAACCCGGCCGAGGCCGAGCGCCTGGGAGCCCTGGCTCAGGAAGCGGTCGACCAGCGCTGGAGCACCTACGAGGAGATGGCTACCCGCGGAGCGCAGCAGTTCCCGGCCGACGCACGGAAGGACGACTGATGGACCTCGCGACCAGCTATCTTGGCCTGAGTTTGCGTAACCCGGTCGTCGCGTCCGCGTCCCCGCTTTCGAATACCGTCGACGGCGTCCGGCGGCTGGCCGACGCCGGCGTCGGCGCCGTCGTGCTCTACTCGCTGTTCGAGGAGCAGGTGCGCCGGGAGATGGCGGAGAACGCGCGGCTAGCCGAGGCCGGCGCGGAGGTTTTCGCCGAGGCCCTGTCCTACTTCCCCGCCGACGCCGACTCCGATCCTGGCCCGCACCGTTACCTGAGCCTGCTCGAGCGCGCCGCCGCGGCCGTGGACGTGCCGGTGATCGGCAGCATCAACGGCACCACACCCGGCGGCTGGACGAGCTACGCCCACGCGATCCAAGACGCGGGGGCCGCAGCGATCGAGCTGAACATCTACTACATACCGGGCGACGCGCACACTACCGGCCGCGAGGTCGAGCAGCGGCACGTCGACATCCTGTGCCGGGTCAAGGACGCGGTGACCGTGCCGGTGGCGGTCAAGCTGAGCCCGTACTTCAGCTCGGCCGGCGAGATGGCACTGCGGCTTGACGAGGCGGGCGCGGACGGCCTCGTGCTGTTCAACCGGTTCCTGCAGCCCGACATCGACCCAGAGACCCTCGC
>Ga0210397_10002019_pt1 | contig 12901 bp, 9 predicted proteins | sample IncBWH2OmetaG_FD_160126 | JGI IMG/M metagenome (GOLD analysis project Ga0210397, IMG submission 160126) | Forest soil microbial communities from Barre Woods Harvard Forest LTER site, Petersham, Massachusetts, United States - Inc-BW-H-2-O ...
CCGGTCGTATCGAGTGCGGGCGTCGTGAAGCCATCGCCAGTTTGGGACGCTTGAGCGAGATGTCCGATCAACAGCGGCCCCGGTAGGGCTACCGTCGAAGCGGAGAGGATACCCTGCTGAGCATACCCTCGCAACCCGTTGGACACCAGCACGGCCGAGGCCCGCAGGAAGTACTGGGTGTTCGGCTGCAGGCCAGTGATCGTGACCGTGTGCGACGTACCCTCGACAGTCGGGTCCGGCTCCAGCACGCTGCCCATCCACGACCCATCGTTTGTGGTCGAGAACTCGACCTGAGCACCACGCGTGGGGTTCGTCGACGTGATCGTGACGGTGATCGTGGTCTGCGTGACAGTTGGCGACGTCCCGACCTGAACCTCCGTTGGGCGACCCGGCATCCAGAGCTCACCAATCCAACCACCGTCCGTCTCGACACCGCTCGCGTTGAACACGACGACACGGGTGTCGACCTTCATCTGGTGGTCAACCTGAGCGACAGGAAGTCCGGCGATACGCATCGTGCGGTCCTGCAGCAGTGCGTCGAGCGAGTAAACGCGACCGGTGTACGTTGGCAGCGGTTGGACGGACTGCAGGGTAGCAGTGAACGTCGGGTCGCCGGGGAGCGGATCTGGTGCCATCGGACCGAGCCACCAGTCCACGTAGGCTGTCACAGGGAGGTCGGTTGTTACCTGTAGCGTGAGCGCTAAGGTGTTCTCGCTGTCTGGATCGAAGGTTCGGGTGACGTTCGTGATAACGGCTGGATCCAGAACTGGCGGAGGTGGTGCGATGGCTTGCGGGTAAGCCGGCCCGATGTAGACGTTCGTACCGCCACGGTGTTGTGACCCGTCAGCGAGCGTGAGCGTGTACGCTACGACGAGGATGTCCGGACTGACCCAGTTGAACGTGAAGTTCGACGCGTCACGGATCCTACCGCCGCTCGGCCCCGGTCCAACGGCACGTCGCATGTCTGCCGTGAGCGCTTGCTCGATCGTGCCGCGTTGACCACCCGTACGCAGGATACGTCGGTACCCCACGGCGTACGACCGTGTGAAGATCGGCCACACGGACCGCTGTATCGAGATGGTCCTCGCCGCCCACAGAAGCGTAGTCTCGAGCGAGTTCCCGACCTGAGCACGGCCCTTTGTGTCACGAGCGAAGTCACCCGTCTCCGGATCGAACCGCCACGTTACCAGCGGGAGAGCGTCAGACTGTGCAGGACGACGCCTCGTGAGCGCCGTCGGTACCTCCCACGTGGTCGAGTACGCTCCGTACAGGCTAGGCACGTCTGACCTCCAGTCTCATGCGTCGATGACGTCCTCGATGAACTGCAGGATCCGACGGTCAACCATACCCCATGGCATGGCGAGCGTCTTCGCCTTCAGGTGCTCCCAATCGGCGTCTTCGAGCTCAAGCTCGCCGTTCGCTCGATCGAGAGCGTCGAGGATGCGGATGCCCTTTCGCATTTCCTCGACGTCGGCTCCCTTCTGGGGATCGAGTGGCCGACGTACGACTTGCAGGATGACCTCGCGTGAAGTGACGTCCCCATACTCAGCGCTGGGGAGTTCGCGCATCGGGATGTGTTTCATGCCATCCCAATGATGCGCGAGATGAAGGTCATGTCGACGGCCTGCAACGACGCATCCAGACCGGCAACAGCGCTCTTGATGAGCGTCTCCTGATCGGCAGTGAACCAGTACGGAGCAACCTTCAGGTCCGTCGCAAGGAAGAACTCTTGGTCTGTGTGAACGGCCATCTTGCTGGCTGCAAACCCACGCAGGTGTGTCCCGACGAGACCGTTGACCTCGTCGGCATTCCTCGGCTGCGTTCCGACTGTTGCTGGTGGCGGTGGCTGTGTCGGTTCTGTCGGCTCTTCTGGGATGGTCAAGCAGCGACTCCTTCCTCGAGTTGCCGGATGCGTTCATCCGTCTGCACTACGTACTCCCTGAACGCTTGGAACAGGATCGCGGTGATCTGTTGGTAATCGAGAGCGTGAGGTTCCCCACCAGTGTCGAGGGTTACAACATCCGGTGCCTTGTCGTACCACGGCTCTGCGAGGAACCCGTACTTCTTGTCCGGCTGAGTGTAGAAGTCAGCCAACTCAGGCGGGTTGTAGGTGTAGTGGACACCCTCAATGTTCGGATCCATGACGAGCTGTAGAGCGTGTGGGATAGTCACGATATCCGACTTGTAGCGCTGCGAGGAGGGCGTGACAACTCCGTTGACGGTGATCGAGCCATAACCCACAAACGTGCACGTCGGGTAGTCCTGTCGGATCGCCACGGATAGGTTCGGGTGCATATACAGCGTGGAATTGCCACCACCGAGAATGAAGTCGCCTTGACCGGCAGAAGTCATCGGTGCGTTGTACCCACGAGCAGCCTGCGCGGTGATGACCGCACCGCCTCCAACCGAGCCGCGAGCGATCTCGATGGGGTGCGAGAACGATAGGTTACCGGTCCATTGGACGTAGACGCTCGAATTGTTCACGAAGAAGTAACTTGTGCCGCCATTCGCGATGGAGTGCGTCGAGACTAGGTACGTTCCGTTCCAACTCCAGTTGACCCCGCCGTTGTGGGCGAAGTAGAGTGGGCCGTTGCCAAGGTCCAACCCACCGTCGGACACGAAGTAGTTGCCGTATATCTGACCGGAGGTCAGCGGCTTACCATTCGTCGCGAAGGCGTCTGCTGTCACTCCGCCTGTGTTACTGATCGAGAAGGGCGCCGTCCAAGAGATCGGGTTAGCCCCTGCTGCTACCGTGTAGAAAGAGGCGGCACCTGCGTTTATGATCCACGCCGCGGCAGCAGCGGCTGTGGAAAAACGTTGCCAGTTGGTACCATCCCAGTAGGCGTTACCACCCATGTGAGTACCGCTGAGTGACGACACCATCACGTAACCATCCCAGCTCTCGATGCTCAGGTTGCTGATGGAGCTTGGTGGGTTTCGGATACGTTGGTTGGGCGTACCAACCCACACCGGTCCCGTTGTGAACATCATCCCGTCGTCGCGTGTGTAGAACAGGTTGTTGCTGGCATCCGACTTGAGGTACTGGAAGCCGTACGTCGTGCCAGCCGTTCCCTGAGCCCTGAGGCTCACTAGCACAGCCGTGTTGGGCCCCTGCATCACGCCGATGCGGTCCATGAACTGGCTAGTCCCCAAGTTGTAGAGGCTAACGTTGTCGCCGCTCGCACCGGACGTGGCCTGCAGGTACATCCCGTACGCGTTCACACGTCCGGCACCACCTTGGTTCACGACGTTGATGCCGCGAGCGTTGGTGATAGTGGTACCGGTCGCGACAATGGGTCCGTCGACGTAGATCCCAGTCCCATTGGGTATGGTGTAGCTGCCGTTCTGCGTTCCGATCTGGAAGGCGATCCCACACAGCTGTGCTGTTGCGGTAGCGTCGCCGTTTACCCGGAAGTACATCCCGTTCTGGGTCGCAGCGCCGGTCAGGTTACCGCCGACGTTGAGCATCGTGGCCGCGTTTGGACCCACGCCCATGCCGTTGTCGAGCGACATGGTGCCGTTGAAGATCGAGACGACGCCACTGATGGCCACGTATCGGGTGTTATCCACCCACGGGTCGTTGTTGATCCCCACACGACCACTCAGGCGCGTCGTGCCATCGTTACGGATGCCGAAGTTAGTTGTCGTAGCACCAGCCTGTGCAGCGATGTAGATCCCATACGCGTTGGTGACACCTGTCTTGCCTTGGTTGGCGACGTACAGTCCGAACATACTCGTGACAGTCACACCAGCGCCGAGCGTCGGAGCGTCGGCGTAGAAGCTCGCACCAGAGGTAACGGTTCGCGTTCCGGCGGCGAACGTCGGCAACACGTAGACCGCGAAGTTGTTGCCCGTCCCCGAAGTGCTGAACGTCAAGGGTGCGTAGAACGCGAACTGGTTTGCACCGGACAGCGTTGGCTGGAAGATCAACCCCGAGTATGTCACAGGGGTGGTACCGATGCTGACGTTGCCCACGTGCTGGGTCGTCCCACCAACGACCTGATTGCGACCTACGAATAGGTCACGGGGTCGGTTTGCACCAGAGGCACCGATGTCGTAGGCGTTGTCTGCGCCAGCGAACCACCCACCTGTGGCACCGTCAACGTACCAACGTCGCACGCCGTTTGTGAACAGCTCGACGTTGTTGGTTCCGCCAGCCATGAGCTGGAGGTTACTCGACGGGGCAGTGAGCTGGAAGTTCGTGACAGCGGAGCCACCAGAGATACCCCCACTGAACGTTGCCTGTGTCGGCGTGAGCGTGAGAGCAGCTTGCCCACCGGCAGCGATACCGAACGTGTCGTTCGCAGGCCGGTACAGACCGGTGTTGGTGTCTGCAGCGAAGGCCAGTCCCGGTGCCGTAACCGTACCGTCAGGTAGCGACCCGATCGACCCAGCAGGCCCAACGGGACCCTGTGGCCCAGTGTTCCCTATCGGTCCTTGCGGTCCTGTGAGACCGATCGGACCCTGAGCACCAGTGTCGCCCTTTGGTCCCTGCGGACCAGTAGCACCTGTGGCGCCTGTGTCACCTTTGTCACCCTGTGGCCCTGCTGGGCCGATAGGACCGACTGTACCTTGCGGACCTTGGGGGCCAGTGTTCCCTGTCGGTCCTTGGGGTCCAGTCGGTCCTACGGGTCCAGTGTTGCCGATGGGGCCTTGCGGACCAGTTGCGCCAACGGGACCCTGCACGCCATCAGGACCACGCGGTCCAGCAGGTCCAGTTGCGCCGGGTGGGCCAGTCGGACCAACAGGTCCCTGTGGCCCCGGAGGTCCCGCTTCGCCTCCACCCATGGGGTCACCGACGTCCTCGTCGCCGAAGTCGGTCCCGATGCGTCCTGTGACGACTGGGTGTTGCCCGAACCACTCGATCATGACGCGATCATCGACGCGGAGCGGACGGAACAGGCACCGCAGTACAGCTCCCGTGTCCTCATGCGTCTTCCAGACCTGCAGACCGTCAGCGAACGGCTGTGCTACGTCAAACTCTCCGGGGCCAAAGGGATCACTGGTCCAGTTATCCGGTGCGAGGCCGAGGATGTCGTCACCGAGGGAGACCATCGTCCCCAGCTCAGGTCCCTTGCCACCACCGCTCCTCGCAGCGTCAGCAATCAGAGCGGCGATCCCGCTCGCACCTCCGCCGATCAGTCCCCTAGCCACCTACAGCCTCCCGAATCCATACAGCTGACCGCCACTGAACGGCACGTACGTACCCCGATGCACAGGGTCGCCGGCATGCACCATCTGGTGGCTAGCGGGGTCGATCACGATCCCGACGTGAGTCACAGGTGTGCCAGCGTTGTACGTACCGGAGAAGAACACGAGGTCACCGATCTGCTCGGACCCGAGGGCTGGGTGCGACATAGCGTCGTACTGCTGCTGTGCTGTCCGTGGCAGGTTCAGGCCGAGCGTCTTGTACACCGCCTGTGTGAACGCGCTACAGTCGACGCCCTTCTTCGATGTCCCGCCCATGAGGTACGGCGTACCCAACCACGGCTGGATCGCCTTCGCGAGCTTCGAGTTGGCGAACCCTGTGCCACCGCTGAACGCTGCTTGCGTGACCGGAATCTGGACGTTCATCTCGCAGGCAGCCTTCGCTTGGTCGAGGTACTGGCGATGCACGCCAGCGTTGTACGTCGACCACGCCTTCCAGCCCTGCTGATCCTTGATCGCCTTTGCGGCCTTCGCGTTCTTGAGCGGATCCGTGAGAGCCTGCTGACCCCCGAACTTCGACCACCACAGCTCGTTGACCTGCCACAGCCCAATGTCACGCGTGGGAGACATCGCACTGGGGTCACCTGCGTGGTCCTCAGCCATGGATACAGCGGTGGCTAGCACGGACTCGTCGCCGAAGCCAGCCATCTTCGCCAGCGCACAAACCTGCGCTGGGTTGATCGGACCGGAGAGGTCAACGAGCGAGCCACCGGCACCGCCGGTGGAGCTCAGCGGCGGGATGGCACTCGCATCAATGAGCGTGAACGACCCCATGAGCGGCTGCGCCTTGATGTTGCCGAGCTTCAGCACCATGGTCGCCTTGGCCTCGTCGTGCGTGACAGACTCGACGACGTAGTAGCCGTCCAGCACGCCAGCCGTAACGCGGACTTGGTCGTACCGTCGCAGCATCGGTACGTCAGGTGCAGTAACCGAGCGATCGAACCGCGGGTAGCCCTTCTGTGCGTACATCTCGCGGGCTTGCTTCTCGACGTCCTCAACCGACATGTGCTGCGTGATGTTCAGGATGGCCTGCCGCGTCCCATTCGTCTGATCGCCGTCGTACGTCCCGATCACCTTGTTGGGCGCTTCGTCCTTGTCGCCGTCAGACACACCTGTGACCACCACCTTGCTGATCACCTCAGTCGCATCGATCCGGACAGAGGCAGCAAGTGCGGACTGTCGCTCGACCAGCCAGTACACGTCGGAGTTCTTACCGACCTGCACCGCCTCGATGATCCCCTTCGTCGTGCGCCACACCCAACGGCCAGTGCTGAAGTCGTCGGCATTGGCAGCGTTCGGCATGGAGAGCAGGAGCTTGTTCAGGACGTCAGCAAGCGTCTGCCCGTGGAACACTAGCGCACCGGATAACGTGACGCTCTTGAGTGCGTCGGGTGTCTGAGCCATCGGGAGCTTCCAGTCCTTCACCAGCTTCTCGATCGCGGCACCGACCGTCGTCCCCTTCGGGATGGCGAGGTCAACCTGCGTCGTCAGCAAAGCGTGGCTGGGGTCGTACGCGATCACGGAGAACGTGGCCTTGTGACCGTCGCTGGGTTCGACCTCCTCGATGATGCCACGGGCGACTTCCTCGAGCTCGAGGTGCGGCTGCAGGGCAGCGAGCAACGTGATGGGGGTGCGGAGCGTGATCAGCTGGGACAGGTAGCGACCGTCCTCCAGCGTCTCGTCTGGGAACTCGGCGGAGATCCGGCAGGCAACCTCGTCGGTCTGCTCCTCCCACGAGAGAGCCGAGCAGGGAACGAGGCCGGACGCACCGTCGCTAAATACAGCGTGTACCGCGTACGTCTGCTGTCCGGCCCATGTCCCAGCCCACAACGTCCCGGGAGGGAGATGCGAGCTGGCCGAGGGCATCTCACGGACGCCACCCTGCTGTGCAACGCCCATCTGGCTCGCGTCAACGGCCATCAGGCATAGTCCTCGTCGGCATCAACGTGGCCCCCCGGTATGGAGAGCTGGATCCCCGGCTCGAGCGTCTGCGGATCGTCGCCGATCACGTCGCTGTTCGCGTCGTAGATCTCCGGCCAGCGACCTGTGTCACCGAGCATCCGCTTCGCGATCAGTTCCAACGTGTCATCAGGCACCACTGTGTACGTGGCCGGCAACGGCTCCTCCGGAGGTGCCTCTGGCGACCCCGTGTCAGATGCTCCGCCCACGTCAGTGTCGCTTCCTGCTCCACCTGAGATCGCCGTCGTCGAGTCAGACCCGTCGTCGATCAGAACCCTCAGGGGTCGCCACTCCTTGCACGTCACGTTGAACGTGACGTCGCCAGCCCAACCCTTACGCGTGAAGGTGTACTTCGACACGTAGCACGCGATGTCGATCGGGCCTGCCCGACCGTACACCTGCAGGTGCAACAGCGTCGCTCGATCCACCCAGCGTCGAATCTGCTCGGCGAGGTCCTGCGGTGGTCGCCAATCGTGGACGGCTGACAGAGGCGCCCTCGGTCCTCCAAGGAACGTCCCGTCGAGCGTGAACTCACGTGGAGCTCGGCCACTGGGTGCTGTATGCGAACCCGCACCGATGACGTCGTAGTTCCTCTCCGCAGCCGTTCCGTTCTCAGGGAAGGTCGTTGGCGTGAGCGGCAGGATGACTTCGATCGACGGCGAGTCGCGCTCGAACAGCTTGACGACGGCGAACTGCCCCTGTGGGTACGTGATCATACCGGGGAACGCGACGTTCTCCTGTACTGATGGGAGCGGTCCGTCGGGGTCGAATGTCATCAGAAGGCACCTCTGCCGTCGCCAGTCACCCTATTCGCTAACCCGCGTGAGATCCGTGCGTACAACTCGTCGAAGAGAGCATCAGCAGAGTCTGCCCAAGCCTGCGCTGGACCTGCTGCTCCGCTCACGGTCACCGAGATGGGACCGGAGATGTTGAGCCCACTGCCTACTCCGGCAGATGCACCCGCTGGGACAACGTACTCCGGTCCGCTCTCGGCGAGCGCATACGACTTCCCTGTGTCCAACCCGATACCCGCGACAGGCTCTCGCAGCCAGCCACCCTGCTGGAGCCCGATGTCAGCCGCTCCTCCGTCAGCAGGTGCGAGCATGTCGGCAGACGCTGCACCGACAGGACTGCTCCCGCCACTACCTCCACCCAGACCGCCAATCGCACTCCCGAGAGCTTGTACCGGTGCGAGGATGCCGTTGATCTTCGTCCCGAGGGTATCGAAGAACGACCCAACCTGTCCGAGTGCGTTGCCCACGATGGTCGGTAGCGACTGGATGATCGTGATGAACGCCTGCACCTTCCCTTGGATGTCGCCCCAGTTGTTGATCCACGCACTCGCCACCAGCCCGATGGGACCGAGCAGCGAGAGCAGGACGGTCTTGATCGTGTCACCGTTGTCGCTCACCCACTGCCCGACCTGCTGGATCGCTGGACCGAGCAGGTCCGTGAGCGTGCTAGCGAACGTCTGCACGGCTGCCCACGCGGCGTCGACCGCTTGCCGGAAGGGTTCACAGGTGTTGTAGGCGAACACCAGTGCGGCAGCCAAGCCTACCAGTGCTACGACGATAATCGCGATCGGGTTGAGCGACATCACGAGGTTCAACGCGGTCTGAGCTGCCACGGCAGCGTACAGCTGCACTGTGAACAGAGCCAACGGGATCCCAGCGGCGATGGTCGCAGCGGTGGAGACGGCCATCTGGATGGCGTACAGGGCCAACCCAGCTGTGACAGCGGCGAGGATACCCACCAGCGTAGCCTGCGCGACCTTGTTCGACTCGAGCCACGTCCACGCATTGATCAGTGCTCCGACGACGCCAGCGATAGCCGTGGACAAACCGTTGATGGCACCGGCGAGAGCATCCACAACCGTGTAGTCAGCCGCGACGTCATGGAACCCCTGCAACGGTGGGGTCAGTTGCGTGAGCGCCGGCAGCAGCTTCGTAGCCGCATCAGCGAGCATGTTGAAGGTCGGCTGCAGGTCCGAGAACAGCCTGCTGGCCTCTTGCAACGCCGCTTGGAACACGCTACCCAGTGCGCTGGTGATGCTCTCGATCGTCGTCACGAAGTTCGACGTGTCGAGCCCCGTGAGCTGGTTGATCGCGATCGCCACGTCGATCAGCATGTTGTGAAGGTCGCCGCTCTTCAGATCCGCGAAGGCATTACCGAACCACCCAGCGACCGTACGCAGGGTCGGGATGAAGTCCATCAGGTTCTGGAGGAACGGCTGCAGGAAGTTCGCGACCGAGTCTCCGAAGACCTTCCGGATCATGTCGTACACGACGCCCATGGCACCCGGGTCGCCCGTGAACGCCTCGCCGATGGCTTGTCCCATCGTGATGAAGCTGCCAACCACGTCTGCGATGCCCGTTACCGTCTTCGAGATGGCTGTCGCCGTGTCTATCGCCCACTGCTGGAAAGCATCGCTCCCGAGCAGGTCATTGATCGCCCCGACAGCCTTCTTCGCCACTTGGAACAGCGGCTCGAAAGCCTTGGCAGCGGTCAGCCTGATCGTGTCCTCGAGGTTCGAGGTCAGGCCTGCCCACGTGCCGGACATCTTGTCCATGGCACCATCGAACCGGCCAAGGCTCCCCGACAGGGTATCCCAGATCTCGGACGACTTGGCTCCGGCCTTCTGCATCGCCTCGATCTTGTTAGAGACCTCCGGCGTGATGACAGCCATCTCGGACAGGCGCATAGTTGCCTCGCCGATGGGTTTGCCGGCTTGGATGTTGGCGTACGCACGCGACATCCAGAACGCAACCTCACCGATGTCGTTACTCGTGGCCGCCGCAGCGTCGCCGAACCGCGTCAGGTTCGTCATCGTGTCGAGAGCGGCACCACCGAACGTCTCCATGGTCCGGCTGGCTTGAATCACCGGTCCGGACTCGAACGGGGTCTTCTGTGCGAACGTGAACAGGTCCTGTACGTGAGCAGCAGCCTTATCGGACGAACCCATGAGTGTCTCGAACTGCAGGGTAGACGTCTCCAGCTCGGCATTCATCCCGATGATGGAGTTCTGCGCCATCCCGATGCCCTGAGACACCAGCCCGAAGGCTGCCTGTCCGATCCCCATCCCGAAGCCTGTCAGCATCGTCGAGAAGCTCGAACCGATGCCACTGACCGCGTTCTTGAGCATACCCAGCGGACCCATCGCTGTGCCAACGGCGCTGCTGACGGCACCTCCGAAGGAGCCCATCGCCTGAGAAGCCGACTTCCCGATGCCGGTGAGCTTCTTCGTGATGCTGTCGAACGTGGAACCGGTGTCGTCCTTCGCCGTGAGCGTGATTACCGCTTGGTACTCAGGCACGCTTCACCCCCAGCATCTTGGCCAACGCATCGAGCAGGGCTTGATCACGCTGGGTCTGGCGTTCGAGGTGCCGGATAGAGACCTCTTGGTACCAAGTCCGCTCGGTGCTGTCCATCGTCAGGAACTCCCACGGATGGACGTTGAACAGCACCGCGACGTGAGACATCAGCTCGACCGTCCCTCCGGCGCGGAGCCTTTTCCCAGTAGCGTGGCCTGCTCGTCGTCCGTCCCTTCAAGGGCCGAGATCGCCTCGAGACAGACCGTGAGCTCGTTCTGGGTCAGACGCTGCTCCATGAACTCGGTCGCAGTCCCGACGGGTTCGTTTCCCCACAACCGCTGGTCGTCGAAGTACCGGCGTCGGCACCACGGCAACATGGCTGCGTAGATGACGGCGATGCCGAACGTGTTCGCGTCGAACCGTTCGTCCCACAGCAACTGACCCCGCTGGCGAACCTGTACACGGGTAGTGTGCTGACTACGCAGGTTCTGCACGGTGGCCGGATTGAGCTTCCGGAAATACAGGACCAGCGGACCGCGAACTATGCTCCCATCCGTACCCTTCCGTGCGTTCCCATCCTCGTCGAACTGTGGCAGACCTTGGTATCGTGGGATCTGGACGGCAGCGACTTCAATCCGCTCGCGCTCTCGAACGCGGGTGAACGCTTCAAGGATCGCTGCCTCAGCAACTGCGTCCTGCTCCTCACCGTCAGGTCCATCTGGCACTGGCTCGAGGTGCCGTGAGGTGGTGGCAGGCATGGCTACGACGTGATCTCGCTGGTCAGCTGCGGAATCTCGTCCAGCTGGAACTCAAGGTCGCGCGTACGAGCAGACCCTCGGGTGATGCCTGCGAGCATGAAGTCGCCGCTGATGGTCGCACCGTCCATTCGGATGCGTTCGACGCTACCATCGTTCCGGCGGGTCTCGCCGATGAACAGCCACCGGAGCTGTTCCCCAGCGACGTCGGCATCGAGGATCCGCTTCGTCCACCGGCTGTCGATGATGACCTCTGTGACAGCCAGCGTGTACGTGACGTTGTCCTCGACCGTCACTTCCTGCTTCTGGTCGAGAACGCCGATCGTGGACGTATCGACCCCACGCGTGAGCGTCCACGCTTGGCAGCCAGCGACCTTCACGCCGTTCTCGTAGAACGCGCCGCCGTAGCTGCGGGTGAGTACCTGTGTGGTAACCGTCATGGGCTACTCCTATGGTCGCGCGAACGGCAGGGTGAGGACCAACCGCTCTGCGTGCAGCGTCACCAACAGGTTCTGGAACGTGAACCACGCCGTATCTGCGGTCGGCGGGTGAGCTGGGTCGACGATAACGACTCCGGAAGCCAACCAACCGTTCCCAATGTACAGGTTGGCTACGCGATCCCCGAGTGCACAGAGGGTTTCTCTGCCCACCTCGGTGTTTGGGGGACGGAGTAAGGGGTCGGGGTCGGCCATCGTGTCACCCCACAGGTCTCCAATGTCCTGAATCAGGCCGAAGGCCGTGGCAGTGTGGTCGAAGTACATCCACCCATCGTTCAGCTGGAGAGCCCAGATGGGTACGAGGCTTGGATCGACCAGCGTCGACATGCCCTTACCGGTTCGCACACCACGGCGTGGGTTGTACGTGTACGTTCCCATGCCGGCTGTGATGGCGGTAGCCTCGTCAACCGGCCCGACGATGTCGAGTGCACCCGGGACGGTCCTCCACGTCATCGTCACCCCCGGCGAGATGGTGGAGAGCAGGCCAGCGTCGAACGCCGCAGCGAGGTAACCCTCGTCGTTCCGGTAGGTCCCATCCTCGTTCCGAGAGACGAACCCGTTCCCGACATACCGTACCACGCAGCTGTTCAGGGCTGCTGGGGCCTCAAGTCGGTCCAAGAGGGGTACTGAAGTCGGCTCACCCACAGCACCGAACCGAAACCGCCCGAACTTGATCTCCTCGTCGAGGAACGCCACGAGCGAAGAGTGGACCGCCGGTGCCTCGCTATCCGTTACCAGTGACCGCCAAGCGTACCCCGACAGCAGAGCGAACGCGCTTGTGTAGTCGCCTGGGGCGACGGTCGGATCGATGCCACCGAGCAGAGGCTCCTGCGTCAGGACGTCGAAGATGCCGGACGCAGTCTTCGTGAACACCGCTCCGGACTGCCCTGCAGTGGCAGCTTGCAGCGTCGTGGCCTCGTCACCACCGGAGGCGAACTGGGTGACCTGAATGGGAGTCTGGTCGCGGTAGACGATCAGCTCCTTGAGGGTCGTACTCCCAACCACCAACCGGATGGTCGCCGTGAGGTCGTTACCATCCGCCCCGGGGTAGGCCGCTGCCAGTGTCCCCAGCTCCGTGCTGGCAGCATCTTCGAGCACCAGCGAAGCAGCTGCGCCACCCGAACCAACACGCACGCAGCAGTACGAGATCGCACCGCCCAGCGCTGAGTTC
>Ga0210397_10002023_pt1 | contig 12893 bp, 10 predicted proteins | sample IncBWH2OmetaG_FD_160126 | JGI IMG/M metagenome (GOLD analysis project Ga0210397, IMG submission 160126) | Forest soil microbial communities from Barre Woods Harvard Forest LTER site, Petersham, Massachusetts, United States - Inc-BW-H-2-O ...
GTCGCCGGAGTCGCTTGGCACCTATTACCTGTCGACGCCGACCGGCCAGCAGATTCCGTTGTCGACGGTGGTATCGATCGAAACCGCGACCGACCCGAACGCGCTGACCCATTATAACCAGCTCAATTCGGCGACCTTCCAGGCGGTGCCGATGCCGGGTGTGACGGTCGGGCAGGCGGTGGATTTCCTGGAGAGCCAAGCGCAAAAAATGCCCGCCGGTTTCACCCACGACTATCTCGCGGACTCCCGCCAATATGTGCAGGAAGGCAATCAGCTCGCCATTACCTTTGGTTTCGCGCTGATCATCATCTTCCTGGTGCTGGCCGCGCAATTCGAAAGCCTGCGCGATCCGCTGGTGATCATGATCAGCGTGCCCATGGCGATTGTCGGCGCGCTGATTCCACTGTTCTTCGGCATGGCGACGATGAACATCTACACCCAGGTCGGCCTGCTGACGCTGGTCGGTCTCATCAGCAAGCACGGCATTCTGATGGTGGAGTTCGCTAACGAGCTTCAGCTCAAAGAGAGCCTGGACCGCCGTTCGGCGATCGAGATGGCGGCCCGCGTCCGGCTTCGTCCGATCCTGATGACGACGGCCGCCATGGTCACCGGCCTGTTGCCGCTGCTCACCGCGAGCGGTGCGGGTGCGGCGAGCCGGTTCTCGATCGGGCTCGTTGTGGTGTCCGGTATGACTATCGGAACGCTGTTCACGCTGTTCGTGCTGCCGGCGGTCTATGTGTGGATCGCAACCGATCACCGTGCCGGTGCCGAATCCGAGCGAGCCCGGGAAATCGCCGAGTTCGACCTCGAGTCGAAGGCGCTGCGGCCAACCTGAGCAGGATTGGCGCGGGAGAAAATCCGCGCCAATTTGGATTGCGCGGGACCATTTCAGGATAGGAGATTATGTTAAGGTTCCATGGAACCTGACATGATCAAGGGAAACGCCTGAAGTGACCCGCGAGTTCTCGCCCGGCAACTATCGTTTTATCCCGGCCGTGTTTCAGTATTCGAGCGGCGTCTGTGCGCTGCCCGGTTTCGAGATCGAACGTGTACGCTTCGACAGGCCTCGGCCATTGGCCGAGGGATTCGCGCAGGCCGCACATTACATTCAAAGCGCGGGCGAGAAGTTGACGTCATTCTGTGCCTGCGAATTACGCTCGCCGGCCGCGTTTACCGAGGCGGGCTTCCTCACTTTCAACCAGCATTACGTCAAGACGCTAACGGAGTGGGGCATCTTCGACGGCAGCAGCAACCCCGTGGCGCGCAGCAATGTCTGCCCGGAGATCGATCCTCCTGATCAGCCGTCGTTCTACGCATTCTCGTTCGTCCGTCCGATCGAGGGACAACGCCGTCCGGCTGTGCCGGATTTTGTCATCGCCGGCGGCGCGGAAGCGCGCGGCGGTGCCGGCAGCTATCCCGAGCGGATCGTGCGCTACCGCGACCTCAGCCCGGACGGTTGGAGGGAGAAGGTCGGTTTCACCGTCCGCGAAATGGAAAGCCGCCTAGCTGCGTTCGGATTTGCGTGGGGCGACACGACTGCGGCGCAGGCCTACACCGTTCACGATTTCCATCCCGTGATGCGAGAGGAACTGGTGGGTCGAGGCGCCATGCGATCCGGCCTGACCTGGCATTTTGCCCGGCCGCCGGTGGTCGATCTCGAATTCGAGATGGATTGCCGAAGGGTGAGCCGGGAGATGATGATTTGACCGTCGTCACCGCGACTTTGGGTCGAGCGCGTCGCGCAGGCCATCGCCGACAAGATTGAACGACAGCACCACCAGAAAGATTGCAAGGCCCGGCCACAGCGCCATCCAGGGCGCGTTGGTCAGAAATCGCTGCGCCGAATTGAGCATGCTGCCCCAGGAGGGGGCTGGCGGCTGCTGGCCGAGGCCGAGGAACGAGAGCGCGGCCTCTGCGATGATGGCGGCAGCGATCGAGAGCGTCGCCTGCACCAGAAGCGCCGGAAGGATATTCGGCAGAATATGAAACAGCGCAATGCGCCAAGGCGGATTGCCGATCGCGCGCGCCGCTTCGACATAGTCCTCGACCTTGACGCCGATGGTCTGGCCGCGGGTCAAGCGAATGAAGATCGGCGTCGCCGAAACGCCGATCGCGATCATGGCGTTGCTTAGGCTCGGCCCGAGGAAGGCGGCAAGCGCAATCGCCAGGATCAGGAACGGGCAGGCCAGCATGGCATCGGTGAGCCGGCTGATCAGCCCGTCGACAAAGCCGCCGCGATAGCCGGAAAGCAGGCCGAGCGGCACGCCGATCACAAGCGCAATGCTGACCGAGATCGCACCGGCCACGAGCGAAGCGCGCGAGCCATAGACCACGCGCGCCAGCACGTCGCGCCCAAGATCGTCGGTGCCGAACCAATGGGCGGCGGACGCCGGTTTGCGGACCAGCGCCCAGTTGGTCGCGATCGGGTCGTAAGGCACGATCAGCGGCGCGAACAGCGCAAGCAGGATGAAGGCCACGATCACGATCAGGCCGACGATCGCGCCTTTGCGCTTGAAGAGGCGCCGCAGCGCCCGCCGCGTCGGGCTCTCCAGCGTGTCGGAGCCGAGTGTGGCCAGTGCGGGAAGGGCGGCGTCGGTCATCTCGTCATCCCCTCAGCCGCGGATTGACGAGCACATAGGCGATATCGGCGATCAGGTTCAGCGTGAGATAGACGGTCGCGGTAACCAGCACGACGCCTTGCACCACCGCGTAATCGCGGTTGAATACCGCATCCACGATCAGTTTGCCGAAACCGGGAATCGAAAAGATCTGCTCGGTCAGCACCGCGCCCGACAATAGCGTGCCGAGTTCGAGGGCGCCGAGCGTGATGACGGGCGTCAGCGCATTGCGCATCGCATGTTTGAGGATCACGCTGCGCTCGGAAAGACCCTTAGCGCGCGCGGTGCGGACGTAGTCGCTCTGCAAGACCTGCAGCATCGCACTGCGCGTGTGCCGCATCAGGATCGCGGCGATGGCATTGCCGAGCACAAAGGCCGGCATGATGGTCGAGGCGAGGCTGGCGTGCCAGTTCTCGGAGAGCGGCACATAGCCGGAGGCCGGAAGCCAGCCGAGCTTGATCGAGAATAGGAAGATCAGCATGATTCCGAGCCAGAAATTCGGCGTCGAGATGCCCCATAGCGCGAACAGGTTGGCGCCATAGTCCCAGGCGGTGCCTTGCTTGACGGCGGAGACGATGCCGGCGGGAATGCCGATCAGGAGAGCGATCACGATCGCCATCGATGCCAGTTGCAGGGTCACCGGCAGTTTTTGTGCGATCAATTCGCGCACCGGCACCTTCACCCGCAGCGACTCGCCGAGGTCGCCCGTGAGTACGCCCTTGACCCAATAGGCGTATTGCACCGGGATCGGTTGATCGAGGTGGTACTGCTTCCTGATCTGCTCGATCACGGCCGGATCGCGTTCCTCGCCGGCCATCACCAGCGCGGGATCGCCGGGTAACAAATGCTGAAGCGAAAAGATCAGGATCGACACGAAAAACAGCGTCGGCACCATCTGCAGAAGGCGGCTGCCGAGGAAGTTCAGCATGCGGCTATCCGTGTCCCGGGCGCAGCGCACCATGAAAGGGTGCGCTGCTGAACCGGGACCCATGTGATCAACCTTGTAGGTCCCGGCTCAGCGGAGCAGCGTAAGAATGCTGCACCGCGTCCGGGACACCCGAATGGAGCTAGCATCCTCACTTCAATTTCAATCCAGCCACGCGTACCAGACCATCCGGCACGGGCCGGTAGCCTTCGAGCTTCTTGGTATGCGCAAACAGAAGCTTCTTGTGGTACAGATAGATGATCGGCTCGTCGTTGAGCAGGATCTTGGTCAGTTTCTCGTAGATGGCTTTGCGTGCTGCGAAGTCGCTGGTCAGCCGTGCGTCTTCCATCAATTTGTCGGCGTCGGGATTTGAATAGCCGCCATCGTTCTGCGGCGCGCCGGTATGCAGGAACACGTAGGAGTTGCCATCGGGGTCGATGCGGCCGCTCCAGTTGATCTGGAACACCTGAAAGTCACCGGTCTGGACCTGTTTGAAAGACGTCGCGAACTCGACCAGTCGAAGCTTGATGTCGAAGCCGGCCTCGGCCGCCATCGACTGAACGACTTGCGCGACCGCCTCATATTCCGAGCCCTTCGGCACCATGTAGTCGATGGCGACGGGCAGGGAGACGCCGGCCTCCTTTAAAAGCGCCTTGGCCTTTTCGACGTCGCGCGGGCGGATCGGAGAGGATTGCTGGTAATAGGGGTGGGCGGGACTGACCCATTGGTTGCCCGGCGTGAACTCGCCGTTGAAGGCGACCTGGTTGAGCGCTTCGCGGTCGATCGAGAGATCGAGCGCCTGACGCACTTTGACGTTAGTGAGCGCGCCTTTGGTCTTGTCGTTGTTGGTATTGATGGTGAGACCGAGATAACCGAGCTCCGGCGCGGTCGCCAGCACAAGGCGCGAGTCGGACTCGACATCCTTGATATCGGTGGCGAGCACGCGTTCGATCAAATCGAGACCGCCGGATTTGAGATTAGCGAGCCGCACCGTGGCATCGACGATCGGCAGGAATACGACACGATCGATGAAGACGTTGTCCTTGTTCCAGTAGTCGGCGAAGCGCTCGAACACCATGCGGTCCTGCTGGACGCGCTCGACAAACTTGTAGGGCCCGGCGCAGACCGGATGCAGGCCGAACTTGTCGCCTTCCTCCTTCACCGCCTTGGGTGAAACCATCATGCCGGCGCGATCGGTAAGCTGGGAAATCAGCGGCGCGAACGGGCTTTTCAACACCAGCTTGATCGTGAGGGGATCGACCACCTCGACATGGTCGACGCTGGCGAGCTCCGATTTCCGGAACGAGCCGGGCATATTGATGTGCCGCTCGATCGAGAATTTCGCGGCTTCGGCGTCGAATGGCTCGCCGTCGTGAAATTTGACGCCCGGCCGAAGCTTGATGGTCATCGCCTTGCCGTCGGCCGAAGTCTCGTGGGATAGCGCAAGCTGCGGGACGATGTTGAGCTTCTCGTCGATGTCGAACAGCTTGTCGCAAAAGGCCGAGAACACGATGCGCCCGACATAGGTCCGCCCGAGGGACGGATCGAGCATATCAGGATCTTCGGCAAGACCGATGCGCAAGATCGTCTCGGCTTGCGCGCTCGCCATCAGCGGCATCGCAAGAGCTGCTATTATCGCAGCCAGACGCAAGGTCCTCATGGTCCTGTTCTCCTTAACTCAGATATCGGTCGGCCCGCTCAGATACTGGCCTGCGTTACTGCATCATCCGTACCAACACCGGAACCGCCAGCTTTTTCCATGCGGTTGAAGGCCGCAATCAGCTTTGTCAGCGCCGGCGAGAGCCCGCCATCGGAAGGAACGATAGCGCCGGCCGGTGGTAATTCGTCGCTGCGGTGGCAGGCAGTCAAATGTCCGGCGGCATCCGCCGACAATGGGGGGATTTCAGCCCGGCAGCGGTCGATCACATAGGGACAACGCGTATGAAATCGGCAGCCGGACGGCGGATTGAGTGCGCTTGGCATTTCGCCTTCCAGCACCAGGCGGCTACGTTTTGCCTGCGGCTTAGGCACGGGAATGGCCGATAACAGCGCACGGCTATAGGGATGACGCGGCGAGGCGAACAGCGTCTCGGCATCCGCGGTCTCGACGATCTGGCCAAGATTCATGACCGCGACCCGGTCGGCGATATGCTTGACCACCGCAAGGTCGTGCGAGACGAAGATGTAGGCTAAGCTCAGCCGCTGTTGCAGATCGCGCAGCAGGTTGAGGATCTGCGAACGGATCGAGACGTCGAGTGCCGAGACCGGCTCGTCGCAGATGATCAGCTTCGGCTCGACGGCGAGCGCCCGGGCGATGGCGATGCGCTGGCGCTGACCGCCGGAGAATTCGTGGGCGTAGCGGCGCGCCGAGCGCGGTTCGAGCCCGACCAGCCGCAGCAGTTCCTCGACCCGTTCGCCGCGCTGTTTGCTTGGCACGAGATCATGCAATGCGAGCGGCTCGGCCAGGATCTGGCCGACGGTCATCCGCGGGTTGAGCGAGGCATACGGATCCTGGAAGATGATCTGGGCGTCGCGGCGGAAGGCGCGCAATTCGTTCGCGCCCATGCCCAAGAGGTCGCGGCCTTCGAACCGGATATCGCCCTGATCGGGTTCGATCAGGCGCAGCACCAACCGGCTCACGGTCGATTTGCCGCAACCGGATTCGCCGACCAGCGCCAGCGTCTCACCGGCATCGACGCTAAAGGAGACGCCGTCGACAGCCCTCACGAAAGATATTGGCCGTCCAAATACCGAGCGCTTCGCGACGAAATGCTTGACGAGATTTTTCGCCTCCAACAGCGCGGTCATCAAGAGACCAGCCTTTCAAGCGGCGCGCGGATGCAGCGTGACCAATGGCCGGGGCTGACTAGCGAAAACGGCGGCGGCTCAGCGCGGCAGGCGGCTTCGGTGAAAGGGCACCGTGCGGCGAAACGGCAGCCTTTCGGTGGATCAGCCATGTTGGGAACCATGCCCTCGATGGTGGCCAGATGCGAGGTGCGATGATCGAGGCGTGGAATCGAGCCGAGCAGGCCCACGGTGTAGGGGTGCTGGGGATTAGCGAACAATGCATCGACGCTGGCCCGTTCGACGACCTCGCCGGCATACATCACCGCGACCTCGTCGCAGACTTCGGCGACCACGCCGAGATCGTGGGTGATCAGGATGATGGCGGCACCGCTCGCGGCCTTCAGCTCGCGCATCAGATCGAGAATCTGGGCCTGCAAGGTGACGTCGAGCGCGGTGGTGGGTTCGTCGGCGATCAGAAGGTGCGGATCGCAAGCCAGCGCCATCGCGATCATGACGCGCTGGCGCATGCCGCCGGAAAGCTTGTGCGGATATTCGTCGACGCGCTGCTCGGGCGAGGGAATGTGCACCCGGCGCAATAGTTCGATCGTCCGTTTGCGCGCGGCCGCCTTGCTTCCGCCGCGGTGGCGAAGAATGGATTCGATGATCTGGTCGCCGATGGTGAAGCTCGGATTGAGCGAGGTCATCGGTTCCTGAAAGATCATCGCGAGCCGATTACCACGCAGATCACGCCTGACCTGGTCGGAAACGTCGAGCAGATCAAAGCCGTCGAAGCGGATCGATCCCGTCACCTCAGCCGATTGTTTCGGCAAAAGCCCCATGACGGCGAGCGAGGTGACGCTCTTGCCGCAACCGGATTCGCCGACCAGGCCAAGCGTAGCGCCTCGCGCGACGGCCAGATCGACCGTGTCGACCGCATGCGTGGTGCGACCGTCATCGCCGTGGAAGGTGACGCGCAAATCCCTGATCTCAATCAGTGGCGTCTCGCTCATTGCCGGCTTTCGAGCGCAGCCGCAATGCCGGCGTCGATCACCGCGCGATCGGTAATCCCGGCGGGATTTTTCCGGCTCGGCAGAAATTTGCGGAAATGCACCCAGCGTTCCCGGCTCACCACTTCCAACCGTTCGAGTTCGGTGAGGGGATCGGCGTGGTCATCGACGCGCAGATCGAGATCGGACCATTCCTCTTCGCCGTAAATCAGGAGGGCGGCTGATTGCTTGCCGCGCTTGTCGCCGCCAGCTAGCTCGCCGGCGCGCATCGCCGCGATCAGGCGTTGAGCAAATGGCATGTGAGCGTTGGCGACATAGGCTTTCGCGGTGTCGTCCAGCACGCGCCCGCCAGCGAGCATATTGCCGGCAATCGAGAAGCCGTCGCCTTTGAGGTGCCCGCACCAATCGACGCAGTCCTTTCCGGTGTAAGCGGCGATCTGTCCTTTGGCGTCCATGATATGGAGCTGGCGGCTGGCGTGTCCGGTATCTGCCGCGATGAGCGTTTCGATAATGTCCTTGGGGCTGCGCCCCTCGCGAAGCAGCTTTACGCCGTCGATCCCGTAATAGGGATTGATCAGTGCCTGCGTGGCGATGCCGCCGATTGCGGGCGCGATGTGAGGCACACGCGAGCCGACAGCAAAGAATTTCGTGGCGACCGCTATTGCGATCTGGCCGGTGGCATTGTCTTTGGCAATGATCGACCAGGTCATGGGCTTTAGCGTCCGGCCGCGTAACCCTGCATACCGCGGGCGTTGGCCGCGGCGCGGCGGCGGCGGCCGATCTTCGAGGCGGCGGTCAGGCGGCCCTCCGACCAGTCCGGTCCGACCTCGACGATGTGTCCGCGGTCGCGCAAATTATCGATCGTCGCCTTGGGCACCCGGTTTTCGATCACCAACACGCCGGGGCGCGAGGTGCGGGGCCAGAACGAGATCGGGAAATGCTCGGAGTGCCAGGCGGGCGCATCGATCGCTTCCTGCAAATTCATCTTGGCGTGGACGTGCCGAAGGAAGAATTGCGTGATCCATTGATCCTGCTGGTCGCCACCGGGAGAACCCCAGGACAGATACGGCTCGCCGTCGCGTAGCGCCATGGTCGGGGAGAGCGTGGTGCGCGGACGTTTCCCGGGCGCGAGCGATCCAGGCTGGCCTTCCTCGAGCCAGAACATTTGCGCGCGGCTGCCCAGGCAAAAGCCGAGTTCGGGGATGACAGGCGAAGACTGCAGCCAGCCGCCGGACGGCGTTGCCGAGATCATATTGCCGTCCCGATCGATGATGTCGAAGTGAACGGTGTCGCCCCGGACCTCGCCGAAGCGGCCGACGGTGGGTTCGCCCGCGCCCATCGCGCCGACTGCCTCGCGTTGGCCTTCCTGGCGCCGCAGCTTCACCACGCCGCCAAAACCTTCGACCGAGCCCGGAATGAATTCCAGCGAGGCCTTGTCGGAGATCAGCTTGCGCCGTTCGTCGTTATAGGCATCCGACAGCAGCGTAGCGATCGGCACCTCCACGAACTTTGGATCGCCGTAAAACTTCTCGCGGTCGGCATAGGCCAGTTTGGCGCATTCGATCTGGGTGTGAATGAATTCGGGCCCGGCGGGATCTAGCCCATCGAGTTGGAAGCCTTTCAGCAGCGCGAGCTGCTGCAACATCACCGGCCCCTGACTCCAGACGCCGGGCTTGCAAACCGTATAGCGGCCGTAGTCGTAGGTCAGCGGCGCTTCGATCGTCGGTTGCCAGCGCGCCATGTCGTCGGCAGAAAGCACGCCACGATGCGGCGACCCGCTCACATCCATCACTTCCTGTGTGCGGCAGAACGTGCCGATGGCTTCCGCCACAAAGCCTTTCGACCAGGCCTTGCGCGCCGCCTCGATTTGCGCGTCGCGATCGCCACCAGCGCTTTCGGCCTCTTTGAGGATGCGTGTATAGGTTTCCGCGAGCTTCGGATTGGTGAAGATCGAACCGGGTTGCGGCACTTCATTGTTCGGCAGGTAGACCGCAGCCGAGGTGGTCCAGTATTTCCGGAACAGTTGCTCGACGGTTTGGACGGTCGCAGCCGCGCGTTCCAGGAACGGATAGCCGTCGCGAGCGTAAGTGATCGCCGGTTCCAGCACCTCGCGCAGCTTCATAGTGCCGTAGTCGCGAAGCAACAGCATCCAGGATTCGAAGGTTCCGGGAATGCAGGCTGCGAGCAGTCCGGTGCCGGGCACCATCTCCAGCCCCTCGCTCTTGTAGTGCGCGATGGTGGCGCCCGCAGGCGCGGGACCCTGGCCGCAGATCACCTCGGTGCGTCCGCGCTTGACGTCATGCACGATGATCGGCACGTCGCCGCCGGGACCGTTCAGGTGCGGTTCGACCACCTGCAAAGTGAAGGCCGTGGCGACGGCGGCGTCGAACGCGTTGCCGCCCTTTTCCAGGATGCCCATGCCGACCGCGGTCGCAATCCAGTGGGTCGAGGTGACCACGCCAAACATGCCCTCGATTTCGGGGCGGGTGGTGAAGGGATCGGGGTTGATATTGCCCATGGGTATCCGTGGTTGTGATCAAGCGTGAAAGCGGCGCAATTGACCACAGCCGGGGCGCTCTGCCAACCAGCTTCCAGCCTTTGTGATCACGCCTCTGGTGATCATACGCCGATCGCCACTTCGGCGGGATTGTTAACGGCGTGGCAGGCCACCCCATCGATCAGTCTGGGGGCCTCGCGGCGGCAGCGATCAAAGACCAGCGGGCAGCGCGGGTTGAAGGCGCAGCCGGCCGGCGGGTTGATCGGGTTCGGAATTTCGCCTTTGACCGGAATCCGCTGGCGGCCCGACATCGCAAGATCAGGCACCGCACCGAGCAGCATCTTGGTATAGGGCATCCTTGGTGCGTCGAATAATTCGCGCGCTTCCGCGATCTCGACGACACGGCCGAGATACATCACGCCGATGCGCCTCGCCATGTGGCGCACCACGGCGAGGTTATGGCTGATGAAGAGATAGGTAAGGCCGAACTTGTCTTGCAGGTCGCGCATCAGATTGAGGATCTGCGCCTGAACCGACACATCAAGCGCCGAGGTCGGCTCGTCGCAGACGATGAATTCGGCTTCCGAGGCCAGTGCGCGTGCAATCGCGATACGCTGGCGCTGGCCGCCGGAAAACTCGTGCGGATATTTCCAGCCGTCGTCGGCGTGGAGGCCGACGAGGCCGAGCAACTCGCCGACGCGGGCGCGAATATCGGATTCGCCTTGGATTAGATCGAAGGCGCGGATCGGCTCGGCGACGATGGCATCGACCCGAAGCCGCGGATTGAGGCTCGCATAGGGGTCCTGGAAAATCATCTGGATACGGCGGCGCAGCCGCCGCCGCGCCTGCGCCTGACGTGGATCGGTCATCGAGACGCCGTCGATGATGACTTCTCCCGAGGTCGGCGGCAACAGCCCGACCACCATCCGCGCCACGGTGGTTTTTCCGGAACCGGATTCACCGACCAGTGCGAAGGTCTCGCCTTTGGCAATGCCGAAACTGATATCGTCGACGGCTTTCAGAAATTCGAGATGTCCACCTTCGAGAACACGATTGAGCCACGGCTTGGAGACGTCGAAGACACGGCGCAGGTTTTTCACCTCGACGAAGGGTTTTTCCGTCATGCCGCGGTATCCGTCGTGACGGCATCATAGAGATGACAGGCGACTGCCTGCGTTCCATGCGTGATCGGCTCCGGCCGTTCGGTGCGGCAGCGGTCGAACGCAAAGGTGCAGCGCGGGTTGAACGGGCAGCCGGCAGGGATCGCCGACAACCGTGGCATGGTGCCGGGAATCTGGACCAGGCGCGCAGCGTCGCTGGCGAGCGTCGGGATCGCGCCCATCAAGCCTTTGGCGTAAGGATGCAACGGATTTTGCACGACATCGTGCACCGGGCCGATTTCGGCGATGCGGCCGGAATACATCACCGCGACGCGGTCGGACGTTTCCGCGATCACACCCATATCGTGGGTCACGAGCATCACTGCGGTGCCATGGTCGCGTCCGAGCCGCTTGATCAAGGCAATGATCTGGGCCTGCACCGAGACGTCGAGCGCCGTGGTCGGCTCGTCCGCGATAATCAGTTCCGGTTCAGCGCAAATCGCCAGCGCAATGACGACGCGCTGCCGCATGCCGCCGGAAAATTCGTGCGGATAGGCATCGATGCGTTTTTCCGGCGCGGGAATGCCGACTTCGGCAAGCAGATCGATGGCGCGCCGTCGGGCTGCCTGTTCGGACAGATTGGTGTGGGTTCGGATGGTCTCGATCAGCTGGTCGCCAATCCGGTACAGCGGATTGAGACTCGTGAGCGGGTCCTGGAAGATCATCCCGATCCGCTTTCCCCGGATGCGGCGTAGTTCTTCCGGCGGCAGGTTGTCGATCCGCAAGCCGGACAGATAGATCTCGCCACCCGCGATGCGGCCGGGTCGGTCGATCAGGCCGATCACGGCGAGCCCCGTCACGGATTTTCCCGCGCCGGATTCGCCGACCACGCCCAGTACCTCGCCCTTGGCGATATCGAAGGAGACGTCGTCGATCGCGCGCAGCGCCTGATGGCGGGTGGCAAATTCGACCCGCAAGTTACGCACGGAGAGAACAGGTTCGCTCATCGAAGTTTCGGGTTCAGCGCGTCGCGCAGCCAGTCGCCGAGCAAGTTGATGGACAGGATCAGCGCCGCGAGCGCAAGGCCGGGGAAGGCCACGATCCACCACTCGCCGGCAAACAGATAATTATTGCCGATGCGAATCAGGGTTCCAAGCGAGGGCATGGTGTCGGGCATGCCGGCGCCGAGAAACGACAAGGTCGCCTCAGTGATGATCGCAAGCGCCAGATTGATGGTCGCGATCACCAGGATCGGCCCCATCGTGTTGGGCAGGACGTGCCGCAACATGATCACGGGCGCGGGCAGGCCGATCAGTTGCGCGGCCGCGACGTAATCCTTGTTTTTCTCCACCATCACCGAGCCGCGCACGGTGCGCGCATATTGCACCCAGAAGCTCAGACCAATCGCGATGACCAGCACGACGAGCGTACTCATGGCATCCAGCCGGTTGCCGAACAGCGACTTGGCGACCCCGTTGACCAACAGCGCGATCAGGATGGCCGGGAAGGTGAGCTGCACGTCGGCGATGCGCATGATCAGGGCGTCAATCGCGCCGCCGAAATAGCCGGCGATCAGGCCAAGGGCGATGCCGAGTGCTCCCGAAAACACCACGCCGAGAATGCCGACGATCAGGGAGATGCGCAGACCGTAGAGAATGGCCGACAACACGTCGCGGCCCTGTTCGTCCGTGCCCAGCAGGAACGGGCTTTGGCCATCCGCGGTCCAGAGCGGTGCGATCCGTGAATTGATCAGCTGGAGCTCGCTTGGATCGAACGGATTTTGAACCGCGATCAGAGGTGCCGCGACCGCCAGTAGGAAGAAAAGCAGCGTCACGATGGCGGCCACCATCGTCAGCCGCGAGCGGCGGAATGAGTAGAAGACGTCGCTGTCGAGCGCGCGACGAATAAAGCCAGCCGTCGGCGCGTGGGTCGAAGGAGCTTTATGGGGGAGGGCGGCGT
>Ga0210397_10002025_pt1 | contig 12890 bp, 10 predicted proteins | sample IncBWH2OmetaG_FD_160126 | JGI IMG/M metagenome (GOLD analysis project Ga0210397, IMG submission 160126) | Forest soil microbial communities from Barre Woods Harvard Forest LTER site, Petersham, Massachusetts, United States - Inc-BW-H-2-O ...
CATCGGCTGGGACCTGATCCTGGAATATGCCATCGCCGCCGGGACGGTTTCGATCGGATGGTCCGCCTATGTCGTGAGCTTTGCCCGCGATTTCGGCGTCAACATCCCCACGCAATTCGCCTCTGCGCCGTTCGATTTCGACGCAAGCACCCACGCCTGGACGACGACGGGCGCGATCCTCAACGTGCCCGCCATCGCGGTTGTCGCCGCCGCGACGGTGCTGCTCGTGATCGGGATCCGCGAGTCGGCGCGCTTTAATGACATCATTGTCGCGGTGAAGCTGGCCGTGATCGTGTTGTTCGTTGTGCTTGCCGCGCCGGCCTTCTCCTTTTCGAACTGGGTGACGCCCTCCAACCCGGCCGGACATTTCATTCCACCCAATGCCGGCACCGGGATGTTCGGCTTTTCGGGCGTGATGCGCGGCGCGGCCGTGGTGTTCTTCGCCTTTATCGGCTTCGATGCCGTCTCGACGGTAGCACAGGAGACCAAGCAGCCGATGCGTGACATGCCGATCGGCATCATCGGATCGCTCATCATCAGCACCATCCTTTACGTCGCGGTCGGCTTCGTGCTGACGGGGATCGCGCCCTATGATAAGCTCAACGTGCCGGACCCGATCGCGGTCGGCATCAGCGCTGCCGGGATCGGCTGGCTGTCGCCGCTGATCAAGCTCGGCATCGTACTCGGCCTGACCTCGGTCATCCTGGTTACGCTGCTCGGCCAGCCGCGCATCTTCCGCGCCATGGCCCATGACGGGCTGTTGCCGCCGGCCGCGGCTAAGATCCATCCGCGTTTCCATACGCCCTATGTGTCCACCATCGTCTCCGGCTTCATTGCCGCCGCGATCGCGGGCTTGCTGCCGATCGGTCTCGTCGGCGAACTCGTCAGCATCGGAACGCTGCTCGCCTTTGCGATCGTCTCGGTCGGCACGCTCGTTCTGCGCTTCACCGATCCCGACCTGCCACGCCCATTCCGCGCGCCGGCGATCTGGTTCGTGGCGCCGGCCGGCGCCGTGACCTCGGTGTTCCTGATGTTCAGCCTGCCGATGGATACCTGGCTACGGCTGGCGATATGGCTCGGCATCGGTCTCGTGATCTATTTCTCCTATGGCCGCACGCACAGTCGGATCGCCAAATCTTCTTCCTAACCTCTCTGCACGCTCTGCCCGCCGTCGACCGGCAGCGTCACGCCGGTGATGAAATTGGCTTCATCGGAGGCGAGAAACAGCGCGGCGTTGGCGACGTCCCAGCCGGTGCCCATCTTGCGGCGCAGCGGCACCTGCTTGTCGCGCGCGGCCTCGACCTCGGCGCGGCTCTTGTTCCATTCGCGGGCGCGGGTGTCGACCGCCATCGGCGTGTTCATCAATCCCGGCAGGATGACATTGGCGCGGATGCCGTATTCGGCGTTCTGATAGGCGAGCTGCTCGGTGAAGGCGACCATCGCCGATTTCGTGGCCTTGTAAGCGACGTAAGGGTAGGTCGTGATCACGGCCATCGAGGAGATGTTGATGATGGCGCCGCTTCTTTGCTGGCGCATGATCGGAATCACATGCTTGGCGGCGAGGATGCAGCTCTTGAGGTTGATCGCGACGCAGCGGTCGAAGGCTTCTTCGGTGATCGTGAGCAGCTCGGCATCACCGCCGGCGAGGCTGACGCCGACATTGTTGTGCAGCACGTCGATCTGGCCCCAGCGCTTCATCGTGTCATCGACCATCGCCTTGATCTCGGCGTCCTTGGTGACATCGGCCTTGAACGCAGCCGCCGTTCCCTTGTCCTTTACAATCAGGTCGACGGTTTCCTGCGCGGCCTCGAGACGATGATCGACGCACAGCACCTTCGCGCCCTCGCGCGCGAAGGTCAGCGCGGTGGCGCGGCCATTGCCGATGCCTTCGCCGGGGCTCTGGCCGGCCCCGACCACGATGGCGACCTTGTCTTTCAAACGCATCTCGTTCACTCCAATCGCTTTATTCGGGGATCGGGTACTGCTGCAGTACCTCTTTGTAATAGGGCTCGTTGTCGATCTTCATGGTGGCGAGCACGCGCACCACGGCGTTGTAGAAGGCGATGGTCAGCACGAGGTCGACCATCTCTTCGTTGGAGAGATGCTTCTTGATCTCGGCGAAGGTCGTCATCGACATTTCGAGATTCTTCGTCATCTCGCGCGCGCCCTTGAGGATTGCGCGTGCCAGCGGCTCGAGCCGGGACTGGATGCCCTCGGTCTCGACCATCATCGCCGAGATGTCCTCATCGGTGACGCCGAACTCCTTGCCGATCTTCACGTGATGCGTGAACTCATATTCCGACTTTTCCAGCCAACCGACCTGGAGGATGGCGAGCTCGCGCAGGCGCGGGTTGAGCTTGCTCTTGAAGCGGATGTAACTGCCCATGCCGCTGAACGCGCGCGCCATGTCGGGCGAATTGACCAGCAGCTTGTGCAGATTGGTGTTGCGCTTGAGCATGTCGCGATATTCGGGCGCGACATCGTCAGGCTCGAGATAGGGCAGGCGGGCCATCCTTGCATTCCTCTCAATGTTCTTCTGATTCACGTTCGGGGGCCTGCAGCGTGACGCCGCCATCGACCACCAGCACCTGACCGGTGATGTAGCGTGCGTAGTTGCTGAACAGGAATTTCACGGACTGGCCGATGTCCCAGCCGGTGCCTTCCGTCTTTAGCACCGAAGCCTTGGTGCGGTTGGCCCGGGCCTTGTCGCTCATGCCGCGGGCATAGACCATCGGCGTGTATACCGGTCCCGGACAGATGCAGTTGACGCGGACATTGTCGCGGCCGTGGTCGACGGCCATGGCGCGGGTCAGGCCGATGACGGCGGCTTTCGAGGTGGTGTAGATGGTGAGCCCGCGCGGGCGCAGCGCCGAGATCGAGGAGATGTTGACGATAGAGCCGCCTTTGGCCGTCTTGATCATCGCGGGGATGACGTATTTCGAGAGCAGGAACATGGTCTCGACATTGACCTGCATCACCTTGCGGTATTGCTCGGCCTTCTCGTCGACCACGCTGCCGCGGCTGCCGATGCCGACATTGTTGTCGAGGAAGTCGAGCCGGCCGAACTGGCTGACGGTGGCCTCGATAAGCTTCCTGCAATCTTCCTCGTCGGTAACGTCGGAGGCGATGGCGGAAGCGGTGCCGCCTTCTTCCCTGATCATCTCGACGGTGCGTTCGGCGAGCTTCAGCTCGCGGTCGGCGACCATCACCTTAGTGCCGGCGCGCGCCAGCAGGATTGCCGCCGCCCTTCCATTGCCGATGCCGTCACCGGCAGCCCCGCCGCCGGAGATCAGCGCGACCTTGCCGGCGAGGCCCTCATCATCCTCGGGTCCCTTCATGCGTTTCTTCCCTCTTTTTTAGTTGGAGCCACGATAGCAGGGGTTTTGGGGGAGAGAAGCGCCGCCGCCGCACGGCTGCTCCGCGCGGCTTGTTCCGCGGGGTGGGATTTGGCTTCGACACTCCGCTATCGTTGCCCGGCTTGACCGGGCAACCCAGTATTCCAGAGGCGGTTGTGCTCAGCAGAGAGGCCTCTGGAATACTGGATCGCCCGCCTTCGCGGGCGATGACAGCGGAGAAAGCAAGACAGAGCATTCTCGCGGCAGGATTTGCCCGAGTTTTGCAAAGCATCACCCCCTCATCAATCAGAGGGAGCAGGGAATGCCGGATGCACGAACGCACTCGCAGCCTTGCGTGCAATGGAAGAAAGCACGCAAGCAAGTCACCACAGGTACGCCGAAACGATCCGGCATTCCCTGCGCGAGTGGGTTACGGCTTATACGTGCTCTCCTCGGAGTGCCGGGCTTGATAGCCTCCGTCGTCTTGCGCATCTCAGCGTGTCGGGCCCGTTAGGACCGACATCGCGATAGCGCAAGGCTTGACCTCAGCGTCGGGAGGCCGGGACCACACGATTTCGCCGTCCGTGCCTGCGTCGCTCGCCTGGCGACGCCTGCACGTCCATCGCATCCTGCACCCAACGTTCGTGACGATTGCGCAAACGCCCCTCTGTGATGGGACAGGACGCGCAAAGGAAGGCCACTGATTTGCCCGACGGCGCAAGTTTCTTTTTGGCGACAGGAGGGGTGGCGCGCGGGATCGGCTTGAAGCGTCTCACGATCTCGGTGTTTTCGCGCGAGCGATTTCGTTGCTCGCCGGTGGCCCGCTGAGCCGACCCAGGAGAAATCTAGCCTCCCGCAGTAAGCACCGGGCGCACGCTGTCGATTTCCTCAATAATGAAATCAAAGAATGTGCGGACACGCGGCATGTGCCGGAGGTCGGGGTGGGTCAGCAGGTAAATTGGCGAATAAAGTCCCGGCAAAGGGCCCAGCACGGATACAAGTTCGTTATCCCGAACCGCGAGCGGCACAGGAAGAGGCGCAAGGCCCGCGCCCGATTTCACGGTCATGAGCAGCCCCCACACGGTATTGCTGCGGGCCACGACTCGCGCCGTGGGAGCAACCGAGCGAAGCCATTTGGCCGCATGGTGATCCCTGATGTCCCCATCGAATTCAATCACCGAGTGCCTTGCGATATCTTCAGTCCGTTCAACCCGGCCGTGACGCGCCAGGTAAGCGCGGCTGCAATAGAGCGCCCAAGGCACGTCGGCGATCTTGCGTCCCACCAACGTTTCTTCGTTCGGGATGCCGGCGCGGATCGCGACGTCGGCTTCGCCCTTGGCGATATCGAGGAAGTGGTCGCTCATGATCAACTCGATCCGCAGGCCGGGATGGCGGGCGTGAAAAGTCTCCAGCAGCGGCGATTGCATCAAGCGGTAGCCAATGGACTCCGAACACGTCACGCGCACCGAGCCGGTCGGCGTGTCATCTGCTGCAACCAGATAGCGCTCAAGCGAGCCGATCGCTTTTTCGACCTGTTCGGCCGCAGGCAGCAATCCCGCGCCGAACTCGGTCAGCCGATAGCCCGTCGCATGCCGGATAACGAGATTTCGTCCGATACGCTTTTCCAGCTCGAGCAACCGCCGGTGGACAGTCGACTGGCTAAGGTCGAGTGCCTTCGCGGCTGCGATCGTGCTGCCATGCCGGGCCACCGCCAAAAAATACCGAAGGTCGTTCCAGTCAAACATGACCTATTCAATCTTGACCTATTCAATCTTGACTTGGCGCGACGCAATCTTGCGGCTGCCGCCCGTGGGAAAAAGCGCCTAAGCCTGCCTCATTGATAGTCGATACTGAGGGAGGCTGCCTGTCATGCTCAGGAAATCGTCTTATTTATTTGCGGCATCGGCTTTCGTTGCTTTGTTATTTGCCGGCGATGTTGCAGCGCAAGATAGCGTAAAAATCGGGCTCGTGATGCCGCTCACGGGGGTGCTGGGTCCGGTCGGAAAGCAGGCCGTAGCCGGCGCCCGGCTCTATATGGCTCAACACGGCGACACGGTCGCGGGCCGCAAGATCGAGCTGATTGTCAGGGACGACGCCAGCATTCCCGACAATTCGAAGCGGATAACCCAGGAGCTGATCGTCTCCGAAAAGGTTGCCATTTTGGGCGGCGGACTTACGCCGAACGTGCTCGCCATTGCGCCGTTGGTCAACGAAAGCAAGACGGCCACGGTAGTGATGGTGTCGGGGACGTCGATCGTCACGGAGCGGTCGCCTTATTTCGTCCGTACGAGTTGGACCCACGCTCAGCAGGCAAGTGTGCTGGCCAATTGGGCGGCGAAGAATGGATCGAAGCGCGCCACCATCATTGCGTCGGATTGGGCACCGGGGCACGAGGCGTCCGGGGTATTTTCTGCGACCTTCACGCAAGCCGGCGGCTCCATCGTGGAAGCCATGAAGGTTCCGTTGGTAAACCCCGACTTTGCTCCATTTCTCCAGCGTGCGCGTGACGGCAATCCCGACACGCTCTTCATCTTCGTCCCGGCCAGTCAGGCAGCCGTCCTGGCCAAGCAATTCGTCGAACGAGGGTTGGATAAATCGGGCATCAAGCTGATCGGCCCTGGCGACATCGCCGACGACGAGGATTTGCCGGGCATGAGCGACGCGATGATCGGCACCGTCACGGCCGGCTTCTATTCCGCAAATCATCCATCGGCTATGAACAGCGAATATGTAGCGGCCTTCCAGAAGGCCAACGCAAACGTGCGGCCGAACTTTATTAGCGTTAGCGCCTACGACGGCATGCACCTGATCTATGAGGCGCTCAAGAATACCGAAGGCAAAACGGATGGTCCTGCGCTGGTCGAGGCCATGAAGGGAATGGCGTGGGAAAGTCCGCGTGGTCCGATGTCGATCGATCCAAAAACCCGCGATGTGGTTCAGAACATCTACATTCGCCGGGTCGAGAAGGTGGATGGCGCCCTTTACAGCGTCGAATTCGAGACCTTCAAGGAAGTCGCTGATCCGACCAAGGTTGCAAACAAATAGTCCTACCTTTCCGGAGCAGGAGGCCCCGCGTTGCGGAGCTTCCTGGTTGCGACCCTCCAGTCAAGGATCTGCCCATGATAGCGATCGACCAGCTTCGATATGTTCGCCTCGCGACACGCGATCTTTCTGCAGCCGTCGATTTCGCCGGGCATGTGCTTGGCCTGCAAGTGGTCACCCGCGGAGAAAACACCGCTTGCTTTCGCTCCGACATGCGCGACCACACGCTGGCCTTCTTTCTCGGTGAATCGACCGAAAGTGCTGTCGGCTTCGAAATACACGGACGGGCGCAATTCGACGCTGCCATCACGGAGCTCTCGCAACACGGCATCGAAGCGACTGTCGGCACCGAGCAGGCGTGTGCGGCGCGCAACGTTCGCGCGCTCGCGAGTTTTCGCGACCCCTGCGGCAACATGATCGAACTTGTTTTGAGGCCGCTGAATTCAGGGTGGCGCCATTTCCCGGCGCGCGACGCCGGTATCGTTGGATTGCACGGCGTCGCGCTTCGCAGCCCAGATGCGCCGGCGTGCGAGGCGCTGTGGACGACTCTTTTCAACGGTCGCGTCAGTGACTGGATTGGGGAAGCGGTGTTCCTCCGGTTTGACCAGGCGCACCATCGACTTGCTTACTACCCCTCGGGAGGGAAAGGAATTCTTTCGATCGATTTCAGTGTTGAGAACGTCGATCTCCTGATGCGAAACAATTACTTTCTACAGTCGGCGCAGGTGAAGATCGTCCACGGTCCCGGACGGCGTCCGACTTCGAACCAGATATTCGTTACCTTTGCCGGTCCCGATGAGACGCTGTTCTCGTTCGTCACGGATGGCGCCGAAATCACGGATGAGACAACCCACCGGCCGCGACAATTCCCCCGCACCGGTTCGTCATTCTGCGCTTGGGGCAGCGAGAGCGATATTCGCGAATTTCACTGATAGGTAACAAAGCGAGTGACTCATGATCAAGCTGTTGGATGTAAGCTATGTCAGGCTTGGAACGCAGGATCTGGAAGGCGCAGCACGGTTTGCCGTCGACTATCTCGGCCTGGAAATTTTTGAACACAGAAAGTCGGAGGTTTGTTTCAAGTCCGACGCCCGTGAGCAAACGCTTTGCTATTTCGAGGGTAATCCTGCCGATCAGGCGGTCTCGTTCGAGGTTCGCGACAAGAACGACCTGGATGCGGCTGCATCCGAGCTGGAGCGGCTTGGCCATGCCGTCAGGAGTGGTACCGAAAGCGAGGCCGCAGCACGCTGCGTCAAAGGCTTTATTGCCTTCAGGGATCCCAGCGGCAACGGCATTGAACTCGTCTATCGACCCGCACATTCCGGAAAGCGCTACCGTGGAAGCCGCGATGCAGGGATCACCGGCTTTAGTCATGTCGGCCTTTGTTCCTCCGATGTGACGCGCGACGAGCAGTTCTGGACTCAAGTTTGCAACGCCCGCGTCTCCGATCGTATCGGCGATGCCCCGCTGCTGCGCATCGATGAGGTGCACCATTCGATCGCGTTGTTCCCATCAGACAATACCGGCATCCAGCACATCAACCATCAGGTGGAAAGCGGCGATGACGTGATGCGCTCCTATCATTTCCTCAAGGAAAGGGGCGTCCCAATAACATTCGGCCCGGGACGGCATCCAACCTCATCGGCCCGCTTTCTTTATTTCAAGGGGCCCGACGGAATGGTGTTCGAATATTCCTCCGGCGTAAAATCGATCGCTGATGAACTGCTCTACCGCGAACGGCAGTTTCCCTTCGACGACAAGGGATTTTGTCATTGGGGTGCCAAGCCGCAAATCCGACAATTCGAAAGTTAGAATTTGCCCATCGGCAAATCAGTTCGACATCACGTTGCGCGCCTCAGTCCGCGCGAAGCGGCCGTAGGCCGAAGGTGCAGGCGGCGGAGAAGAGCGCCATCGCGGCCATGTAGACGGCAACGGGGAAGGGCGAGCCATATTGGGCGAGCAGTGCGGTCGCGATTAGCGGGGAGAGGCCGCCGCCGAGGATCGGGCCGAACTGTTGCACCAGCGACAGTCCGCTATAGCGGATGCGGGCGGGGAATAGCTCGGAGAAATAGGCGCCCTGCGCGCCGTAGACCGAGCCATGGCCGATGGCGAGGCCCAGCGCAATCGCCAGCCAGATCATCGACATCTGCGCCGTGTTCAGCATCTGGAAGAACACCAGCGCCAGCGCGACCTGGAAGATCATGCCGCCGACATAGACCGCGCGACGCCCGATTCGATCAGACAGCGCGCCGAACAGCGGCAGCGTCAGGCATTCGAGCGCGCAGCCGACGAGGACGCCGTTGAGGATGGTCTGACTCGGCAGCCCGAGCTTGGTCTTGCCATAGGTGATGACAAAGACGGCGTAGATGTTGAAGAGCCCGCTCTCGGCGATCTTGGCACCGATGCCGAAGATGATGTTGCCGGTGTGGCTTCGCACTGCCTCGACGACGGGGACGCTGGCCGCGCCTTCTTCCGCCAGCACGCGCTTGAAGGCCGGGGTCTCGGAGATCCGGAAGCGGATGAAGAGGCCGATTCCGACCAGCACGATCGAGAAGATGAAGGGAATGCGCCAGCCCCAGGACAGGAAATCGTCTTCGTTCATAGAGGTGGAGAGTATTCCAAGCAGCGCAATCGGAATGAGGAAGCCGGCGGGTACGCCGATATGCACCAGCGACGAGAAGAAGCCGCGGCGGTCGGCGGGTGCGTGCTCGACCGTCATCGTCATGCCGCCGCCATACTCGCCGCCAATGCCGATGCCCTGGATCAGGCGCAGCACGATCAGTGAGATCGGCGCGGCCACGCCGATCTGGGCGTAGGTCGGCATGAAACCGATCAGGAAAGTGCCGAGCCCCATGATCAGGATGGTGAGGAGCAGCGCGGTCTTGCGGCCGACGCGGTCGCCAAAATGGCCGAACAGCACGCCGCCGAGCGGCCTGGCGCAATAGCCGACGAAGAACGTTGCGAAGGCGAGCAGCGATCCGACCAGCGGATCGGAACTTGGAAAGAACACCTTGTTGAAGACGAGCGCGGTCGCGGTCGCGTACAGCGTGAAGTCGTAATACTCGATCATGTTGCCGATGGCGCTCGCCAGCGCCACCTTGCGGATGTCGCCCGAACCCCGATCCTCGATCGAGGCCGCCGCGCCCGCCATCCTGCCGGCGCCTGCGAATCCAGCCACTTGGCTCATGACATTCCCTCCCGTTTTGGCAGGGACGCGGCCCTGCTTTTTATATTGTCCGTATCACGGACAAGAAAACAGACGTAAAAGCCGTGTGTCAAGCCGTGTTTCTTACGGGGCCGTGAATGGATGGCAGGAATGCGCGCTAATGGGAGATGCTGCTGCGCTTCGCGGTTGACCGCCTCCCGCAAGCAGGAGTATCAGTATGTCCATATATCGGACAATCAAAGGAGGAACTTGTGCCAGCAAAAATCACCGGAATCGTCCCGCCGGTCCCGACGCCGTTCGACGAGAACGGCGAGATCAACGAGAAGGCCTTCCGCCGCCAGGTGAAATTCTTCCTCGACAAAGGCGTGCATGGCGTCTGCGTCGGCGGCAGCACCGGCGAGGGCCACACGCTCACGACTGAGGAATTCCGCCGCCTGATCGAGATCTGCGCCGAGGAGGTGAGCGGCAAGGTGCCGCTGGTGGCCGGCATCATCGCCAACTCGACCCGCGAGGCCATTGCCCGCGCCCGTGCCGTTGAGCATGTCAACGTCGCCGCGCTGCAGATCACGCCCGTGCACTACGTCTTCAAGCCCGATGACGATGCGACCTTCGGTCACTTCAAGACGCTGTCGGAATCGGTGAAGCAGCCGGTCATCATCTACAACGTCGTGCCCTGGAACTATCTCAGCCCCGCACTACTCCTGCGCATCATGCGCGAGCAGCCAGGCGTGATCGGCGTCAAGCAGAGCGCCGGCGATCTCAAGCTGATGGCTGACCTGTTGCTCGACGTGCCGGCCGGCAAGGTGGTGCTGACCGCGGTCGATGCGCTGCTTTATCCATCCTTCGCGCTGGGCGCGCATGGCACGATCGCCGCCAATCCGGCCGCGGTGCCCGGCGCCTGCGTCGCACTGTGGAATGCCGTGCAGCGCGGCGATCATGTGTTCGCGCTCGAGATCCACAAGCGTCTCTTGCGCTTCTGGAACACTATCGTCGGCGACAACCTTCCGGCCTGCGTGAAGCATGCGCTGAGCTTGCAGGGATGTCCCGACAGCTATCCGCGCCAGCCCATGCCGCTTGCGACGGCGCGGCAGAAGGAGGCGATCGCGCCGGCGCTCCGCCATCTGCTGGAGATCGAACGCGGCGAGCGCATGGTTGCGGCCGAATAGAACAGTGGCATCGGGCGCGGCCGCATTGCCGCCGCGCCCGATTCCGTTTAAGTCGGGTTCGGTTCGCGTTCCTTGTTTTTGCGTGGCGGCGTCACCCGAAAGGTCTGACATGACTGACGTCGACAACGGTCGGCAGAGCGTGAAATCGCTCTTCAAGATGCTCGAGGTGCTCGAGGCTTTCTCCGCGACCGAGCCCGAGCTCAGCGTCGTCGAGATCGCGCGGCGCACCGGTTTGCCGCGCACCACCGTGCATCGCATCGTTGATAGCCTGCGTACTGTTGGGTTTCTCGAGCAGGATGCCAGCCGAGACCGCTACCGGCTCGGGCTGAAGCTGTTCGAGCTCGGCGGCAGCGCGCTGATGAATTTGCCGCTTTACCGGGAGGCGCCGCCCTTCGTCGACACGCTGGCAAAACTCTCCGGCGAGGATGTGCATCTATGCATCTTCGACGGTGCGCAGATGGTGTTCGTCAATCGCCGCAGCCAGATTGCGGCACGGCCGCACAACACGATCGTCACCATGGAGGCCTCGCCCTGCCACTCGACCAGCGTCGGAAAGGCGGCGCTGGCGTTCCAGAGCGAGGCGGTGATCGACCGTGTCATTCGCGCCGGGCTGCCGCGCTTCACGCCGAATACCATCGTTGAGCCGAAGAAGCTCAAGGCGGAACTCGCCGCGATCAGGTCACGCGGTTATTCCATCGATGAATGCGAGCACGAGCCGGAGCTGCGCTGCGTCGGCGCGCCGATCCGCAACAGCGCCGGCCGCGTCTTCGCCGCGATCAGCGCGAGCGGCCCGGCCCGCCGCGTCACGGTCGAGCGCGTTCCGGAGCTTGCGAAGATCGTGATGACGCATGCGGAGCTGCTGTCGATCCGCCTCGGCTATCAGCCGGGGCAGGATGGCGCTGCTGACAGCAAGCCGGCGCGCAGCCGTTCCGGCCGGAAGCCGGCGCGGCGTGCGATCGCGCCGAACCAGGATCGCGTCTAGCGCACTCCGACGTTCCGCCTTAGCTCAGCGACATGTCCAGCGGCGGGGAGACACCAGCCGGCAGCGGGCTGACATAGGGCGTGCGGGTGGTCCGCTTCTTCAGATCGTTTTTGGCGGCTGCGATCAGTTCCGGATCGATCAGCGCCTTCACCCCGAGGGCTGCCATTGCCTTCGCGGCCTGCACCATCGCCTTGTGGGCGTGCGGGCTCTTGCCTTGCGCCACCACCTGCCAGGTGTGCAGGGGTGTGCCGACCGCAATCGTCGGCGCGTGCACCTGCGCGGTTGGCACGACCCAGCTCACATCGCCGACATCGGTCGAGCCGATCAGGGGGGTGCGCTTGGCATCGAGCGGCACGGTGAAGTCGGCGAGCGGGCGGTCGGCCGGCTCCATGCCGATCATGTAATAGGCGCTGCTGATATCCTTTTCCGTCAGCGTTGCCTGGATCTTCGCGGCAAAGTCCTTGTCTGCTTCGTCGAAATGCGGCGGGCCCAAATCTTCCATGATGCCGTGCAGCGCTTGTTCCAAAGGATCGTTGTGCAGGAGATTAGAAACAGCGGAGATGATCTTCATCTCCACCTTGGTCTCCGTCATCAGTGCAGCACCTTGCGCGATCTTGTGGACGCGCTCGACCAGTTCGTTCATGCCGGGCAGGTCGCGGGCGCGGATGGAATAGCGCACGCGGGCATGCGCCTGCACCACATTGGGCGCGATGCCGCCGGCGTCGAGCAGCGCATAATGCACGCGGGCGTCGCTCGGCATGTGCTCGCGCATGTAATTGACGCCGACATTCATCAGCTCGACGGCATCGAGCGCGCTGCGGCCGAGATGGGGCGAGGCCGCCGCATGCGAGGTGCGGCCGGTGAAGGTGAAATCGGCGCGGGTGTTGGCGAGCGAAGGCGTCACCACCACTTCCCAGAAGCTGTGCGGGTGCCAGGTGATCGCGATGTCGGCGTCGTCGAACGCGCCCGAGCGCACCATGAAGGTTTTCGCGGCGCCGCCTTCTTCCGCGGGACAGCCATAATAGCGCACGCGGCCCGGCAGCTTGTTGGCGGCGAGCCACTCCTTCACCGCGGTCGCGGCCAGCAGCGCCGCCGAGCCCAACAGATTATGGCCGCAGCCATGGCCATGGCCGCCGGCCTCGATCGGGCGCGGCTCGGCGACGCCGGCTTCCTGGCTGAGGCCGGGCAGGGCGTCATAT
>Ga0210397_10002034_pt1 | contig 12853 bp, 13 predicted proteins | sample IncBWH2OmetaG_FD_160126 | JGI IMG/M metagenome (GOLD analysis project Ga0210397, IMG submission 160126) | Forest soil microbial communities from Barre Woods Harvard Forest LTER site, Petersham, Massachusetts, United States - Inc-BW-H-2-O ...
CGCCAAGAAGAACGGCTTTGCCAGCACCGACGAATATTACACTGTCATGGACAACATCAGCCTCGTCTATGGCGGCATCGATCCCGCGACCAAGAAGTATGTCGGCTCGGAAGCCGTCATCAAGTCGCAGATCGCCGAAGTCACGGCCGACAAGAAGATGTCCGCCAACGACAAGAAGCAGGCGCTCGATCAGCTCAACCAGGCACTCAAGCAGCCCGAGCCTGCCGTCCAGAACAAGGGCAATATCGATCTCGTCGTGGCGAACTTCGACAAGCTCGCGCCTGTCATGAACGAGGATCAGCAGTAAGATCCTCGCTCGTCAGAAGAACGACAAACAACAAAAGCCCCGGAGAAACCTCCGGGGCTTTTTCATTTCGCGCTCCGCGTCCGCGGCGTCAGGTCCGCGTGCGCATCCGCATCATGAAACTGTCGAACGAAAGCTCGGCGACCTGCATCCAGGCGAGCGATTCCGTGCGGTATGCGACGAGGCTGGAATAGAGCTTGTTGAAATGCGCGTTGGTCTTCGACAGATCCGCATAGATCTCGTTCGCAGCCGCATAGCAGGCTTCCAGCACCTCCTGCGGGAACGGTTTGAGGATCGCGCCGGCGACCAGCAGGCGCTTCAGCGCCGGCGGATTGACATAGTCATACTTGCCGGTGACCCAGGTGTAGGTGTCGCGTGAGGCCATGTCGATCGCGGCCTGATAGTGCTTGGGCAGGGTGTTCCACTTGTCGAGGTTCATGACATTGTGGCCCTGGCCGGTGCCTTCCCACCAGCCGGGATAATAATAGTACTTCGCGACCTTCACGAAGCCGAGCTTCTCGTCGTCATAGGGACCGACCCACTCGGCGGCATCGATCGTGCCCTTCTCCAGGGCTGGATAGATGTCGCCGCCGGCGATCTGCTGCGGCACGCCGCCGACCTTGGCGATGATGGTGCCGGCAAAGCCGCCGACGCGGAATTTCAGTCCCTTCAAATCCTCCATCGACTTGATCTCCTTCCGGAACCAGCCGCCCATCTGGGCGCCGGTCGAGCCGGTTGGAATGCCGATCACATTGTATTCCTTCAGGAGGTCGTTGATCAGCGCCTGGCCGTCGCCCGACACCAGCCATGAAATGTGCTGGCGCGTGTTGAGACCGAAGGGGAGCGCGGTACCGAAGGTGAAGGCCGGGTTCTTGCCCCAGTAGTAATACAGCGCGGTGTTGCCCATCTCGACCGTGCCGTTCGACACCGCATCCAGCACCTGCAGGCCCGGCACGATTTCGCCGGCAGCAAAGGACTGGATCTGGAATTTGTTGTCGGTGACTTCGGCGACACGTTTGCAGAAATATTCGCAGCCGCCATAGAGCGTATCGAGCGCCTTCGGCCAGCTCGCCGCCAGCCGCCATCTCACCTCGGGATTGGATTGCGCGATCGCGGGTGCCGCGACCGCATTCGCCGCCAGAGCGACGCCGCCCACTTTCAGGAACTCACGACGTTTCATGCGCTTCCCCTCTCTCTTTGCCGATCACTCGACGAGGGACAACGATCTTGACTGTCGCTTTATGTTTCGCCGACCGGCGTTGATGATGTCCGGACTTTTTTGGGTCCGCGGGCAGGATGAGCAATAGCTTTGAGGGAATCAAGGGCGCGCCGGGATGTGCAGCTGCGAAGGCGGCGGGCGTTTTGACGCGGCGAACGGACGCGCTCCCTAATGTTTGGCGAACGCCGCTTCCATAGCCTTGCGCGTCTTGATCGTATCGTTACTGACGTCGTACTCCACATCGCTCCAGCGCACGACGGCGCCATGTGCGATGTCGTTCTTCAGTGTGACGCGATGCGCAAGCCCAATCGGCAGCGCGCCGACCCTCAGGCTTTCGGCCGCCGGCATCAGCTTGCCCCACACCGTATAGCCGCCTTCGCCGTCCAGCATCTCGCCGGCGCGCAGGTTGCGCTTGGCAACCGAGGCGACGTCGCCGCGGAAGCTGAAGGGCTGGCCGGTCGGCTCGCCCCGCAGCGCGGCCGAGAGGATCGAGATGTTCAGCTCGAGGCCGATCAGATGATAGGGCTTGTACATCGCCGCATAGCGGCCGCTGGCGTCGGTCTTCAGCCCATATTGCTTGAAGCAATCGGCGGCATAATCGTTCGGCGCCTCCAGCACCGCGTAGACGCCCCAGCGCAGATCACGGAAGACAGGGCGGCTGTCGCGCTCGAGCGAGGACACCACTTCGACCACGCCCGCTCTCTCCAGCACGCCGCCGGCCTCGCGCGGCCGCATCACATGGGGCAGGTCGTCGACGCCGCAGGGCGGAAACAACAGGCCGTGTGAGGGCACGTCGAGCCCGGTCGCATTGGCGATCGCCGCCATTTCGATCGCCGATTTGGTGCCGTCAAGAAACGAGTTGAACATCTGCGGGTTCATGCCGGCCGATTGCGCCTCGCTGCGGGTCAGGCCGTAATGCTGCCAGACATCGTCGGGCGTCACGTCGTGATAGGCCGGCAGATATTTGGTGCCCTTGCCGGCAGCGACCACGCGGAATCCCGTCGCGCGCGCCCAGTCGACGATCTCCGCCGTCAGCGCCGGCTGGTCGCCATAGGCCAGCGAATAGACCACGCCGGCTTTGCGCGCTTCCTCGGCGAGCAGCGCGCCCGCCAGCACATCGGCCTCGACATTGACCATCACGATGTGTTTTCCTGCCGCGATCGCCGCGCGGGCATGACGGATGCCGACCGCCGGGTTGCCGGTCGCTTCCACGATCACATCCATCGCGCCGCCCGCGATCGCGCGCATGCCGTCTTCGGTGAAGGTGGTCGCTGCGATCCGCGCGGAATCCCAGCCGACAGTCTTGCAGGCATCCTTCGCCCGCTGCGGATCGAGATCGATGATGACAGGGACTTCGAGCCCCGGCACATGCGGCACCTGCGACAGGAACATCGAGCCGAATTTTCCGGCGCCGATCAGCGCGACACGGACGGGTTTGCCGGCCTTATAGCGGGCCTGGAGGAGATGGTAGAGGTTCATGGGTTGTGTCCCGAACTGAGTTTCTCGTCATGGCCGGGCTTGTCCCGGCCATCCACGTCTTTGCAGCTTGCGAGTATCAAGACGTGGATGCCCGGGACAAGCCCGGGCAAGACGAAGCGTTGTGTGAGGCGAGAGCGAGCTTACTCCGCCGCCTGCCGCGGCGCACGTGCGAGCTGCACCAGCGCGTCGTCGGCGACCGTCTCGATCGGGGTGAAATCGCGATGGGCGATGTAGTCCGGCCGGGTCGGCGTGCGGATGTAGTTCGAGACCGCGTTCAGGGTCAGATACACGATCTTGCGCGGGTAGGGCGTGATGTTGCCGCTCGAGCCGTGCACGAGATTGCCGTGGAACATCAGCATACCGCCGGCCTTGCCGGTCGGCGCGACAATGCCGCCCTGCTTGACCAGCCGCGTCACGGTCTCCTCGTCCAGGGTCCAAAGCGGATATGAGGTGGTTTCGAGGTCATGCGAGGCCTTGAGATCGCCGGCGCTCTGGCTCTGCGGCACCAGCATCAGGGGACCGTTGATCGGCATCACCTCGTCGAGGAAGATCGCGATGTTCATCGCGCGCGGCTCGGGCATGCCGTCGTCGCGCTTCCAGGTGCCGTAATCCTGGTGCCACTGCCAGACGTCGCCGGTGAAGGCCGCCTTGGCGTTGATCTTGAACTGATGCATGTAGACCTTCTCGCCGAAGAGCTGCTCGATCGGCTCGATCATGCGCGGATGCGCGCCGAGCAGGCCGAAGGCTTCGTTATAGAGATGCGCGGCAAAGGCCGTGCGCGGCGCGCCGCTCTTCTCGCGCCAGACCTCGGGGCGGTTGGCATCATAGATGCTCACCGCTTCCTGCGCCAGGAAGTCGGTCTCCTCGCGGCTGAACAGCTCGGGCAGGAACAGCCAGCCCTCGCGGTTGAAATGCTCGATCTGCTGTGGCGTGAGTTTCATGACTTCCTCCTTGCTTTGTTTTCATTCTGTCCCCTCATGGCGAGGAGCGCGGCACGCGCGTCTCGAACCATGTGGCTCGGTCTGTGGCCTCATCCTTCGAGACGCCGCTTCGCGGCTCCTCAGGATGAGGGTGGTTCAGTCGTTACGCCGCCTCGTCGATAGCCTTCAGCTTCTCTTCCGTCCGATGTCCCGCAGTTTGCGCATGCGCGGAGGCAGCTTCTTCCGCGGCCTTGGCGTTGCCTGCAAAAATCTCGGCTGCGATGGTCTCGTGCTCGCTCCAGGCGCTCTCGCGATAGTCGAGCTCGGCGAGCACGGTCGCCATCGAGCGGCGCATGTGCGGCCATTGCGGCGCCATCATCTCCTCGATCGCGGGATTGCCGGCGAGGCGATAGATCGCACTGTGAAAGTTCACATCGAGCGCGATCAGCTTTGAGAGCGGCGTCTTCCTGTCGATGCCGCGTCCGGCATGCAGCGCCTTCTCAAGTTGCAAGCGTCCGGCAGCATCCACTTTGGATCGATCAGCCGCGAGCCGCGCGGCAAGCGCATCGATCGCGCCGCGCACCTCATAGAGCTGGCGGATACGGGCGGGATCGAGCCCTGTCACTTCAAAACCGCGGCGGCCGCTTTCGGCCACCAGCCCCTGCCGGTGCAACAGATGCAGCGCGTGCGAGACCGGCTGGCGCGACACGCCGAGCTTCTCGGCCAATTCGTTCTGGCGGATGCGCTGGCCCGGCAGCAGCGTGCGGTCGGTGATCGCTTCCAGAATCCGCGCATAGACCTGGTCGATCAGGTTGGGGGCAGGATCAAGCGGGATCATGGCCGGGTGCTCGATTTGGAATACGGAATGCCGTATTCGAAACTAATCGAGGTGGCAGGGGTGGTCAAGGCGCCTCTTTCGGAAGACATAAGATATTGAAAATACGTACATTTCGTCATTCCCGGGCTGGACCTGGCCATCCACGTCTTTGGACTAGTGCCCCACGGCGGCCCTGGTTAGCTCTCCAGAAACTCCGTCACGACCCGTGAAAAACCTTCCGGGTTCTGCTCGAACATCCAGTGCTTGGCGTTCGGGATAATGGCGGTCTTGGCGCCGACGATGTGTTCGGCCATCGCGCGCCAGTTCCTGGAGAGCGAGCCCTTGGTGTCGCCGCCGCCGATCAGCAGCGTCGGCGTCCGGATGTCCAGCATGTCGGCCTTCGCGTAAGGCTTGCGGGCTTCGTGGAGCTGTTCGAGGAATGTGATGACGTTGTCGCGAAGCTGCTGCTTCGCCGCGGCGGGCAGGCGGCGCCAGGTGTGCTCGCCATCGACGCCGTCGACAAAATCCTCCAGCGCACCTTCGGCGTCGCCGGACCTGACGCGCTCGGCAAAGGCGGCCGCGCGTAGTGCCATCGCTGGTGTCGCCGAGGGCGAAACGCTCGGATCAAGCGAAGCGTCGAGATCACCACCGGGCTCGGCCAGCACCACCTTGCGCAACAGCTCGGGCCGCTGCTGCGCGACGCGGAAGGCGATATGCCCGCCGCGCGAATGGCCCATCAGATCGACCGGCTTTGGATTGACCTGCTCGATGAAAGCGATCACATCGGCGATGTGCTGCGCCATGCGGTAGTCGTTGCCGGCGCCGTCCCAATGTTCTGGAAAGAAGTGGCGCAAGCTGATCGAGATCACGCGATGCTTTTTCGACAGTGGCCCGAGCACCGCATACCAGGTGCGGAAATCGCCGAGCGTGCCGTGCACGCAGACCAGCGGATGAGCTCCATCTTTTCCTGGACCTACTTCGAGATAGGCCATGTCGTAGCTGTTGACGTGGATGGTCTGCATGCTTAGCCCGCCAAAAATTCCAGGACGATTTCAGAAAACGCGTGCGGCGCCTGCTCGAACATCGGATGCGTGGCGTTCGGAATCATCGCAACCTTCGAGTCTGGCACATGTGCGGCCAGCGTATGCAGCACCTTCGGCAGCAGGCCCTTGGTCTTGGCGCCGCCGATGAACAGCGTGGGCATGGTGATCGATTCCGCATCGGCCTTCGAGAAGCCAGGGCGTTCGTCGCGCACTTGTCCGATCAGCGTCATGGCGTTGTCGATCAGGCCCTGCTTCATCAGCGGCGGCAGCCGTTGCCAGCGGCCCGGCCCTTCCAGCGTATCGACGAAGAACTCCAGCCCGCCATCGATGTCGCCGGCGGCGATCTTGTCCGCGGCGGTCGTGAAGCGCGCGAGTAGCGGCGAGGGGCCGCCCTTGTAATCAGGGTCGAGGCTTGCATCGAGCTCACCGCCGGGCTCGGCCAGGATCAGCCTGCGAAGCAGCTCGGGACTGCGCTGCGCGACGCGGAAGCAGATATGCCCACCGCGGGAATGGCCGAGCAGGTCGACCGGGCCCATATCGAGCTTCTCGATGAAGGCGATCAGGTCGTCGACATGCTGCGCAATCGAATAGGTGTTGCCCTTGCCGTCCCACTGCTCGGGGAAGAAATGTCGCAGGCTCACGCAGATCAGCCGGTGCTGCCTTGCCAGCAGCCCCAGCACGCAGCCCCAGATGCGGAAATCATTGAGCGAGCCGTGCACGCAGACCAGCGGCGACGTGTCCCTCGATTGGCCCACATCGAGGTAGGCCATGTCGTATCCGTTGACGTGAAGGGTCTGCATCCGGGCTCGCGGGAAGGGCAGGCAAGGGTGGAACCAGCCTGTGCAAGATTGACGGAATCCGGGTGGATCGCAACTATTTCCAAGCCTAGATTCCTTGTCAGAACGTAAACACCAGGCGTGCGATTTGGAGCAAGCCATGAGTAACCAGCATTATGCATTGTTCGATAGCGCGATCGGCATCTGCGGCATCGAGTGGGGTCTGCGCGGCATCAACGGGGTGCAGTTGCCGATGGGCGACGAAGCGAAGACCCGCGCCCGCATCCGCCAGCGCCACGCCGAGATCGAAGAGACCGAACCCACCGCTGAGGTGAAAGTCGCGATCGGCCGGATCGTCGACCTGCTCGCAGGCAAGCCCGACGATCTCCTCGACATCCCGCTCGATCTCGACGGTGTGCCGGAGTTCAACCGCGGCGTCTACGACATCGCGCGCCGGATCCCGCCGGGCAAGACCCTGACCTATGGCGATATCGCCAAGAAGCTCGGCGGCGTCGAGCTGTCGCGCGACGTCGGCCAGGCGCTCGGCCGCAACCCGTGCCCGATCGTGGTCCCCTGCCACCGCGTGCTCGCGGCCGGCAACAAGCCCGGCGGCTTCTCCGCGCGCGGCGGGGTGGAGACGAAGCTGAAGATGCTGGCGATCGAAGGCGCGGCGGTGAACCACACGCCGAGCTTGTTTGATTGAGCCTGGCCGGTGCGGGTGGGCAAAGGCACGATTCGCTTTGCCCACCCTACGGCAGCCTCACGCCATCTCGCACATGAACGCATTCCCCTTGCGCTTGATCTTGCCTGATGACGGCGAGGGGAAATGCGCGGTGCAGCACAGCGTATTCGTGTCGCAATAGCGCTCGAAGAAGCCGCGGCGCGTCACTGCGGCCTGCTTCGGATCGACGTCGAATTTCGGTGATAGCTCCGGATAGAGCGTCTGCAGCGGCGAGTGCACGAGATCACCGGCGAACACGGCGTCGTCCTTGCCATTGCCGAAGGTGAAGGCGACGTGGCCCGGCGTGTGGCCCGGTGTCGGCAGGATGCGGGCGTGGTCGCCGATCGCAAAATCGTTACCGACGAACTCCGCCCGCTTGGCCTCGACCACCGGCAGCACGCTGTCGGCAAAGGGCGGTACCTCGGCCTTGGCATTCTGCTCGTGCCAGTAATCGTACTCGGTCTTGCCGAACACATAACGCGCGTTCGGGAAGGTCGGCACCCAGCGGCCGTTTTCCATGCGCGTGTTCCAGCCGACATGATCGACATGCAGATGCGTACACATCACGTAATCAATGTCGCCGACGGAGAAGCCCGCCGCCTTCAGTGCGCGCATGTAGTTGTCGTCCGTTTTCTGATGCCAGTTCGGACGGGCCGGTCGCTGCTTGTCGTTGCCGATGCAGCTGTCGATCAGGATGGTGTGGTGCGGCGTCCTGACGATGTAGGACTGGAAACAGAGGATCAGTACGTCATTGTCGTTGATCGCGCCGGCTTTCTTCAACCACGCCCGGTTTTCGGCCAGCAGCTCCGGTGTCAGGTCGGGAAGCAGCTCCAGCGCCGGAAAGAACGGCACCTCCTGCTCGATGATGCGGTGGATGGTGAGATCGCCGGCCGATAATTTCAGACTCATCGCAACGCTCCATTTTTGTTGAGCATGATCCCTCGGGTCGAGCCCGAGGGCATGCTTTTCCGGATCATGCTTGATCTACGCTGCCGGCGGCACCGAAATCTTGATCGATGGCCGCTCCAGCATCTTCTGGTGGAACTTGTCGAGCTTTGGAAACGCCTTGCGCCAGCCGCAATCGGCAAAGCGGAAGTCGGCATAGCCGAGCACGCAGACGAGGCCGATCTGCGCGATGGTGAACGGGCCGTTGAGAAAGTCGTCGCGCGCCTCGAACCGCGCCATGCCGCTCCAGGCCCTGTTCCAGTGATCATCCGACCACGCCTTCCAGCGCAGCGCCTCGGGCCGCGTGATGTTCTCGTAGCGGCACAGCAACATGGAATCGAGCATGCCTTGCAGCAGCGAATGGTCGGTCTTCACCTTCCAGCGCGTCGGGCCGTAATCGGGGATCAGCGAGCCGCCGGCGAGCTCGTTGAGATATTCGACGATGACATAGGAATCCAGGATGACGTCGCCGTTCGCAAGGATCAGCACCGGCAGCTTCTTCAACGGCGTGATGCGCTGATATTCGTCGTTCGGCGTGCCCGGAGCCACAGAAGCTGGCACCAGTTCGATCTTGTCGATCAGCCCAAGCTCGATCGCGGCAATGCGGACCTTGCGTGCGAACGGCGAGGCCGGAGAGAAGGTGAGTTTCATGATGGAGCCCCTCAGTATTTTATTCGTCGTCATGCCCGGCCTTGTGCCGGGCATCCACGTCTTCCTTGCTGTAGCCAAGACGTGGATGGCCGGGACAAGCCCGGCCATGACGACTTGTTTTGCTATCGCAGCGTCCTCACGCCGCGACGATCTCCTGGCGCTGCTCGCCGAGGCCATCAATGCCGAGCGTGACGACGTCGCCGACATTGAGGAAGGTCGGCGGCTTCATGCCGAGGCCAACGCCGGGCGGGGTACCCGTGGTGAGGATGTCGCCCGGCAGCAGCGTCATGAACTGCGAGACATAGGAGATGCACTTCGCCATCGAGAAGATCATGGTCGAGGTGCTGCCGGTCTGGCGGCGCTGGCCGTTGACGTCGCACCACAGTCCAAGCTTCTGCACGTCCGCGATCTCGTCCTTGGTGACGAGCCAGGGGCCGAGCGGGCCGAACGTGTCGTGCGACTTGCCCTTGGTCCACTGGCCAAGGCGCTCGATCTGGAAGTTGCGCTCGGAGACGTCGTTGCAGACGCAGTATCCGGCGACATGGTTCAGCGCGTCGGCTTCGGAGACGTACTTCGCGCGGGTGCCGATGATGGCCGCGATCTCGACTTCCCAGTCGAGCTTGGTCGAGCCGCGCGGCTTCTCGACCTTGTCATTCGGGCCGGAGAGGGAGGTGTTCGCCTTGATGAAGAAGATCGGCTCGGTCGGGATCGGCGAGCCCGTCTCCTTGGCGTGGTCGGAGTAGTTGAGGCCGATGGCGACGAATTTGGAGATGCCGGTGACGGGGGCGCCGAAGCGCGGCTTGCCCGAGACGGCCGGGAGCGAGGCCGCGTCGATCGCAGCGAGCTTTTTCAGGGAGTCCGGCGCATAGGCTGCGCCGTCGAGATCCTTGATGTGGCCCGACAGATCTCGCAACTGGCTGGATTTATCGATCAGACCGGGTTTTTCCGCACCCTTTTCGCCATAACGAACAAGCTTCATTTTTCATCACTCCCTTGGGAAAGCTTGGGTTTTACTTGCGATGCTTATTGGAACAGGCCGCGGGGAAATTCAACTGCCTGACACGCAGGGTAGGGTGGGCAAAGGCGCGTTAGCGCCGTGCCCACCGACTTTGGTAGGTGCCCGCAATGGTGGGCACGCTTCGCTTTGCCCACCCTACGGCACTACGGCGCTACCCCAGCGCGATGAACTTGAACGCCTCCCCATCTCGCTTGATATGCCCGGCATTGTAGTGCCCGCCGATGACAAGCGTGGGCGTATCGGCAAAGCGCGAGAACAGCTCGCGCCGCGCCACCACGCTCTGCTTGGGGTCGGAATCCGCCGTCGAGGACCAGCCGAGATGCGCCATCTGGCAGGGGTGGTGGGCGACGTCCCCGGTCAGGAGGCCCTCCTCGCCGTCGGAGCGGATGTGGATGCTCATGTGGCCCGGGCTGTGGCCTGGGGTGGAGATCATGGTGATCTCGTCGGTCAGTTTGGCGTCGCTGGAGATCAGCTCGGCCTTGCCGGCGTCCCAGATCGGCTTCACGGAATCGTTGAAGACGGCGATATGCGCAGGCTCGACCGAATGGTCGCGCCAATGTTCGAATTCCGTCCTGCTGAACAGGTAGCGCGCATTGGCAAAAGTCGGCACCCATTTGCCGCCGGCGAGCCTGGTGTTCCAGCCGACATGATCGACGTGGAGATGCGTGCACAGCACGGTGTCGATGCTGTCAGGCGGAAAGCCGGCCAGGGTCAGCTTCTCCAGGAAGGGCTCGTTGCGGTTGTTCCAGGTCGGCACGTTGCGGCCCTGCTTGTCGTTGCCGAGCCCGGTATCGACCACGATGCGGTGCTTCGGCGTTTCCACGACCAGCGAATGGATCGACATTTTCAGCCGGCCTTCCTCGGTCGCGAAATGCGGGATCAGCCAGGGCAGCTTCTGGATTTCCTCGTTGCTGGCGAGCGGCAGGATGAAACGCGTCGAGCCGACCGTCTCTAACTCCACAACCTTCGTGATTTTGACCCTGCCGACCTTCCACTGCATGGACGCATCCCCATTTCCTGTCTGGTTTTGTGCCGAAGATTGCGGCTTTCCGCCGCTTGGCGCAATGGATCGCTGCGGCGGATACGGCGTTATTGCATCAGCCAGAGGAGTTTTGCGCATGCCCGAATTGACGATTTCGCCGGAGAAGGTTGCTTTCCTGATCGAGAAGGCGCGCGAGTTCGACGTCAAGGAATTGGACTCCGATCCGGATTCCGGGTCGAACGGGGCGGATGACGAGATGATCGATGTGCTCGAGGACAACGGGCGCGATCCCGTGATGCGCGAGCTCACCGGCTTCATCAATGCGCTGACCGAGGATGAGCAGATCGATCTCGTCGCCTTGATGCGGCTCGGCCGCGGCGACGGCGGCATCGAGGAATGGCAGGAGCTGCGCCGCGAGGCCGCCGACGGTCGCAATGACGGCAACGGCGCGGCGAGTTATCTCCTGGGCGAGCCGATGCTAGGCGATCTCCTGGCCGAAGGTCTCGACGCGTTCGGCATCGACTGGACGGACGAGATGACCAGCGCCGATTCATCGAGCCCGAGCGAGCGGAGCGAGGACCGCCAATCCGCTGCCGATCCCTTTATCGCGCGCAATCGACGATGACGGTGCCGAGCTTGCCGCCTTGCTCGACGGCGAGATGCGCCTCTGCCGTCTCGGAGAGGGAATATTGCCCGGCGATGTTGTGCAGGCGTTTTCCGGCTGCGGCCCATTTGGTGATGTCGGTCTGCGCGGCCGACAGCAGCTTCCACGGCAGCGCGAACAGCACCAGCCCGCGCAGATTGACGCATTTCTCCATCAATTCGCGCACCGGCACCACCGGCGTGCGGTTGCCGACGGTGGCATAGACCGCGATCGTCGAGTTCATCGCCATCAGCTTGGACGTGGTCGCGACGTTGCCGCCGAAATCGACCTCGACGACATGATCGACGCCGCGCTTGTCGGTGAAGGCGAGCGCTTTCGCGACCACGTCCTCCGTCTTGTAGCTCACCACGAGATCGGCACCCGCGAGCCGCGCCTGCTCGGCCTTTGCTGCCGAGCTCACGGTCGCGATCACCTTGGCGCCGCCCCATTTCGCAAGCTGCACCGCGTAATTGCCGACAGCGCCGGCGCCGCCTGTGACCAGCACCGTCTTGCCCGCCAGCGGCCCATCCGCGAACAGGCTGCACCATGCGGTCATCGCGGGAATGCCGAAGGTAGCGCCTTGCGCAAACGAAACCTGATCCGGCAGCGGCGTCACCAATTGCTCGTTGAGCGCGATGTATTCCGCGGCGGTGCCGAGCGCGCGACCGTTGCGCTGGCCGTTGAACAGCCAGACGCGTTGGCCGACCTTCAATCGCGTCACGCCGTCGCCGACCTGGTCGACGATCCCGGCGCCATCACTGTTCGGGATGATCAGCGGAAACTCCAGGCCGCGATAATTGCCGGCGCGGCGCCCCGCATCGGCCGGATTGCAGCCGGAGGCTTCCAGCCGGACCCGCACTTCGCCGGGACTAGCAACCGGCGTCGGCTGCTCACCATAGGAGAGCACCTCCGTCGCCCGCCCGCACCGCTCATACCAGACGGCTTTCATTCTAGTATCCCGAAGTTGATTTGAAACTGCGACCACGGTGGAGGTGGTCTCCCTCTCCCGCGTGCGGGGGAGGGCCGGGGTGGGGGTGCCTCCACGGGTCGCACTGTTTGAATGGAGAGAGCCCCCACCCGCATCGCATCTTTGATGCGACGCGACCTCCCCCGCAAGCGGGAGAGGTGAACGAAAACCACTTACAGCGTGCCCGGGAAGGCGCCGCCGTCGAGCACGATGTTCTGCCCGGTGATGAAGCCGGCCTTGGCGCCGCACAGGAAGGCGCAGAACAGCCCGAACTCCTCGGGGTCACCGACGCGACCGGCCGGATTGGCCTTGCCGCGCGAGGCGATCAACTGATCGACCGTAATGCCCTGCCGCTGGGCTTCGGCGAC
>Ga0210397_10002047_pt1 | contig 12815 bp, 12 predicted proteins | sample IncBWH2OmetaG_FD_160126 | JGI IMG/M metagenome (GOLD analysis project Ga0210397, IMG submission 160126) | Forest soil microbial communities from Barre Woods Harvard Forest LTER site, Petersham, Massachusetts, United States - Inc-BW-H-2-O ...
GTCCTGGTGCCGTCGGACGCGGTCGCCTGGGCGACCGCAAACCCGGGGACGTTCGGCACCGGCATCATCAGCGGGGCGACCTATTTCCCGCAAGTGCAGGTTCCCAACCCGTTTGCGACGCAGCCGCTGCAGATGGGCGGCAGCGGCACGCTCGCCGGCATCTATGCGCTGACCGATCAGACTCGCGGCGTGTGGAAGGCGCCGGCGGGCATTGCCGCGCAGCTTGCCGGCGTGCAGCAGCTCGCCTACGTCATGAACGACCAGGAGAACGGCCAGATCAATCCGCTCGGCGTCAATGCGCTGCGCACCTTTCCGGTCTACGACAACATCTCGTGGGGCGCCCGCACGCTGGCGTCGGCCAACATCGCGGACGAGGATTGGAAGTATATCTCGGTCCGCCGGCTCGCGCTCTACATGGAACAGAGCCTGATCCAGGGGCTGCAATGGGTGGTGTTCGAGCCCAATGACGACCGGCTGTGGGCCCAGATCCGGCTGAGCGTCAACGGCTTCCTCCACCCGCTCTATCTGCAGGGCGCCTTCGTCGGCTCGACGCCGTCGCAGGCCTATCAATGCATCTGCGACGCCTCCACCACCACCGCGGAGGACATGGAGAACGGCATCGTCAATATCCTGATCCTGTTCGCGCCGGTGCGGCCCGCGGAATTCGTCGTCATCAGCCTGCAACAGCTGGCCGGACAGTCTTCGAGCTGAGGATAGACAGCAATGCCGAGCGTTTCTGCATCAAGCCAGCCGCCCGATCCCTATCTCAACTTCAAGTTCCGCTTGAAGTGGAACGGCAAATACGTTGCCGCGCTGAGCAAATGCAGCCCATTGAAGCGCAGCACAGAGGCGACCAAATTCCGCGAAGGCGGCGACCCGAGCACACCGCACGTGCTTCCCGGCCAGACCACCTTCGAGCCGATCACGCTCGAGCGCGGCGTGACGCAGGATCTCGAATTCGAGACCTGGGTGAATCAGGTGTGGAATTTCCGCGGCGGCACGGGCAGCGAGAGCTCGCTTGCCAATTTCCGCCGCAACATCACGCTCGAGTTCTACAACGCGGCCGGGCAGCTGGTTTATTCGTACAACATCTACAATTGCTGGCCTTCGGAATATGTCGCCCTTCCGGAGCTTGACGCGAGCTCGAACGCCGTCGCAATCCAGACGCTCGTCCTGCAGAACGAGGGCTGGGACCGCGACACGAGCGTCAAGGTGCCGCCGCCGCCCAGCTACTGACCGCGGCCATGGCTTCGCACCAGCTGAGCGCCGCCGAACTGCTCGATGCCGTGTCGATATGCCGGGACAGGCCGGCGGCCGAGGCGGGGGTGCATCTGGCGACGCTGGCGGCGCGGGGGCTTTCATTCGATGCCTGCGCACATCTTGCGATCGGCGCGCGCGACGCTGCGCTGGCGGGGCTCTACGAAGCGATGTTCGGTCGCCAGCTAGAACTCGCCGCGACTTGTCCCGGCTGCGGGACGCGGCTCGACGTCAGCCTCACCACCGCTGCGCTTCTGTTCGAGCCCGGCGAAGCGGTGGCGCCGACGATCAAGATCGGCCGGCGGCGCTTTGGCGTGCGGCCGGTGGACAGCGAGGATCTGGCGGCCGCCGCCGAGATCGCCGAGCTCGAGGCCGCGCGCGAGTTGCTGGCGCGTCGCTGTCTGGTGCCGGCGGATGGAAAAAGCGTTCCCGGCGCGCTCTCCAGCGGCCAGGTCGATGCGGTGGCGGCAGCGCTTGCCGCCGTCGACCCGGGAAGCGATCTCTACGTGCCGCTCACCTGTTTTCGCTGCGAAGCGGCGTGGGACGCCCCGATCGACATTGCGCGCGTCCTCGCGGCCGAACTCTCGACCGCGGCGGACACGTTGTTGGGCGACATCCATGATCTGGCGCTCGCCTATCACTGGAGCGAGGACGCCATTCTCGCACTCGCGCCGTCGCGGCGGCAGGCCTATCTCCAGAGGCTACGCGGATGAGCGACATTCTCGCCCGCCTTGCGGCGCGCGCCCAAGGAAGTCCGGCCTGCCTCGTGCAGCGTGTCCGCTACCGTTTTGCGCCTGTCGACGAGCCTGGCGAGAGCTGGATCGGGGAGCGCGAGATGCCGGAAGGCGAGGGACACGCCGCCCCGTTGCGCGCCGCCGCACGCGTGGCGGCGCGCGATGTTTCGCCCGCACCTGCAGCGGCGGAGCAGGGGGCGCCCGCGCCGGCACAGCGTGTGCCCGAAGCGGCAGTAGAGCCGTCGCCTGCGACAAGCGTGGCGGGCGCGACGAAAGCGAAAAGGCGCACACCGCGGCATGCGCCGGTTGCCGCGGCGCCGGCAACCGTGTCGGGGTCGACGCCGCGGCCGCAAAGCGCCGGGTCTGCTCCTGTGGCGCAGCTTCGGGCGGATCGTTCGGCGGCCCCCGCGGCTGCGCGAGCCGGGCGCCGAACCGGTCTCGCCGGCAAGGCAGAACGCGGCGAGGCCGCACCGTCGCCTGCAAGCGCATTTTTGTCTTCCGCCACGCCGGCGTCGCCGATTGCGCAAAGCGGCATTGTGGCCTCCGGCCGCGACGCGCGCGACGCTGCGTCGCCGCAGCGCGTTGCTCGTATCGGGCGCCTGAGCCGCGAAACCACTGCGCCGCCGCCGCTGGAACCGGAAGCGGTGGCTGAAAGCCCACCCAAGGGCATCTCTCGCCCCGCCGGCGGGGGCGCGGCACACGCGTCGGATGTCGCCGATCGTGCGATGCGGCTCTTACCTGACTTTGAGGCATCCGTTGCAGGCGCGTCGGCGCCTGTCGCGGCTCCGCCAGCGCTGGAAGCCGCGCACCGCGAGCGGCCGGCGGCGCAAGCCAAGTTTGCGAATACCGCAGCACCCACGACGCAACATGTCCATGAGAGCCTCGCTCCACCCGAACGGCGTGCGAGTCCGGCTGCGTTCGTTGCCGGCCAGACGATGCCGGAACGGCTGCGGAGGATCGAGGCGAGCGCTGCCGCGCCGGCCGGTGAGCGACGCGAGAGCGCTGCGTCGCCGAATGTGTCATCGCAGGCCGCTTCGCGCCCCGTCGCGACAGCGCAACGGCGCAGTCTCACCTTGCCGCCGCTAACGAAATCGCGGCCCGAACATGGCGAAGCGGCGGCCGGCCCGACAAGGCACAGGCCGATGCACCTGCCCGCAACGCAAGCGCGTGCGCCAGAGGCGCTCGAGCATGCACCGCAGCAGCGGCAAGCCGGGTCCGATCGGACCTCGGATCGCCTGGTCCGTGCCCGGCCGCGCGGCAACGAACATCCCGAAGCGCCGCATGCGCGGGGCGCCGAGCATTTCCCTGCCGCCGGCAGCTTCGCCGACGCGCGGCGCCGGTATGGCGCGCAAGCCGCAGCCAAAACAGCGGCCGCGGCCAACGAGATTCACATCGACATCGGCCGCATCCAGATCGAGCTGCCGCGAGCCCAGGCGCCGCGAGCACGGCCGGAGCCGCCGGCGCTGCAGGGCAAGCCGCGGGGAGGGCCGGACGGATGAATTCGGGCTTCTCGGTCGCCGCCGCCACCGTCGCGCTCGCCGACCGGCTGCACGTGCTGATCGGGGATTCGGTGCCCGGCGCGCGTGTGACCACGCTCAATCCCGCCTCGGAATTGCTGCGCAGCGGCGATCCGATCGTGAATGTCTATCTCTTCCGCACCATGCGGAACGGCTTCGTCTCGAACGACGACTTGCCGACGCGCGGCGCCGCCGGCAAGCCGCTGGCCTCGCCGGTGCTGAAGCTCGACCTCGACTATATGATCACCTTTTTCGGCGACGATGCGAGGCTCGATCAGCAGCGGCTGCTCGGGCTGGTGGTCGGCGGGCTGAACGCCGAGCCTTATATAAAGCGCGACGCGCTGCGTGCGACGATCGCCGCGACCCCCTGGCTCGGCGGCGGCAGCGATCCGGAGCTGCCGAGCGAGCAGATCCGCATCACGCCGCTCAACATGTTTCCCGACGCGCTGGCGCGGCTGTGGTCCGAATTCGTCAACGTTCCCTATCAGCTGACGCAGCTCTACACGGCCACGCCGGTGGCGCTCGAGACCGTGCTGCCGGTGGAGCCGGTGCTGCCGGTGCGGCGCATCGGGCTGCGCGCCGTGCCCTCGCGCACGCTCGTGATCACGGCGCTCGTCAACGCCGCCGATCCCAGCCTGCCGCTGCTGGCCGGCGGGTCGATGGGGATCCGCATGGCGGACCCGGGCCAGCAGGGCCTCGTCGTCCAGCTGAACGGGATCGCCGCCCAGGGTGTCAAGCCGGGATTCGATGCCGACGGCTTTGCGGTGCTGCTTGTCGGGCTGACCGCCAGCCAGCCCGCGCCTCTCGCCGCGGGTCCGCTCGCGGTCAAGGTGATCCGCACCAAGGCGGGCGGGACGGGGATCGCCGCGGAATCGCTGCCGCTGCAGAGCGCGATCGTCCCCGCCTTCGCGGCGCCGCCGGCCGTTCGGAACGGACAGCTCGCCGCGACGATGGCGCTGCCGGTCGCGCCCGAAGCCGTGGCGGCGGTGCTGCTGTTCCCGCGCGGCGCGGCGCAATTGTCATCGCGGCGCATTCCCTGCGTGCCGCGTACCGCGCCCCAGGCCGCGCTCGCGGCGCCGCTCGCCGGTGTGCCTGCTGGCGATTATCTGGTCAGCGTCGAGCTCGACGGCGTGGCGACGCTGCTCGATTTCTCGGGCACGCGATATACCGGCCCGGTCGTCACCGTGCCGGCGGCGGGGTGAGGCATGGCCAAGGTCTCGCCGCATGTCGAGCGCTTGCAGGGTGCGGTCAATGCCGTGTCGCGGATGCTCGAAATCTACGCGCGGCGGCGGGCGCATGCCGGCGGCACGTTGATGCCCGAGCCGGGCGTGGCGGGACTGGGGCCGCCGGTCGAAGGCTCTGCGCTCGACGCGATGGCGCAATGGTTCAGCCTGACCGCGTTCGAACTCGCCGTCGTCGTGCTCGCTGCGGGAATCGATATTCAGCCCGATGTCGCCAACCTCTGCGCGCTGGCGCAGGGCGATCCGGCGACACCCTATCCGACGACGCTGCTCGCGCTCGCGGTCTTCGGCGAACTGGAGGGCGCGTCGCAGGCGGTGTTCGCGTCGTCGGCGCCGCTGCGGCACTGGCAGCTGATTGCCACCGAGACGGTGCGGCCGGGCGGCCGCTTCGAGCTGCGCCTCAGTATCCCCGGAGCGGTGCTCTCGCTCCTGATCGGCCAGCCGGTGCTCGACGAGGCGCTGGCCGATTTCATCCACCCCGTCAAACCCGCAGCGCAGCTGCCCTCGGACATGGCGCTGGCGCGCAAGCTCGCCGCGACAGTCGCCGGCTCCGGCGGCGAACCGGTGATCCACCTGGTCGCGCCGCCCACCAGGCGCGCGCTCGGCGTCGCGGCGATGATCGCGGTCGAGCTCGACCTCGCGCCGTTCCATCTGCCGCTGGGACGGCTGACGGCGGAGGCCGAGCGCCAGGGGCTCGCGCGGCTTTGGGAGCGCGATAGGCTGGCGCTGAGCGGCGCGCTGCTCGTCTCGTTCGAAGCGCCGCCGACGGAATTCCAGCTCACGGCGCTCGGCCGAATGCTTGCGGAAGGGGCGGGGTCCGCGATCCTGATCGGCGTCGGCGGCCAGGCGGTGGCCGAGCGCGCGCCGCAGGCCGTCATCCGCGTGCCACTGCCGCCCACCGAGCCCGGCGAGGTTGCCGACCATCTCGCGGCGGGCATAGGGCTGGCGGCGACGCCGGCGCTGCGCGAGATGGCGAACCGCTTCCGGTTGCCGATCCAGACGCTGGGCAGCTGCATGGCGATCGCGCGCGCCGAGGCCGAGGAGACGCTGTCCCCCGCACCGATCGACGCCATTCTGCCGCATCTCTTGCCGCTGCTGCGCGACCAGGTGCGCGAGGCGATGGCCGGGATCGCCGATCCGATTACCGTGCGCATGTCGCTCGACGACCTGGTGGTGCCGGATGCGACGCGGACGGTGCTGGGCCAGATCATCGCGCGCCAGCGCAACCGCGCGCGCGTGCTCGACGAATGGGGCTTTCGCCATTCCGGCGGCGGCCCACAGGGGATGAGCGTGCTGTTCGCAGGGCCGAGCGGCACCGGCAAGACCATGGCGGCCGAAGCGCTGGCGCATGCGCTTGGGCTCGATCTGTTTCGCGTCGACCTCTCGCGGATCGTCGACAAATACATCGGCGAGACCGAGAAACGTCTTGCCACGCTGTTCGACGCGACGGATTCGACGGACGCGATCATCCTGTTCGACGAAGCCGACGTGCTGTTCGGCCGGCGCACCGAGGTGCGCGACAGCCACGACCACTATGCCAATCTCGAGGTCGGCTATCTGCTGCAGCGGATCGAAAGTTTCCGCGGCATCGCCATCCTCACCACCAACCTGCCCAACGCGATCGACGACGCCTTTTCGCGCCGCTTCGCCTTCAGCCTCCATTTCGAATTCCCCACCGTCGCGGAGCGGCGCGAGATCTGGCGCCGGGCCTTCCCCGCCAAGGCGCCGGCCGCCAAGCTCGATTGGGACAAGCTCGCCAGGCTCTCGCTGTCGGGCGGACAGATTCGCGTCGTCGTGGTCAACGCGGCGATGTTCGCGGCCGACGAGGGCAATGCGATCGGCATGTCGCATGTCGCGCGCGCGCTGGTCAGCGAATACGGCAAGCAGCGCCGCCGCGTGCCGCCCGCCGAACTCGAGGGATGGCCGACATGAAACCGAAAGCGCCCGCCCGCCCCACGCCGCTCGCCCGGCCGATCCAGGCGGCCATGAGCAAAAGCCCGGCGGTTCGCGCCGCGCTCGCCCGGCTGCGCCCCGCCGAGCGGGCGCAGGTGAACAAGGCCGTCGCCGCTGCGCTCACGGCAAGGCTGCGGCGCGAAGGATGGTCGGAATGAGCGGCAACCCCTATCCCAACAGCCCGCATGTCCTCAAGGCGGCGCTGATCAGCATGGGCGGAACGATTCCCGTGCCGCGCCTGATCATGCTGCAATACAATCCCGCCGAGCTCACCCGCCAGCTCGAGCCCAATTTCGAGAAGATCGGCGACACGCCCACCGGCACCAATCTGCTGGCCGGCCCGGCGACCGAAACGATCCAGATGACGGCGCGGATCAGCGCGGTCGACCAGCTCCAGGCCAGCGACGCGAACGCCATGATGTTCGGCATCTATCCGCAGCTCGCCACCCTCGAATTGATGATGTTCCCGACCACGAGTTCGGTCATGCTGGGCCTGGCGCAGATGGCGCTCGGCGTGCTCGAGATCGTTCCGCCCGAGACCCCGCTGACCATTTTCGTCTGGGGCCCGCAACGCGTGCTGCCGGTGCAGATCACCAGCTACAGCGTCAACGAGACGATGCACGACACGCGGCTCAATCCGATCGACGCGGAGGTGACGATGAGCATGAAAGTGCTCACCTACCAGGACTTCGAGCCGACCCAGACCGGCTTCTTCCTCTATCTCGCGAGCCTGGCCGAGCGCGAGGTGATGTCGGCGCTCGGCACGGTGCAGAGCGGGGCAAGCATCATTTCGGGAGCGCTGGGGCGATGAGGAAGGCGAGCCGCTATCCGCTGTCGGTCGAAAGCGCCGCGCCGGGCAAGCTGGTGCGCACGCGCACGCGCGCCGTCCCGAACGGCCCACCGGCGTCCGGCAACATGGCGCGGGATAAAGCTGCCTTCTCCTATCTTGGCCGGACTCTGTTGCCACTGCCCAGCACGCTCAAGGCCCAGTCGAGCTATACGATCCAGGCCGGCGACCGGCTCGACAACATCTCGACCAGGCTGCTCGGCGATCCGCTGCTCTATTGGATGCTGCTCGAGGCCAACGGCGTCAGCGATCCCGCGACGCTCTGCGCAATTCCGGGCCGCAAGATCACCGTTCCGGCGGCGGTGGGGCAGGGCAGCAATCCCTTCGGCGAACCGCTCGCCGGACGGCGCAGCACCGCGGCGGCTCCCGCCTCCCACAGCGACGACAGCGAGGAAAATCCGTGAGCTTTGCGGTCGGCATCCAGCTCACCGTGCTGGCGGGCAATCAGGACGCCCCCACGCCGATCGGTCCGCTGCTCGCCGAACTCCTGATCGAGGCCGAGGTGGTCGAGGTCGCCGATGGGCAAGGCCTGTTCCGGATCACCTTCGGCGCGCAACGCGATTCGGATGGAACCGGGTCTGAGGTCGAGGTGCTCTCCGACGGGCGCCTGTCGCCCGGCAACCGCGTGCTGGTGATCGCGATGCAGGCGGCGCTGCCGACGGTGCTGATCGACGGCTTCGTCACCGACATCTGGCTGGATCCGGGCAAGAATCCCGGCGCCAGCCGGATCGTCGTCAGCGGCGCCGATTTGAGCGTCGCGATGGACCTGAAGCAGGAGATCAAGGGCTATCCCGACATGGACGACGAAATGATCGTCCTCGAGATCATCGCTCAATACGAGCGGTTCGCGATCATTCCCGAGACCATCCCGCCGATCGAGTCCGACTTCCCCACCGTGCTCCAGCGCACCCCGATCCAGCACGGCACGGACCTCGAATACCTCTACGATCTCGCCAACCGTTACGGCTATGTCTTCACCCTGCGCGCAGGACCGGTGCCCCTCACCAACACCGCCTATTGGGGTCCGCCCAAGCGCGTCGGAATTCCCGCGCCCGCGCTGACGGTTGGCGACAGCACTTTCGCCAATGTCGACCAGATGACCTTCAGCCAGAACGGGCGCGCCGCCTTCCAGGTGGCGGGGCTGATCCCGGGACCGCTGGAGGAGACGCCGGCGCTGCCGATCGCGGCGCTCGAGCCCACGCTGCTTCCGCCGCTTGCGCTCAAGAGCCCGTTCCCGCTGAGCACGCTGCTCGGCCTGAAGCTGCCGACCGGGTCGGACGGGTTCGATGAGATCCGCGCTATGGGCTTCGCGCAGGGGCGGGTCAACAAGTCGTCGACCCTGGTCGCGCACGCCGAAGGGGTGCTTGACGTCAAACGCTACGGCTCCATCCTGCGCAGCGGCGGGCTCGTCGGGGTGCGTGGCGCGGGGACGAGTTTCGACGGGATGTGGAGCGTCGAGAAGGTCACCCACAAGCTCAAGCGCAACGAATACAAGCAGCTCTTCGTGCTCAACCGCGACGGCACCGAGCCGCTCGAGCCCGTGGTCGTGCCATGAACGAGGGCAGCCGGGAGCAGGGCGCATGAAGGAATTTTGGGGCAAATATCGCGGCACCGTGATCGACAACGAGGATCCCCTTATGCTCGGGCGGCTCCAGGTGCTGGTACCGCAGGCGTTGGGCGAGGTGCTGACCGCATGGGCGATGCCGTGCGTGCCCTATGCCGGGCTCCAGGTGGGATTCTACATGATGCCGCCGATCGGCGCGGCGGTGTGGGTCGAGTTCGAAGGCGGCGATCTCGACTATCCGATCTGGGCGGGCTGTTTCTGGCGCGAGGGCGAGCGCCCGCTGGCGGCCGAGCTGCCGACGATGCGGATGATCCAGACGACCTCGAGCAAGCTGCTGTTCAACGACCTGCCCGGCGAGGGCGGCTTCACGCTCAGCGTGATCGACCCGGCGGTGACGGTGCCGATCACGATCAGCGCCTCGAGCGCCGGGGTATCGATCACGCTTGCCGATGTCCGCATCGGCATGACCGAGGCCGGCGTCGTCATCACCGCCGAGCCCGCGACGCTGGCGCTCGAAGTCGCCGGCGTCACACTCGCGCATGGCTCGGCGATGATCAACGCGGTCGAGCCAGAAGTCTCGATCAATGAAGGCTCGCTGACGGTGCTGTAAGGCTGCTGCGTGCGGGCCCGCACGGATGGATAAGAGAGACACGGACGCGGAGCGATGACCGGTTATCTGAGCTTTCCCTACCAGATCGACGCATCGGGGCAGACCGCGACCACCGATCTTTCGACCTATGTCAGCAATCTGATCCTGCTCGTGCTCGAAACCGATCCCGGCGAACGGGTGAATCTTCCCAATTTCGGAGCGGGGCTCAAGTCGCTGGTCTTTGCCGGCATGGACAACGGCCTCGCCAGTGCCGCGGAGACGCTGGTGCGCAGCAAGCTGCTTCAATTCCTCGGCGGCACGATCAGCATCTATACGCTCACCGTCTCGCTCAAGGGCGAGCAAGTCGAAATCGACCTCACCTACACCGTCACCCATACCCAGCAGCTCACCGCGACGACCGTCACCCTGCCGCTGGCGGGAAGCGGCTCGGCGCCGGGCGGCGGCGCGGGACGCGCGGTCGCGCGGATCGCCGACACATGAGTGACGCGCCGCTCAAAGTCGTCCGCTCGCAGCAGTCCAAGGCCGCGCTCGACCTCATCGTCGAATGCCCCGAGCATGTGCTGACCAGTATGGAGCCCGGGGTCAGCATCGTCGACATCTTCGGCCGGCACGTGCCCATAGCCACGGTGAAGCCGATGGGCAGCGCCGGCACGGCCGCGCTGGCGATCAGCGCGGATTTGCACAGCGTCGATCCCGAAGCCGATGCACCTTCCTATCTGCTCACCGTCGGCCAGTATGCGACCTGGTTCGCGCCCGCTTCGCCGCGCGGACTTGTGCCCGGCACGACACAGAGCAAGCCGCCGCCCGGCGCCGCCGGAATCGACTATCTCGGGCGCGACTACACCGCGTTCACCGCGATGATGCGCTCGCGCGTCTCGCAGATCGTCGAGGACGACTCGGCCTGGGCGCTCGACCATCCCGCCGATCCGCTGACGACGATCCTGGAAGTGCTGGCCTATGCCGGCGACCATCTCTCCTTCCGCCAGGACGCGGCGGGCACGGAATCGTATCTGACCACCGCGCGCCACCGGCTGTCGCTGCGCCGTCACGCGCGGCTATGCGACTATGCGGTCGACGACGGCTGCAATGCGCGTACCGCTCTGGTGTTCGCGGTCAACGCCGACGGCGTGCTGCCCGCCGGACTGCAGGTGGTAACGCTGCAGCCGGGTGAAACCGAGGTGATCCTGCCTTCCGATGCCGCGCTCGCCGCGAGCACGGCGGTGTTCGAGACGATGCACGCGCAGCCGGTCTGGTCGGCGCTCAACGATCTTGGGCCGGCACTGGTGCAGAGCGCCGCCTACACCATTGCGGCCGGCGCGATCACGCTCACGCTCCAGGGCAGCGTCAGCGGGCTGGTGCCCGGTCAGTTCGTCGTGCTTCGCCAGCTCAACGCGCCCGAGGGTGTGGCCTCGGCCTTCGGCGCGCAGGTGCTGCGTCTGCTCAAGGTGGAGGCGGCGAGCGGTGCGGCCGGCACGGTCCTCAGTTGGCATCCGGAGGATGCCCTGAAGAGCCCGCTCACCATCCCACCCGCCCAGGCGCAGGGCACGGTCTCGCTCTACGGCAATGTCGTGCTTGCCGACCACGGCAGGACCGTCGCCGCGGCGCCGCAGCCTGCCACCGTCCCTTCGTCGGGCGCCTACACGCCGCTGGTACTGGTGCAGGATGTCGTATCGGCCGCGCCGCCGCCGCGCATCGCCGCGGCGTTCGACGGCACGCAGGACCTCGTCGCCGCGAGCCTGATGGTCGAATCGGCCAAGGCAAGCCTCAATCCAGATCCACGCAGGGCGGCGCCTTGCATTTCGATGAGCGGCACGCGGCCAGGCATGGCGGGCGTCACCGACACCTGGAATGCCCGGCAGGATCTGCTCTCGTCGTCGTCGACGGAGCGCTCGTTCGCCGCGGCGCTCGAGGATGGCTTCGGCGGCGGCGACCGCTACCTCAATCTGCGCTTCGGCGACGGGGTCCTCGGCTATCCGCCCGCACCCGGCACCGTCTTCACCGCCGCCACCAGGAGCGCAGACGGGCAGAGCGGGCAGGTGCGCGCCGGTTCGCTGGTTCAAATCATCGGGCCGGCGCCTTTGGTCACCTGGGTCGCCAACCCGCTTCCCGCCACGCCCAGCAGCGGCGAAGAGTCGGAAGCGATCCGGCTTTTCGCCACCACCAGTTTCCGCACCAACCTGCGCGGTATCGAGCCTGCCGACTGGGATCTTCTGGGCAATCTCGACCCGCTGGTCGCGGAGATTCATGCCACGCTGGGCGCGAACAAGCGGGCGCCCTGCACGGTCGGGCTGACCACGACGGCGACGATACCGGATGGCATCACCTTCCCGGTGGCGAGCGCGCGGCTGATGGACCATGCCGTGCTCGGCGCACCGCCGACGATCGTTCCGAGCGCCGACGTCGAGCTCGAAATCGCTTTGATTGCCTATTGCGTGCCCGGCACCAACATCGCCGCGGCGCGCACGCGGCTGCAGCAGCGCGTCGGCACGGGCGCGCTGCCCGATGGCTCTCCCGCCTTTTTCAATCCAGCCCTGTGGCCGCTCGGCCGGCAGGTGCGGCTCGACGAACTCCTGCGTGCGATCGGCGGCGATGCGTCAGTGGCGTTCACCGTCTTCGATCCGCGGCTCGATCCCCGCGTCGTGTTCCGGACGGTCTATGGCGGCGACGACACGGCAGCCAATGTCGCGCAGGGCCGCATCGCGATCGGAACGCATCAGCGCGCGCGCGTCGGCAACGACAATTTTCATCCCGCTCTCGGCAGCATCCGCATCTATGTCGGGGTGATGTCGTGAGCGACGAGACGAGCGATGCCCCGATCTCCGCCAAGCTCGGCGATTATGCGACCTTCAAGGCGCAGATGCTCGAACGCATCCCGCGCGTGGTGGTCGACACCGGCGGCGCTGCGCTCACCCGGCCGCTCGCACGGCTCAACCTGGAGATCGTCACCGACCCCACGCTGGCGATGGTGGATGCTTTCGCCGCGGTCGCCGACGTCATCTCCTTCTACCAGGATCGCGTGCTGAACGAAGGGTATCTCGGCACGGCGGTCGATTATTCGAGCCTGGCGCTTCTCGGGCGCGGCGTCGGCGAGA
>Ga0210397_10002050_pt1 | contig 12808 bp, 10 predicted proteins | sample IncBWH2OmetaG_FD_160126 | JGI IMG/M metagenome (GOLD analysis project Ga0210397, IMG submission 160126) | Forest soil microbial communities from Barre Woods Harvard Forest LTER site, Petersham, Massachusetts, United States - Inc-BW-H-2-O ...
ACTCGACGTTGCCGCGGTGTCCGAGAAGTCGCCGTCCTTGGGGATGTCGGTGACCTTGACCGGCACCTGCGGCAGCTTCATCTCCTGCTCGAACAGCGCGAGGTCCTTGACCGTCGTGCTGGAGTCGCCCGACCCCATCACCGCGACCGACTGGCCCTGCCCGATGTTGGCGGACGGCATGTCGTAGACGCTCCACAGCGTCTGGGGCGTCAGCGCGGCCGGGATCGCGGGCGCGCCCACCGCGGTCTTGCCGAGGATCCCCGCGACGCCGAGGCTCGAGCCGATCGAGTTGACGAGGCTGCCCTCACCGGCGATCGACTTCAGGGCGCTCGGGTCCGTGGCCTGGCCGAGCAGGCTCGAGCCGGGCGCCCGGTCGGCGGCGGTCGCGCCGGCCAACGGGGTGGTGGGGTGGATCAGCGTGTTGAGACCCATCACCGTGAGGACGTGGAGCCCGGCGGGCACGCTCGGGGCGCTCTGGTTGGCCAGGAAATGGACGCCCTTGGCCTGATAGCTGCCGATGGTTGTTTGGAACAGCTTGTCGAGCTGCGACGTGGTCGCCGAGATCTCGACGAAGTCACGGGCACCCGAGGTGTCGAGGATCCTGGCGCCGCCGGCGCGCAGCCAGCTCAGCGTGCGCTGGAACGCCGCCTTGGAGACGGCGAAGCGCTTGTCGTACTGGGCGGGGGTGAGGAAGTGGTGGTACTGCGGGCGGGCCGGGTTCTGCTGTGCCGCCATGAGCGCCTGCTCGGCGGCGGGATGCGGGTCCTTCAGGCCGACGGCGACCTCCATGCGCTGCGACGACGAGGCGGCACCGAGCCGGGTGGCGTGGGCGAGCGGCAGCCGGTTTGAGGGGAACCAGATGCGTGGCGCTCGGGCGGCGCTGGCGGCGGTCGCGGCGACGAGCAGGGCGAGCAGGGCGAGCAGCAGCGACCCTGCGGAACGTCGGAACATCTCTGACGGTTCTCCTTTGCGGTGGGCGGTAATGGCTGGAACGCCCACCGCCGGCGAAACTGGCGCAAACTACGGGTCCAATGGAGACCTCACAGACCACCATCACCGTCGGCGTGGGCCCCGTCGCGCCCGCCGAGGTCGTCGCGGTGGCCCGCGGCGGCGCGCGCGTCAGCCTGTCCGACGAGTCCCTGGCCGCGATCGACGCCGGCCGCCGCACTATCGATGCGCTTGCCCAGGACGACCGGCCTCACTACGGGGTGTCGACGGGCTTCGGGGCGCTGGCCAGCCGGCACATTCCGCCCGAGCGCCGCGCCCAGCTCCAGCGGTCGCTGATCCGCAGCCATGCCGCCGGATCCGGGCAGGAGGTGGAGCGCGAGGTGGTCCGGGCGATGATGCTGCTGCGCCTCTCGACGATGGCCACGGGCCACACCGGCGTGCGCCGCTCGACCGCCGCCGCCTACGCGGAGCTGCTCAGCGCGGGTCTCACGCCGGTGGTGTACGAGTTCGGTTCGCTGGGCTGCTCGGGTGACCTGGCACCGCTGGCGCACTGCGCTCTGGCATTGATGGGGGAAGGGGATTGCCGCGACGTCAACGGGGCGCTGCTGCCATCGGACGAGGCGTTGGCGGGCGCGGGAATCACACCGGTCCAGCTCGCCGAGAAGGAGGGGCTGGCCCTCATCAACGGGACCGACGGCATGCTGGGCATGCTCCTGCTGGCGCTCGAGGACCTGCGGGTCCTGCTCACCACCGCTGACATCACCGCCGCGATGAGCGTCGAGGGCCTGCTGGGCACCGACGCCGTGTTCGCCGCCGATCTGCAGGCCCTGCGCCCGCAGGCGGGGCAGGAGGCCTCGGCCGCCAACATCCGGGCGGTGCTGGCCGGCAGCCCGATCGTGGCCAGCCACCGCGGCCCCGAGGATCCCCGGGTCCAGGATGCCTACTCGCTGCGCTGTGCCCCGGCGGTCGTCGGCGGGGCGCGGGACACCGTCGCCCACGCCGCGGCGGTGGCGGGGCGCGAGCTCGCCGCGGCGATCGACAACCCGGTGATCGCGGGCGCAGGGGACGCGGTCCGAGTGGCCTCCAACGGCAACTTCCACGGGGCGCCGCTCGGCTACGTGCTGGACTTCCTGGCCATCGTCGCCGCCGATGTCGCCAGCATCGCCGAGCGACGGACCGACCGCTTCCTCGATCCCGCGCGCAGCCACGGGCTGCCCGCCTTCCTGGCGCACGACCCCGGGGTCGACTCGGGGATGATGATTGCGCAGTACACCCAGGCGTCGATCGTGTCCGAGCTCAAGCGCCTGGCCGTGCCTGCCTCGGTGGACTCGATCCCGAGCTCGGCGATGCAGGAGGACCACGTGTCGATGGGTTGGTCGGCGGCGCGCAAGCTGCGACGTGCCGTGGACGGCCTGGCGCGCGTGCTGGCGGTGGAGCTCGTGGTGGCAGCACGAGGGGTGGAGCTGCGTGCTCCGGTCGAGCCGGGGCCGGCCGCGGGCGCGGTGCTGGCGGCGCTGCGGGGCGTGGTCGAGGGCCCGGGCCCGGACCGCTATCTGGCGCCCGACATCGAGGCCGCGTATGAGCTGGTGCGCGGTGGCGGCGTGGTGGCCGCGGCCGAGGCGATCACGGGGCCGCTGGCCTGACCGGCGCGAACGACGTCAGCGACGGCTGTCGAGGGGTTCGGCTTGGGACGTGATGCGAGTTGTGGTTGCTCAGCAACCACCAGATGACACACGTCCCGCCAGCGCCTCAGCGCCCCCGCGCCCCCGCGCGCCCGGGCCCGCGGTCACTGGACGATGCGGAACACGCCTCGCATGAACGGGTGGATGCGGCAGAAGAAGGTGTAGGTGCCGGGTTTGAGGCCGGTGGGGGTGCTCCAGCTCAGCTTGCCCGAGGCCGGCGTGCCCAGGCCGAGCTGCCCCGAGTCATAGCCGCCGGTGCCGTTGGCCAGGGGGTACGAGATGCCGGTATTCAGGCCGCAGGGGTTCTGGCACGACGTGACCGTGTGAAAGACCGAGTCCATGTAGGCCTTGGTCGGGCTCAGCGGATTGCCGGGGGAGAGCGGGCTGGCGTCGTCGTTGACGAAGGTGATCGAGTGGCCCTCGGTGACCGTGGGGACGCACCGGTTCATCCCGGTGGAGGTGAAATCGCCCGGGTCGTACTGGAACTGGGAGATCTGGACCGTGTGGCGTGAGCAGTCCGGGAAGGAGCTGGGGTTGGCCCCGATGGAATAGGCGCCCCCGTGGTTGTTGTCCTCGGCCAGGTGGCCGTGGGTGACGTGGCCGCGCTCGTCGATGGGGTGCGCGAAGGGATCGGTGCCGTTGTCGGTGTTCCAGGCCTCCCACACCACCATGATCCCCATCGACTCATACCAGGAGGCGCGGGTCGTGTTGTAGGTGGTGGTGATGCGCAGGACATCGCCGGCCTTGACCTGGGGACGCCAGTCGGCGGGGGTCGCGGTCGCCGCCATGTCCCACGAGATCGGGCCACGCTTATCGAAGTAGTGGGCGTTGGAGCGAAACAGCCGGACGGAGTCGGGCACGGTGCCGGGGATCGTGCCCGGCGCCGGCTTGGTGGCGGGGCGGATCAGGTCGAGGTCGTCGTAGAGGCCCCCGGGATGCATGTGCCCGGCGGTGGCCACGAGCGTGCCGGGGTGGTCGACGGTGAACTCGTTGAGGGGCGGGGCGCCCGTGGCATAGGGGTGCTTGGCCATGTCCGGGAAGGTGAACTTGCCGTTCACGCCGCTGTGGCGGTAGACGTTGAACACCGGATAGACGTTGTGGTCCTCGACGTCCATCCAGATCGGATGGACGGGCGTGATCGACGCGGCGGCGGGCGAGGTGGCAGGCACGAAGTCGATGTCGTAGGTGATATAGACCTGCGCCGCCTTGTCGGTCAGGTTGTGAATCATGTAGTTGAGGATCCAGGTGTCCGAGGCGCCCACCGGATAGCCGTAGCCGTGGGGGAACTCGTAGACCGTCTTCTCCTCGCCCGAGGCCATGAACGGGTAGAGCCCGCCGAGGTTGTTGCCCTCGCCCTCGCCGGCGGTCCCGTTGCTCAGCCACACCCCGTGGTGCAGGTGGATCACGTCGACGCGGGGGATGGTGCCGCAGCATTTGCCGCCAGGGCGCGCGTAGCGAAGGTTGGGCGCCATCCGGACCATGTAGCCGTCCTGGCGGGGCTTGGGCACGTGGTTGGTGTCCAGCAGGATGAGATTGGCGCCGGGCGTGATCCGGTACGGGCCGGCGGCGAAGTGCAGGTGCTCCATGCCGGGGTAGGCATCGGCCCCGAGCGCGGGCGCAGCCAGGCAGGCCAGAGCGGCACTGGCCACGAGCACGGCGATGACGGCTCTTTTCACGACGGCGTACCTCCACCGGCGTCTCCCGGCCGGGGATTCAATCAGCTGGGATGGCTGGCGTGAGCCAGATGCGGATGTCTACCAGGCTCGAGGGCCGCTGTGGGCCGGGTGCGGACGTCTACCAGGCCTGAGGGCCGCCGCACGCCTGGTGGGGAGGTCTACCAGGCCTGAGGGCCGCCGCACGCCTGGTGGGGAGGTCTACCAGGCCTGAGGGCCGCCGCAGTGCGGGCAGCCGACCGACGTCGACACGGGAGCGTGGAACACGAATCCGCACTCGCATGCGTACACGGCCTCGTCCTGCATGCCGCCGGCCTCGCGCCGGCGTCCGATGACGGGCGTGCTCTCGCTGGTCACGCCCCGTGCCGGCTCCGTGCCGTGGGACACGACATGAGCCGACCGCCCGTCGCGGTGACGCCGGATCCTGTCGACGCTGCTCTTGGTCTTAGCAAGCACTGTCATAGTCGAGGAACGGCGACACTGTCCAAAGGTTTCGCGTCCGAGCCATAAACTCCTTGGCCTTAACGTGTCGCTAACAATCTCGGGGGTTGGAGCGTCGCGATCCGGGGGCTCGCGCCGTTGCCGGGGCGTGGCCGGCGGGCCGTATGTGACAATGGGGCGCGGCATGGATCCGAGTCGCAAGCGTGCCATCCGCCTCACCGTCGCCCTGACCGTCGCCCTGCTGCTGGCGTCGGCGCTGGTCTACACCAGCTTCGCCGCCGGCCGGGACGAGGTCACCGCCTCGCAGCTGGTCAAGAAGGCCCGTCCGGGCCAGACCTACATCCTGGCCGGGACCGTCCTCAGCCACTCCGTCCAGCGCGACGGTGGCGTCCTGCTGTTCCGGGTGCGCGACCCCAAGCTCAAGATGTCGGTACCCGGCCGCTACACCGGCGAGATCCCGGACCCGTTCGCCCCGGGCCGCGGCGTTCTGGTCGACGTCCACGAGGGCACGGGCAACGGGGCCTTCATCGGTGAGGCCAATACGCTGACCACGAAGTGCCCCTCCAAGTACCAGGCAGCGTCCGGCTCGTATTGATGGGCAAGGGCTTGTGACGAGCTTCCTCGCGGCTCCGACGGCGTCTGGACGCGCCTGGCGTTACCCGCTCGCCCTCACGTACCACCAGTACGATCGCGGAGAGCGGGTAACGCCGGCCACGCCCAGCCGCTCGCCGGATTCCGCGACTAACCCCGCCACAAACCCTCACGCAAGCTGATGGCCGGCGCCGGTCGCGTCCTGCTCATCCTGTGCCTGCTGAGCTCGTTCTACGGGCTGGGCGCGTCGCTGTACGGGGCTCGCACGGGCCAGACCGAGTGGGTGGATTCGGGGCGGCGGGCGATGTACTCGGTCCTGGGGATGTCGGCGATCGCGTTCGTGATCCTCGACGTCGCCTTCATCAGCTCGGACTTCTCCTACAACATCGTCGCCAGCGGGTCGAGCACGACGACGCCGTTCCTCTACCGGGCGGCGGCGATCTGGTCCACGCAGCAGGGATCGCTGCTGCTGTGGGTGATGCTGCTCTCGTTCTGGTCCAGCCTGGCGCTGTTCCTCACGCGTCGCCGCGTTCGCGAGATCGTCCCCTACGCCCAGTCGGTCCTGCTCGGGTTCTCCATCTTCTTCGTCGGGCTGATCGTGCTCTTCGCCAACCCGTTCGCCACCCGCGCCAACCCCCCGGTGGAGGGCGCGGGGCTGGACCCGCTGCTGCGCCACACGACGATGATGGTCCATCCCCCGATGCTGTACTCGGGGTTCACGCTGCTGCTCGTTCCGTTCGCCTTCTGCATCGGCGCGTTGATGAGCGGCCGCCTCGGCGCCGAGTGGATCCAGGTGACGCGCCGCTTTGCCCTGGCTGGCTGGCTCTGCCTGGGCCTGGGGCTCCTGCTGGGCGCGCGCTGGTCCTACACCGAGCTGGGCTGGGGCGGCTACTGGGAGTGGGACCCGGTGGAGAACGCCGCGCTGATGCCATTTCTGGTGTGCACGGCGTACATCCACTCGATCATGATCCAGGAAAAGCGCGGGATGCTGAAGGTGTGGAACGCATCGCTCATCCTGCTCGCCGGGACGCTGGCGATCGTGGGCGACTTCCTGGTGCGCTCGGGCATCCTCAGCTCGATCCACGCCTTTGTCTCTGACCCGACGCTCAACGTCGCCTTCGTCGTGTTGATCTCGACGATGGTGCTCGGCTCCGTGTGGTTGGTCACCTACCGCCGCAGCGCGCTGAGCAGCGACCACCGCCTGGACTCGCTGGTCTCACGGGAGGGCGTGTTCCTGCTGCAGAACATGGTGCTGGTGGCGCTCGCCGCGGTCGTCTTCTGGCTCACCTTCTTCCCGCTCATCTCCGAGGCGCTCACCGGTCAGCAGACGTCGGTCGGCCCGCCCGTGTTCGCCCATTTCGTGGTGCCGCTGGCCCTCGTCGTCGTCGCGCTCTCCGGGATCGGGCCGATCATCTCCTGGCGCCGGGTGACGGTGGCCAAGCTCAAGCGCAGCTTCGCCTTCCCCGTGGCCGTGGGGCTGGGCATCCTCGTGCTGCTCGCCTTCGTCTCCGGGGTGACCCAGCACGTGTTCGCCTACATCATGTTCGGTCTCGGCGGCTTCGTGGTGGCCAGCGTGGCCCAGGAGTTCTTCCGAGGCGCCCGGGCCCGGCGCGCGATGACCGGTGAGTCCCCGGGCCGCGCGCTGGTGGCGCTCGTGGAGCGCAACCGCCGGCGCTACGGCGGTTATCTGGTCCACGCCGGCGTGGCGGTGGCCCTGGTGGGAGTGGCCGGCTCGACGTCGTTCCAGCACCAGCGCTTCGCCACGCTGAAGCCCGGTCAGAGCGTGCACCTCGACGGCTACACCCTCCGCTACACGCACCCGACGGCGCAGGCGAGCGCTCAGAAGATCTCCTTCGGCGCCGCGCTGGCCGTGACCAAGGGCGGCCATCACGTCACCACGCTGCACACCAGCTATGGGCTGTACCCGTCGCTGGACGCGCTGCAACCGATCGGGCGCTTCCTCAACACCTCAGACGGCGCTCAGACCGAGAGCCGCGTCGGCCTGGACTCAGGGGCGCTGCGCGATCTGTGGGTGGTGATCTCGCCGAACCTGGGGCCCCTCCAGAGCCTGGTCAGCCAGGGTGACGCGAAGTTCAGCAGCGCCATCCTGGCCGCCGAGCGCGCGCCAGCCGCCCAGCGGGCCTCGCAGCTCAACACGATCTTCCAGTTGCGCGACGTCTTCATCAATGACGTGGCCCAGCGGTTCGTGTCACGGCCGTGGGCCTCGACGTTCCTGGTGGAGGTCTCGCCGCTGGTGATGTGGCTGTGGATCGGCGCGATCATCGCCGGGCTCGGTGGCCTGATCGCCCTGTGGCCGGTGCCACGCCGCTCGCCCGCCGGGGTGCGGCCGGTACGTCGCCGCCGCGGCCGGCTGGGAACGCTGCCCGCCAGATCGCCGGGCACCGTCCCCGAACCCGAGCGCGAGCGCGAGCTGGTCTGACCGTGGCCTACGCGCTCGTCCTCGTTGTGCTGGCCGGGGTGATCTACCTGATCAGCGGTCCGCTGCGCGCGGCCCACCGGCCCGACGACCCCGAGGGCGAGACGGCCGACGTGGCCGAGCTGGAGGCCGCGCGGGACGCCAAATACCGCGAGATCCGCGACGCGGAGCTCGACGCGCGCACCGGCAAGCTGTCTGACGAGGATTACGCGGACCTGGATGGGTCGCTGCGCGCCGAGGCGGTGCAGATCCTCCACCAGCTCGACGAGGCGCGCTCGCACGAGGAGGTACCATCGGGCTCATGACCGCGGTCTTCGATTTCATCCAAGTGTTGCTGAGCGTGGGGCTCATCTTCCTCATCCTCATGCACTCCGGCAAGGATGCCGGCCTGTCGGGCGCCTTCGGGGTCGGCACCGGCGCGGGGCCGCTCGGGGGTGGCTCGCTCGTCGAGCGCAACCTCAACCGGTGGACGGTTGGGTTCGCCATCCTCTTTGTCGTCAACAACATCATCCTGATCAGGATCGGCTGAGCCGCGCGCCCGCCGGCGCGCGTCAGGGGAGCCGGTCGACCCGGTCGTTCTGGGCGCCCAGGCGATCGACCAGCCGCAGCAGGTCCAGCGGGCTGAACGGCTTGGTCAGGAACAGGTCGGCGCCGGCCGCCTCGGCCTGGGCCTCGATCCGGTCCCCGTGTGAGGCGGTGAGCATGACGATGGTGATGGCGCTGGTGGCCGGGTTGTTGCGCAGCTCGCGGCAGGTGGCGATGCCGTCCATGCGCGGCATGTCGACGTCGAGGAAGACGATCGTGGGCAGCTCCCGCTGGGCTACCTCCAACGCCTGAACGCCGTCCCCGGCCTCGAACAGCTGAAACTCAGAGACGTCCTCGAGCGTCGTCGCCACCAGCTTGCGGATGAACGGGTCGTCGTCGACGACGAGCACGCCCCGTTTCATTCCGCCCCTCTCGGTCACTACGCGTCGCGTCCGATCTGGACGAACGTGGCGTCGTCGATGTCGCGGAAGGCGTCGATCATCGCGGGGTCGAAATGGGTGCCTGACTCCTCGACGATCATCGCCCGGGCCTGGCGCAGGGGGAAGCCGGCGCGGTAGGGCCGGTCGGTGGTGAGAGCGTCGAGCACGTCGGCGACGGCGAACGCCCGCGCGGCCAGCGGGATCTTCTCGCCCGCCAGGCCGTCGGGGTAGCCCATGCCATCCCAGCGCTCGTGGTGGGAGCGCACGATCTCGGTCGCCTCGGAGAGGAACTCGATCTGCCCCACGATCTCAGCGCCGATGGCGGGATGGCGGGCCATCAGCGACCGCTCCTCGCTGGTGAGCGGCCCCGGCTTGTAGAGGATCGAGTCGGGCACGGCCACCTTGCCGATGTCATGCAACAGGAAGCCGAACTCGAGCTCCGGCGCGTCGTGCCGCGGCACCCCGGCCGCCCGAGCGATCTCGATGCCGTAGGCGGCGACGCGCTCAGCGTGCTTGCCGGTGTAGGCGTCGCGGGCCTCGACGGCGTTGGACAGCGCGCGCACGGTGGCACGGTAGGAGCGGGTCAGTTGCTGGGTGAGCGCGCGCTCCTCCTTGAACGTGTCCCGCAGGTCCGCGGCGTAGCGCTCGAGCTGCAGCTCCTTGTCGGCGGCCTCGCGCTCACGGCGGGCGAGCTCAGCGCGAAGGCGCGCGATCTCCCGCGTGAGGTCAGCCTCGGTGTTCAGCTCCACCGGCAACTCGACTCGCTTGTTCTCGATCTCCGCGCAACGCAGATAGCAGGGCATTAGCGGCGTCCTGGACAGGCACAACCTCAAGCCCCAGACTGACGATACCCGAGGGTGTCGGGGATCCTCCGTCTGAGAATAGGATCACCGCTCGGCGAAGTCGACGACCCCGCAGGTCCAAAGCTTGCAAAACCGCCTGAGGATTGCGGATTCCTACGTCGATTAGCGCGACTTCGAACCTGCGCTCCCCGCACACCCGTGCGGCTGCCGCACCCGATGTCTCCCAGTGGTGCTCGATGCCGAGTTCGTCCATCGCGGGCTCGAGGGTCGGCTGAAGCTCCTCGCGCCCGACGATGAGGACGCGGCTGCGGCCGCCCCGCACGGCGGCGGCGAGCACCTGGCGCAGCTCGGCGGCGTCGATCGGCTTGGCCACCACCCACTCGCCCGAGAGCTCTGTCCGCGCCGAGAACACCGAGACGAACACGATCGGCGTGGCCCGCAGGTCGGGGTCGGCGCGAATCTGGCGGAGTACCTCGAAGCCGTCCATGTCCGGCATCAGGATGTCCAGCGTGACCGCGTCGAAGCGCTCGCCGCGCAGGGCGACGAGGGCCTCTTCGCCGCTGGTGGCGATAGTGGTGTCGACGTCGAGCGATGCCAGCTGGTCGGCGATGAGCTCGGCCACCTCGGACTCGTCGTCGACGATCAGCACGCGCCGGCCCTGGATGATGCCCAGGGAGTCCGCGTTCTCGGCGGCGACCGCGGCCGGGATGCGGACGTGGAAGGTGGTGCCCCGCCCGGGCTCTGAGTCGACCTCGATGAGCCCGTGGTGCAGATCGACCAGCGACTTGACGATCGACAGCCCGAGGCCCGTGCCCGGCGCCGACTCGTTGCCGCTGCGTGCCCGGTAGAAGCGCTCGAAGGCGCGCTCGGTCTCCTCGGCGCTCATGCCGATGCCGGTGTCCGCGACCACGATCCTGACCCAGGCCCGGTCGGCTTCGACGCCGATGTGGATGCGGCCACCCTCGCCGGTATAGAGGTGGGCATTGGTGAGCAGGTTGCCGATCACCTGGCGGATCCGCTCGGGGTCGGCCATGGCCAGGGGCAGCGCCGGGGCGACGTAGGTGCCGAGCGTCTGGTGCTTGGCGAGGATCCGCGGGCCCATGAGCTCCGCGAGCTCCTGCACGGCCTCGCCGACGTCGATCGGGCGGGCGTTGATCTCGACGTGGTCGGCCTCGAGGCGCGCGACGTCGAGGAGGTCGTTGACGAGCTCCACCAGCCGGTCGGTCGAGCGCTTGATGATGTCCAGGAACTCCAGCTGGCGCGCCGACATCCGGTCAGGGCTGCGCTCGAGCAGCTCGACAAAGCCCTTGATCGAGGTGAGCGGGCTGCGCAGTTCGTGCGACGCGGTGGCAACGAAGTCCGACTTGGCGCGCTCGAGCCGCGCCCGCTCGGTCACGTCGCGCACCGTCCAGACGATGCCGCTGGAGGTGTCGTCCCCCATGGCGGCGGCGGTGACGGCCAGGATCCGCCCGGCGTGATCGATGACCACCTCACGCTCGAGCGCGGTGTGCAGCGTGGGCAGCGGGCTGGCGGGGTCGTCGACGCTACGGCCCGGCGCCAGCTCGTGGATGAGCTCGGCGGCGCGGGGGTTCATCGTGGCGATGGCGCTGGACGCCGACTCGGTCACAATCAGCCCGTCGCCGAGGCTCTCGATCGTCACCGCCAGCCTCCGGCGCTCGTCCTCGATGCGCCGCTGGGCCGAGGCGAGGTCGTCGGCCATGGCGTTGAAGGCCAGGCCCAGCTCGCGTAGCTCGCGCGGTCCGCCCGGTTGCACCCGCCGCTCGAGCCGGCCCGAGGCCAGCTCGCCGCTGGCGCCGACGAGCTCGTCCAGCGGCCGGCGCATCGAGCGCACGAGCCCGGCGATGAGGATCAGCGCGGCGATCAGCGCCAGCACCCCGGCGACGATCGCGATCGTGATCGCGTCGCGCGACTTGCTGCGATCGTGGTCAGAGGCCTGGTCCTGGCGGACCCGCTGGCGGGCCTGGAGCTGGTCGGCCACCGTGGCCGCGCTCGCCAGCGTGCCACCGCCGGCGCTCGCGGACTTCAGCCGGCCGCTCTGGGCCTGGGCGACGGCGAGGCGCTGCAAGGAGATCTGCCGCGCGAGGAGCCTGGCGCTCGCGGGATCGGATGCGGCGAGGGCGGAGGCCGCCCGGGCCGAGCGGTCAAACGCCGCGGCGGCCTGACGCCGGGCGGCCGGGGCCAGCGGTCCGGTGGCGTCGTGGGCGATCTCCACCTGCACCACGCCGGCGCTGGTGAGGTTCGCCACCGCGGTCCCGAGGTCCGAGCTGCGGGCGAGGACGTTCTCATAGCTCTGGCGCGCGCTGTAGAGGCTCGCGATCCCGGCTGCGGCGACGGAGGCGAGCGCAATGGCCAGGCCGACCAACGCCAGGCGCAGCGAACGTGCAATCGAGAAGCGACCCATGAGGCGGTACCCCACGGTACGGGGGGCGGCGGATCGTAGCGATGCCATCCCGGATGTTCGCCTCCGTGCAGGTAATTCGACCTTTTCGTCACAAGAAGCTCCAGATGAGGAGGTTTGGCCAGGCTCCATCACTAGCCTTCACGAGGATGGGACTAGTCCGCGCCTGGCGGCGACAGATCTACGGCGCGTCGCTGGTCGCCATCTTGATTCCCGCCGCGATCATCGCGGCGCTCTTCATGGTGACCGGAGGCGGGCCACTGCATGGGCTTGGCACTCTGGGCCAGGTGTTCAGCGGTCCGGCGATCCCCGGGGGCAACCTCTCCGCACGCGTGTCTGAGAACTCCAAGCCGGCGCTGCCCGGCAGCGGCGGCGTCGGTGCCGCGGCGCTGCGCGGCCACAGCCCGGTGCTCGGCCAGGCCATCGCCGGCGGCTCGCCGGGAGTCCGCGGTACGGCGGGGCCACACGGCTCCGCGGTGGCGCCGTTGAGCCTCGGCACCACGACGCCCAGCCCGCCGCACAATGGCGGGCAGCTCCACGGCGGCTCGGGCGCGGGCGGCAGTGGTGGCAGCCTGCCGCCGTCACCTCCGGTCAGCACGCCGCCGACGACGCCGACGACCACCACCGCCACGACGACGAGTGACACCACCACGGCCGCGTCGCTTCCCCCGATCGTGGCCATCCCGCCGCCGCCCGTGACCACTACCACGACGCCGACCACCGCGACCACGACCACCACGACGACGACACCCACAACGCGGACCACCACGACGACGACCACGACGAAGACGACGACCACGTCGACCACCAAGACCACGACCACGCCGACCACCAAGACGACGACCACGT
>Ga0210397_10002053_pt1 | contig 12800 bp, 8 predicted proteins | sample IncBWH2OmetaG_FD_160126 | JGI IMG/M metagenome (GOLD analysis project Ga0210397, IMG submission 160126) | Forest soil microbial communities from Barre Woods Harvard Forest LTER site, Petersham, Massachusetts, United States - Inc-BW-H-2-O ...
TCCAGCGGATCCTCCCGCCGGGACTTGCGCGAGCGCAGCATGTCCAGGCACACCCGGCCCACGATGGTGGTGAACCATCCCTCCAGGTTGGCCACGTCGTCGGCGCCGCCTCTAGCCGTGGCGCGGGCCACATGCAGCCAGCCCTCCTGGACCGCGTCGTCGGCGTCGCTCAGCGAGCCGAGCATCCGGTACGCCATCGCCCGCAGCCGCGGGCGGCTCGCCTCGAACCGTCCGGCCAGCCGGTCTTCTACGTCCATTGGTCCCATTGTCCCCTGTCGTGTTCGGTCACCGAGATGACGGATCCCGGCCCGGCGTATGTGACAGGAGGCGGGACGCTAGTGGCCCGGCTCGTAGAGCCCGAAGATGAGCCGCTGGTCCCCGGGCCGGAACGTGCCGTGAACCTGCGAGCTGTCACCGATATCCCGGCACCGGGCGAGCAGCGTCTGGCCCAGGGCGAGCTGGCCGCGTTCCCACCGGGTCAGCGCGGCCGGCACGTCCCCGCCGGCCGCGGTGAGCGCGGCGGCGAGGGCCCAGCCGTCGGCGGCGGCCTTGGCCGTGCCCGCGGCCGCGTGCGGGCGGACCGCGAACGCGGCGTCGCCGATCAGGCAGACCCGGTCGAATGCCATCCGGGGCACCGCGATGTCGTAGACGACCTGCACGAACGGCTCGGCCACCCCGGTCACGACCTCGGCGATGGACGGGGCGAGCCCGCGGCTGGCGGTGTGCCGCATGATGGTGACGGCCTCGTCCCTGGCCGCGCCGGGCGGCAGCGACACCGCCCGGCGGATCCCGTCCCGGCCGGTCATCAGCTCGTCGAGTGCCTCGCCCTCGGCCACGTTGACGTACCAGACGAAGTTGACCAGCCGCTCACCCGGGGTCAGCGCGCCGTCCAGACCTGGGATGGGATACACCAGGATGTGGCTGTCCTTCAGCACCTGGTAGGTGATCGCGTCGCCGAACCGCTCCCGGGTAGCGGCGGTCAGCGCCTGCTCCGGCAGCGTGCCGCGCCAGGCCACGTAGCCCGCGTAGGACGGCCTGACCTCGGGTAGCAGCCGGGCCCGGGCGGGCGAGCTCACCCCGTCCGCGCACACCAGCAGGTCGGCCTTTGCCTCCTGGCCGCCGGCCAGCGTCACCCGGACCGAGTCCGCCGTCTGGCTGAACCCCGTGACCTCGCGGCCGAGCAGGTAGCGGTCCGGGTCAAACAGGCCGAGCAGCGACCGGTAGATGGTGTTCCAGGAGGAGAACAGGTACCGGTGCCGCTGCTCGTGCCGGACGCTGCCGTCGGCCCGCAGGAACCGGATCCAGTTCGTCGACGAGCACACGTCGGCGACCTGCCGGCCGCCCCGATCGGTCAGGTACCGCAGCGTCGCCTCCAGGGTGGCGATGCCCGCGCCGCGGGCCTGCAGCGCAGCCGACGAACGCTCGAAGACCGTCACGTCGCACCCGGCGTCGCGGAGCACCAGCGCGGCGGTGAGCCCGCCCACCGACCCGCCGGTGACCACGACGCGGGGCATCATCGCCTACGGCCCTGCCTCTACGGCCCTATCGTCTACGGGCGGCCGAACGTGGCCACCTTGACCACCTCGAGCTCGAACAGCACCCGGCGCTCGTCCATCGACGGGTCGCGCAGCGCGTAGGGCGGCTCGTTGCCGGTGTACTTCACCCAGATCCGGTCCAGCTGGTCGGTGACCCGCTGGCCCTCGGCCGGGTCGTCCTCGGCGACCTCCCGCCTGACCACCGTCTTGAGGCTGAGCCAGTGGTAGGTGTTCTCCGGGTTCATCAGCAGGAAGGTGGCGTGCGGCGCCTTGCGCAGCCAGTCGACCTTCCTGCGGTGAGTAGCCAGGTTCAGCAGCACGGTGTCGCCCTCGTAGTCGAACCAGACCGGGGTGAGGTTGGGCTGCCCGTCCGAGCCGGTGACCGCGACGACGGCGGTCACCGGCTCGTCGAGGAGGCGCTTGTAGACCGGGTCGAGGTCGGCCAGGCTTGCCACCGGCTCCCGGTCGCCGATCATGAACTGACCGGGCTGGATGCCGTCGGCGACGTCTCTGAACTTCGCCACGGAAATGCTCACTGCGCACGCTCCTTTACCTGGTTCACCTGGTTGGCCCGGCTGATGCCGGGCACCGATCTGCGTCCGGCCTGGCCTCGGCTGAGGTCCATGACCGCGGGGTAGCCGCCCGGGTCGACATGAGCGTCGATCACGGTGGGACCGGGCCGGGCCAGCGCGTCCGTCAGCGCCGCGGCCAGTTCCCGCTCGCTGCTCACCGCGGCGCCCGCCGCGCCCATCGCGGCCGCGGCGGCGGCGAACGAGGTCGGGCGGTACCGGACCGCCCCCTCGCCGCCGTGGCCGGCCGGGTTCTGCTTGATCGTGATCAGGCTGAGCGCGGCGTCGTTGAAGACGATCACGATGACCCGCAGCGACAGCCGCACCGCGGTCTCGATCTCGGCCAGCGTCATGCCGAGCCCGCCGTCGCCGGTGAACGCCAGCACCGGCACCTGTGGCAGGTACAGCGAGGCGGCGATCGCGGCGGGCAGCGCGTAGCCCATGGTGGCCAGGCCGCTAGAGGTCAGCAGCAGGCGCGGCCCGGGCACCTCCCACAGCGGCATGGCCACCAGCATGTGCGCGCCCGCGTCCACGGTCGCGATGGTCTCCGGCGGCACGCAGGCCCGCGCGGTCGCGACGACCTGCTGCGGGGCCAGCCGCCCGGGCGCGGCGGTGGCGGCCGCGGCGAGCCTGCGGGCCGCGTCCGTCTTCGCGGCCCGGCCCGCGTCCGGCGGCCACTCCATGGTTCCGCTGGGACCGGCGGCCAGCACACCCAGCGCGTCGCCGATCGGCATGGTCAGCTCGGTGGCGCCGGTGAACCAGCCGTGAGCCGGGGGCGCTCCCGGCTCGCTGACCAGGATCGTCCGGGCCGCGTAGTCCCATCGCGCCGGGATCATCTCGGCCTCGTCCACGCCTAGCCCGACGATCAGGTCGGCCGCGCTGAGCAGCGGCCACTCCATCGTGCCCCCGGTGACCAGCCCGGCCGCCTCGGCGACGGAGTCCGGCAGCACGCCGCGGGCCCGGTAGGTGTGCAGCGCCGGGATACCGCGGCCGCCCAGCGCGTCCCTGACCGCCGCGGTCCGCGGGATCGCCCCCGTACCGAGCAGCACCACCGGCCGCCGCGCCCCCCGCACCGCCTCGGCCAGTATCGCGAGGCCCGTCCGGGCCGCCGCGTCCTCCGCCGCCCGCAGCGTCTGATCTTCGATCCCGTTCTGCACCCGCGGCGGGCCGTGCTGGTCGGCCGCGCCGTCCGCCATGTTCGCGATGACCGGTCCCGCCGGAGCCGCCAGCGCGATGCCGACAGCCTCTGCGGCCGCAGCTGCCGCGGCCGCTGGCGGACCGCCCACCGTGACGGCCGCCTTGGCCACCGACCGGCCCAGCGCCTCCTGGTCGATCCGCTGGTGGCTGGTCCGCGTGTCCGCCACCGTGTCCGCGATGACCACCACGGGCAGCCGGTCCAGCGCCGCGTGCGCGATCCCGTTGACCGCGCTGGCCAGCCCCGGTCCCCGCGTGACCACTACCGCCCCGGGCGCACCGGTGAGGTCCGCGCTGGTCGCGGCCATGATCGTCGCGGCCGTCTCGCCGTGCGCCAGGACGAAGCGCAGCCCCGCCGCCTCCGCCGCCCCGACCACGTCCAGGTTGGGACCACCTCCTGGCACACCGAACACCAGCCGGGTACCCGCCCGGGCCAGCGCCGCCACGATCACCCCGGCTGCCCCGGCCGCCCCGGCCGCCGGGGAGGCAGTGCTGGCTTCCAAGGAGGCTCCTTCTCTGACGGTCGTCATTCTGTGGTGCGCGTGAGACGTCGTCAAGGCACATACCCGCCCGTTCGGCCCATATCCGGCGCCGTGAGCGCCCGCGCCATCACGCCTTCCGCGCCCGACCATGATCACGAAGGGTTTAGTACCGCATAGAGTACTAAATCCTTCATGGTTATCGAAATCTGTTCCGAAACAGTGCGTTTACCATGATCGCGAAGGGTCTTTAGTCTGCGCGGACTAAAAATCGTTCGCGATCATGAAAATTCGTCGAGCCGGGCTGCACCCGGATGCCCGGGTGAACGCATGGCGGCGAGATGATGAACATGGCGTTGACGGCGGAGGTGAGGCGATGCGGCTACCCGTGCTGCAGGGGTTGCTGCCGGTAGAGCGATCCCGGGTGCGCATCGACGCGCTGGCGGGCCTCACGCTGGCCGCGCTGGGCATCCCCGAGGTTCTCGGCTACGCCAAGATCGCCGGGATGCCGCTGGTCACCGGGCTGTATACGCTGCTGCTCCCGATGGCGGTCTTCGCCGTCCTCGGCTCGTCTCGGCACCTCGTCGTCGCCGCGGACTCGGCGACCGCGGCCATCCTCGCCGCCGCGCTGGCCGGGCTGGCGGCGGCGGGCTCGCCGGCCTACGTGAAGCTGGCCGGGCTGGCGGCGCTGCTGACGGCCGGGATGCTGCTGGCCGCCCGGCTGGCCCGGCTCGCCTTCCTGGCCAACTTCCTGTCCCGCACCGTGCTGGTCGGCTTTCTGACCGGGGTCGGCATCCAGGTGGCGGTCGGCCAGCTGCCGGACATGCTCGGCGTCAGCGCCGCGGGCCAGTCCACCGTGCCCCGGCTGGTGCGCACGCTGCGCGCCCTGCCCCAGGCACACTGGGCCGATGTGGCCATCGCGGCCGCGGTCATCGTGATCGTGCTCGGCATCCGCCGGATCGCCCGCCAGCTGCCGGGGTCGCTCATCGCGGTGGTCGCCGCGATCGCCGTGAGCAAGGCCGCGGACCTGGCCGCGCACGGCGTGGCCGTGATCGGGGCGGTGCCGCGCGGGCTGCCGGACCTGACGTTGCCCGCGTTCGGCTGGCATAACTCCGCCGTGCTGACCGGGGCGGCAGCGTCCATGTTCGTCGTCATCCTGGCCCAGAGCGCGGCCACCTCCCGCGCCTACGCCGCGAAGTACGAGGAGGAGGTCAGCGAGGCCACCGACCTGGTCGGCCTGGGCGGCGCCAACGCCGCCGCCGCGTTCACCGGCACGTTCGTGGTCAACGGCAGCCCGACGAAGGCGCAGATCGTCGACAGCGCCGGCGGCCGGAGCCAGCTCGCCCCGCTCACCGCGGGCGCGGTCGTCCTGGTTGTGCTGGTCCTGCTCACCGGGCCGCTGGCCGCCCTGCCGGTAGCCGCGCTGGCCGCGGTGGTCTTTCTCATCGCCAGCGAGCTCATCGACGTCGCCGGGATGCGGCGTATCCTGGCCACCAGGCGGCACGAGTACGCGGTGGCGCTGTTCACCACGGTCGCGGTCGTGGGCCTGGGGGTCGAGTACGGCATCGTGGTCGCCGTCCTCGCCTCGATCGTCGATCACCTGCGGCACAGCTACAACCCGCTCAACAGCGTCCTGGTGAAGTCGCCGGAAGGGCACTGGCACGCTGTGCCGGTCGGGCCGGGCGCGCGGACCGTGCCGGGGCTGGTGGTGTACCGGTTCGGCACCAGCCTGTACTACGCCAACGCGGCCAGGCTCGCCGAGGACATCGCGATGCTAGTCGGCCACGGCGCCCCGCTGCGCTGGCTGGTCCTCGACTTCGCCGCCATCGGCGACGTCGACTACACCGCGTCCACGGTCCTGAGCAAGGCGGTCGAGCACCTGCACCAGCGGCAGATCCGCCTGGTGATCAGCTCCGTCCTCGCACCCGTGCAGCACCAGCTCGACCGCTACGGCATCAGCGTCGACGCCAGCTACGACACCCCGGGTGAGGCGCTCGGGGCCTTCGAGAACAGCCAAGCCCGGTTAGTAGGTCGCCCGCCCGCCGCTGATGTCGTAGACGGCGCCGGTGGAGAAGCTCACCCGGTCCGAAGCCAGGAAGGCGACGAGCTCGGCGACCTCCTCAGGTCGCCCGACCCGTTTCATCGGGATCAGGCTGGTCATGTATGCGAGCACGTCCGGGGCGGTGCCGTCGTTCATGGGCGTGGCGATGACGGCCGGGGCGATGGCGTTGACCAGCACGCCGGTGGTGGCCAGCTCCTTGCCCGCCGACTTGGTCAGGCCGATGACCGCGGCCTTGGACGCCGAATAGATGGACAGGTTCGGGTTGCCGTCCTTCCCGGCCATGCTGGCCAGGTTCACCACCCGGCCCCAGCCCCGCTCGCGCATGCCAGGCACGAAGATCCGCATCGTGTTCACCGTACCCAGCACGTTGATGTCCAGGACGCGCCGCCACTCCTGCGCCGTGGTCTCCAGCAGCGGCTTGTTCGCGCCGACGATGCCGGCCGAGTTGACCAGCACGTCGACCGGGCCGATCTGCCCGGCCACCTCACGCAGCGCCGCCTCGTCGGTCACGTCGGCGGTGACGTCGGCCGGGCCGCTGACGTCCAGCGTGGTCACGGTGAGGCCCTCGGCGCGCAGCCGGGCGGCGCTCGCCGCACCGAGCCCGCTCGCGCCGCCGGTCACCAGGGCGGTACGGGGCATGACAGCGACCTTACCCGGCTAGTTCGGCTATGGCCCGGGCGAGCATGTCCTCGACCAGCAGCCGCTCCGAGCCCCAGTCGTCGTGCAGGTCGTCGAGGAAGCCGACGACGGTGACCACGTCGCCCCACGGGTGGTACGTGGTGCCGGCCACCCGTTCCCAGCGAACCGTGAAGCGCGACACGACCTCGGTCCCCATCGTCAGCAGGTTTATCCGGCAGTGCGCCACGTCGGCGGGCGCGGGCCCGGAGCAGGCGCCGAGCCAGTCCACCACCCCGGACACCCGGCCGTAGCGCCACAGCACGTTGCCCGGGTGGAAATCGGCCACCAGTCGACCCGGCCAGGCAGCCTGCTCATCAGCAGGGCGGGCACCCCGGCCTGGGTCCCGTCCGGGTCGACGGCCAGCAGCGCCGGGGTGGGCACGTCGGCCGATCCCGCGAGCCGGAGTGCCCGTGCCTCGCGGGCGGCGGGGTCGGGTTCGTCCGGATCGGGCCGCACGTAGCGGCGCAGCACCGCCTGGGCACGATGGCCATCGGGCCGCCGCGCGGTGACCAGGTGCACTGCCGAGGACATCCCTCCGCGCAGCGCCCTGGCCGAGATCACCGGTCCGCCCAGCCAAGCCCCGGCCCAGGCCAGCGCCTGCCGCGGCGGCCGGGACCGGAGCAGCCGCCTGGTCTGCTCGTCGTCGCAGAAGCCGTGCGCGGGTGATCGGCCGGCCACGAGCGGAGTGTCCGTGCGGTTTACGCTATCGGGTCAATGACTATTTCGCCTGCTCCCGCCGCCCGGATCGCGGTGTTCGCCCTCGGCGGCACCATCTCCATGGCGCCCGGCACGGTGCTGACCGGGCGGCAGCTACTCGATGCGGTGCCCGGGCTCGACCGCGCCGGTGCCCGGATCGAGGTGCGCGAGTTCCGCCAGCTGCCCAGCGCCTCGCTGTCCATCGACGACATCGTCGAGCTGTCCGCCGCGATCGGCGGGCAGCTCGCGGCGGGGGCAGCCGGGGCCGTGGTGATCCAGGGCACGGACACCATCGAAGAGACCGCGTTCCTGCTCGACCTGCTGCACGGCGGCCCGGAGCCGGTCGTGGTGACCGGGGCGATGCGCACCCCCGCCATGGCCGGGGCCGACGGCCCGGCCAACATCCTCGCCGCCGTGCGGGCGGCGGCCAGCCCGGAGCTGCGTGACCTCGGCTGCGTGGTGGTGTTCGCCGACGAGATCCACGCCGCCCGCTTCGTCCGCAAGGCCGACGCCACCAGCATCACCGCGTTCACCTCACCGTCGGCCGGGCCGCTCGGCCGGCTGGTCGAGGGCGAGCCGCGGCTGCTCACCCGCCCGGCCGGGCGGTTCACCGTGCCCATGGCGGGGCCACCCCGGCCGGTGCGCATCGGCCTGATAACCCTGGCCCTGGGCGACGACGGCGAGCTACTGCGGGCGGCGGCAGGCCGGTTCGACGGGCTGGTCGTGGGGGCGTTCGGCGCGGGGCACGTGCCGGCCGTCACCGTCCCGGCCCTGGCCGCCCTGGCCGGGCAGATCCCGGTGGTGTTCGCCTCCCGGACCGGCCGGGGCTCGGTGCTGGCCGGCGTCTACGACTTCCCCGGCTCCGAGCGGGATCTGCTGGCCCGCGGCCTGATCAGCGCGGGTTTCCTCGATCCGGTCAAGGCCCGCATCCTGCTGCACGTCCTGCTCGCCGAAGGGGCCGAACGGGCCGGGATCATCGCCGCCTTCCGCGCCGCCGGCGGCCTCGGCGGGTAAGCCCCCCGGCCCGCGGTGTCAACGGCCGATGTGCGTGCTGGTGACCGAGGTGAACTGGCAGATCAGCGCGGCGGTGAGGAGGACGAGGCCGAGCGCGATCTCGTTGAAGCGGCGCAGTTCGCGGCCGCTGGCCGCGAACACGAACATGATCATGGCCGCGGCGGACAGGACAAGGGCGAGGGCATCCATGTTGCTCCTAACGTCAGCCCCAGAGGTCGGGGCGGTAGCGTGCGGTGGTCTCCAGCTCGTCGAGGTAGGCCTCGGCGCGGTCTCGCGGCAGCCTTCCGTGTTCGGCGATGACGTCGGCGAAGGCGGTGCGGACCGCGTCGCGCATCGGCTGTGCCCCGCAGACGTAGACGTACCCCCCGGCCCCGAGCAGCCGCCAGACCAGTGCGCCCTGGGCGCGGATCCGGTCCTGGACGTATTCGCGGTGGCCCGGCTGCTCCCGCGACATCGCGACGTGCACGTGGCTGAGCACGCCCTCGGCCGCGAACCGCGCGATCTCGTCCCGGTAGATGTAATCCTGGTCAGCCGAACGGATGCCGTTGAACAGTGCCGCCTCCGCCAGCATGACGCCCGACCGCTGCATCGCCAGCCGCTCCCAGCAGAACCCCCGCATCGGGGCCAGCCCGGTGCCGGCCGAGACGAAGATCATCGGCCTGGTGACGTCCTGCTGCAGGTGGAACCCGTCCGCGCTGTCCAGGAAGACGTTCAGCCGGTCGCCGGGGCGCAGCGCGTGCAGGTAGCTCGAGCCCAGGCCGCGGAACGGGTGCCCGCCCGGTACCGGCGTGGGCTCGAGCCCGGCGGTGACCTGGACCACGCCCTCGCCGTGCACCCGCGGGCTCGAGCTCGCCGAGTAGTAGCGCGGCCGCAGCGGCTGCGCCACCTGGAGGAACTCGAAGATGTTCACCGAGCAGGACGGGAACTCGTCCAGCAGCTGGAGCACGTCGTACCCGCCCGCCTCGATCGCCGCGCGCAGAGGCCCATCCGTCTTAGCCAGCCCGCCCGGATGCGCGAGGACGTTCCGGATCTCGGTCAACCTGGCCCGTTCGGCCGGGCTGGCTGCCTTGGCCACCAGCAGGTCGAGCAGCGGGACAGACGGGCGGCCGCTGATGTCCACCAGGCTGGTGAGCACGTTGCGGACCTGGAGCACGACGCCCTTCGGCACGGCCCGGACGGTCATCGTCTTCGGCGCCATCAACAGCCCGTCCAGGGCCGCGCCGAGGTAGCCGGCCAGCCGCTCGACCCGCTCTTCGTCGTTCTTCGGGCACACGCCGAGGTGGTCGCCCGCCCGGTAGGTGACGCCGGGCGGCAGGCTGATGTCGAGCTGCCGGGTCCGCTTCGGCCCGTCGCCGGGCTGGAGTTCCTGGCTGGCCAGGACGCGTGCCTCGGCGGTGCGCACGCCGACCCCGTTGGTGAGGATGGCGGGCGCGAGCATGACCCGCGACGCCGTGCCGTCCGCGGCCAGCCGGCGCATGATCGAGGGGGCACTGGCCGGCCGCGGCATCGGCCTGGTCGGGCCGGCGGCCTCGGCGGCCTCCGTGCCGCCGTAGAGCGATCTGTGCATCGCGGTGGTGGAGTCCGCGCCGGTCAGCGCGCCGGTCGCGGCGTTCCCCGCGGCCACCCGTACGGCCGCATCGGCGGTGGGCTTCGCCCCGGACAGCTCGAGCAGCACCGGCCAGACCGTGCTGTTCCAGTCGGCGTGCAGCCGCTCCCACACCGGTGAGCCCACGTCGCCGAAGCCGAGATCGGCCAGCGGCGTGGCGCCGAGGTCGGCCAGCTTCTGCTGCACGTAGCGGGGGAACGCGAGGAACGCGTTCCACTGGCTGTTGCCCAGGCCCCAGACGAGGTAGCGGCAGTTCCGCCAGGTGCCGGTGCCCGGCGCGGTCCGCTCCAGCCAGGTCCTGAACGCGGTCGCGTTCGACGGGGGGTTCGAGGTATAGGTCGAGGTCATGATCACGAGCAGCCACGGCTCGGTGCGCGGCGCCGTGTCCGCGAGCTGGTTCAGGGTGAGCACCTCGCTGGTGTAGCCGTAGAAGTCGCTCCGCTCGGCGAACCGTTCGGCCAGTTCCTTGCTCGCGCCGAAGTTGCTGCCGTACGCGATGACCAGGTGCCGGTAGGCGCTGGCCGGCGGGATCTCGGTCGGCTGGCCCCAGCCCGACGTCACACGGCCCGAACGGTCCGGCTCGATCGCCACTCCCGCCGGCCGGGCGCCCGGCCTGGGCTGGGTCACTTCGCGCGGCACCCGGATGACGGGGACCGCGGCCGGCTTGGTCGTGACCACCGCGTTCTTGACCACGGTCGCGCCCGGCGCGAGCCGGAGCCGGTAGCGCCGGTACACCTCGAACAGCACGACGCGGAGCATCATGAACGTGACCTCCTGCGCCATGCACTGCCGCTTCCCGATCGAGAACGGGATGAAGGCGTGCCGCGGCCGGCCGGCGATCTTGTCCATGGTGAACTGCTCCGGGTCGAACCGGTCCGGTTCCGGGCCCCAGTAGCGCGGGTCGCGCTGCGCGGCGAGCGCGCCGACCAGGATGATGTCGCCCTTCCTGATCCGGTAGCGGCCGAGGGTCCCGTCCTTGAGGCTGCGCCGGATGGTGACCGGCATGGGCGGGTAGATCCGCATCGTCTCCTTGATCACCGCGGTGGTGTACGGCAGCGCCATCAGGTCGTCGTAACGCAGGTCGTAGCCGAGGTCGCCGCCGGTGATCCCGTCGATCTCGGCGATCAGCTTCTCCTCGACGTCCGGGTTCGTGGCCAGCACGTAGGCCAGCCACGCGGCCGTGATTGAGGGGCCGTTGAAGCCGTTGGACAGGTGCATGAGGATCTGGTCGCGGATCGTCTTGGCGTCGAGGAACTCGCCGGTCTCCGGGTCCGGCGTGCTCACCAGCCGGCTGAGCAGGTCGGTCTGCGGCCCGAGCGGGCAGGTATGCATCCGGGCGCCGACCAGCGCGTCGGCCGTCCGGAAGAGCTCTTTGTTATGCCGGCGGTACTCCTTGCGCCGCGCCCGCCGGGTGCGCCCGGCGAACAGGGTGAAGTCGGGGCGGGGGTCGGCCACCCGCAGGATGCTCTCCTTGGTGCTCGCCGGGACAGCCGCCGCGAACGGATGCGGGCGTCCGTCGCTAGTCCCGCCGCTGGTCCCGTCGCTGGGGAGGAGGCCGAAGTCGTAGGCGCAGGCGCCGCGCCCGGACACCTCGAGCGTGTAGCGCTCCATCCAGGCGCGCGCGTCCAGCGGCTCGTCGTCCGGCAGCGCGGCCCACGCGGCGACCAGCCTGCCGGCCTGGTCCTTCATCCGGTCCAGCTGAGTGCGCTGGTGGGCCGGGGAGTACCAGGGCAGCATGACCCTTCGGATCCGCTCGTAGTGCGGCCCGTCGCCGATCACCGACAGGCCGCCGCCCCGGGAGTTCGCGAGCTGGGTGAAGAAGTTGATCTCCTCCACCCGCTTGCCGAACTGCTCTTCGTCCGCCGCCACCTGGTCCAGGAGTTCGGGGTCCGAGACCACGACGAGCCGCCACTTCCTGGCCGGGATCCCGACCGCGTAGATGTGGCCGAACCGGCGGTAGTAGTCGAGCTGGGTGTCGTTGTCGTTCAGGATGTCGAAGTTCGCGAACCGCTCGCCCCGCGGCACCAGCCAGCGCACCGCGTACGGGATCTCGGCCAGCTCGGTGCTTGCCCCCGGGGGGGCAACCCCCCCGGGGACCCCCCCGCTCTTGGGGAGGCTCCCCGCCCCCCCAAACCCCCCTGGGGGGTCGGGCGCGGGCGGCATCTGCGCGGGTGCCGGGTCGGCGATCTGGAGCAGCTCGCCACCGGCCAGCCGGAACGTGGTGTCGCCGAAGCCGACGGTGTCGCCCTCGGCCAGCGTCGCGGCCGAGACCCGCTGTTCGTTGACGAAGGTGCCATTGTGGCTGCCCATGTCCACGATGCGGTGCCCGCCCAGCGTCGTGTGCAGCTCGGCGTGGTGGCGGGAGACGCTGGGGTGAGGGACCATGATGTCGTTGTCCGGCACCCGGCCGATGCGCCGGGCCTGGCCAGCCGGGTGGGTGAGCAGCGTGCAGTCGAGCAGCGGCCCGTCCTCGGGATCGCCCAGCCGGATCTGGCGGGTTCCGTCGATCTCGATCAGGTCCGCCCGGCGGCCGTCGGCGTAGCTGCCGTTGCTGCTGGCGAGGTCGGCCAGAGCCCAGCAGCCCCGGGCCGGCCGGAGCTCGGCATGATGCCATGACACCCGGAAGTCGGCGACCACGATGTCGGCCTGCGGATCGCGGCCGACCAGGTACACGCGGCCCGCCGCCAGGCTGCGCTCGCCTTCCCCGGTCCGTACCACCAAGGATGGCGCGGATGCCTGCGTGCTCATGTGCTGCCTCCACCCTGCCGGCCGGCCGCTTCTGGCGCGCGGCCGCCCGACACGGGATAGAGCAGGTGAGAGCCGCCCTGATACATCCAGATCGAGGTCGGCGAATCGTGGCCGGCCGGGCAGGGCGGTCAGGCCACCTGTCGCGGCTGGCTAGGGGCAGGCCGGGAGTGGGCTGGGTCAGGCCACCTGCGGGTAGAGGCCGCGGACCCCGCCCAAGAG
>Ga0210397_10002054_pt1 | contig 12796 bp, 9 predicted proteins | sample IncBWH2OmetaG_FD_160126 | JGI IMG/M metagenome (GOLD analysis project Ga0210397, IMG submission 160126) | Forest soil microbial communities from Barre Woods Harvard Forest LTER site, Petersham, Massachusetts, United States - Inc-BW-H-2-O ...
CAAGCCCCAGCCGAGAGGCGATCGAACGCTACGAGGCCCGGATCCTCGCCTACGAACTCGGCCGCGACTCACGTGCGGGCCCGGGTCCCTTCTCGTCCACCCCGCGATTTGCCGCCCCGGACGCGATACGTCCACGAGGTACAGCGCGACGGCGCGTCCGAGCGCATCGGCGACCCGCCGCACTCCGGCTCCGTGCGCGCCGGATCGTGGTTCTCACAGCGCTGATTCTCCTGACCGATCTGGTCGTGTCGTTCTGGGGCGCGATGGCGGGGCCCTCGAACACCTCGTTCGGGGTGCGGGCCGTCGAATGGCTGCGCGACAACGGGGCCGCAGGGGTCGTGTCGGACATCGAGAGCGTTTACTACTCGCTGAATGCGCCGGCGACCGGAGGCCCGGCGCTCAAACGGCTCCCGCCAGTCGGGACCGGCGTCCGAGCCCAGGTCGCGAGGTATGCGCCGGCGCCGATAGCCCCCGTGATCGCGCCCGCGCTGCCGGACGAGGGGCAGTGGCACGGAACCGGGCCGCTCGTCGCCGGCGCCGCGCCCATCCTGGTCACGACCTTCCGTCCGGACCCAAACTATCCGCAGCTTGTCGCCGGCGTGGCGTGGATCGACCACACACGGACGCGGCTCGCGCTCTACCCAGGTCGTTACGAACCACCCAACGACGGAATTCAGGAGGCGGAAGTGCCCCCTCAGCTGCACTCGAGCCTGTTGGCCACGTTCAACAGCGGCTTCAAGCTCGAGGACTCGGGAGGCGGCTTCTTCTCCCAGGGTCACGCGTACGCGCCGCTGAAGGACGGCCAAGCGACGTTGATCGGGTTCAGCGACGGGGCCATCGATGTCCGGACCTGGACCGGCGGCCCTGACCCCGGCCCGGGGATCGCGTTCGCCCGGCAGAACCTGCCGCTGATCGTCGAGAACGGCCAGCTCAACCCCGCACTCTCGAACGCCTCGCTCTGGGGAACGACGCTCGGCAACACCGTCCGCGTGTGGCGCTCGGGCGTCGGCATCGACGCCCACGGCAACCTGATCTACGCGGCCGCCGACATTCAGACTGCCGAGAGCCTTGCGCAAATCCTCCAGCGTGCGGGCGCGGTGCGAGCGATGGAACTCGACATCAACTACGAATGGACCACGTTCAACTTCTACGGGACCTTCGGCGCCGGCGAGCCCGCCAAGCTGCTGCCCGGCATGAGCCGTCCCGCGACGCGCTACCTGTCGCCGGACGACCGCGACTTCTTCACGGTCTACGCGCGTTAGCCCCGGTCAGTGCGCGAGCCCGAGCTCGGGCCGCGCGCCCGACGGCACGGTCACCGCGGCCTGCGCGGGCGCGAGCAGCCAGGCGGCAATCACGATCAGCACGAACGCCGCGAGATGGACGAGCACCATGGCCGGGTGCTGCCCGAGCGGGTCCCCGAACACCACCAGCCCGCCGATAATCGAGACGATGTTGTTCCCGGCTGTCATCAGCGCGATCACCGGCATCGGCTTGCCCAACTGAAGCGCGCGCTGGAAGCAGAAGAAAGCGCCGATGCTTGCTGCGATGGTCGCGATCAGCCACGGTGAGGTGAGCGCGGCGGTCACACCGTGGTGGCTGGCCAGACCGATGAGCGCCTTGATGGCCACGTCGGCGGCGCCGTACAGGACTCCCCCAGCCGCGGCCAGCATCTGTGTCCGCCTCTGCCTGAGGAGGAGCAGACACGCACCGGCGCCGACGGAGCCGGTCAGGTAGATCCCGAGCGCGGCGGTGTGAAAATGCGAATGGTCGCCGACCGCTCCCCGGCCCGCGAGTAGCACGAGCAGCGCGAACAGCACCAGCGAGATGCCGGCGAGCTCTCTCGGAGTCAGGCGGTGGCCCAGGACCCGGACCGCCGCCGGCGCGAGCAGGGCGATGCCGCCGATCAGGAAGGCTTGCACGAGCGACAGCGGGGCCTGCGTGAGCGCGGCGATGCTGATCGCCCATCCCGCGATCCCGAGGACGCCGCCGGCGAACCACAGCCGGGAGCGCAGCAGCGCGCCGAGCGTCTTTATCGGGTGACCGAAGGCAATCGTGGGCGCGGCGACCGACCCGGCGTGCTGGATCAGATAGCTCGCGTTGAGGGCGACCGACCCGATGAGGGCAAGCGCCAGGCCGATAAGGAGATGGCTCATAAGCTGGTTGGCGGCGTCATGAGAATGGCCACGCCCATCTAACGGCTGGCGCACACCCGTCCGTGCGGTCTGAGGAGGATTGGGCTCCTATGCCGATCGACCACCTGGTTCCTCACTCGCGCCGGCGAGGAGACCGAGGAGCAGGCAAAGCACACGCCATCGTATATCGAAGGTTCGAGCCCGGATCGAAGACCACTGTAGGAGACGAGTGAGAGCTCGCTTAGGGCTCGATCCCCGCGGCCCGGTGCGCGAGTGAGAGTGCGCACAGGAACGTGCAGGAAGACACAGTCGGAACCGATGACCGGTGTACGTCAACCACGGAAGGAGCACGTCGGTCGACCTCCGCGCCTGAGGCCGTACGCCGCGTTGGCGGTCCACACGTCAATGGTGTGGACCGCCGGCTGAGCATGGTCCACGACCATTCGCGTCAGACGCCGAAGCCTTCGACGTGCAGCCGGGCCTGCGCCACTCGGGCGTGTCGCCGAGTATTTCGCCGCCGAGACTGCCGGCCAGTCTGGAGCAGTCGCGCCTACTTACTGCTCGCTCAGAGCCCGATGGCCGCGCGATACTCATCGGCCGTGGCCACCTCTCGACCGAGCAGCTCGGCGATCGTTCGCGCCCGAGTGAACATCTCGAGGTTGCCGCCGACGAGCTCGTCGCTCAGCGGGTTGCGCCAGATCGTGTCCTCGGTGCCGACCCGGATGTGCAGGCCAAGCATCGTCGCCAAGGTCGTCATGTAGAAGGTCGCGCGGCCCGCCGCACACACGGTGATCTGCGCGTCCTCATCGAGACCTTTCAGCTGGTTGACCATGAGGAACAGCTGCTGGGCCATATCCTGCGTGTTCGGCGCCCACGTGCCGGAAAGCAGCGTCCTGCCCGAATTGAACGGCATGCCGTAAAGAACGATGAAGTAGTAGGGCTTCTTGAGCAGGCCGCTGTCGATCAGTCGACGCTTGGCCAACTCGATTTCACCCGGGCTGTGAATGACGATCTCCGGCTTCACGCCGGCCTGCTGCAGAGCATCGATGGCCGGGACGACGAAATCGATCGGGTGCCCCGACGCACAGGGCGCGACCTCGCACAGACCTGCTCGCGCCGGACTCATGCACTCGTCGAACGTCTTTCCGCTAAGGACGTTGACATTGCTCACCCACGAGCGACCGAACCTCTCGCGCAGAGGGTTGATCACGGCTCCGAACGCCTCAACCGGCGCGAGCACCTGATCAAGCCTGCGACCTTGCTCGTCGACGAGGAAACCGTAGTCCACGTGAATGCCAGACGCACCGGCCGCGATGACGTCGGCGGCATCGCGCAGGAAGGCGTCGACGGTCGTCGGGTGCTGCGCGGCCTCGTTCTGCGAGAACCGTACAGCCAGAGCGACCTGCAGTGCCATCTTCTTTGGGATCTCCCAGCGTGGCTGCAGGCGAAGGTCGGCCGCAAACTGGTACTGCTGCAGTTCCTTCTCAGCAGCTTCCCAGAGTCCCAAAGGCTCGTTCGTTGTTTCGGTGATGCTCATCCGGACGCTCCTGTTCTTACGTGGTCGTGGGCCATGTGCCATCGCCGCGAGCTAGCCAATACCACCGGCCCATCTATCCTTTCCGGCCGAGGCTAGAAGCGTGGGAGCGGGAGTTCAGTGATCCAAGTCCGCCGTCCCTCGGCACAGCCGGAGCGCCGGCTCCGCGCATCCATCAGTCAGGGTGCGACGGAGCGATCGGATTGCAAACGCCCGGAGGGTGACGCCGCGCGAACGAGTGCTGCACGCAGCCACTCGTTCGGATCAAACGGTGAATTGGTCCTGGACCTCCGCCACGAACAGCTCCTCGACTGACAGCTTTCGTGCACAGACGCCTTGCTCGACCGCGTAGCCGAGGAACGCGTCGAGCGTCCGGTAGTTCTTTTCGATGCCGTAGGGCCACGGATCGTCTCCGATCAGAGCCTGCGCGCGCTCAACATTCGCCGGCCCCCAGGGGACTGGCAGGCGTGGGGCGTTGACGTCCAGGACTCGGTCGAGACTGCGCCGCTTTGCCGCCTCGAATGCTGTCAGGAGATTCATGGCGATCCACGGATGGCGCTCATGAAGCTCTGAGCGCAGCGTGAGCACGTGCATGATCGGAAACACACCTGAGCGGCGGTACGAGGCTTCCTCAACCGCTCGGAAGTCTGAGAAGAGGCGCACGACCCGGCCTGTGTCCCGCCTGAACTCGGTTGGGGGATGAGCGGCGATTACCGCGTCGATCTCCCCGGCGAGCAGGAGGTCGTTGAGGGTGTCGTCCGGCATCGCGGTGAGAGACACACCGGGCGGAAGCGAAACCTCGACGCCTTCCTTGCGGCCGGGCTCGTTGGTGCCGGCCTGAATCCAGCTGACGTCACGCAGCGCTACGTCGAACTCGTGTTCCAGCACCGCACGCGCATAGACGGTGGCGGTCTGCGTCCACTCTGGTACGCCGATACGCCCGCCTGCCAGTGCGGACGGCTGATCGACTGGCCCGTCTGCACGCACGAAGATAGCCGAGTGGCGGAATGAACGCGAGGTGAAGACAGGGATCGCAACAAGCGAAGTGTCCCCGGCAGCTCGCAACGAGGTGTACTTCGCCAGAGACAGCTCCGAGACATCCCATTCGCGGAAATTAATAAAGCGGAAGAAGATCTCCTCGACCGGGTAGTGCAAGATGGTCGCGGCGACGCCCTCGATCGCAACGTCCCCGCTCGCGAGGTCACGAACGTGGTCGTAGTCGTGGACTGCCAGCGCTAGGGGGACCATCTGTGTCATCGGCACATCCTCTCTCTGAAAGAGTTCCAATCCTAGGCAAGACCTGGCTCGGTTCAGTGACCCAAGTCCCGGGCCTGTGCGTGGTGACACGCGGCCCCGACGGACCGCTCGGCTCAGCCGGTCGAGGCGATCGCCCGCAGCCGGGCGACGTCGGTCACGACGGTCTGGTTTCCCTCCCGCGTGATGAGGCCCTCGTCGCGCATCTGTCCCATGGCTCTCGAAACCACCTCGCGGACGGACCCGATTGCGTCCGCGATCTCCTGATGTCCGGCGCTTACGACCAGCACATCGCCCTGAGGAACGCCGAGGTCGATGACGTGGCGAGCCACTCGAGCTTGGATCGGCAGGAACATGTCGTCGGAGAGGATCTGCTGGGCGGCGACGGCTCGGCGGGCAAGAAACATCGCCAGTGGCCACGCCACGGACACCTCGGTTCGGACAAGTCGCAGGAACTGGCCGGGGGACAACCGCAGCAGCAGGGTGTCCCGAAGCGCCTCTCCGTGGATCTTCCGACCTCCGAGCAGCTGCCATGGCCGACGCATCTGCTCGCCGGCGCTCTGTGCGCCAGCCAAAAGCAGCGCAGGGGCCCCGACGATGTCGCCGGGGTCGGCGTAGTGGAGCGTGACCTGCCGTCCGTTGTCGGCGAGAAGGTAGATGCGCAGGAGGCCTTCGGCGACCAGTCCGAGCATCGCCATCTGGTCGTGGTACGCACCGCGGTAGAAGACCTCGCCGGCCTCGACCCGCTTCTCGCGGGCGTTAGCCAAGAGCGCCCTCACGATGTGGCCCGGGCATGACGCCATGAAACTCGCCTGCCACGCGTCGGCGATCGCCGGCGAGAACGCAGCGAACGGATCCTCCATGTCCGGCGTCATCTCACTGCCGCGTCTGCTCTGCTCATCGTCGCGTAATCTCCTCCTCGGACCGTCTGAGACTGACCCGAAATAGCTTGGCAGAGTCAACCCTCCTCCGCCCCCGGCCGTTATCTCAGCGTACGATTTCCAGGCAAGCATGATTCCCCCAGTCAGAGCGCACGAACGTCGTGGATCGGCGGGCAGGCTCGCACGGTTCTCTCCGTCGGTCGCTGCGGCCTGGGAGGACAGCCTCATGGCATCATTTCCGCCCCACATCACCGAGGCACTGCTCGAGGAGGCTAGAGAGGCGACGGTCAAGACAGGGGAGGTTTTCTATCGGGGCGCGCAACACCTCGAAACCGCGATCCTGGCCCTGATCGCAGAGGGGCTCGTGCGAACCTTCGTCCAAGCGGAGAACGGCCGCCGAGTCACGATCCGGTACGCGGGCCCCGGCGAGGTTGTCGGTGTCCCTGCGGTGGTGCTCGCAGGACTTGGGGACGATCAGTCGCGGGAACGCTGGCGGACGTACGGAGGACACAGCATCCACGGCGAGGCGTTGTGGGACACGGTCATCTTGAAGCTCTCGCCCGCCCGCTTCCTGCGGCTCGCCGAAACTGAGGTATCGATTGCCGCCGCGCTGGCGACGTCGCTCGCCCAGCGCACCGTCGAGACGGAGCAAATCCTGGCCGACGGCCTTTTCCTGTCGATCCGGGCGCGAGTCGCGAGGCACCTCATGGACCTTGCCCGTTGGCAAGACGGCAGCCTCGTCGTTGACGCTGGTCACCAGGAGATCGCCGCTGCGATCGGCTCTGTCCGTGAGGTGGTGTCGAGGACCCTCGTCGGCATGCGGGAGGAAGGCATTGTCGATCGCCGTGGCGGACAAACGCTGCTTCTGGATCCCGGAAAGCTTCACGCGATCGCGGCCGCCGGCTGACGCCTGCCGGGCACGACAACGGACAGCTATTGCTTCGAGCGCGCCACGTGCGTCGCCGCGTCGTCTGCGGCCGTTCCTGTGTGCGACCCGTAGAAGCTGCTGTACAACTCCCGCTGCGGATCTGGGAACCAGGCTCGTCGCGCTTCATCCGTCCAGTACAGCTTCGCCTTGGTGTCGAAGTTGAGACTCATCTCGCGAACCATGCGGACCGGATTGGGCGGGTACTCCGCCGGCCGGCGCATACCCGGGTGGGTGATGGTTCTCGGAAGGTTCCACAGGTGCCCGGTAGATGCCTCCGCGAGCTCCGACGCGTGCTTGAACCAGACCTCGTCGTAGTCGTTAAGGTGCGCCGGCGCCCCGACGCTTCCGTTGGGCGGAGGCGTAGTCACCGCTGGACGGGGCCCCAGGACGTTAAAGAAGCACGAATAGTCCTCAGCGAACAGCACCGCGTTGGCGGGGGGTGTCAGGAAGTTGTGGGTCGTGCCGATCCCGGGTACGTCCCAGACGTTCATCTTGAAGACGATCGGATCGCCGAGCCACCCGATGACGTCTCGGGTTGGGTCGAACGCGTACTCGAGCCACTCGTACTCGTTGTCGACACGCAGTCGCACGCGCGTGATGGCCTCGGCATTGCGTTCCTGCGGGGTCGCAAGCTCCATGGCCGAGTAATCGACAAACACGCCGGCGAAACCGACCTTGTCCCAGAGCTCCTCGGAAAGCGAAATGTGATGCTCGGATTCCAGGATGAGAATCGACCCTGGCGTGCCGGGGTCGACTGGGATCTCCCGGTAGACGATGTTCGCCGGTACCACGACAAAGTCTCCCGGGCCGACCTCGAGAGGACCAAACTCCGTCTCGAGGACGTATCTGCCTTCGTGGTAGAACCGGATCTGATGCCGGTCGACGTTACGCTCCGCAAACGGCGCCGCTTGGCTGCGCGCCGAGATTGCGACCGCGTTGCGCGGCCCTTCCATGAGTACAAGCGGCTCACCGGCGGGATCGTGAGCGTCGGTCGGCTCGACTTTGCCGGTGTCGAGTCCCTGGTAGATGAGGTCAGGTCGCGATGCAGACGTGACGTGCGCCGTGTTGTGCTTGCGATACAGATGCGCCCAAGGTCCAAAGAACCCTTTGATCGTGTAGACCTGATCGATGTACTCGCTGATGCCGGTCGGCGGGACCGGGATTCTGCCCCGACGCAGAATGGACGCCATATCTCCTCCTCTTGCTCGTTGAGCTTGCCTGGCGACGTTACTCAGGCTGAGTGTTCACTGGCAGTGACCTTGGTCCGCGTCCCGGCATACGTCCTGGCGGGACCGTGGCAGGGCAACTGGGTGCGAGATGGACGTGGTCACGAAGAGCTATAAGACCAACGCCGCCAGGGCTTCTAGTTCCCCCAGATCCGCCGTCGTCGGCAGGAATGCAAGCTCGTCGGCACCTACATCGGCGAATGCCCCGGCCGCGCCCTCGATCGCTCCTGCATTCGTTGGGGCGCCAAGTACGAGGTGATCGACCGCCGGAGCGGGGAGAAAAGAGAAGTAGTTGCGCAGCCAGTCCTGCGCGGCCTCCTTGTTCGCGGGGAGCGCGCTGAAGTACCGCTGCACCGCTAAGACAGGGCGGCCCGCACGACCAGCGCCCGCCCACGTATCCCGCGTCTCGGCCGCCCCTAAGCGGAACTCTGCAAGGCCACCCAGCGCCATGGTCCAACCGATCCCGTACTTGGCGACGCGCCGCCAGGTCGCCGCGCCGCTCCCGCCGATCATCAGCGGGATCGGGGACGGCGGCCTCGGTCCGACGACCCGGCTCTCGGCTGTAACCCCGCTCCACAGGGCCTGCATCTCGTCCAGCATGGCGTCAAGCCGTGTGTGACGGCCCCGGTGCGACGCGCCGGCCAGGCGGTAGTCGATCTCCCGGTCGCCAACCCCGACTCCGACGACGAGTCGCCCTCCCGCCAGTCGGTCGAGCGTCGCCAGCTGCTTGGCCAGCTGCGGGGCAGAGACGCGGTTCGGCACCAGCAACACGCTCGTCCTGAGCGTGATCGACTCGGTCACAGCCGATGCGGCCGCGAGGACCGCCAAGGGCTCAAGCTGATTCCAGGCAAACCGGTCAGTCACGACCAACGACGAGAACCCGATCTCCTCAGCGCGGACGGCCCACCGCCTTATCGCCGGGCCATCTACACCCGCGACGTTCGAGGGAAGTCCAACGCCGATCCTCATGACGCCTGGACGGGTCTAGACCGCCGCCGCGTAAGGCGACCGATCGCAGCCGTCGTCGCTGACGTTCGCTCATATCGGGCGAGGCCGACGGCGAGCAGCAGAGCGGCACCATTGAAAAGATCTGGGAGCCAGACGGGGGCGCCTGCGAGTTGTAGACCTTTCACGCCCACGGCGAGCGTGTAGGCCGCAGCCACGGTTCCCCAAACGTTGAAGCGCCCGGCCCGGAACTGAGTACTACCCAAGAATGCCGCGCTGAAGGTCGGCAGCAAATACCCCGGTCCGATCGTCGGATCGCCGGTGTCGATCTGGGAGCTGGCCAGGAGGCCAGCGATCGCGGCGAGGATGCCGCAGGTGACCATCGCTCCGATGAGCACTCTCCCCGTGTTGACGCCCGCCAGCCGCGCGCCCTCAATATTGCCTCCGGTCGCGTACACGCGCCGTCCCACAGGAGTCCGCTCCATCACGTACCAGACGATGACTGCAAGTCCGAGCATGATCCAGACCGGCAAGGTGAGCCCGAGGACTTGGCTGAGCCCGATTGACTCGAAACCCGTGCCAAGATTGAGTATCTGAGTACTACCTGATATCCACGCGATTAGCGCGGTCAGCAGCGAGCTGACCCCCAGCGTCGCGATGATGGCGTCGATCCGCGCCTTGGTGATCAGCAGCCCCTGGGCGAGACCGACCAGTCCGCCGGCTACCACTGACAATGCGATCGCCGGGACGATGGGAACGCCGTGATCTACCAAGAGCCAAGCGACAATGATCGCGCCGAACCCGACTTCCATGCCCACAGCGAGATCCACAGCACCAGCTGCAAGAGGGATCGTCAAACCGATGGCGGCGATGACCGTGATTGCCTGCTCGTCAAACAATGTCCGCCAAACTCCCCACGTCAAAAACGTGCTCGGCACCCAAAGAGCGAAGATCACGAACATGATTACGAATACATAGAGGACGCTCACGTTTCGGAATGAGAGCGACCGCCGTAGCATCGGGACCAATGGCGAGCGAGCCGCGGAGCTTGGCGACGGGTCCTCTCCAATCGGTGCCAGATCCTGTAGAGCGTCGTCGGTGTATGACATTTTCCAATTCCTATTTCATTCGGAGGGAGGTCAATCACAGAATTGCGCTAACCAGTTTGGCCTCTGTCAGGTCGGCGCCACGCAACTGGGACGTCACGGTGCCGTCCTCTATCACGAGAACGCGGTCGCATATCTCCGCCAGCTCCTTCGTGTCGGCCGAAGCGACGATTACAGCGGCACCAGACTCGGCGGCAGCTCGGATGGCCGCATAGATCGCAGACTTCGCGCCAATGTCGACACCCTGCGTCGGCTCGTCAAGCAGGAGGAGCGACGGATTGTTACGGAGCCACTTCGCAAATATCGCCTTCTGCTGGTTGCCGCCGCTGAACAGGTTGAAGGTCTGGTCCATCCGCGGCGGCCGAACATCAAACTCCTCGATCAGTCGACCGACCTCGCGACGCTCCGCCCCGGAGTCCAACCGGCCAAGAGCAGCTACGAAGGGCGACATCCTTGGGAGAGTCACATTCTCACGGAGGGTGAGAGTCATCACCGCCCCTTGTCGCACGCGGTTGCCAGGCACGTAGCCGATGCCGGCGCCGATAGCCTTCGACGGTGTGAGCCTCTCGAGGCGTCGGCCGCCGACGCTGATCACCGCGGCGTTTGCCGGCACAGCGCCGAACAACATCGAGTTGACGCGTTCGCGCCCTGACCCGAGCACGCCGCTCAGTCCGACGATCTCGCCCACGCTGACGTCAAGGTCGATCCCACGGACGGGCCCGCCGCGGAGCCCCCTCACGATCAGATGTGGGGCAGACCCTCCAGTCCTCCCCTGTGGCCTCGGCGCTCGTGAGCCCGGAACCGCCGGCTTCCCGCTTTGCCGAGCGGTGATGAGGTCGGCGAGGCGTTCGCGATCCATTGCAGAGGTGGGTGTGTCAGCAACAACCCGCCCATCTCTGAGTACCACGATCCGGTCTGCCAATGCGAAGACCTCGTCAAGCCGGTGGGAAATGAAGATGACCCCACCGCCGCGGTCTGCGACGGTATGGAGCGCGCGGAACAACTGGTCCACCTCCGACACGTGGAGTGCCTCCGTCGGCTCATCGAGTAACAGCACATTTCTGTCATCGCTCCACGCGCTGAGTGCGCGAGCAATCGCAATCACTGACCGCTCCGGAGCAGATCGCAGCCGCACGGGCTCGCGAACGTCGAATTCCGCACCGAACCGGCCCACCAGCGCTTTAGCCTGAGCCATTTCGCGCCGGCGGCGCAGAGGTAGCAGGCCACGCCGCTCATAGGGCCTCGTCAGGTTGAGGTTGTCGACCGCCGAGAGAGAGTCGACCAGTCCCAAGTCCTGATGGATAAAGTGCAACTCGGCGCGGTGGCCGCTGGTCGCACAGGTCCTTCCTGCGTGGTGGCTCACCCCGAGATTGCCTCCTGCGTCTGGAGTCTGGACTCCCGCTAGCAACTTAACCAGCGTCGACTTGCCCGATCCGTTGTGGCCGACCACGGCGACTATCTCGCCAGAGTGCACGCTGAGCGACACATCGTCCAACGCCCTAAGCCCAGGAAAGGTCTTGCTTACACCCTCGATTCGAAGGAGCAAGTCACCGCTTGTGCGTTTTGCGCTGATCGGTGCCATGGGTCACGACCGCCGGTCGGTCGGCCGCCCGTACCGGGGCAGACGACGCCGAGATGGGTAGCGGCGCACCTCACTTGCCCCAGAGCTTCGCGAACCGTTGCGGCAGATCCGGGTAGCCCGCCCACCCGTCGGCCGGATTGAACGTGATGTCCTTCTGCGTGAGGAACTGCATGACGAGTTCGCCGTTGGCCTCGGCACCGTCGAGTGGCTGGTGGCTCCGCTCGCGCGCCCACTGGTCCAGTAGCGCCCACATCTGCCCTTCTAGATCGACCCCGAGTGCCCCGTCTTCGCTTCCCTGCTTGATCTGGTCGAGATTCTCCGGCCCTGGAGCCGGGCCGACCGTCTGGACATTGAGCCCGGCGATTTTCAGAGCCTGCGGGAGCCCGTCGGCGAGCTCATCGGTGGCAAGGATCGCAAAGCCAGTCCCTGGATGTCCCTGCAGGTCGCTTACGATGGCGTCTGAGGCTCCGTTCCCGATCTTTGCCGCCGGGATGTCGACGATGCGGGCGGTGCAGGCGGAGCAAAGCTGCGCGAGCTCCTTCTGGGCTGCATCAATCTCGACCGGGGAGAAGGAGAGCTCGGGCACGTTGTACAGGACGAACTGCTTCACCTTGCCGTCCGTGCGGGCGACTGCCCACGCGGCCATGAGGCGGCCCGACAGCGCAACGTTGCTAGGGCCATACGAGACCGGCCCCGAAAAGTCGTATTTGCCACCGTCCTCGATCGCGCTCGCGACCACCGGAATGCCATCGGCGCGGAGTTGGTTGAGTTGCGGCGCGTATTCCTCGGGGTCAAGCCCGACAATGACGACACCGGCCGGCTTCCTCGACACGACGGAGTCCAACGCCGCGCTCACCGTGCTGGCCGATGACCCCGCGACCACACGCACGGCCGTGACGCCCATGGCCTTGGCGGCCTGCTCGAGCAATCCCCACTGGAGAGCCGCCGTCACGGTTCCCGCGTCGATGTAGGCAATCTCGCTGCCTGCGGGCGGCAGTTGCTTCAGGGGTTGGTTGGTCGGAAAGGTACTCGGATGGCCAACGTACGGCGCGATGAGCGCCTTAGCCTCGGTGACATTGGCCGCGGGTGCGGGATCACTCGCCGTTTGCGGACCGTTGGATCCTGAACTAGTGCTGCTCCCGCCGCCGCAAGCAGCGACCAGGAACGCCACGGCAATCGCCGCCAGCACCGGTAAGCGTCCGCGGCCG
>Ga0210397_10002055_pt1 | contig 12793 bp, 15 predicted proteins | sample IncBWH2OmetaG_FD_160126 | JGI IMG/M metagenome (GOLD analysis project Ga0210397, IMG submission 160126) | Forest soil microbial communities from Barre Woods Harvard Forest LTER site, Petersham, Massachusetts, United States - Inc-BW-H-2-O ...
GCATCTCATCGAACTCGGCGGCCTCGTCGTCAAAGCCGGTATCGTGGACTTGACCGGCGATGACCGCACCACGATCCTCGGCGCGCTAATCTGGATCGCCGAGAAACTAAGGGGCGATCAGCGCGAACAGGCCCGCGCGCTCTGGGCCGCAAAGGGAAAGCAGGCATTCGACATGGACACTGAACCCCGGGCCGGTTTATCGCGAGCAAGGTGACGGGACGGCACGTCGCTCCGCCCGCTGGCACGCCCGACCCGACCTGGATCACCACCCGCAACGGCGCTTTACGTTTCGCGCGAACTCGCAACACTACAGCGGCCCGTTGGTCCGCTCCGCCCGGGCGTAGGCCGCGCAGTTGCACGCGCATTGTACGCGACAACCGAGTCCGCCACGGGGATACCGTAGTGCACCGTCCAGGTAACGCAAGTCGAGAGCAGAATGTCGGCCCCGGAAAGCAGCACTTGCGCGATTCCTACGCCGGGGGGCGGGCGAAAGCTCCACGGTAGAAGAAGAGACGCGCCTCGCTGCGTAAAGTTTGCTAACTGTTCGACGTTCGATATGGGGAACCTGCTGACCAGAAATGGAAGGCTACAGGCGGTCACGATCGAGACGCTTGCCTAGCTCTCTCAAGCTGGCATCACGATGAACAACGCGGAACCAACAATCGACCGTGTTTCCGAAAGGCTCGATCATGGCGGGCCCCAGGCTGCGCATGAGGTGTCCATCGATATAGAGTTCGGCACGGAGCATGCCCTGATCCGCTGCCATCTGAGCTAACAATGCGATCTGGCCAGTCCGAGCGGTGATCCCTTCTCCAGAAGGATCAATCTCCTCGATTGTGAGCATCCCATGATCGGCGGGACCGTGGACGACGAGGTGTGTTCCCGACCGCATCCCTGAATGTCGTTCGGGCGGCCGTCCCATGTCGCCTAACGTCAAGTGTGTCGTGACGGACCGAAGGTGAGGTTGTTGTCCAACGCTTCGCGCGCGAGACCGAACGTGTCGGTGGCCGCCTAGAGATACCTCGCACTGTGAACCGTTTGCTGATGATTGAGGAAGAGGACCATCTCTTCATCAATATCGATCGGGTTGCCAGACCTGAGGCCGTCTCGGTATCGGAACACTCGCTCCTTCTGACCCGCCTCGAGACCCGCGTGTTCAGCGAGCTCATAGCGCTTCACGATTGTCGGGCAGTGCAAAGCGATCATGATCTCTGGGTGAGATCGGCAGAAAGACTGGTTTGATTTTGAGAGTGGCCTGCTTTGAATCATTAACTTTTTCGAAGTGAGCAATATTGAGCATCAATAGGCTGCTGGACATGCCAGACGATTTGGCAGCTATCCCATCTAACCGCGGGTCGAAACTTGAGTGAGAGCCTGTATATTTTTACGATCTCTGCACTGAGCGGGACTTCCGTCGCTCTGGCCGCCGCGTTGCTGTTCTGGCTGTAGAGGCCGCCTCATGTGTGGATGGCCCTCGGCTTGCAAGAATTTTTTGCGTGATAAGCAGTGGTCGCTTGCAGTCATGTGTCCGGCCTTCTGCGCGGTCGTACATAACCGCTGTTGCACGACGGCGCTGCTGCCGATGATGAGGAGCCGCCTGAGCGCGCATTCGCCCATCCTGGACGTCTACCGAGTTTCTGCTTGCCGCCTGTCGATCTTAAGAGGCGTGAGACCGAGCCAGGCCGCGAAGTCACGGCCCTTGGCAAAGGTCTCGGCCGGCGGTGCTAGAGCGGCGATCGCAGTGGCTGAGAGTGGGCCAATGCCGGGAACGGTCATTAGCCTGCGCGATACGTCGTCATCGCGAGCACGTCGCGATCTCCTTGTCGAGATCGGCGATCTTGCCATTGAGGCTGGCCAGCAGGTCTAACGTCAATCGGAACATGGCGTGGGCCGCTTCGGGGAGCGAACTGGCCATCTCTTCTTCCTCGATCAGGTCGGCGAGCATCGCCACACGTGACGGCGCCTTGGGGGCAACCCAACCGTATTCTGTGAGATGTCCTCGGAGTGAGCGTGGAAAACATGCTTGGCGATATCGAGACCGACTGTGATAACCTGACACGGCCGCCTCCCTTAAGTGGTGCTCAACACCTCCACTTTGGCACATCGATGCCGTCGGCGGGGCGTCCACCCCATCATAAACCCGCTGGCCGTCAGGAGGGCGGCGTCCACTTTGGCCTGTTAGCGATCAGGCTCGTGCGCGGCGGGATATGTCGCGAAGGGCCAGGCTCGGACATGCAACGCCAACTGCCGGTGATGACCAGTGCGTTTCACGGCACTGAGGCGGAGGCCGTCAGGCTATAACGGACTTGCCTTCTCTCCTCACGAATTCCGTACTTCACGCAACCTATGGATCGACCGTTAACTCTTGAAGTGTCGCCGTGAGTTGAGTGGGATCATAGGGTTTAACCTTTGACGTGAACTGAACGCGCCTCTTGGCCGTCTCGCCTGCATCTGGATCAGCCCGTGGTCAATCGGGAAGCGATAACGACTGATCTCCGTGTCCTGCACACCGGGACACGTACGCGATCTGCTGTTCAAACGCACTTCCATGCCTCCCGTGTCCCTCTTCGGCCAAGCATCGGACGTCCACGCTCTACGCGAACCTCTGCGCTCATTGCAGCGCGATCGTCACTTACCGACCGCTCTCGAGAGCTCTACGCCGACTTTACCGCCGACCAGTTGCAGGTTCACGCCCTTCTGATGTCGCGATCCGACGCTCGTGAGCGCCCTGCGGCGTAGCCGTTCTCCCCACCTGCGATTTTCGGTTGAGTAAACGTAGTCAGCTCCGCGCGAACGGGTCTTGATTTGGATCAAGCTTCCAGACTCACGACGGTGGCTAATTCCTTTGCGCCGTCAGGTTCAGCCCGGCGGTGGATGCCGGCTTGACCTGAATCAATGAACTTGAATGGGGTCGGTCCGACCCTGCGCGCGTCTGGGCTTGAGGATCGCGCCTATGGATACTATCAAGTGGATTATTTCGACCGCACCGGAAATTTTCCTGCTTCTCGCAATCGCACTTGGAACGTTCTTTGGACGGCTCCAGTTCAAGGGATTTTCGGTAGGCGCCACAGCCTGCACGCTGGTCGTGGCCGTGTTGCTTGGACAACTCGGAAACTTCGTAATCCCTCCGCTGTTCAAGTCGATATTCTTCAGCCTGTTCGTCTTCACGATCGGGTATAAATCGGGACCGGAATTCTTTGCTTCGCTGAGCCTGCGCACGCTGTCACAGGTGGGCGTCGCCCTGGTTGTCAGTGCCACCGGCCTTTCCCTGGTTCTCGTCTTCGCCTTTGCCTTTCATCTGGATCCCGGCACGGCTGCCGGTCTTGCGTCCGGCAGTCTCACCCAATCATCCATGATCGGGACGGCGACGGGCGCGCTGGCCCAGCTCGGGCTTGCCGACGATGTCTTGCGACAACAGCAAGCCAATATCGCCGCAGGCTATGCCGTCACCTACATCCTTGGTTACATCCTGACGCTGCTGTTCGTGCCCTTTGCCGCGCCCTGGCTGATGGGCGTTGACCTCAAGGAGGAAGCCGCCAAGCTGGAGGCGACACTTTCCGGAGGCAAAGCCCGCAAGGCCGGAAACCTCGGTTACCAGAAATTCAAGGCGCGGGCCTATCGGGTCGTCGCCGCTGCCGGGCAGACGGTTGGCGCAATCGAAGATCGTATCGGCCAGCGTGTAGTCTTCGGACGCATTGTCCGCGACGGCAGCGAGGTCGAATCCAAACGGCAAACGGTCCTCGAAACCGACGATCAGGTCGTTCTCGCCGGACCAGCATCGGCCCTCATCAAAGCCGGTACCTCGATCGGCCCCGAGATCGAAGGCGCGGAGGTGCTGCGGGAGATCTCGGGCGACGCACTTGGCGTTCTCGTTACCAATAATAAGCTACATGGCCGCACGTTGACCGAAATCGCCGATCGGGTCGGCGATGCCGCGCGCGGCGTGTTTCTGCGGGATTTGACCCGCAGAGGGCAGGAAGTGCCAGTCACGCCGGAAACAAGGATCTATGTCGGCGACGTCATGACGTTGGTCGGTGCGACGCACGATGTTGAACGCGCCGCGGCAAAGGTCGGCCAGGTGATGCGCTATGGTGACCGGACCGATATCGCCTTCCTCGCGACGGGAATTGCGGCAGGCCTGCTGATAGGATTGCTTAGTTTCAAGATCGGGTCTCTCGCCGTGACGCTGGGCGGCGCCGGCGGCACACTGCTCGTGGGACTGATCTGCGGCTGGCTGCGTTCGCGCCGGCCGACCGTTGGAAGCTTCCCGCCGGCCGCGCAGCAAACGCTAAGCGACATCGGCCTCGGCGGATTCATCGCGGCCATCGGGCTCGCAAACGGCCCGGCAGCGATTGCGGCCATTCAATCCCACGGCCTGCTGCTTTTCTCTTTGGGCATCGTCGTTACGCTCGTTCCGCTGACGATCGCAACCATCGTGGCGCATCGCATCCTGCGCCTGAACCCGGTGATCATTTGTGGTGCGCTCGCGGGAGCCATGACGGTCGATGCGGCGGTCACAGGGAGTTGCGAACGAGCCGATAGTCAGACGCCTGTGCTCGGCGTCGCAGTGCCCTATGCGGTCGGAAACGTACTCCTGACCATCCTCGGGCCCGTCATCGTCGCGCTCACCTACTCCGGGTAACACCGCAAGCGGTCCTTGATTCAGATCAACGCGCCGATGCGCCGCAAGCAAAGCCTTCAGGTTCTCGATCGCGATGAGCAAGTGACGCAACGTCAAAGTATCTGGCGATCGCAGGTCTATGCCGGCCCCGCCGAGGCTTGCTCAAGCGACTCGATCAGCGATTTCGCCGAGAGCGGCTTTGTTAGGTAGGCGATACACCCGGATTCCAGGGCGGCCTTGCGAATCGCATGGTTGTCATTGGCGGTGATATAAATGACCGGAACAGAAATTCCCGCGGCCTTGAGGCGGCGCCTCACCTCGATCCCGGACTCATCATTCAGGTTGATGTCGAGGATGACGCAGAGCGCCCGGCCGATGTCGTTGTGATTTTGAAAAGCCTCAGCCGAGTCGAACAACACGCTGTCATAGCCGTGCTGGTCGTTACCGACATGGCCGTGATCGGCTTTTACGGCGGACGAATTACGCTGCTGGAGATAGCTCCCGGCGTGAGCCGTGGCTGAGGTTATGGCGGTGACGGAAGCGGATCTGTTCATTCCAGCCAACGTTCCGGAAATGAAGATCTGACTGAATCAAGGAAGCCTTTTTCGGGAACGACATGCGCATCTTCATCGACTTCAGTGAATTCAAAGCCGCGGTCGGTACCGAGATCGGTGCGAGTGAATGGGTCGAGATCACTCAGGACCGGATCAACCGCTTTGCAGAGGCGACCTGCGACGAGCAATGGATCCATGTTGATCAGGATCGCGCGAAGAAGGAGCTGCCCGGCGGCAAGACCATCGCTCACGGACTCTTGTTACTACTCAGCCTTGCGCCGATGTTCATTCGCTCCGTGATGGCCTCAGCGGACTTCGAAACACATTGAACTACGGAGCGGACCGGATCCGATACCTCTCCCCTGTCCCGGCAGGTTCACGGATCAGGGGCCGTATCTGCATCGCAGAAGTCGAGGAGGTCCTGCCCGATGGCCTAAGGGTCAACTATTACATGGTGATCGAAATCGAAGGCGGTCAGCGCCTCGCCTGCGTCGCGGAACTGATCGCCTTCCACTATCGCTGACGTGTCCGCCGGGCGAGAACTGCCCCGCCGGTACAGCATATGCCCAACATCAGTCATACCCCTCCGAGCAATTCGCCACGCCCGGTCCAAAGATCAAAATCGTGCTTCGCTCGAAGTGCACGTCAATAGGCATACGGTAGCGCTCGATCCGCGGACACGCTCCGCATTTGATTCAGATCAAGTAGCCACGAAACGCGGCACTATTCTCGACGTCGCCGATAAGAAACGGGAACGCTCTATCGCCAATAAGGAGCTTTGGCCTGTTTTGAGCGGCGATCTCGGCTTGGCCGAGGCCGACACGTCTCCAGTTGCGACGTCCTTGGGTGCGAGATGCCGTATGCCTGGTATGTTACATTTGAAGTGCACAAACGCGGCACGATGCAAAGAAGGCGAAGCCCACGGGCAAGCAAGATATTTGAAACCGAAAAGGAAGCCAGGGAGTTTGCGCGCGCGAAATTCAACGAGGGGCTGATCGTTTACGCCGGCACTCTCAATCCTCATCTGCCAAGACGAACCATTACATCGAGCGACGTCCCTGCTTGGCTCGACGACCAGCGCGAAGAGGATCCGGCCGACGCTCACGGGCCGGACAGGAAGAAGCGAGATTAACGGCCCTGCCTTCCGTCGGCCGACCGAGTCAACCACGAGCCTGTGTTCGACACCTCGCCGATGCGCGACGCACGAGAAAATCGCTTCCAGAAACTGGTTTGAGTCGGGAGCTTCTTGAACTCAAAAGAACACAAATCAGTTGGCGCCACCGGATCGACCTTCAACCGTCACTAAAATAATACGCCGATAAATCAAGCCCTTATCCAGCATTTTCGATTTCACTTGTGTGTTGCCATTTTGGCACGGGGGTTCTGGCTTCGCGGGCTTAGGATTCGCTTGAAAATTCGCTTCATGTCGAAAACGATGGTGCAGGAGGGGAATGCAATGAAGAAGATCGTGTTGAGTGCAGTTGGTTTGATGGCATTGGGCGTGGCCGCGCCTGCCTTGGCCGCCGATATGGCGGTCAAGGCACCGCCACCGGTCCCCCTTCCGGTGATCTACAATTGGAGTGGCTTCTACATCGGCGGCAATGGTGGCTGGGGTCAGAGTCGCAATTGTGTGGATTTCTTTAATGCAGCCGGGACAGATTTCGCTGACGGTTGCCGCGATCGGTCCGGCGGCGTGGTAGGCGGGCAGCTCGGTTACCGTTGGCAAGCCAGTCAGTGGGTTTTTGGCGTGGAAGCTCAGGGTGATTGGGCAGACCTCAGCAACACGCGTCTCAGCATTATCAATCCACTGTTCTCGACCCGCACAAAAACTGACGGCATCGGCCTTTTCACCGGCCAAATCGGTTATGCTTGGAACGCGTCACTGTTCTACGTGAAGGGCGGTGCCGCGGTGACGGACAACCGTTTCAGCATACTTAGCACGGTTACCGGCGCTGAACTGGCCGCAGCAAGCGCGACCCGCTGGGGTGGTACCGTAGGGGTCGGCTGGGAGTACGGCTTCGCACCGAACTGGTCTGCCGGTATTGAATACGACCATCTGTTTATGGGTAACTCAAACAACTCGTTCTCGGTCGTCAATCCGATCAATGCCGCTTTTCTCAACGATCGGATCACCCAGGACGTGGATATGGTCACCTTGCGCATCAACTACCGCTTCGGCGGTTACGGCGCACCGGTTACCGCGCGTTACTGAACTCGATTTACATTTTCCAAACAGAACTAAGGCCGACAGAAGTGTCGGCCTTTTTGTTGAGCGAAAATGCTTCAAAAATCCGTCGCTAACGATCGCGTCGCGAGCAGTTCACAGTCGGCTGATGGGAACTCACGGCTGGTTATTTGAGGTCGCGGGCACGTTGCTGTGCTGACCCGACGTCCGTCGTTTTGTCCCAATTGGCCGCGAGGACAATAGCGCCCGATGGAAATCTTTGATCTCATGTCGGACACTGTGCTGGAGCGGCTCTCCGAGCATAGGACAGCGCGAGCCTACGATGAGGCTGGTTCGCCTGGCCGCCCCTCCCGGAGCAGTCTCGTCGGGGTTGCCAGCGAGCAATGAGTGAGCCCAAGGCAAAGACGCTACGACGGAGCAAGGCGCGACGGATACACGGATGCAGACCGCTCGGCACTGTATCAGGCTTCAACAAAACCGGCGCAGGTCGGCCGCACGGCGGATCGCGCCTTTTGACCCGCCTCCACTCCGTCTGCAAATCTGCGGTGGACCTTTAGAGCACCCTGTACGTTGAGGCCTTGCAGATCGGGGGCGACCACGAACCCGGAGCGCTGGTCATGGAAATCCCTCTTGACCTGGAAAGAAGGTTGGAGCGGCGGTGGGCCGCCAGATTTCTCCGCACCAAACGCATCGGCCTGAAAGGCCGCATCAACCGAGTGCTTCGCCCGGCAACAGCAGAATATCGGCCGGGTCGCCCGCCAGCGAGAACCGGCGAGTCAATGCTTTGGCAGCGTCAAGAAGCCGAGGCTCTCTCGAGCAGCTCGATCAGCAACGTCGTCGAGAGCAACTTGGCGAGATAGGCGAGGCACCCGCATCAACGTGCAGCCACGCGCACGGCAGGGCCGTCGTTCCCGATCTTGTAGATATTCTCGAACTACATTTCGGCGATAGAAGATTCGTTTGCATATACCGGGAACGTCACCGGAACGCTCATGCGGCAACAAGGCTCACATTTTGCGGCGATCTCTCCAACTCGGCTTCCAAGTCCAAAACGATATCGTGGAGCAAACGAGCCGCCATGGGATCCGTAGTTTCTCGTGCCAGTATTCGGTAGCGTTCCACCTGATTTCTGCGCTCGTTCCAATTTTCGCTGTCAGCCATGGTGATGTCCCCCCATGCTCTGACCCCCAGCGCGAATACATTAGTTCCTCGAACTAAGGAATTATTGCGGCGCAGCAGTGGGGCTAAAGGCTGCCCCTGCTCATAGGGCGCGGGTCGATCCCGGCAGGGTCGGACCGCCGACGACGCTTCAAGGTAATGCTGAGCGTCCTGGCGGTTTGAGATCGATGATCATCTCACCGTTCGCAGTTTGCTGCTGGTTGCGGATGCGACGCCTGAGGCTTCCCGCTCCTTCGCTTCGTAATATTCGGCCGAAAACTTGATCGACCATCGCAAGAAGAACGACCTCAATTTCCGGGTGGGCCTTTCGACGCCGAAGTGTTCGGCGACATGCGCTTTGCGCAGCCACGTCACTACCGATGCGAGGCCGGCGGTGCGCTCGAGCTTCTCAACTACCGCAATGCCGGCGATCTCTGCCTGCCAATAGCGAAAGCCGACCTTTTTGATCACATACAGGCGCTTGATGGTTTCACAGCTCTTGAACAGGAACTGAACGAAAGAATTCTTTTTGGCCTGCGGCCACGCTGCTGGGTACACCGGGAGCACCAAAAGCTTGCTCTTGGCGATGACCGTTGCCAGCGGATGCAGAAGTTGCATCCAGGCTGGCCAGGACGTGACCTTGGCAAACAACACTGCATGCATCGCCGTTGCAACCCCGAAAGAGATCGGAAGCCAAAGGGCCGCGCCCAAGATCACGAACAAAGCGGTGTTCGGCGTCAGATGCCGGCACTTTCGGAATACCCACGCCATGCCGCTTTCAAATGCAACATGAACAGCTTGCTCGAACGCCCGATAGCTGATCTTGCGCCGGAGCCACGACCACTTCCGCCGGATCGATATTCTCCATTGTCGACGTTTCGCCTCCGATACGGGAAGGAAGCGCAGCCCGCCGCTTATGACAGTAACGATGACATTGCCCAAAACCCGGGCAGCGAAGAGCGGAAGCCAGACAACCTGCATTGCCAAAGGGAAGGCGTAGTCGAGCAGCCGCATCAGCATCCAAACAATGAAACGCAGGATTTTATTGACGGCGAGCGCGACAAGAACGAGCGGGATGATGATCACATCGTCGAGGCCACCGCCGAAGCGGCTTTCCATGGTCCGTGCTGGGCTACGATAATCGGTCACGGTGCACGGTTCCGGGCTGACTAGGGGGATCGTGCCGGATCAGCAAGCGCATTGTAACGACCAGCGGACGGCCTCGCAGAGCCGGAGCCAGAACCGATGGTACGTTTGCTTTTGTACAGTCGAGGGCGACGATGCTTGATGTGGATCAATGGCCCGCGGCGCGCGGGTAGGCAGAACAGACCCATGGTCCCACCGTGCATGAGGAGTGCAACTGCCATGCGCCTTCATTCATATCGCGACGAATACCACTCTACACATTTTGATTTGATCGGCGGCGGTAGCCGCCCCTGGTCAATTGACTTGGTCTCCGTAGCAGCTGCAGGCATGTTGGTGCTGGGCTTCGCCTGTGCCCTCATAGCCCTGTGCGCTGTTTAACCCCCTCGCCAGGAACTCTGACCAAACCAGCCAAATTGCCACTGCGGTGCTGACGTGAAATGCGGCGGCACGTATCTGCGGGCGATCCTGCTCTTGTGTTGCGGCTTTCTTGATTTGGCCTGCTTCGTGTCGGATGGCTGCATCTGCGCGAACGCCTCACGTTCCCTCGCCTTGACTGCGACATCGCCGCCCGTTTCCGGAGGCAGGATGCTCGGCTCACCGCCGGCGATCTGAGCTGGAATGATCGTCGGAACGCTGGTATCGAAGACGATGCGCTCCGGCCATTTCCGCTCGGAATGAATACGAATAATAGGCAAACTGGCAGTTGCTTTTTCACGTACCGGGATCTTCGGGAGATACGCATCCAGAATGAACAACAGCGTGAGCAATACTCCGCCGACGAAGGAAAAATATCGCGCGAGTGGCATGTGTTGCTCCACTGCGGCGCCGCGTTCGCTTCAACTAGAACTCGGGCACGGTTCTGTCTCGGGACGAACTGTCCCCTGGTAAGTCAACGCTTCAACGTCGAGCGATCCGCGACGCCGAAAGTTCGCCGACGCCCGTCAACGGCGACCGACGCGATTCACCGGACCGCCGCGATTCACGGCCGTTCCGTGCGTCACCGCGGCGCGCGCGACCGGACGTGGGCGCAGCACGACACCCGCTCTCGCGACGCAACCAACCGGGTACCCGACGTAGCTGCAGTAGATGACGGCACTGGCCGGTTCGACACTTGCTGCCATAACGCCAGCGACCAGCAGCGTCGATAAAACGATCGAGAGTTTCATTTTGATCTCCATGTCAGAAGCTCCAACTGCTCCTTGAGCGATCGCACTTGCGCAGATTCTAAGGCCGACGTGGAGCGCAATAGGAGGCTGGACGGGATTCAGGCGGCTGGGTTGATACAGATCAAGGGAGCCGAACGATGGTCCTCAATGCACTCTTTTATGCGCAGCCTTCACGCACGACGTCGCCGCTCCCAATATTTGCCGCTTGGGGCGCACTATTCAGGCCACCAGCGCCTCTCCTGCTTTTCCGGTCCGCCTCCCGTCGCCATCAGCGTCATCCGCAAGACCTCAAAGATTACGGCAGTCGACCAGCCAAACAACAGCACGCCGTTCATCGCCGTCATCGGCCCAAGCAAATGCCAGCGCTCGACCGGCGTCACGTCGCCATAACCGAGCGTCGTATAGTTCACGAAGGCGAAATAGATGAGGTCGGTGCCATCCGGCGCCGCGTCCGTCATCACATAGATCAATGACCAGACGAGCACCTCGGCTAGGTGCGCGATCATAAGGACAGTCACGGTGGCGATCATGACCACGATCAATCGAAGCGTTTGACGCATCGTCGCCCACTCATCGACGACGCGGACTACCTTTATTACGGCTACCATGACCACAGCATGGATCGTGATGTTGCAGACACTGGCGGCTGCGCCCACGAGATATTGTCGCAACATACGATGCCTCCGGCGCTCGGACCGATCTGCCGCTATCAGGTTCCTTATACATAGGAGACGGCCGAGAATCCCAAGCGGCATCGGACTTGGCTGCTAACTCTCCGCGGCCGCTGTTTCGCCGCTGTGCGCCGCGTCGGGCGGGGCCGTCCCTGCCCGCTCCTCCCAAATCCAGGCCACCATCAATTGCCAGGCCACTGCCAGGATGATCGGGCCCACGAACAGGCCGAGAATGCCGTGCGCGATCATCCCGCCCAGGACACCGATGAAGATAACGAGCATGGGGGTCTTCAGGCCGCGTCCCATCAGCAGGGGCTTTACGATGTTGTCAGCGAGGCCCACGACCAGCAGAGAGATCGTCAACGGCAGAGCCACGGCAAAATCCTTGGTCGCCCAGATCCATATGATCACGGGAAACAGGACGATCGCCGATCCGATCTGCAGGATGGCAAGGATCAGCACGGCGAACGCCAGGACGCCGGCGTGCGGCACGCCGGCGAGTTTCAATCCCATGCCGGCCAGCAGCGATTGAAGAACCGCCACGCCGATCACGCCTTGCGACACCGTGCGTATCGTGAGCCCGGTCAGTGCAACGAAATCCTCGTTCCGCTGCGTCACGACCCGAGCCTGCATCCGTCTTATCCCCTCGACTAGGCCGGGGCCATAGATGAACAGGAAAACAGACAGCGCCACCGACAAGACGAACTTGAGTGTTTCGATGCCCGCACTGCCGGCAAAGGCGAGTACCGGAGCGGCCAGTGGCTTCAGGTGCGGCGCCACCTCGCGCAACGCAGCCCCGAGATTCCTGGAGGCCTGGTCCCAGAGGCCGTAGATCTGCATGCCGACGATCGGCCAGTCCTTCGCACCCTCCGGTGGAGACGGAATGGCCAGAGTCCCCGCACTGAGTTCGCCCGCGAACTCTTGTAGGCCCTCGATGAGGCCCACCCCAAGCCATGTGGCTGGGCCGATGATGATCAATAGACTGATGATCGTGACGATCGTGGCCGACAGCTTTGGCCGGCCGCCCTGAACACCGCCATGCTGAAAGTGTTTCAGGAAGTTCGGTTTCCTGCCTGGCTCGCAGCAAGATCCTCAGGTCGTGCATCTGGCACTGAAGCTCGTCTAGAGCGCGATGATGAATCATCATCGCGCTCTAAACCCTTGTCTGCGTCAGCGGCAGACATAGGACCCATTCACGAGCACGCGGACGCAGCCGCCCGCTCCATAGGCTGCTGCACCTACGGCCGCTCCTCCCACCACCGCGCGACGCGTGGTTCGTCGTGCAACGCCGG
>Ga0210397_10002060_pt1 | contig 12776 bp, 8 predicted proteins | sample IncBWH2OmetaG_FD_160126 | JGI IMG/M metagenome (GOLD analysis project Ga0210397, IMG submission 160126) | Forest soil microbial communities from Barre Woods Harvard Forest LTER site, Petersham, Massachusetts, United States - Inc-BW-H-2-O ...
CACAATGCCTGCACCTAATATTTGAACAAAGAATTTTTTAAATGCAGAAACCGAGACCATATCATCCTTTAGCCCTATAAAAAAAATAATGATTGTTGCAGCAATAAGCTTTTGAATAGCACTATTAATTTCTCCAAATAACATTAAAGACGATATGAAACCGGCAAAAATTGCCAGACCCCCTAAGCGAGGAGTATCCAATAAATGTAAGCGTCTGTTGTTGGGAATATCTAACAATTGCTTTTTATGCGCTACCTGAATGATTGAAGGTATAGCAAAGAGCGCCACAAAAAACGCCCACAAAAACGTTAGTATTGAGTAGAAGAAAATCATTTTAAAACTTTTCGCAAGTTATACGAAAAACTAGAATCTTGAGACTAAACCAAAATGAATTTTTGAAAGATTTAAACTAAGACGCTGGTCTTTAGCTTCTCCTAAAGCGTAAATAAACTGAAAAATACCTGCTTTAGTGCTAAAACTGATCCCTGTACCAAAACCAATCGGCCAATCCGTATAATTATTATTTATTGAATTTGCCAGATAACCCTGGTTTGCAAAAAGTATTACGTACGATGTTTCATCTGTAAAATATCTGTATTCAAGGGTATAAACTGCATAATCAGACGCATAATAATTATTTTCATTAAAACCTCTCAGCGAATTAAGTCCTCCTACCCTATATAAATCGCTTAATACCAGATTCTGGCTTTGCACAGCTCCTCCGTGAAGATGCTGCAAAAGAGTTGCTCTTTTTCCTATTCTCAGAAACTTCTGAATATCGACATCAAAACTCCATTGCATTGCATTTAAAGGAATGGAAGCCTCTCCGGATACAGGTGTATAATTAAAAATTTTTTTAGTGCCCGTTGCTATATCAAAATCAATATTCCACCCTTTCATCGGATAAAAAACATCGTCTAAACTATTAAACGTATACCCCATACCATAATTCAAAAATTTAAAATCCCGGTTCGTGCCCGCAGCTATGGCTGTTTGCGTATTCCCCAGCGTGGTATTTGATTTTAAGCCGGTAAAAAATTTAATTTTTGACGCTGCATTTATGGTTAAAAAAACAGAAGCTGCCCGGTCTAAAATTAAAAATGAGGTGTCTTGTTTCAATAAGTTAAAATCCAGTTTTATATCAATGTTTGAATGAAATAAGCGTGGGTGCGAGTATGAGGTATTTAATAATTGTGATTGCACATCAAACCGCTTCCATTGTACATACAGCTCTTTACCGCTTTGCAATACATTTTTGAGATTCATATTAAATTCTCCTGTCAAAAGTAGCTTGCCGTTTGCTTTGGAATTGGGCTGAAATCCAACATAACCGTCCAATTGATTGCATTTCCGGGAATCAATGTACAATACGGGTTGCGCCTTACCTTTTGAAAAAAAAACTTCTGGGGATCTCGAAACTTTAAAATATTGAACCTGTTTTAATTGCCGTTCTAAATTCTGCACCCGTTGCTGATTGTACAATGCACCGGGTGTTAAGCCAAGATAACTCTCTAAATATTTTCGTTTCACTTTTGCATTTCCTACAATAGCGAGCGTGTCAAAACGGATCAGCGGACCCGACTTATAGTTGAACGTCGCTTTAAAATATGACTCAGCAATATCAATAGAATCTAACCCAATAAGGGCAAACGGATATCCATTATTCTCAGAATATTTAATAACTCTGTTTTCTAACGATGCCAGTTCTTTATAACTGAATTTTGTTTGGGAATAAAATTTTTGTTTGTATCCGGATTTGTACAAGTATTCATCAGGTACGTTTCCACTATGAAGTAAGCTCCAATGATGTCTTGGTCCAATGTGCACATAAGCTTCAACAGTGTCTTTTGTGTAAACAAGAGAATCTGTTGCAGCTTCCAAATAGGAGGCTTCGTGCAACTGCATCACATATTGATGAACTTGCCTCAGCATATTTAAAGAATCTTTAAAATTATTCTCATAATCTAATGGCTTCATACCTTCCGGTATGTCATGGCCATGAATGACTAAATTCCAATTTTGACCAAATACATTAAAAATTGGACAAAGAAGAATGAGGAATATGATAAATAGTCTACTCAAATGGATTATTTTTGCGAAAGATACTAAACTAACTGCTTATTTATACTAACGATGTCAGGCCTATACATTCATATACCGTATTGCCATAAAGCCTGTAACTACTGTAATTTTCATTTTTCAACTTCGTTAAAAGATATTGAAAAAATGGTTGATGCTATTTGCATTGAACTTGAAATAAAGAAAGACTACCTGAATAATAAAACCATCGAAACAATCTATTTTGGTGGTGGTACGCCTTCTATTCTTATGGCTTCCCAGATGCAGAAAATCTTCGACGCCATTTTCTCTAACTATGTTATTTCACAAGATGCGGAGATGACACTTGAGGCCAACCCTGAAGATATAACAGCTGAAATCCTTTCTTCATGGAAAAGCCTGGGCATAAATCGTCTTAGTATAGGTATTCAAAGTTTTCAAAATGATTATCTGAATTGGATGAACAGAAACCATTCAAAAGAGGAAGCGGTGCATTCCGTTAAATTGGCGCAAGAAAATGGTTTTGAAAATATATCGATTGATTTAATTTATGGCCTGCCCAACTTAACTGCAGATCAATGGCGAACCGAAATCAAGACGGCCATACAATTAAATGTATCACATATCTCTTCTTACTGTCTGACAATTGAAGAAAAAACTGTGTTTGGACATTTATTGCAAAAGGGGGATTTTTCTCCTGTTCCGGAGGAACTGACAGAAAACCATTTACTCATACTCATGGAAGAAATGGAACTTGCAGGGTTTGAACAATATGAAATTTCTAATTTTTGCAAACCAGCATTTGAATCGAAACACAATAGCAGTTATTGGAAACGGACTTCATATATCGGAATCGGACCGGGGGCTCATTCATATAATCAAACCAGCCGACAAGCCAATGTTAGTAATAACACACTATACATGAAGGAAATAAATAATAGGGTCCTACCCGAATCGACTGAAATACTTAGCAATCAGGATCACTACAATGAATATTTATTAACCAGATTACGAACGAAGTGGGGTATTAAATTAGAAGAAATAGCCGAATTTTCGCCAATCCATTACACCAAAGTTAAGGACTTGCTAATGACATTTGTGCAAAATGGCTTTGTATATGAGAGTAATAACACATATATACTGACAAAGAAAGGTAAATTGCTGGCGGATGAAATAACTTTGCAGCTAATGCTCTGAATAAATATGTTTGAAAACTCACTCCTTTTTTTAACTTTGTATCATACTGCTTACCAACTTTTATGTTATCGGAAGAAAAAAAATTGTTGCTCTTACTGCATTTAATCATTTTCAATTATCACGGTCTGGACGAAAGTGAAAGAGAATTATTAACAGGATTAGCGACTAAATATGATGCGGAAGAAGAATTAACCTGGGCTTATTCCATGCTGGGCAATGATTATTACAGTTCTCATGAAAAAATTCACCAATGGTTTGACAAAGAAATCAGCGGTATAGATTCTCAAAAAAGGTTGTCTTATTTAAATACTGTTTGGGAAGCGTCGGTAAAAAAAGGATTTATTAGCGAAATGGAAGCAACAGCAATGTTAAAGATTGCACATAACTGGGGTATTCAGAAAGATTTGCTGACTCTTATTCGCAAGAAATAATCCATGCCGAGGTATTTATTTTTTATACTTATAGGCATTGGCCTTTTTCAATTTAATGCCTACTCTCAAAATTCTTATACTCGATTTGATTCCTTAAGAGGGGCCTTGAATCCCTATCGCACGTGTTTTGATGTTTACTATTATGATCTTTCTATCAAGATTGATGTATCCAATAAAAACATACACGGGGTTAATGATATATACTTCAATACTATTTCAACCACTTCAATCATTCAGCTGGATTTGTTCAGCAATTTAATAATTGACTCCGTTTGCTATAATAATACCAGACTGTCATACAGAAGAGATAGCAATGCTTTTTTTGTAGAGTTTCCTTCGCCATTAATCCCGGGCAATAATTATAAAGTATCTGTTTATTACGAAGGCAATCCAATCATTGCTAAAAAGGCTCCTTGGGATGGAGGATGGGTATTCACTCAGGACAGTTTAAAAAGACCATGGGTTGGAGTTGCCTGCGAAGGGATTGGAGCAAGTTTGTGGTGGCCAATGAAAGATCACTTAAGCGATGAGCCCGATAGTTTACGCATGCACTATACGGTGCCATCATCTTTAATGGCTGTAGGGAATGGCCTTCTTGAATCCGTTACTATGCCCAGTGCTAATACCAAAACATATAACTGGAAAGTCAGTTATCCAATCAATAGTTATAATGTAACCTGCAACATTGCAAACTATGCCCATATTCAAGACTATCATGTGCAATTGAATAAAGACACACTGGCAATTGATTATTACGTTTTAGATTATAACAAAGAAAAAGCACTAAACCATTTCAAACAGGTGCATCCGATGCTTACCTGTTACGAACATTATTTCGGGCCTTATCCATTTTATAAAGATGGTTTTGCGATGGTCGAAACACCATACTGGGGAATGGAGCATCAAGGGGCCATTGCCTACGGCAATGACTACACAAATAAGATTATACAATTCGATTATATCATTATTCATGAAAGCGGCCATGAATGGTGGGGCAATAATGTAAGCGTAAAGGATCATGCGGAAATGTGGATACATGAATCGTTTACCACTTATACTGAAAATTTATTGATTGAATATTTTTATGGCTATAACATGTCCATTCGCTATTTAAATTTAAATAAACCATTGGTCAAAAATATCGACCCTATAATTGGGCCATTAGATGTTAATTATGAAGGCTGGCAAGGATCTGATATGTATTACAAGGGAGCCTGGATATTACACACCTTCAGAAATGTTCTTCAAAATGACTCACTTTGGTTTTCTATTTTAAAAGGCATGCAACAAGAGTTTGCGCTTAAAACTATTGACACTAAAAACATCATTCAGTATATCAATAAAAAAACGAATAAAGATTATACATGGTTTTTTGAACAATATCTATACCATGCAAAGCCTCCCGTACTGGAATTTTATACGGAAAAGATCAAAAAAAATATCCGAATCTATTACAAATGGGAAAACACACGCCCAGATTTTATTATGCCAATACCTATAAATACTAAGGATAGCAGCTTGAAATATATTACTCCGACTTTAGATTTCAATTTTATTGATATTAAAATTAATAAAACGAATAAAAATATTTTCAATCAAAATTTTAATTACTATCTGCTGAAAGAAACCAAAGGTAGTTCAGCCAATAAATAAAATCAGGGCGCGGACATCAATTCTTCGCACCCTGATTTTATTTAATTATTCCTCTTCTGCTATGTTTTTTAATGTAGCTAATAAATCATAAGAGCCCTCTACAACGACATTTAATTCCTTGTAATCCATGCCAGCGGGCAATTCAATAGCCGTATAATTATTTTCGCTTACACCTTTTTGAACGTTGATTGCTTTATACTCACGCTGGCCTGATTGATTGCTGCTTATTTCCGCAAATATATAATCCTCTCCATCAATTTCAATCAGTGCCTTGTCAGGTACTGCCAATACTTCCTGTTCGCCAACTTCAATTGTAGCTTTTAAATACATATTAGGAATTAAGGTCGGATCATTTTTATCCATGTGTGCATGCACACGAACGGTTCTGTCAGAAGAGATTTTATGATTAATCAGATACACATGTGCCGAACGCTCTATAGGCTCCGCATTAACAATCGTGAATTTAATTTTTTGACCGACTTTGATCTTAGTTACATCTTTTTCAAAAACAGTCAATTCCGCGTGCAAATGCTCTGTGTCTACAATCTCACATATTACATCCTGAGGATTAACGTATGTTCCGATATTAACATTTACAACGGTTATATACCCATTAATAGGCGATAGTATATTTGCCGTACTTTTAATATTGTTTTGCGTAAGTCCATCCGGATTAATGCCAATCATTTTTAATTTTTCGCCTAGTGCTCCATTTGCTACCAGGGCTGAATTATATTCTGAAGAAACTTGTTGAAATACTTTTGCTGCAGAAACGTTTTCTTTAGAAAGTTCTTCCTGTCTTTTAAATTCCTGCTCCAGATATTTAAGCTTACTTTTATTTTCCAGATAATCCCTTTGTATTGTTACAAATTCAGGATTTTGTATGCTTGCAATCACTGAACCTTTTTTAATGTGCATACCTTGGAGTATATCCGTTGATTTAATAAAGCCCCCTAACAGAGCTGAAACAGTAACAAGATTTTGAGGTGGCACATCTAAAACGCCATTAACTTCAATCGATGTTCCTAATGTTTTTGTCTCAATTTTGGCTGTAGTGATATGGATTGATTTAAACTGACTTTCGGTGAGTGCCACGCGTATGTCAACAATAGAATCCTCCTCGTTTGATGATTTTTCTGTTTTAGTATTATTGCAGGCACATAGAGTGGCAAACAGCACTGCTGTTACTATATATAAAGTATGTATTGTTTTCATTTTGTTAATTAATTATTTCCAACTAAATATTCTATTGTAATAACAGATTGATTATATAAGCTAAGCGTATGCAAATAGTTAAGCTGAATAGACAGAGACCTATTTAATCCTTGAGAAAGTTCCATATATCCAATATTCCCGCTGCGATAATTCTTCCAGGCATTCTCTGAAATAATGATTGCTGTAGGTAATGCATTCTGTTTGTAATATTCAATGCTTGTCTGATATTTTAAATACTCTTGATATGCCTGTGCATACTGGCGCTCAAGATTTTTTTCGTATAAGTCACTATTAGCTTTAGTCGCATTGGCCATTGCTTCATTTGCCTTCACCCTATCCATTTGTGGTTTCACCCAAATAGGAATTGCAATACCAGCCATGATTCCTTGAAAACGAGTAGAAGGATCTGCAATGCTTCCGTCTCTATAATTAATCGTGCTATTAAGCGACTGATTAAAATATCCGAGTGTTATATCCGGCAACAGTTTGTTTTTTTCTACCCGTATAGATGCGTTACTTAAGGTAATTTGCTGCTTCATATATGCCAATGCAGGATTGTTTGCGATTGCCATTGAGTCATCAGACAAGATTAAATTACTAACAACCGGATCAGATGAAACGGTCGTAATTTCTTCGCTTGTATTTAAGAGTGTTTTTAATTTTGATTGATAAATACGAATGTCGTTTTCATTCTGATTCATTAATAACCGAATTTCATACACTTGACTTTCTGCTGTTGCTTTTTCAAGCATGTTACTCTCTCCCGTTCTAAAACGTGCGTCCGCAGCTTTATAAAAAGCAGTATAGATACTGTCTTGCTGTTCAAACAATTCTCTCAAAGACTTAGTGTATTCCAATAAATAATATGCTTGTTTTACCTGATACACTAATTCATTCTCCGAAACATGCTTATTCAATTCTGCGCTTTTAATTGCCTCTTTATAATATTGAGATTGTGTATGCATAACTGTTGGAAATGGCAACGATTGGCTTAAAGTAAGATTGTTGTCGTTGTAAAATGAATTGTATTGTCCATACATAAACGTGGCAGATGTTTTACCAAACTCTGTAGCCGTGCCTTTTATTTTATTATGATACTCAATCGTATAATCAGCAACTTTAATAATGCCGTTATTTTGTTTGGCTATAGAAATAGCCTCATCAAGCGTTACAACTAAAGGTGGTGTAATTTCGTTTTGGGCCACGCATTCATTTCTGCCAACAAACAGAATAGTCAAAACCAATAGCAGCAACATATATGGCTGTCGCTTGATTCTGAATGATAATCCATTCTCGATAAATATATATAATATTGGCAACACCAAGAGTGTAAGCAGTGTTGCAGAAACCAGTCCACCTATAACCACTGTTGCCAAAGGTTTTTGAACCTCTGCTCCTGCACCGTGAGACAATGCCATTGGAAGAAATCCCAACGATGCGACCAGTGCAGTCATTAAGACAGGTCTCAACCGAACAGCTGTACCATTTAATACGATTTGATATACATCCGTCATACCTTCTTTTTTTAAACGATTAAATTCTCCGATTAAAACTATTCCATTCAACACAGCCACACCAAACAACGCAATAAATCCGACTCCCGCAGAAATACTGAAAGGCATATCTCTAACAACCAACGCAACAATTCCGCCTATGGCCGATAGCGGTATTGCAGTAAAAATTAACAGACTTTGTTTAACGGAAGAGAATGTAAAATACAATAATATAAATATCAATATTAGAGCAATTGGCACTGCAATCAACAGGCGCCCTTTTGCCTCTATAAGATTTTTAAATTGTCCTCCGTAAGTAACATGATAACCCGTTTTAAAATGAACCTTTGAATCAATTTTTTCCTTTATTTCATTTACGATGCTTTCCACATCACGACCACGGGTATTAAATGCAACAATGATTCTTCTTTTTGTATCATCTCGCTGTATTTGATTTGGGCCGTTTTTAAAATCAATATCTGCTACTTGTCTTAATGGCACTTGAATACCTTCATATGTTGCAATATCTAAATCACGAATATCTTCAATTTGTTTGCGGCTAAGGCTATCAAGACGAACCACCAGATCATATCTGCGTTCGCCTTCATAAATCATCCCTGCCTTCTCTCCCGCAAAAGCTGTTCTTACAACATTATTGATTTGTTCAATATTAAGACCATAACGGGCAATCTGATCGCGATTATAACGTACAATGATCTGTGGCAACCCTGTCACTTCTTCTATGTATAAATCTTTAACACCACGAATAGGCTCAATCATAGTACCTATCTCATTTGCATATCGCGTTAATTGCTCAAGATCTTCCCCGTATATTTTAAGAGCCACATCTTGTCTTGCACCAGTCATTAATTCATTAAAACGCATTTGTATGGGTTGCTGAAAACCAAAAGTTACCCCGGGCATTTTTGATTCCAATGCAGCCTGCATTTTATTTGCAAGCTCTTCTCTGGACGAAGCTGAAGTCCATTCTTCCTTTTCTTTAAGTGTAATAATAAGGTCGCAGGCTTCAACAGGCATAGGATCTGTGGGGATTTCACTTGTACCTATTTTGCCTACTACATCTATCACTTCAGGAAACTCATTTTTCAATATTTTCCCTGCTTTCAATGACGCCTCAACTGTTTTAGACATGGAACTACCGGTAAGTACTCTGGTCTCAACGGCAAAGTCACCTTCGTCCAACGTAGGTATAAATTCTCCTCCCATACGATAAAATAGAATGGTGCTGCCGATAAATAATATAAGTGTAATGCCTAGTGTCAGGATTTTTCTATCTAAGACTTTATGAATAACCTTAGAGTACAGCAATTGAAAAAATGCCATAATTTTATCCGATATGTTTTTCTTATGCTCCATTTTCTTGCTTAAAAATAAAGCTGACATCATGGGTACATAAGTAAGGGATAGAATGAATGCACCTATGATTGCGAAAGAAACTGTTTGTGCCATTGGCTTAAACATTTTGCCTTCAATACCTACCAGCGCCAGTATCGGTAAATAAACAATCAATATAATAATCTCGCCGAATGCTGCACTGCTTCTGATCTTAGAGGCCGCGCTATATACTTCTGCATCCATATCTTCTTGCGTTAAACGATGTGTATATTTTTTGCTTACAATATGGTGTAATGTAGCTTCAACAATAATTACAGCACCGTCTACAATCAAGCCGAAATCAACTGCGCCCAGCGACATCAGGTTTCCTGAAACGCCCAGAAGATTCATCATGGAAATAGCAAACAGCATACACAACGGAATCATTGTTGCAACGATTAAACCTGCACGGACATTTCCAAGTAATAATACGAGAACAAAAATAACGATCAGAGCACCTTCAATCAGATTTTTAGATACTGTATGAATGGCCTGATTAACAAGCGTTGTTCTGTCCAGATAGGCTTCAATAACAATTCCCTGCGGAAGTGTTTTTTCAATCAAGGAAATTTTTTCTTTTACATTACGAATAACTTCATTCGAGTTTTCACCTTTCAGCATCAGTACTACTGCACCTACCACTTCACCTTGATCTCCCCGGGTCATAGCACCATAACGTATCGCGCTTCCGTATTGTACCGTTGCTAAATCTTTAATCAACACAGGCATTCCCGTAGAGGTATTTTTAACAACAATCTCTCCTATATCTTCTAAAGATGTTGCTAGACCCTCTGTTCTGATAAACCACGCATTGGGTTTCTTATCAATATAAGCTCCGCCGGTATTTTGATTGTTAGCTTCAAGTGCCTTGAATATCTCTGCAATTGTTGTATTCATGCTGCGAAGCCGGTCCGGATTAATAGCAACTTCGTATTGCTTTAACTCTCCACCAAAACTACTCACATCAGCAACACCTTTAGTACCCAGCAACTGCCTGCGAATAACCCAATCTTGTATGGATCGCAACTCCATCGCAGTATACTTTTTTTCATATCCCTTTTCGGGACGGATAATATACTGATATATCTCCCCTAAGCCCGAAGATACCGGCCCTAACTCGGGTATACCCACACCGGCAGGTATTTCGGTAGTGGCTATTTTCAGCCGCTCGCTAACCTGCTGACGTGCCCAATAAATATCTGTATTGTCGCTGAATACGATAGTAACAACAGACAAGCCAAAACGAGATATTGAGCGTACTTCCTGTATGTCGGGAATTGTTGCCACCGTCAACTCTATCGGGAAAGTGATAAGCTGCTCTACCTCCTGGGCTGCAAGAGCAGGACTTTGTGTAATTATTTGTACCTGATTGTTGGTAATATCCGGTACTGCATCGATGGGCAATTTGGTGGCAGACCAAACTCCCCAACATATCAAGGCGATAGTCAATACTCCAATAATAAGTTTGTTCTTAATGGAGAATCGAATAATTCTGTCTAACATAGAATTATCAGTTAATATATTTTATAATAAATAGGAATAGAAGCATGAAAGAATATTCATGCCATTAATAATAAAATGTTTTATCCGAGCTTTGGAGGCTGCCAGATGTCTATTAACGGTGCGCTAAAAATCTGTTGACAATATATTCCATAACAACAAGTCTCTTTAACAGGAATTGTAGAAAAATCTGCCGCTACCAAAACGTTGGAAGTTGGGATATAGCAAGAACTGAATGATTGTGTATTGTGGCTTTTTATAGGTAGCTCCTGATCTTCGTGCTTATCATGTTGCAGATGCTGCTGATCAAAATAATGCATTGCTAAAAATTCAAAAATGTCAATATCCTTATTATGTTCCTCAATATGATGGAAATAATGAGACACTAAATTTCCCATGCGCATCATGCCCGCAAATTCGCTGTTTGATAACAATGATGCTATCAATAAGTGTATTGCAATTAATGTGGTTATAAAACGCATGTATAAATGTAAATAATCACACCTACATTTACAACTCGTTCAGTATTATTTAGATGAAGATTTTTTAGCTGGGTGTAATTGAAAGATTGTTGATGGGTTGTTTAAGAATTATAAGTCGGCAGACTTTTTATTCTTTCTGTTTTTAGCATTAACAAGCCCTAGACTGATTTTGTGGAATCGAGAAGCAAAATAGCCACTATTTTGTTCGTTTATATGAGAAAGAGGTTTTAACGTTTCCTCTTTAATCATACTGTTGGTAGCTAATAGAAATCTATATTCTATATCTGCCTCGGAAAAAAGCATGAAATGAGCTAACATAGTTTTTCTTTACGGTTATACTTCATATATACTCCAAAAGACCTCTCAACGTTTTTTCAAAGTAAGATTTTATATATTTTAGAACATAAAATTGGCAACTTTTTATTCACGTAATCGTAAAAGCACTAATTTTTCAATTCTTCTGCCAAAAATCTGGCTGTATGGCTCTTTTTATTATGTATGATTTCCTCTGGAGTTCCACTACATAAAATCATTCCGCCCTTTTCTCCGCCCTCTGGCCCTAAATCAATTACATGATCCGATACTTTAATGACATCTAAATTATGCTCAATGATTAAAATAGTATTGCCTTTATCTACTAATTTGTTCAAAACATATAGCAAATGTTGAATGTCCTGAAAATGCAGCCCTGTAGTTGGTTCGTCCAGAATGTATAATGTATTTCCTGTATCTCTTTTAGACAGTTCCGTGGCTAATTTAACACGCTGCGCCTCCCCACCACTTAGTGTTGGTGCATGTTGACCAAGAGTAATATATCCTAAGCCAACGTCCTGCAGCGTTTCAATTTTGCGTAAGATACGCGGTTGATTGTCAAAAAATTCTACCGCCTGATCTACTGTCATGTTCAGTACATCTGCTATAGATTTCCCTTTAAAACGAACTTCTAATGTTTCTCTATTGTAACGGTTTCCTTTACAGGTTTCACAAGGCACATACACATCGGGCAGGAAATCCATTTCAATCAGCTTCATCCCTGCACCTTCGCAGGTTTCACAACGTCCTCCTTTAACATTAAAAGAAAAACGTCCGGCCTTATAGCCTCTGATTTTAGCTTCGGGCAACAATGTATATAAATTCCGGATCTCGCCGAATACTTCTGTATATGTGGCAGGATTAGATCGAGGCGTTCTACCTATTGGCGATTGATCTACTTCAATAACTTTATCGATATGCTCTAAACCTTCTACAGATTTGTACGGCAAAGCATCTCTTCTTGAATTAAAAAAATGTTTGTTCAGAATCGGGAATAACGTGTCATGCACCAACGTTGACTTGCCACTACCCGATACTCC
>Ga0210397_10002061_pt1 | contig 12769 bp, 9 predicted proteins | sample IncBWH2OmetaG_FD_160126 | JGI IMG/M metagenome (GOLD analysis project Ga0210397, IMG submission 160126) | Forest soil microbial communities from Barre Woods Harvard Forest LTER site, Petersham, Massachusetts, United States - Inc-BW-H-2-O ...
GTTCCGGGGCTGGCGGGGGGCCGTAGAGCCAGTCGGTGTAGGAGTAGTCGTCGGCGGGGCGGTGGCGGAACAGCTCATCGCGCAGCAGCGCCCCGACGCCGTCGACGTGCCAGATGTCGCCCCAGGTGCGGGCGGTGCGCTGGACCCGCGCGGAGTGCGTGGAGCGTTCGGCCTGGTATCCGGCCAGCGCCTTGCCGATCAGCTGCGGGCCCGGGCAGGCGGCTAGCGCGCGGGCCAGCGCGGCGGCGTCCTCGATGGCCTGGCAGGCGCCCTGGGCCAGGTACTGCAGCATCGGGTGCGCGGCGTCGCCGAGCAACGCGATACGGCCGCGAGTCCAGTCGGCCAGCGGCTCCCGGTCGTACATCGGCCACCAACGGTCCCGCCACAGGAACCCGGTCGCCTCGCGCACCTGCGCGCAGCAGGGTCGGAACGCCTCGTCCAGCTCCCCCGGGCCACCCCACTCGCCGTCGGCGAGCCCGGGGTCGGCCGCGTAGCCGGGGCTGCGGAACACCGCGACCTGGTTGTAGATCTGACCGGCGCGCAGCGGATACTGCACGAAGTGCAGGCCGGGGCCGATCCAGGCGACTACCTCGTCCAGCTCGGACCGCGCCGTCACCTCGTCGATCCTGGCCGTGCCGCGGTAGGCGGCGAAGCCCGAGCAGACCGGCCGGTCGGCGGAGAACAGCGCGCGGACGTCGGAGTGCAGGCCGTCGGCGGCGACCAGCACCGCGGCCTGGTAGCTGGTGCCGTCGGCGCACTCGGCGGTGGCGGCGCCGTCGTCGCCGGTCACGACGAGGACGTCCTTGCCGGCCTGCAGCCCGACGCCCGCGTCCCGGCAGGCTTCGTACAAGATGGTGAGCAGGTCGCTGCGATGCATCACCACGTACGGCGCCCCGTACCTGGCGCGGAACGGCTCCCCCAGGTCCAAGGCGGTCAGCTCCCGCGCGGTCAGCGCGCTGCGCAGCAGCAGCCGGCGAGGCTGCACGCCGGCCTCGAGCACCCGGCCGAGCACCCCCAGGCCGGCCAATATCCGGGTGGCGTTGGGCGCGAGCTGCAGCCCGGCGCCGAGCTCGGCGAACTGTGCCGCCTTCTCGAGCACCAGGACCCGGTGCCCGGCCCGGGTCAGGGCCAGGCCGGCGGTCAGCCCGCCGATACCCCCGCCGACGACCAGGATGTCCGCCTGCATCGCTCGCCTCCCAAGATCCGAGGGTAAGGGGTATAAAAAAGCCGTGAGCTACCAGCCCGGTGACCCGGAAGACGCCGTCCGGCTGGCCGTCCAGGCGTCCCGCGCGCTGGCGGCGGCCGGGCAGTCCGACATGGTCTGGGGGCACGCCAGCGTCCGCGACCCCGGCGGCCGGGGCGCCTGGATGAAGAGCGCCGGCTGGGGCCTGGAAGAGATCGACGCCGCGAAGATCGTCCTGGTCAGCCCGGACGGTGGGGTGGCCAGCGGCGAAGGCCCGCGGCATATCGAGTACCCGATCCACACCGAGATCATGGCGGCGCGGCCGGATGTCGGCTCGGTCGTGCATACGCACTCGCCGGCGGCCAACGAGTTCGCCGCGCTGGACGAGCCGCTGCGCCCGCTCGACCATGCCGGATCGCTGTTCTGCTATCCGGATATCCCGCGCTTCATGCTCACCGGCGGCCTGATCAAGACCCGGGAGCTCGGCGCGGCGCTGGCCGGGACGCTGGGCGGCGCGCGGGCCTGCCTGATGCCGCAGCACGGCATCGTGGCCGTCGGCCCCGACGCGCCCGCCGCGGTGATGACCGCGGTGCTGCTCGACCGGGCCTGCCGGACACAGCTGAACGCGATGGCGGCGGGGCCGCTGCGGCGCTGGGGCGACGCGGCGGACACCGTGGCCAAGCGAGCCGACGTCTGGTCCGACCGGCAGCTGCGGGCGGGCTGGGAGTACCTGCTGCGGCTGGCCGCGCGGGCAGACTGATCCGGCCCCGGGGACGGTGACGTATCCCCGGTGAGGTCCCCTCGGTTGCGGAAAGGCACGGTGATGGCGGCGGCTCCGCTCTGTCTCGACCACCCCGGCGCCGACTTGATGACGCTGGAGCATTGCCCGCGGCCGGCATCCCAGGCTAGCGTCCGAGAGATGGAGGGGAGCGACGCCCTGCTGGCGGCGCGATTGGCGGCTGGAGACGACCGTGCTCTGGCCGAGGTGTTCGACCAGCTGGCACCGAGTGTGTACGGTGGGGCGCTGCGGGTCCTGGGGAACGGCAGTGCCGCGCAAGACGTTGTGCAGGACGTGTTCGTGGAGCTGTGGAGTCATCCGGACCGGTATGACGCCACGGCCGGGTCGCTGCGCACTTACCTGATCGTGCTGGCCCGGCACCGGGCGGTGGACCTGCTGCGCAGCGAGCTCCGCCGGGTGGCCAGGCAGGAGCGGCACTACCGGCTGACCCCGGCGGAACCGGCGAGGGCGCCCGGCGACGAGGTGATGGCGGCGGAAACCGCTTCGGTGGTGCGCGCCGCGGTCCAGCTGCTGCCCGACGGGCAGCGCCGGGTCGTCGAGCTTGCTTACTTCGGGGGGCTGACCTGCCGTGAGGTGGCGAACGCGATGGGCATTCCCGAGGGCACGGCCAAGTCCCGGCTCAGGCTGGCGATGGCCAAGCTAGAAACCGTGCTGGACCGGCAGCTGCTGGAGTCGACATGAGCACGGCTGACCGGGACCAGGCGACCCTCCCGATGGGTCTGCGCGAGCGGGTCATTGCGGCGTCCCTGCTGGCCCGCGGGGTCGGCCAGACGGTGCCCGCCGTGCCGGAGATCTCCGCGGATGAGGCGTTCGCGCGCGCCGCGGACGCGTTCTACGGCCTGCTCGGCGCGCTCAGCGACGACGGTTGGAAGACGCAGGCGCTGCGCGGACTCGACGTGCAGGGGCTGGTCGGCCACCTGACCGGGGTCGAGGAGGACACGCACCGCGCCCTGGCCGGGGACCCGGCCGTGGCGGACGTCGAGCACGTCAAGTCGACCCAGGACCAGGCCGTCCGGCAGGCCGGCCGCTCCCCCGCCCTGACCAGGGACGAATGGCGGCGCGCGGCCGAGGTCACGCTGGAGCTCGCGCGGGCGGGCGGCCGTGACCTGGCGGCCGACGGCGGCACCAGCGAACACGGAGCCAGCGAACACGGAGCCAGCGAACACGGAGCCGCCCGGATCGCGGTGCACGGGATACGGCTTCCGCTCGGCGACCTGCTCGTGGTCCGGGCCTTCGAGCTGTGGGTGCACGAGAACGACATCCGGCGCGCCGTCGGCCTGCGGCCATCCGTTCCCGACCCTCCGGTGCTGTGCCTGATGAGCGACCTCGCGGCCCGGATGCTGCCGTATGCCGCGGCCCGGATGGGCCTGTACCCGGTGGACGTGCACCTGGTGCTGACCGGCCCGGGTGGCGGCACCTGGGACGTGGCCATCGGCCAGGGGACGGGCCGGGACCCCGGCCAGGAGAACGTCGTCATCGTGACCGACGCGGTGGGCTTTTGCCGGCTGGCGGCCAACCGGCTGACCCCGGCCGAACTAGGCCCGCACATCACCGGGGACGAAGCCCGGGTGGCCGACGTGCTGGCCGCGGCGACGACGCTGGCGCTGGACTGACTTCTCGCGCTGCGCTCGCACCTGGGTTATGGCTGCGCTGGCACCTGGGTTATCGTGCCTGGGTGCCAGCCGATTACGAGAAGATCCGCGAGGAGAACGTCGCCAGGTACGGCTGGGACACCGCCGTACTCGACCTGCTCGGCCAGCTGTACAGCGAGCGCACGCACTTCATCTTCGAGCTGATCCAGAACGCCGAGGACGCGGGCGCGACCGAGCTGGCCTTCGAGCTGTTCGCGGACCGGCTGGAGCTGCGGCACGACGGGCGGCCGTTTAGCGAGGCCGACGTCCGCGGCGTCTGCGGGGTCGGCAAGAGCGGGAAGTCCGGGGACCTCACCGCGATCGGGAAGTTCGGCATCGGCTTCAAGTCGGTGTACGCCTACACCAGATCGCCGCGTATCCACAGCGGGGACGAGCACTTCAGGATCGAGAACTACGTCCGGCCGTTCCCGGTGGAGCCCCCGCCGGCCCGTTCCGGGACGCTGTTCGTCTTCCCGTTCGACCACGACACCGTGCCCGCGGCGGTCGCGGCCCCCGAGATAGCGGCGGCGCTGACCGCGATCCGGCCCCGGATCCTGCTGTTCCTGCGGAGCATCGAGCGACTGCGGGTGGGAGGCCTGGGGGTGCAGGCTTCGGTCATCGAGCGGTCGGTGGCGGGGGGACACAATCCGCGGCGAGTCACGCTATTCAGTCGGGGCCGGCCGGCCGAGGAGTGGCTGACCTGGCATCGTCAGGCCGTGGAGCTGGCGCCGCCGGTCGAGATCGCGTTCCGGGCCGAAGGCGCCCTCGACCAGTGGCGCCTCGTGCCGTGTGACGACTCGCCGCTGGTCGTGTCCTTCCCGACCGAGAAGGAGACGTTCCTCGGCTTCCTGGTGCAGGGGCCGTACCGGACGACGCCGGCCCGGGACAACGTCCCCGGGCACGACCCGTCGAACCAGCTCCTGGTGCGCGAGACGGCCGCGCTGCTGTGCGACGTGCTGCGCCAGCTGCGTGACGAGGGCCTGCTCACCGTCGACGTGCTAACGACGCTGCCGCTGGACGCCGCGCGCTTCGGCGCCGATTCGATGTTCCGCCCGCTGTACGACGCGGTCGGCGAGGTCCTCGTCACCGAGCCGCTGATCCCGGTGGCCGGCGGCGGCTACGGGGTGAGCGTCGACCTGGCCCTCGGCCATCCTGAGGTGCACGAGCTCCTGGCTCCCGGTCAACTGGGCGCGCTGGCCGGCGCCGACTGGCCCATCCGGTTCGCGGATGAGTCCATCACCGAGCACCTCACCCCGGTCCTGTGGCACTACCTGCGGGACGAGATCGGCATCGACGAGATCACGCCCGAGGCGGTGGTGGCGCTGGTCACCGGGGAGTTCCTGCGGGCGCAGCCGGACGAGTGGATCACGCGCTTGTACGCGTTCCTGTTCGCCCGCTCCGCCCTGTGGCGGGAAGCCCGGGACAAGCCGATCATCCGGCTCGAAGACGGAAGCCAGGTCGCGCCGTTCGGCGACGAGGACCGCCCGGCCGTCTACCTGCCCGGCCCCGCCCTGTCCATCTCCGGCAGCAGCCTGCCCACGGTGCGCCGGTCGATCGCCGGCTCACCCGCCGCCCGGCCGTTCCTCCAAGCGCTGGGGCTCACCGAGCCCGACCTGATCGCCGAGGTGCTCCAGATCATCCTGCCCCGGTACGACGACATGGACCTGGCCGGACTGGACCCGGCCCGGCACGACGCCGACGTGCAGTGCGTCGTGCGGGCGCTGGACGAGGCGGCGGCCAGGCGGCGGGAGGAGCTGCTCGAGCGGGTCCGGCAGACGGCCTTCCTGATCGGGGAGAACGCGGCCGACGGGTCGGTGCGGCTGATGCCGCCGCCGCGTCTGTACCAGCGGGGCAAGGAGCTCGAGGCTTACTTCGACGGGAACCCCGACATCTGGTTCGCGGCCGACCGCTACGGGCCGTGGCTGGCCCAGCTGCGCGGGATGGGCGTGCGGCAGGCGGTCGAAGTCCGCGCGCGGACCCCGAACGAGCTCGGCTACGTGCTGGTGACGCTCGAGTTCGGCCGGAACGAGCGCGGTCTTGACGGTTTCGACCCGGCCGCGGAGATCGACGGTCTTGACTTCGCGCTGAGGCACCCTGGTCACGCCCGTTCGGAATACGCCTGGAACGTCCTGCTCGCCCCGAACCGGCGGCTGGTGGCGGGCGTGGTGGAGCGGTCGGTGCTCCCGTCGTTCTCGGACGTGAGCCAGGAGCGGGTCACGTCGGCGATCGCGGCCATCGCCGAGGGCGAGGCGTGGCTGCCGGGCCGGGACGGGGCGTTCCGCCGGCCGGGCGACCTGTCCCTGGACGACCTGCCGCCGACATACACGCGGGACGAGGGGCTGGGCCAGGCGCTGGGCATGCTCCAGCCGGTGGTGGGCCTGGCGGCCCGGCGGCTCGGCGTCCCGGCGGAGGTGCTGTGGGGGCTGAGCGCCCGCCCCGACCTGGTCGCGATGGTCGAGCGCGAGCTAGCGGACGGCCGCGACGATCAGGGTGAGCGCTGACGCTCGGTCGCCCGCCGGGATGTCCAGCGCTCGGTGCACGCCTGGGCGTCCTTGCAGTACCAGCGCAGGTCGGCGCAGGCGTGGCCACCGTCGGGCACCATCAGGCCCAGCGGCAGCTCGATGCCGCACAGCGCGCAGCGCGCCGCCTGCAAGGCGCCGCGGCCACCGCCGCGCTGCTGCGTCGATGCACCTGATGTGAGCTCTGCGGCCATAGTCCCTCCCCGCAGGAACCCCCCCATGCGAGGCCCTGTCGTCCATACAGCTCCGGGAGTGGTGCTGCTTCCCGGGTGCAGGTGAGTCAAACGCGACTCGCGGCGTTAGCGTTAATCGTGATCAAAGCGAATCATAACGCTCCGGGAGGGCACGTCAGAGGCGGACGAGCATCTTGCCGGTATTGGCCGGGCCGGGACGCGAGGACGATCTGGCGTGGCGTGGGCTGCCCCCGCTCGCGGTGACAATTGACGTAGATCGCGGTGCGGTCTTACCGTACCGCCGGGTAAGGACGGCGGCCAGCGAGGATGAGGACCTGATGATCCGCAGCACCATGCAGGACTACCAGCTCACGATCGGCGCGGTCATGCGGCACGGCGCCCGGGTGTACCCGGGCAGCGAGTGCGTGACCTGGACCGGGTCCGGCACCCGCCGGGCCAGCTACGCCGAGGTGGCGCAGAACGCGGCGCGGCTGGCCGGGGCGCTGACCCGTCTCGGGATCGGGCCGAACGACCCGGTGGCCACGTTCGCGTGGAACAACACCGAGCACCTCGAGGCCTACTTCGGGGTGCCCAGCATGGGCGCGGTGCTGCACACGCTCAACATCAGGCTGCCCGGTGCCCAGGTGGCCCAGATCGTCAACCACGCCGGGGACCGGGTCGTCATCGTGGACGACACGCTGGTCCCGCTGCTGGCGAATATCGCCGGCGAGCTGCCCACGGTCGAGGCGTTCATCGTCAACGGGACCGGCGACGCGTCCGCGCTCGGTGATCGGGTTCCGGTACTGCGCTATCACGAGCTGCTGGCCGCCGAGTCGCCGGAGTACGCCTGGCCCGAGCTCGACGAGCGGGACGCGGCGCTGATGTGCTACACCAGCGGGACCACCGGGGACCCGAAGGGCGTGGTGTACTCGCACCGGTCCACGTACCTGCACGCGATGGCGGTCATGGCCGCCAGTGTGCAGGGCATCACCGAGGCGGACCGGGCGCTGGTCATCGTGCCGATGTTCCACGCCAACGCGTGGGGCATGCCGTACGCCGCCTTCCTGTCCGGCGCCACCCTGCAGATGCCCGGCCCGTTCCTGCAGCCGGAGCACCTGACCCGGTTCATCGCCACCGAGCGGACCACGGTCACCTCCGGGGTGCCGACCATCTGGAGCGCGATCCTGAACTACGGGGACGAGCACGAGATCGACCTGTCCTCGCTGCGGATCGGCACCTCTGGCGGTTCCGCGATACCCCGGGTGCTGCTCGAGCGGTTCGACGAGCGGTATGGCCTGCGGATCATCCAGGGCTGGGGGATGACGGAGATGAGCCCGGTCGGCGGCCTGGCCAACCCGCCCGCCGGCGTGCCTGAGGGCAGCGCCGAGGACCTGGACTGGCGGACGCGGGCCGGCCGCGTCATCCACGGGGTCGAGATGCGGATCGTCGGCAAGGAGGGCGAGGAGCTGCCCAGGGACGGCGCCAGCGAGGGCGAGATCGAGGTGCGCGGGCCGTGGGTCACCGGGTCCTACCACAACGACCCGGCCCCGGAGAAGTTCCGCGACGGCTGGCTGCGCACCGGCGACGTGGGCACGCTGGACGAGCGGGGCTTCTTCACCATCACGGACCGGATCAAGGACGTGATCAAGTCCGGCGGTGAGTGGATCTCCTCGGTGGACCTGGAGAACGACCTGATGGCGCACCCGGCCGTGCAGGAGGCCGCGGTCATCGGCATCCCGGACAAGCGCTGGGGCGAGCGGCCGCTGGCCTGCGTGGTGCTGCGCGCCGGGGCCAAGGCCGACGCCGCCGAGCTGGCCGGGTTCCTGGCCGGCCAGGTGGCGCGCTGGCAGGTGCCGGAGAACTGGGCCTTTGTGCCGGAGATCCCGAAGACCGCCGTGGGCAAGTTCGACAAGAAGGTGCTCCGCGCCCGGAACTCCGCGGGCGAGCTGACGGTGGAGCGGCTCGACGGGTAACCGGGTAAAGCCGTCCGCACCCACCTCGGCGGCCTGCTCGGCGGTCTGCTGGCGGCCCAGCAGCGGGCGCGGGTGACCGTCCAGGTCGAGCACGGTGCTGGCCTCGTTGTACCAGGACGGGACGACCGGGTGGCCCCAGAAGTCCCGGCGCCGCGGGTCACGGACCGACCAGCGCAGTACCGGGTGGCCGGGGTCGCCGGTGTAGTAGTCGCTGGTGTAGAACTCCACGCGGTGCCCGTCCGGGTCGCGCAGGTACACGTAGAAGGCGTTGGACACGCCATGCCGACCGGGCCCGCGCTCGATCTGGGCTTCGCAATGCAGTGCGCCGAGGATGTCGCAGATCCGCAGCACCTGGTGCGACTCGTGGGTGAAGAACCCCAGGTGGTGCAGCCGCGGCCCCTCTCCCCCGGTGAACGCCATGTCGTGCACGGTCTGCTTGCGGAACATCCAGGCGGCGTAGAGCGCCTGATCGTCTTCGATCGTCTCGGACAGGCCGAAACCCAGCGAGGTGTAGTACTGGTAGGCCGCGCGCACGTCGGAGACCACGATGTTGAAGTGGTCGAGCCGGGCCGGCTCGGCCCCACGCCGCAGGTCGTACCGCTGCTGCAGGCGCTCGGCGTAATCGGCCTCGAAGAAGAACTCGACGGTGAAGCCGAGCGGGTCCTCGGCCCGGACCGCCTCCCCTACGCCCGGCGTGATGCCGGCCGGCACCCGCGCCGTGCGCGAGCCCAGGGCGGCGAAGAACGCCTCGGCCAGGTCGAGGTCGGCCGCGGTCCGCACCCGGTACGCCAGCCGGGCCGCGGCGGGCGCGGGGCCGGCCCGCAGGATCAGGTTGTGGTGGATGAGCTCGTCGTACCCGCGCAGGTACAGCGCGGTGTCCGACTCGGCGCTGATCGCGAAGCCCAGCAGGTCCACGTAGAACCGCCTGGCCTCGGCCAGGTCGGTGACGACGAGCTCGGCGTAGGCGGCGCGGACGATATCCGGGGGCCTCAGCGGCATGGTCATGCTCCGAACCGGGGTACTTGGGTATCCCCGAGCGGGACGTGGACGATCCGCGACTCGGTGTAGAAGTCCAGGCTGTGCGGTCCGCCCTCGCGGCCGAGCCCGCTCGCCTTGACGCCGCCGAACGGGGTGCGCAGGTCCCGGACGTTGTGCGAGTTGATCCAGGTCATGCCGGACTCGACGGCGTGCGCGACCCGGTGTGCGCGGGCCAGGTCCGTGGTCCAGATGTAAGCGGCGAGCCCGTAGGCGGTGGCGTTGGCCAGGTCGACGGCCTCCGCCTCGCTGTCGAAGGGGGTAACGCACACCACCGGCCCGAAGATCTCCTCGCGGAAGATCCGCATGGACGGCTCGACGTCGGCGAACACCGTCGCGGCCAGGTAGTTGCCCGCGCCCAGGTGGGCCGGGCGGGTTCCGCCCGCCACCAGCCGCGCGCCTTCGTCCTGCCCGGCTCGCACGTAGCCGAGCACGCGCGCGTAGTGCTCGGGGTGTACCAGCGCGCCGAGCTCGGTCCGTAGGTCGGCGGGGTGGCCGACCCGGATCCGTTCGGCCCGGGCGGCGAGCCGGGTGACGAGGGCGTCGTAAACCGACCGTTCGGCCAGAATCCTGGAGCCGGCCGTGCACCGCTCGCCGTTCAGCGAGAAGACACCGAACAGCGCGCTGTCGGTCGCCCGGTCCAGGTCGGCGTCGGCGAAGATGACGCACGGCGACTTGCCGCCCAGCTCCATCGACAGGCCCTTGAGGTGCGGCGCGGCCGCCGCCATGATCGTCTGCCCGGTCGTGGTCTCGCCGGTGAACGAGATGCGGGGCACGCCGGGGTGCGCCACCAGGGCCGCGCCCGCCACCTCGCCGATGCCGTGCACCAGGTTGAACACCCCGGCGGGCAGGCCGGCGTCGGTCGTGATCTCGGGCAGCAGGCTGGCCGACAGCGGCGTCCACTCGGCCGGCTTGAGCACCACCGTGCTGCCCGACGCGAGCGCGGGCGCGAGCTTCCAGGTCTCCAGCATGAACGGCGTGTTCCACGGGGTGATCAGGCCGGCCACCCCGGCCGGCTTGCGGATCACGTAGCCGAACTGGTGACTCGCGCGGAAGGCGTCTTCGTGCAGGGTCACCGCCAGGTCGGCGAAGAACCTGAAGTTCTCCGCCGCGCGGGCGGCCTGGCCGCGGGCCTGGGTGATCGGGAGCCCGGTGTCGAACGTCTCGAGTTCGGCGATCCGGTCGGCGCGGGCCTCGATACCGTCCGCGATGCGGCTGAGGAGGCTGGCCCTGGCGCGGGCGGGCAGGCCCGGCCAGGGGCCAGCGGTGAACGCTTCGGCGGCCGCGGCGACGGCGCGGTTGATGTCCTGCGGGCCACCGGCCGCCACGCTGGCATAGGGCATGTTGGTCACCGGGTCGGCCACGTCGAAGGTGGCGCCGTCCGCGCTGGCGGCGTGCGCGCCGCCGATGAAGTGCTCGAGCTTGGCGGGCAGGCCCGGCGGAGGGGAGGTCACGGGGCATCACCCCGGGCCAGCCAGGCCTGGTAGTCGGCGCGGCGGGCGTCACCGAGCGGGTAGAGGCCGTCGATGGACTCGCCCTCGGCCACCCGGGTGGTGATGAACTCCTCCTGGCGTTCCTGCTCACGGGCTTCGGCCAGCACCTCGGCCGCGATGGCCGGCGGGAGCACGACCACGCCGTCGGCGTCGCCGACCAGGATGTCGCCGGGCCGTATCGTCACGCCGGCGCAGGCCACCGCGACTCCGGACTCCCAGGGGACGTGCCGCCGGCCGAGGACGGCGGGGTGCACGGCGGCGTGGTAGGCGGGGATCTCCAGCCCGGCCAGCGCCGCGCTGTCCCTGATCGCGCCGTCGGTGACGATGCCGGCCGCGCCGCGGACCTGGGCACGCAGCCCGAGGATGTCGCCGATGGTGCCCGCGGTAGTGTCGCCGCGGGCCTCGATGACCAGCACCTCGCCGGGCCTGATCTCTTCGATCGCCCGCTTCTGCGCGTTCATCCCGGTGTACATGGCCAGCAGGTCCTCGCGCAGCGGCAGGTACCGCACCGTCCTGGCGTACCCGGCCATCCGCACGCCGGGGCGGGTGGAGCGCAGGCCGTCCAAGGTCAGGCCGTTCAGGCCGCGCTTGCGCAGCAGCGAGGCCAGCGTGGCGGTGGACACCTCGCGCAGCCCGGCGAGGATATCCGGCTGCGTGGTGTCCGAGACGCCCTGGCGGCCATAGGCGGCCGCGCGCATGGCGTCGTCGGCCCGGGGCATGGCGCCGGGCGGGTCGAGGCGATAGTCCGCTTCGACGATGGGGCTGCGCAGTGTTCCCGAGGACTGCTCCCGCGTGGTGACCTCGACCTCTACCACATCACCGGGATTCACCACGGTCGCCCCGGCGGGCGTGCCGGTCAGGATGACGTCGCCGGGCTCCAGGGTGGTCAGCCGGGACAGGTCGGCGACGATGTCGCCGAAGCCGAACAGCATGTCGGTGGCCGGCCAGGCGTCCTGGGCCAGCGCCCCGTTGACCCAGGTGCGCAGCCGGACCGTGGCCAGGTCGACGGTGCGCGCGTCGACCAGCCGCGGGCCGAGCGGGGTGAAGCCGTCGACCCCCTTGGACCGCACGTTGGCGCCGCGGTCGGCGTACCGCAGGTCGTGCACGCCGAAGTCGTTCGCGGCGGTGATCCAGGCCACGTGGTCCCAGCCGTCCGCCGGGCTGACCCGGCAGGCGCGGCGGCCGATGACCAGCGCCACCTCGCCCTCGAAGGCGAGCAGCTCGCAGCCCGGCGGCCGGGCGACCGGGTCGCCGCTCGCGGCGATCGTGGAGGATGGCTTGAGGAAGTAGGACGGCCAGGCGGGTGTCGTGCCACGTTCGGCCGCACGGCTGCGGTAGCTGAGATGCACCCCGACGACCTTGCCGGGAACGTGTTCCAAGGCAGTCATGGTGCGAAAATCCTATATGACCGATCCCGGCGGGCGCGGGCTGGCGTTGCCTGAGCAGGGTCGGGCCGGCCGTGCGGAGGCACGCTAGAGTCGCGCTATGCGATTCGCCACGATCCGGACTGATCAGGGGACGAGTGCGGCTCGGCTCGACGGGGACGTGCTCATACCGCTGGAGGCCAGCGACGTCGGGGCCATGCTGGCCGCGGGCGGCGCCGCGCGCGAGCGGGACAGCGCTCCGGCGGTGCCGGCCGCGCAGGCGGACTTCGCGCCGGTCGTGACGCAGCCGGGCAAGGTGATCTGCGTCGGGCTGAACTACCGGTCGCACATCCTGGAGACCGGGCGGGAGCTGCCCGCGTACCCGACCCTGTTCGCCAAGTTCGCCGAGACGCTGACCGGACCGCGCGACGATCTGGTCATACCGTCGGTGAGCGAGCGGGTCGACTGGGAGGTCGAGCTCGGCGTCGTTATCGGCCGGCCGGTGTACCGGGCCACGCCGGAGGAGGCCTCGGCGACGATCGCCGGGTACACGGTGATCAACGACGTGTCGATGCGGGACTGGCAGCGGCGCACGCTGC
>Ga0210397_10002068_pt1 | contig 12741 bp, 15 predicted proteins | sample IncBWH2OmetaG_FD_160126 | JGI IMG/M metagenome (GOLD analysis project Ga0210397, IMG submission 160126) | Forest soil microbial communities from Barre Woods Harvard Forest LTER site, Petersham, Massachusetts, United States - Inc-BW-H-2-O ...
CTGCAGTGGGTCGTCACCGGTTACGCGCTCACCTTCGGCGGCTTCCTGCTGCTCGGCGGCCGCGCCGCGGACCTGCTGGGCCGCCGCCGCATCCTGATGGCCGGCCTGGCCCTGTTCACCGCGGCGTCGCTGGGCTGCGGGCTGGCGACTTCAGAGTCGGTCCTGATCCCGATGCGCTGCCTGCAGGGGCTCGGCGCGGCGATCGTGCTCCCGGCGGCGCTCTCGATCGTAATGAACATGTTCCCCGAGGGCGCCGAGCGGAACAAGGCGCTGGGGGTGTGGGGCGCCATCGGGGCGAGCGGCGCGACCGTCGGGGTGATCGCCGGCGGCCTGCTCACCCGCTACGCCGGCTGGCAGTACATCTTCTTCCTCAACGTCCCGATCGGAGTCGTGGCGCTCCTGCTCGCCCCGCGCATCGTGCCAGAGAGCCGGCTCGCCACGGAACGCAGGCGCTACGACCCGTTCGGCGCGGTCACCGTGACCGGCGGCCTCTCGCTGCTCGTCTACACGGTCTCGACCGCCCCGCAGGCCGGATGGGCTACCGCCAGGACGGTGACGCTGCTCGCGGCGTCCGCCGCCCTGCTCACCGCCTTCGTGGTCATCGAGACACGCGTCGAGGCGCCGCTGATGCCGCTGCGAATCTTCCGGAGTTCGACGCTAGCCGGGGCGAACGCGGTCAGCGTCCTGCTCGGCGGCAGCTTCTTCGCGTTCATCTTCATCGGCACCCTGTACATGCAGCAGGTGCTCGCCTACTCCGCGCTGAAGGCCGGACTGGCCTGGCTGGCGGCGTCGCTTACCTCGGTCGCCTTCGCCGGCCTGTCGCAGGCGCTGGTCACCCGCGGCTCGGCCAAACTCGTGATGGCGGCCGGCATGGCCATGATCGGCGGCGGCGTGCTGTGGGCCACCCAGGTGCCCGAGCACGGGAACTTCTGGTCCAGCCTGGCCGGACCATTCATCGTCGTCGGAATCGGCACCGCGTTCGCCTTCATCCCCGTCTCCATCGCCGCCCTGGCCGGGATCGCCAAGCACGAGGCTGGCCTGGCCTCCGGCCTTCTCAACACTTCCCAGCAACTCGGCGGAGCGATGGGCGTCGCGATCGCGTCCACGATCGCCGCCACCCACGCAAGCACCCTGGTCCACCGGGGCGCCATCCCAGTGGCGGCACTCACCAGCGGCTTCCAGTGGGCATTCTGGGCCTGCGGCGCAATCGGCCTAGCCGCGGTCCCGGTCACCTTCCTCCTGATCCGCCGCGACGAGCTAGCCACAGCGGTTGCCAGCACATCTGCCAAACCCCAGCCCGCACCCGCCGAGGTTTAAGCCGTGACGCCCTCCAAGAACACGGCGCCCTCTGGGGCAGCCCTGATGCTCGCGATGCGGTGATCCGCCGGCCGTCGCCGCGACGGCCATGACGCGGGCCCGGCACCACCAGGTGCCGGGCCCACGTTTATCCCTTGGCAGGCTAGCCTGCCTGTGGCTCAGACGGCGCGGACGTGGGTGGCCTGCGGGCCCTTCGGGCCCTGGGCTACCTCGAACTCCACGTGCTGGTTCTCCTCGAGGCTGCGGAAGCCGTTGCCGTCAATCTCGGAGTAGTGCACGAAGACGTCTGGTCCGTCGGTGCGGGAGATGAAGCCGTAGCCCTTCTCCGCGTTGAACCACTTGACGGTTCCCTGTGTCATGTCGCTCCTTACAGGGGCTCGATACGGGTCCGCGCGATGCGGTACCCGGGCCGGTTCTCGACGCGACTTTCCCCAGATCCCTGAAGCGGCGCGCCCGCAACATCGTTCTCCGCGAGCGTGCAGGTGACACGAACACACAAGACAACTACGACCGAATGGCGCAACCTATCCGGTGCCCGGTTCATTCCCGCCCTGGGCCCGGCACATGTCACCGGAATCTCCCTAAGCGCTGCCGCGTGCTCTGGCGGGCCTCGGTTATGGCTGCGGGGTGTGGTCGGACGGCGTGTGCCGCTCATCGGGGACGATGTGATCCTGGTGGTGCAGGGCCAGGCCCCGGGCATAGCGACGGGCAACGTCGGACATCGGCGTGCTGGCGTGGCTGGCGGCCACCCCGAAGACCGTGCCCGGGTAGTCCAGCGGCCCCATGATGGCGCGGATGCGGTCCCAGTCTCCGGGTGCTACCAGTTCGGCCGGATGCCCGCCGGCGAACCAGCCCATCGGTACCGCCACCCCGGACGGGACGACGGTATTGACGTAGACCACCGCGTTGAACTCGACCTCCGCGCCGGCTTCGATGCGGGCGCCGTTGAACACCACCGCCCCCGTCGCGATCCGGGAGCCGCCCTCGATCACGCAGCCGGTCAGATGAGCGTGCGGGCCGATCACCGCGTCGTCGCCGACGCGGGTTTCCTGGCCCGGCACGCCCCGGATGACCGTGTTCTCCATGACCACGCAGTTACTCCCGATCTGCACGGAGCCGCCCTCGGCGGTGATCACCGCGCCGAACAGCACACGGCTGTGCGGGCCGACGGTGACATCGCCGGCCAGCACCGCCGTCGGCGCGATGTAGGCCGACTCCGATACTTTCGGGCTCTTCAGCCGGTGCTCCACGAACACCGCACCACGCCCGACCACCGGCAGCGGAACGGGATACTCGTCCACGCTCACATTCATCACCTCACGCCGTTTGCGGCCGAGCCCGCCCGGCTCGGCCATGTGGACGAGGATATGCGTGACGTGAGCTGGCGGCCCAGCCTATTCCCCCGCGCCGGACCCGGAACACGGGCGGCCCGGACCCGTGGCCAGGGGTCCAGGGCTAGGGCTCTTCACGGGTGCGACAGGCCCGCCCAGAGTGCAAGCGTGGAGGCAGGCACACACGAACCCCGGGATTGGTACTGAGATGGCCCCGAGTGGAAGCACGGACTGGCGTGATCATGCCCCGTCCATCGTCCAGCACTGAAGGGAGGAGCGATGGAACCGACCATCACCGGCCACGACGACATCGGCCACGACGAGCCGTCCGTTCACAACTGGCGCGTGTCTCAGCTCAAGCGTCTGGGCATACCCGCGTCACTAGCCGAGATCTACGCCGACCGCATCGACTGGCATCAGATTGCCCGGCTGGTGAAAAATGGCTGCCCGCCGCAGCTCGCCCTGCGCATCGTCCGCTGACACCGGCCAGGAGAGACCCAGGGCGATGACCATGCGCTTGAACTGGCGTGAGGATGCCGCCTGCGGCGACGCCGATCCTGACCTGTTCTTCCCCATCGGCACGACCGGGAACGCGCTGCGCCAGATTGACGAGGCTAAACGAATCTGCCGCTTCTGCCGTGTGCGAATCCAGTGCCTGGCCTGGGCGCTGGAAAACGGCGTGACAGACGGCGTGTGGGGAGGCGCCACGGAGGACGAGCGGCGTGCGACCCGCAGCCTTCCGCGAAGAAAGAGAAGCAGTAAGGAAGATAGCGATGGCGAAACCTATCGCCCGGCAGGGCACGGAGAACATGGAATACGTGCGCAGTCTGCTCCGGCAAGAGCAACCTGGATTTTCCGCGACGCTGGAATTGGCCCTGATGCTGGCGGAACTGGAGCTGTGGCCACCTCAGATGCCGCGCGACACCAGCGTCGCCATGGCTCATGACCAGTAACTCTCCGTCGCTGGTGGCAGTCGAGGACACCGCCCGCACCATCGCTGGCCATCTCGCCTTCCGCGCCGAGGCCTGGTCCTCCGGCGTGCCTGACGTTAGGTTCGGCGGCGGCTTCGCCCGCGACTTTGTCACCGCGGACGGCGAAAGGGTCATGGTGGCGGCGATCACCCGGCAGCAGTTCGCCGACCTGGCCAAGGCGACCAGGCTGGCCAGGACCTTCGCCTTTCTGGAACGTGTGCTGTACGCGGACTTCTCCGCCCGCAGCGACCTGTATACCCATCGGGAAACTATCGCCGTACTGCTCGCACCGTGGTTTTCCCGGCGCACCGTGGCCGATCTGTCCGCGGCGTTCGCGGGAACCTCAGTGCCGTGGGCGCGTCTTCACAACCTGACCGGCTGACCGGATCCCGAAGTTAGACCTTGCTTTATGACTGGGGCGGGATCGGCTTGGGTTTTATGGCTGGGGCGGGATCGGCTTGGCCGGATCGAGAACATCTCGTCGATGCACAGCAAATCCAGCATCCTGGCCACCGCTGGCTGCGGATTCAGCAGCGTCACGCTGCCCGCCCGGGTCCTGGCCTTCATGGCCGCCATCACCAGCGTTCTCATCGACGCCGAATCGGCGTAGCGCAGGTTCGCCGCGTCGACTGTCAGCTGCACCGTCTGCCCGGATATCTGGGCGGTGAGTGCCTCGTCCAGCCGTGTGACGGAGGTGAAGTCCGCTTCACCAGCGAGGACCAGGACGGGGCCGGACGCCCCGGTGGCGATCGATACCTCCAGCGAGCCCACGGCCATCCCCTCTAGGTGAACTGTTTACTAAATTTTAGTATTATTTTTGATGGTATCAGTAGTCCGCTCGGCGCTAGCACGCATCGCGCCATGGTCACCGCGGGAGGCGCGATGCCGAGATCGAGGCGTTACTCCATGACCGAGCTGCCGGGGACGCTGCAGCGCTCGTGCCCCGAAGCGCAGGAGACGTTCCGCAGGGCGCTCGATGACGCGGTACGGACCCACGGGGCGGGCGATCATGCTCACCGGATCGCCTACATGGCGCTGAAGCAGCAGTTCGACAAACGAGGCGACCACTGGATCGCCAAGGACCGGCTCAGCTGATCATCTGGGGCTGCTCGGAAGCCGGCACGATCTGCGCCGTGCACTGCGGGCAGCGCCGCGCGGCGACCGGGACGCTCATCGTGCACTCGGGGCAGTCCCTGGTGGTCGCGGCCTGGTTCCGCTCGAACAGCTTCAGCAGCCGGCTGACCGGCAGCACCATGGCGTAGTAGACCACCAGGGCCGAGATCAGGAAGGTCAGGGCCTCGGTCAGGAACTGGCCATAGGTGAAGGTTGCCTTGCCCGCCTTGAACATGAACTTCCCGAAGTCAGGCGTTCCGCCGACTAGCGAGATCAGCGGGTTGACGAACGACGAGACGAACTGCTTGACCAGAGCGGCGAATTGGGTGCCGATCACGACCGCTACCGCGAGCTCGACCAGGTTTCCGCGCATGATGAAGCTCTTGAAGCCCGCCATGCGGATCAGGTTCCTCGCCCCTGGCGAAATATTCCTGGTCCACTGATCTGGTTCTCAGTCCTCAGCCGGAAGCTTCACCAAGGTGAGGAAGAAGTCATCAACCTGCCGGATCGCTTCGGTGAACAGAACGAGGCTCACCGGCTTGGTGATGTATGCGTTGGCGTGCAACTGATAACTGGCCGCGATGTCCGTCTCTGCCTGGGAGGTGCTGAATATCACCACGGGGATCGTCAGCAGGTCGGGGTCGGCCTTCAGTTCGGCTAGCACCTCGAGGCCGTTGCGGCGCGGCAAGTTCAGGTCAAGCAGGATCAGGCCGGGCCTCGGCGCACCAGTGAACTCTCCGGTCCGGCGGAGAAAGCGCAGGGCCTGCTCGCCGTCGCCGACCACGTGCAACGTGCTGTGTACCGGGGACGTCTCGAACGCTTCCGTGGTCATCAGCACGTCCCCCGGGTCGTCTTCGACCAGTAGCACGTCGATGACCCGGAGCCCGGCTCGATCGAGGGGGTAGGTCACCTCAGGCATCTGCCGACCTCCGAGTCTGGATAAAGGGTGCCGGAAGACTGGGTGGTTCAGCCGGTGCGGCGATGGTACTGCATGTCAGGGTGGCGGTCCATCCGCTGACCATCGCAGCTGGCCGCGTACGATGAGAGCTGAATCGTGACCGTGCGTGGACGGGAGACGCCGTGGCTACCGGGACCGAGGTCCTCGATGTCGGGCGCCGCGACCATGTCGTCCTGTTTTACCGTGACGAGCAGGAACTCACCGAGCGGGTAAGTGAGTATCTCCTCGCCGCTATCCAAAACGGCGGCGTGGCGATCGTGGTGGCCACGCCAGATCACCGCGGGTCCTTCGAGAGATACCTTGCCGACGCCGACGTCGATGTGGCGGCAGCCTCTGCGGGCGGTGCGTACCTTGCGCTTGACGCAAGCCAGACGATACGCGGCTTCATGGTCGCCGACCGTCCCGATCCCGCTGGTTTCTGGCAGGCGATCAGCCCCGTACTCCGGCAGGCGGCCAACGCCGGGCGGCCGGTTCGCGTCTTCGGTGAGATGGTCTCGCTGCTGTGGGATGCCAGCCTGATCGATGCCGCCATCGAGGTCGAGGCGATGTGGAACGAGTTGGGCGCCCAATATCCGTTCGCCCTGCTCTGCGCCTACCCGGCACGGCCGGTAGCGTGTGCACACCAGCTTGACGCCCTGACCGAGGTGTGCCGCGCCCACACGCAGGTCACCGGCGTCTCACCTGAGGCAGACTAATCCCGGTACGCCGTCCGTGACCCCGAAGGAAACCGTTCGGGTCGGCCGTATGTCGTCAGCCCACCCGGGCACGCGGCGGCGCGGATACGCGTAGTGAGCCCGTTCGGCCCGAAGATCTTTAATGATCCCGAACGGAGGCCGGGCCCGTGGTCTCCGCCTGTGCCTGGCGGAGTGACCTGAACTCCGCCGGTCAGACTGCACCCCGGATCTCATGGTCCGCCCGTCCAGCCGAAGCCAGGATGCAAGCAGTAGCGGTAGTGCGGCTCTCCCCTATGAGGATCTGAATGGCGCAGCGGCGGCGCCGGATGACCGGCGACCAGATCGGCCAGGACATCCGCCGGTACCGGCGGGCGGCAGGCCTGAGCCAGCGGCAGCTGGCAGAGGCGGCCCGCCTGGGCCTCGGTACGCTGCGGGACCTGGAGCAGGGCAGGACGCTCTGGCCTCGCTGGGATTCGGTCGAGGCGCTCGCCACCGCACTGGGGCTGAAGGCAGGCCGCGCATGGCCGGGGTCCATCGTGCAGCCGCCCGGGGACGTGGCCATTGAGCTGCAGATTCTCGGGCCGATCGCAGTCACCCGGAGCGGGGAGCCGGTGGAGCTTGGTCCTCGCAGGCCGCGGGCCATACTGGGGCTGCTCGCGCTCCGCCGTGACGGCAGCGTCCGCCTGGCCGAGCTGACGGACATGTTCTGGGGCAGCCAGCCCCCCGCGACCGCCGCCACTGCGGTACACGGCTACATCAGTCAGCTGCGGCGTACTCTCGGATCCGCGGGTCACCACGATCTCGTGGTGTGGACGGGCCATGGTTACCGGCTTCAGGCCGGCCAGCACTGCCGGCTTGACCGGGTGACCTTCGAAGAGCTTGCGCGTGGTGGGCACGAGGCCCTGGACCAGGCCGATCACGTGGCGGCCTGCGACCTGTACGAGGGCGCGCTTAGCCTGTGGCGCGGCAGCACGCTGGAAGACGTAGAGACACTGCATGATCATCCGGTGGTCGTCGACCTGAACACGCGGAGGGCGGACGTGGTGATCCGGTACGCTCACGCCGCCGCGCGAGCGCGGAGCCGGCTCCGGGTCCTGCCGCACCTGCGGGACCTGTGCGCGCGTGAGCCCTTCAACGAGCAGGCCGCGGCCCAGCTGATGTGCACGCTGGCGGCGACCGGCCGGCGGGCGGCCGCCATCACCGAGTTCGAACGGCTGCGGTCCCGGCTCGCCGGTGAGCTGGGCATAGCGCCCGGGCACCAGGCGGCAGCCGCCTACGCCCAGGTCACAGGGGCTGCCTAGGCTCGGTCCTGTACTCACCGAGCTTGCCGCCAAGCACGGCGGCTTCCGGGTGGCTCAGGTCGGTGTAGATGGCCAGGGCCCGGCGGAGGCACTCGCGGGCCGTGCTGGGATCGCCGTTGGTGTCGTGGATCTCGCCGAGCTGGATGAAGATCTCCGCCTGGCTGGGCAGGTCGCCGTGCTCGACGATGCATTCCAGGGCCTGCTCACAGCATGCGATGCCGCGGGCGGGATCGCCCAGCCGGTGATACACCGCGCCGAGGCTGGCCAGGGAGGTGGCCGCGCCATGCTGACTACCCGCCGCCTCGAACCTGGCCAGCGCCTGCTGGCAGTAGTCCAGCGCCGACGCGTACTCGCCCAGCTGAATCTGATACCAGCCGATGTTGTTGAGCGCGCCCGCCTGGCCTGACTGGTGACCGGCCAGGTGGTACAGCTGCTCGGCCTGCCGGGCCTGGTCCAGCGCCGCGTCGTACCGGCCCTGGCGGGCCGCTAGGTGACCCATGTCGATACGGCAACGGGCCTCGGCGGTCCGCTGGCCGAGCTGCTGGTAAAACCGCAGCGCCAGCGAAAGGTGCTCGTCCGCCTCCAGGTAGGACCCGGTGAGGCCGCAGGACCGGCCCAGGCCATGGTGCGCGTAGGCCTGCCCCTCCACATCGGCCAGGCGCACGGCGACGTCCACCGCGCGGCGCTGGAGCGTGACGAAATCCTGCCAGTGTCCGCGCCGGAACAGGAACGTCTGCATCAACCAGGGAATCTGCCAGCCGTGTTTCCCCGGCCTGGCGGTCACCGCCAGGCCGGCGACGGCGAGCAGGACCTGGTACTCCGCGTCGAGCCACGACCAGGACTGCTGGTAACTGCCTGCCTGCTCGGGCTGCACGCCCGGGGCGGGCGGCCCGAGCGGGATGGGATCCCGGGTGGGATCGAGCACGCGGGCGGTCTCCAAGCAGGTGTGCAGGTAGTGATCGAGCAGCCGCTGCCCGGCGGCCCATCGCTCGCCGTCGCCGTCCCGGAAGCTGGCCTGCTCACGGGCAAAGGCGCGCAGCAGGTCGTGGAAGGCGAAGCGGCCCGGCGCCCGCTCGGACACCAGATGCGACCGGGCCAGCTCACGCAGGGCAGCCTGCGCCTGCTCCTTCCGTATCCCCGCCAGGCTGGCGGCCGCCGGCCCGCTGATGTCGGGACCAGGTTGCTCGCTGAGCAGCCGGAACATCCGCGCGGCCGGATCACTGAGGCTCTGGCAGGACCAGGAGAACACGGCGCGGACGCTGGCCATTGCCTCGTCCACCTCGAGTGCGTCCAGCCGGTGGCCGACATCGGCGAGTTCGTCCGCCAGGACGGCCAGCGGGAAGTCCGGGCGCGCGGCCGCCCGGGCCGCCGCGATGCTGACCGCCAGCGGTAGCCGGGCACACAGGCCGATCATCTCCCGCACGGCGCCGGGCTCTCCGGCCACCCGCTCGCGGCCGAGCCGGTTCGTCACCATCTCCAGCGCATCGTCGTCGCTGAGCACATCCAGGGTGATCAGCTCAGCGCCGGCCGTCACGGCCAGGCTGGTCATCTCGGCCCGGCTCGTCACAATGACCAAGCAGAACGGGCTGGCGGGCAGCAGGTTCCTGACGTGCGCCGGGTCGAAGGCGTTGTCAAGGACGAGCTGGCACCGCCGGTCAGCCAGCAGGCTGCGGTACAGCCCGATCTGCGCGTCCAGGCTGCCCGGGATCCGTGACTGCGGCACCTGCAGCGCGTCGAGGAACGTGCGCACCACCGCCTCCGCGGACATGCGGGAGGCCGAAGGATCGAAACCGCGCAGGTCGACGTAGAGCTGGCCGTCAGGAAAGCGGTCCGCGACCTGATGCGCCCAGTGGACCGCCAGGGCCGTCTTGCCGACTCCGGCGGTGCCGGTGATCGCCACGACGTTCGGCGCAGGCTGGCCGTCGTCGCGGTCGAGCAGGGCGTCGAGGCGCTTGAGTTCGGCCGCCCGGCCCGCGAAGTTCCGCTGGGCCCCCGGCAGCTGACGCGGTACCACCGGCAGTGGCTGACCGGGCTCCGCCACGGCCGTACTGTCATGACGGTCCGGCCGGGGCGGAACGCCCGCAGCGGCGAGGAACTCGTCCCTGGCCTCGCCCGCCAAACCGAGCGCGTCCGCGATCAGCCAGGCCGACCGGCGATAGGGCCGGGCCGTCTGGCCGCGTTCCAGATCACTGATCGCCCTGACGCTCAGGGCCGCACGATCCGCCAGGTCCTCCTGGGTCAGGCCGGCCGCCCGTCGCAGGTCGCGCAGGAGCGCCCCGAGCCCTTCCCGGCGGGATGGCACGTTTCCGCGGCTGGGCACCAACCTCTTATATCAGATCGGTCGTCCCTTTTATGCCGATACCGGACTCGGGCGCCACGTCATGGCAATCCCGTACGCCGGCGCCGTTCTCCGGTGGCCAGCAGCGTTCCTGACCAGGGCGGGCAGCGTCGCCGGTCCTATTTTAGCCGGTCTTTATCGCCTGCTGGGAGTCTGCTGCTATTCAGATGGCCGGGCGGGCAACCGACCCCGGGTGACGCCGGCCGAAAAGCCTCAGAAAGGACGGGAAAACGTGAAGCGAACCGGGATCAAGCTGCTCGTCGCGGCGATCGGCGCGACGAGCGCGCTTTCCGTAGCCACCCCGGCCATGGCCATTAGCTGTCCGAACGGTGACGCATGCTTCTGGACCAGAGTTAATCTCAAGGGTGATCTTCATAAGGCAAACCCCGATAACTATACTCAAGACACGTATTATCGCATAACTAACTGGTATCCGAATAATACAAAGCTCGGATCATTCAATAACAAGTGGACCTCTCGCATCTTCATCAGCACGGACAAGCCCGGTGCCGTCAATCTGTGTTTCCCGCCTGGCGGCACCGGCAGCCCGGACATAGTCCTGGAATACGTCTATTTCGGAAAGTCGACGAAGTGCTGATCGCGGCAGACTAGCTGCGCGGCCGGTTCCTGGCCCGGCTCCGTCCGGCCCGGGAACCGGCCGCCACCGAGGCGATCGGAGGAGCCTTGACTATTAGCGAGAAGCCGCGTGACGACAGCCTCGCGGGTACGACACCGGTCGTTTACAGGTCGCGGATCAGGCTGGTTACCTGGGCGGCAGCGGCGGTGGCCGCCGTTGCCCTCGGCGCCGGCGCGGTCCTGTGGCTGGCCGCGCCGGCCACCCACCGATCCAGCCCGGCGGCGGAGCGCCCGCCGTTCCTGGTCGGCCTGGATCACGCCAGCACCGGGCTGACCGTAGTCAATGCGGTGAGCGGCCGGCTGATCACCGCGCTCGCCCCGCCGAAGGGGTTCTTTGACCGGGCCACCGCGGCCACCGCCGACGGCCGGGCATTCATCGTGGCGGCCGAGATGTCGCAGGGGGGCTGCTCCACCTGGCTCTACCGGCTCCGGCTGACCGCGCAGGGACATGAGGCGGCCCTGGCCCCGCTGAAGGTGCCGAAGGTAAGCGGCCTGATCATGCCCACCAATGGCCTGTCCGCCAGCGCCGACGGGAACACGGTCGCGTATACGGCCAGCCCCTGCTCGCAGGGCCAGGATGGGCTGGTCGGCGTGATCAGCCTGCGTACCGGACGAGTCCGCACCTGGCGCCTGAACGCCACGAGCGCGTGGAGCGTATCCCTTTCGCCGGACGGCCGGAGGCTGGCCTTCGTCGATACCGTGGTCTACGGCGGGGACGGAACGGTCCGGACCATGCCCGCCGACGCACCGCCCGGTCCGGTCACGCGGGTGGCGCACCCGGTGCTGCCCGCCGGGCTCGGCGTGGACGTGAACGGCAGCATCGCGCTGAGCGCGAACGGCACGGTGATGCTGGCCTGCTCGGAGAACTCGCATGATGCCGTACTGGCTGCCTACAACGTCCCCACCGGACACCGGCTGGGCACTATATACGTCCAGCGCAACGTCGACGTCGCGCCGTGCGATATCGGCGCGACCTCATCCGGGCGCTACGTCCTGCTGTACGACATCGGGTTCGGCGGCATCGGCAGGCAGATCGACCTGGCGACCAGGAAGGTCACCGAGCTAGCGGGAAATCCTGGCCACCAGCCGCCGCTAGGGCTCTCCTGGTGAGGCGCGGGCCCCGGCGGGCCAGGTGAGCACGTTACTGTCGCGCGTGCCGAAGCGCCGTCTGGTACTGGCGGTGCGCTTCGATGAACTGCTCGGCCGTGCCGCCACGGTCGGGGTGAGCGTCGGCCATGGCGCGGCGCAGCTCCTTGACGGGCAGGGCTTGCGGTGCGGCGTGTCCGGTTCGCTCGCGTTCCCCGCGATCCAGGCTGGCTTCGGCGGCTTCGCGGGTGGCGAAGAATAGCCGGGCCGCCGGTCCGGGGCGGTGGCGGTCACCGGGAACCGGGATCACGCCGGCCGGGTATCCGCAGCGGCACCGATCGTGGCACCGGGTGTCGGTCTCGAACTGCTCGCGGCTGATGCAGCCGGGGCTGACAACGGCCTCGCGCCGGTCCCAGCTGTCGCTGGTGTAGTAGATCAGCTGTGCCGTCTTCTTGACGATCGGCACCCGCTGGACCCAGCGGCGTGTCTGGGCCGGGTAGCCGTGACGGCGGATGCGGGCGCAGGGGACGTACAGGTATCCGGCATCGATCAAGCTCGACCCGTCCATGGCGCCGGGGTCTCCTTTCCGGGCTTGCCGGGTGAGGCGGGCGTGAGCCCGGCCAGGGAATCCGGCCCGGGCGGATCGGCGCTGGGCGGCACCGCCCGGCGGGCTGGCTCGCGGATTTCGTCGTAGCCGCCGTGCGGGTTCATCACGATCCGCCCGGTTTCCCGGCCGCGCCGTTCCTCGTCGCGTCGCCGGCTGGCCAGCGCGCGGGAGATGACCCGGGTAAGGCCGAACGCCAGCGGCGGCCCGGCCAGCACGAGCACCCGGAATACCCACGTGACCATGTAGAGATCCAGGTGCAGGTGGTAGGCGATCTGGTCATTGGCGGCCGCGGCCCACAGCAGCCCGTAGAACGCCAGGCCGGCCACGCCGACTCCGGTGCGGTTCGCCAGGTCGGCTGGCGCCGGCGGCAGCAGTGTGCCTGGGCGGCTCCGCCGCGGGCCGCGCGGCC
>Ga0210397_10002069_pt1 | contig 12739 bp, 10 predicted proteins | sample IncBWH2OmetaG_FD_160126 | JGI IMG/M metagenome (GOLD analysis project Ga0210397, IMG submission 160126) | Forest soil microbial communities from Barre Woods Harvard Forest LTER site, Petersham, Massachusetts, United States - Inc-BW-H-2-O ...
TATAAGGTACTGCAAGAAGAAGAGCTCGTTCCCGGCGACGAGCCGTTCTTACGCCTGTTCAACCAAGGGCTCGTGCTCGGCTCAAACAACGAGCGCATGAGCAAGTCGCACGGCAACACGGTGGGCATCGATGAGACGGTCGACCGCTATGGCGCTGACGCGCTCCGGCTCTTCGAAATGTTCGCCGGCCCGCCCGAGAGCGATTATCCTTGGTCGACGGCTGGCATAACCGGCGCAACGCGAACTTTGGCGCGGATCTGGCGGCTCGTGTTGGGCCATCCTGGCTGTTGTTCCGACACGCCGGGCGAAGCACTGCAGAACGGCGCGGAAGATCGTGATATTCGCTATTCGATTCATTCCAAGATCAGGCAGATAACCGAAGAACTCGGCGATCGCATGCATCTCAACACGTGCGTGGCCGCCTTGATGACACTCCTCAACGATCTCGAAGCAGCCACCGGCAAGACGGCCGATGTTGCGGCGCTGCACGCCGGCTCGCGCGCGCTCGTCCTCATGCTCGCGCCGTTCGCGCCGCACATCGCGGAAGAGTTGTGGGAACGATCGGGCGGCGCCGGCAGCGTGCATTTGCAGCCCTGGCCGAGATATGACGAAGCGGCGCTGCGCCGCGATCTGATCCCGATCGTCGTGCAAGTGAACGGCAAGCGCCGGGCAGCTATCTCGGCAGAGCCCGGCTGCAGCGAAGAAGACGCCATGGCGCTCGCGATCCGCGAATCCACCGTCAGCGCCCAGCTCGATGGGAAGAGGATCGTCAAGCGCGTGTTCGTGCCGGACCGGCTGCTGAATATCGTCACCGGCTAACGGGCATCGGTAAAAACCCTACCCCGAGGGACGCCGTTTGGGGGTGAGGGCTGCGCCCCGTTCGAACGATTCAGCGTACGATGATCGGTCGACCAGTACGGTGCCGCGCCTTCATCGGGCGGCGTACCGAGTTGGCGACGCTCCACGAAGCGCGGAAATCGCTCGTCAAGAGCGCCGGCTCTTTCGTATTGGTTTCCGGTGAAGCCGGCATCGGCAAAACGCGGCTCTTGGCAGAGTTCCTCGACAACGCCCGCAATCGCCGAGAGATCACGATCGTCAAAACCGAGTGCCTGCCTGGCGCTCAGGCGCCGCTAGGACCGGTGCGCGCACTGCTGCGCGAGCTCATCGGAATCGTCGCGGTTGCCGAACTGCCGCGCAAGATCTGGCACGCGCTCGCACAGGTCATACCTGATCGTCTACCGCGCGATTCCGTCGCCACCAACGCCGACGTCGTCCTCGAAAAGGATCAACTCTTCGCGACGCTCCTGGCATTCCTGCGCATCGTCTGCTCCAAACGCGCGACCGTCATCTCCGTGGAAGACGTGCATTGGTCGGATGAATCGACGGTGCAGTTCCTCGGCTATGTCGCCCAGCGCCAAGAGCAGATGCGGTTGCTCGTCGCCGCGACGTTCCGCAACGATGAGATAGAGAGCAACGCAGCGCTGCTCTCTTCGATGGCGCCGCTGCTCCGCGCGCCGAGCTCGATTCGAGTCTCGCTCGAACCGTTCGGGCCCGGCGATGTTCGCGCGATGATCGATGGAACGCTCGATGGCCGTCGCGCTATTCCCGAAACGGTCGCACGCGACATCGAGCGAAGAAGCGAGGGCAACCCGTTTTTCGTCGAGGAATTGGTCAAGGATTTCATAGAGCGAGATATCGCGGGCCGTTCAACGTCGCAGCTGCCGGTTTCGATCCGGTCGACGATCTCGCATCGCCTCGCCGAACTCACGTCGGCAACGAGGAGCGTGCTCGACAGGGCTGCAGTGCTCGGCCAACGTTTTGATCCGGAGGTTCTGGCACTCGTCATGGAATGCGACGCGGCCGCGATCGCGCCGGCACTGCGCGAGGCCCGAGACCACAATCTTTTGATCGATTCAGGTCCCGGCCGATTGAGCTGCCGCTTTCGCCACGCGCTCACACGTCAGACGATATACGACGGCGTGCCAGCCTTCGAAGCGCGCATCCTGCACGAACGCATATTGCAAACGCTCGAAGAGACCGACCCAAGCGCCCATGTCGAAGAACTGGCTTACCACGCGTGGGAGGCGGGCGATATTCAGCGGATCGTCCGCTATAATGAGCGCGCGGGCGACAACGCGTTTTCCATGCGCGCGCTGCCAGAGGCGCTTATCTATTTCGAACGCGCCCTCGAAAAAGCCGACGCGCCGGCTGACCGGGCAAGGCTCTTCGAGCGGATCGGCGCGCTCGAGCGCTTGCAAGGTCATTATCACCGGGCTCGCGACAGCTTTGAGTCGGCCGTAGCGATCAGGCTCGAATTGGGGGACTACGACGCGGCGGCGACGCTCGCCGCCAGCGTCGCGGGCCAGCGCTACAACGTCGGCGACCAGAACGCGCGCGAGTACGCAGAGCGATTTCTTGCGACGCACGGCGCGAATATAGGCCCGGTCGCGCGCGACTTCTTGCTCGTCGTGATGGCGCGCCTTGCGAGCGCATTCTGCGATTTCGAATCCGCGGAGCGTCTCGTCGACGCGGTCTCAGACCCCGACGCGCTCGCGCCCACCGCGCGCCAGAACTATCTCATCGTCCGGCTGATGCGGTCGACCTACGCCGACGATGTGAAAGCGTGGAAACGAAACGCCGAGCAGGTTGATCAACTCTTGCCGCACCTCGCACCGGAGGCTCTCGTGAGCATCGAGAGCGCGCTCGCGCTCACCGGCATTTTCTTGGGTGCCAACGAGCACATCGAGCGCGCGCTGGCTCGCGCCGACAGCGTCGAGCGCGAATGGGGTTTTCGTGCGCATCGGCTATACGCGACTGCGACCCGAGCTTCGTACGCCTACCAGCGCGGCCGGCTTGCAGAAGCCAGCGCGTGCGTGGAAGAGGTCGCAGCGAATCTGGACGTATTCCCACCGCGGCGCATCGCCGGAGCAGTCGCGGCACATCTCGCCATCGCATTCGGGGACGACGCGCTTTGGAAACGCTTCGATGCGAAGATCCTGCATGACGCGCGCGAGCGCCTCGAAGATCCCGACTGCGTCTATATCCTCGGCGCGCACGCCGCGATCGCCGCGAACGATGGCACAACCGCCGAGGCCCAAACCGATCTCCGGGCCTCGCTGCGAACGCTCGTGTCTTACTCATCGCCTGAGGCGACGCACGTACTGCTGAACGCCGCGCGATATCTGCCGCTCGACGAGCTCGCCGGCGTCGAGTCGATCGCACAGACGTCAGCGCGATCGGAAGGTGAGACCTCGCGCGCAAACCTGGCGTTCGTGCGGGCGACGATCGCCGCTCGCAATGCTGACGGTTCTGCGGCAGCCGCGCACGGCGAGACCGCCGCGCACCTGTACGCGTCGCTCGGCTGGCCGCTGCTGGAGGCCGAGGCTCTCGTGCACGCGCAGCGGGTCGAAGAGGCGCTGACGATCTACGAACGGTGCGGCGCGGTCGGCATGCTGCGGCGCCTGCGGTCTGCAGCGCCGGCGCCGGCCTTGAGCAAGCTCTCGGCGCGCGAACGCGAAGTCGCCGATCTAGTCGCGCGCGGATTGCGCAACGCCGATATCGCCAAGCGACTTGAAATCCGTCTGAAGACGGTCGAGAAACATATCGCCTCTATATTCGAAAAACTCGACCTGCACTCGCGTGCCAAGCTCGCTGCGCTCGTGGTGTCCGCGGACGTCTCGTAGTGCGGCCGGCCCGCGGTGGTCGCCGCGGGCCGGCCGTCGAGCCTTGCCCTCGGCCGTGAGTCGCTTCTCGGCCAAAGGCTAAGGCCGTCTTTCGCCAGCCCAAATCGAAACATGGCCACGATCTGGGTGACCCGCGGTCAATACTAGAGCATTCCGAGCAAGAGCGGTATGGGCGGAAACCCCACCACATCACCGAGTTTGAACAAGCGCCGTGAGCTAGGTCGAGCGGAAGTGTTCCACCGTCGCATTGATCCCTGACGAAAGCGACGTCAGCGGTTCCCATCCGAGTTCGCGGTTGGCCGCTTCGACCGCGAAGACGCACGTCCGCACGTCGCCGGCTCTTTTCGGGGCGTGCACGACTTCGACGTCGCGCCCGACCGCCGCCGCGATAGCGCTATGCAGCGCGTTGACCGACGTGCCAACTCCGGTGCCGACGTTCAAACACGTGCCGTTACCTCTGTCGAGCGCCATCAAGCCGGCACGCGCCACGTCGCCGACGTAGACGAAATCCTTTTGCTGCTCGCCATCCCAATCGACGCGGATCGGTTCGCCCGCGATGATGCGACCCGCGAAGATCGCGATGACGCCGGCTTCCCCGTTCGGATCCTGGCGGGGTCCGTAGACGTTTCCGTAGCGCAGGGCGGTGTACTCCAGGCCTTTCGCCGCGCGGAAGTAGCGCAGATAATGTTCGGCGACCATTTTGGTGATGCCGTACGGTGACTCGGGCAGCTGGGGATGTTTTTCGTCGATCGGCAGGTACTGCGGAGTTCCGTACGTGGCGGCTGAGGACGCGAACGTGATCTTCCGCGTGCCGTATCTCGCGGCGAGTCGCAAGACGTTGATCAGGCCCTTCACGTTGACGTCCGCGTCGAATTGCGGATCTTCGGTCGAGATAGCGACGCTGTGCTGGGCGGCATGATGCGAGACCGCTTCCGGCTTGAATTCCGCGAAGACGCGGTCGAGTTCCTGATCTCGAATGTCACAGCGATAGAGCGTGGATTGTGGATTCACATTGGCGCGCCGGCCGCCGCCGCGCTCCCAGAAATTGTCGACGATCGCGGTTTCGTGGCCGGCCGCTACCAACGCGTCGACAAGGTGCGAACCGATGAAGCCAGCACCGCCGGTGACGAGAACGCGCATGCGATACCTAATTCGACGAGCCGCCGCGTGCGTGCGGCCGGATGTGGAGGTTGAGGGTTAGAGCGCTCGATCTAGAGGTGCAGATGCCCCGTGACAGCCAGCAAGATCAGCACCAAGAGGACGATGACCAGGGTGTCCAAGCAGCGCGTCTCCTTTGATTGACGTGAGTATTGGAATTTCTTCTTCCCGCTCGGCTCCAAGCGTTCCTCGCGAGGCACGACACGAAGAGTGAGTGGACGCACATCCCGGCGGCCGTGATGCGCCGGCATGGCACGCTGGATCCTCGACGCGCGACTCGGACACGCGCTCGCTTTTGCGTTCGCGGCTTATGCGATTGGCGTGATCGCGAGTGCATACTCGCTCGGTTGGCCGGCGGCGTTCTGTTTCGTCGCACTGCTTTCGTCGGCAGCGGTTGTGCGACGCACGGATGCGGTGAAGCGCGCGGCCGTCGAACTCACCATCATCGTCGCTATAGCAGGCGTCGCGGGCTTCTGCCTCGGCGCGCGCGCCGGCTGGGCGCGCTTGCATCCGCCATTTGCAGCACTTCAGGAGCGACACGTCGCTGTCGAAGCCGTAGCGTTAGAGCGGCCAAAGCCCACATCATCAGGCGTTTCATTCAGGATCCGGATCAAATCTATCGATGCGCCGCGCGGCGCGCCCGCGGATTCCCTCGTCGGGCGCGTGGCGCTGCTTGAAGCCCCGTCGCTGCAAAACGGATCAGCGATCGCGGGTCGCTCCATGATCGTGAAGGGGCGCGTCGAGCTCCCCGGCGGCCCGCGCAACGACGGCGAGCCGGCCCAGCGCGACGTGCTCGCAGAGCAGGGTGTGGAGCTCGTCGTCGCTGTACCGGCGGCGCGCGATCTACGCCTCGAAGGCCCGGCATCCGGAGTCGAGGCGTGGCTAGCCCGGCTGCGCGCGCGATTTGCAGACGCGATCGAGGGGCGCCTGCCCGCGCTCGACGCGACGGTGCTCGAAGGCGTGCTCTGGGGCGATCGCAGCGATCTTCCCGCAGCGCTACGCCAAGAATTCTCCGATACCGGAACCGTTCACGTCTTGACCACGGCGGGTCTGCACCTCGGCATCATGACGGCACTGCTCATGCGACTGTTGGCGACGGTGCCGCTGCCGCGCGTCGCGCGCATGGCGCTAGTCATCTGCGCCGCGTGGTCCTACGCCGCGCTTGCCGGTCTGCATTTGCCCACGATCCGAGCCGCCGCGATGCTCACAGCGGGCATCGCCGCGTACGAGAGCGGTCGCGGGAGATCGCCGTCGCCCGTTCTCGCGGCCGCCGCGTTTGCGGTGGCATTGCCGCAACCGCTCGCCGTGCTCTCGCCTTCGTTCTCGCTTTCGTTCGCGTGCGTCGCCGGCATCGCGCTTCTGAGTCCAGCGCTTGAACGTCTCGGCATGCGCGCGGAATCGGGCATCGAACGCCACGTTTGCGAATTGGCGCGCACGAGTCTCGTGGTACAGATCGCGCTCTGGCCCTTGCAAGCGCTCTACTTCAACGTCTTCACGCCGTACGCTGTGGTCGCGAACCTGCTCGTCGTTCCGATCATCGGCGTCATCATGGCGTGCGGCGCAACATTCGTCGCACTGGCGCTGGTCGCGCCGTGGGCAAGCACGCCGTTTGCCAATCTAGCCTGGTGGGGCGTGTCCGCGGTGACGGCGATCGTCGATCGCACTTCATCGCTGCCTGGCGCGCACGTGGATGTGCCGCCCCCGAGCCAGACATTTCTCGTGCTCTATTGGATAGCACTTGCGGCGTTTGCGCTCGCAGTGAAGTTCGGGATCGAAAAACGGCGTCTCGTCTGCGGGGCGATCGCCGCAGGAGCTGTCCTCGCTATCGTCTATTGTGCGCCGGGGTTTGCGGCCGCACTCGATCCTCGGATGCATCTCGACGCGATCGACGTCGGACAAGCGGATTGTCTGCTCGTGCGCGCACCTGGCATGCATGCGATGCTGGTGGACGGCGGCGGCAAACTCGAGCGCGCGGGCGTTTCCGGTCAGATCGTCGCGCAGCCGATCGGCGACGTGATCGCCACGAAGACCGTCATGCCGTTTCTGCTGCGGCATTGGATCACGCACCTCGACGTCGTCGTGCTCACGCATCCGCACGGCGATCACGCCGGAGGACTTCCGGTGATATTAGCGAGAGAACGCGTCGGCGCCGTCTACGATTCAGCGCAGCTCTACGGTGGTCAGGCCTATCGCCGCGCTCTTGCCGTGACGCGCGAACGCCACATTCCGTGGCGGCGCGCGGTGCGGGGTGTCGCGTTCAATCTTGGCCCCACCACTCATGTGCGAGTGCTCGGGCCCGAACTGCCGCTGTTGACCGGAACAGCCTCGGACATCAACAACAACTCCGTCGTACTGCGCGTGGAGTTCGGTCGTACATCCATATTGATGACCGGCGATGCGCAATCGGAGGCCGAGGCGCGTTTGCTATCGCACGGCGAAGCCGACCTGAGCGCCGACATCCTCAAAGTAGGCCATCATGGCAGCGCGTACTCTTCCACGCCCGCCTTTCTCGCGGCTGTGCGCCCGAAGATCGCCATCATCTCGTGCGGATTGCACAACGTCTTCGGCCACCCGAGCCCTCGCACGCTGGCTGCGCTACGGGCCGCTGGGGCGATCGTCTATCGGACCGACTTGGACGGCGGCATCACCGTCGAAGCCGGTGGTGCTGAAATCACGACGAAGTTAGCACTACACGGATGAGGGTTCGGTTGCGCTGCGTTTGCCGAGATACTCAGCGACGATCCATGCAGACCCAGCGATCCCCAGAGTCTCGGCAGTCTCTGTCCAGCTAAAGAATTGATGGGGATCGGCATAGAGCGCCGGCAGCCATACCAGCAGCCCGAAGCCTACGAGCATCGCTGTGGTCAATTGAGCCGCGAGCCGGGCCATCAACCCGGTGATCAGAGCGATGGCGGCGAGAATGAATGCAGCAGTGGTCGTGATAGCCCAGAACATCTGTCCGGGCGGAATCCATTTCGGAACAAGACTCGCTGTTGGATCGAGATAGAAAAGCTGTTCCAATCCGAACGAGAGAACGCACAGGCCAAACGAGTAGTATCCGAACTGCCCCAGCCTCGCACCACGAGTTGCGGCGAGCGGACCGGTAGTCGCGTAGAGGAGCATGGCCCCCGCGAAGAATGAGAACTCCTCGAAGAAGTTGCCATAACTATTGTAGACGAGCGGCTGCTTGACGATAAATGGTAGCGTCAGCAAGGCGAAGATGAGGTACAGTGCACCTAGCACTATGGCACCGGCTCGGGCCGTTCTGGGCCACAAAACCGCCGCGCCTCCGAGGATTTCGATGGCAGCCACGATGGAGGTGAGGATCGCGCTGTGAGAAACGCCTGCAAGAGCCTTAAGCTGCAGCCAGTTGCTTATGTCATGCCACACAAGTGCGCAGATGCCAAAACCGATCGCCGCGGCTCCATAAATGTATCGCCCTAGAGAAGGTTTCATCGCCCCGGTTTAGCGGGACTTATCGCGGATTCCTTATACTTCTCTTGAGCGCTCCCGTCGACGACCAGCACGAACGGTTTAATTCAAGCACATATCGCTGTGGGTAACGGTGCTATGCGTCTGCGCGTCGGCGACTATCGCGTGATATATGAGATTCGCGACGCCGTACTATTAGTGCTCGTGTTGAGAATCGGCCATCGGCGCGAAGTTTACCGGCACTGAAAGCTCGAAAGGCAGACTATGGACATCAATCGGGTTGGCTCGCAGCCTTCAACAAAGGGACCGGCGGAGTACTTCACGGGCACGGTCCGCATCGATCCCCTCTTCGACCGAACCGAACCGGCACGCGTGGTCGGCGCAAGCGTCACGTTCGAGCCGGGCGCTCGGACAGCGTGGCACAATCATCCGCTAGGTCAGACGCTCGTCGTGGTGAGCGGCTGCGGCCGCGCGCAGCGTTGGGGCGGGCCCATCGAGGAGATCCGTCCGGGCGACGTCGTGGTGATAGGGCCCGGCGAGAAGCACTGGCATGGTGCCGCTCCCAACACCGCGCTGACGCATATCGCGATCCAGGAGAAACTCGACGGAAAAGCCGCCGACTGGATGGAGCATGTCAGCGAAGCGCAGTATCAGGCGACATCCAACTAGTCGAAACGGATAGCGACGCGCGGAGGCCAAGCCCCGCGCGCCGCTCCGATGATCTACATTTGGGGTTCCAACACCCCGAAGACCGCGCCCTGGGGATCCCTTAATACGGCGAACTTGAGCATTTCTGGAACATGCGTGGTTGCCATGACGACTTTGCCGCCGAGACGTTTCGCTTTTGCGACGCTCTTCGCGCAGTCGGCCACTTGGAAGTACGTGATCCAAGACGGTGGAAGCTTTTTGATCGGAGTCGGCCACATGCCGCACTCACGCATCTTGCCGAGCACGAACATGGAGTACTTCATGCCTCCGGCTTCCATGGTCGTCGTCTTCCAACCGAACGTTTTCAAGTAGAACTTCGAGGAGACCGCGGGCTTCGGGGTGTTCAGGTCTTGCCAGCAGACGGTGCCTGGTTTGCCCTCGATTCCGGCCCCTTGAGTATCTCCGGCCTGCCACAATGCGAACGCAGCGCCAGTCGGATCCAGGAGGACGGCCATGCGTCCCAAGTGACCCATCGCCATCGGAGGGGAGACGACTGTGCCGCCTGCCGCTTTCGCCTTTTTGATGGTCGCGGTGAGGTTTTTGACGCTGACGTAAGGCACCCACATCGGCGGAGCCTTCATTTTCTTCTGCTCATCCGACATGGGATAAAATCCGCACACATCTTTGCCGCCAACGGTCGCAAGCGTGTATTTCCCGCCCGTCGGCATCGGATTGTCGGTCAATTTCCAACCTAGCAGACCCTTGTAAAATTTCTTCGCGCCGGCGGTGTTCGTCGTTCCCATATCCGTCCAGCAAATCTCTCCGGCTTTATACTTCTTGGTCGCAGCCATTCAAAATTCTCCTTTAACAATCGTTTGCAACGCTCGATGCACTTGACTCACTCTAGCGCACAATCCCTCCAGGGGCGCGGCACGCTGGGCCGAATGGCCGCGGTGGAAAGGAACATTAACGTGCACCGAACGGTATCGCCCGCCGACGCGCTGCAGCGGCTCATCGACGGCAACCGAAGCTATGCGGCAGACGTGGCGCCGGAAGCGATGCACGCGCACGCGGTGAAGCGGCGGCACTTGATCGCCGAACAGCGGCCGTTCGCGACGGTGCTCGGGTGTTCGGATTCGCGCGTGCCGATCGAGATCGTGTTCAATCAGAGTCTCGGCGATCTCTTCGTCATCCGCGTCGCGGGCAACATCCTGAACGATCACGTCGTCGGCTCGGTCGAATACGCGATCGAGACATTCGGATGCTCGCTGGTCATGGTGTTGGGTCACTCGAACTGCGGCGCGGTTACCGCCGCAGTGGATGCGGTCGTGAATCGGCGGACGGCCGCATCGCGCATCGCGACGATCATCGATGCTATCCGTCCGAATGTCGAACGCGTGCAAGGCCGTGATGATCTGCTCGAAGCGGCCATCGAGGAGAACGTGCGCAGCGTGACGGCCGCTTTGCAGCAGGCGCAGCCGATCGTCACCGCGGCGAGGGCTGAAGGCAGACTTGCGGTGGTCGGCGCTGAGTACCATCTCTCCACCGGCATCGTCTCCACGCTGTGCGGAGATCTCGTCGACTAGCCGGTGACGCCTTCTTCGCGATCCTGGCGATCGAGGTTCTCGATATATTCCGCCAAGAGCCAAGAATTCGCGGCATCGCGCTTGGTTTCAGGAATCGTCGCCAGCGCCCACGCGAGGACGGCAGTGTCGTCGGCGTTGGCGCTGAGCATCGCGTCGAATTGCGCGGGCTTCACACCCCACTGCGCCATCATGCCACGATCGATCGGACACGGGTAGTAGTAGTCGTGGAGCGTACCCGCGGCCGAGGCGCGACCTTTGTCAGCCAGACGAGCTAGCCACCAGAAGCCGCCGAGCGGCGTTCGTCCTCGGCGCGGATATGTTCGGCCGTCGCGAAAATCGGTGGGCACGATTCCGGTCTCCTTATTGAAAGAGCGCGTTCATCTCGGCGTAGGTCACGCCGCCGGGGTGAGCGAGGTCTTCATCGCGCGACTCGCCGCGCATGAAGGCGCGCGCAGCGGTGCGCGCCGCGCTCAACGCGACTTCGGCAAGGCGGCCGCCTGCGCTCAGCCGGCGCACGCCGAGCCCGTACAGTTTGTCGAGCGGCGCCAACCCCGGCCACACCAACACGTTCAGCGGCAACGGGACCGCGGCGGTGATCCGCTCGATCGCGCCATTTTCGGTCAGCGCGGGGACGAAGAATCCATCGGCGCCGGCGTCTATGAATCGCTTGCCCCGTTCGATCGTCTCGCGAATAGCATCGTCTCCAGTGGCAAGCTCGCGCAGGTAGACATCCGTGCGCGCGTTGATGAAGATGTCGCCGTGATTCGCGCCGGCGCGCTTGATCGCCGCGATCTTTTTGACTGTCAGTTCCGGCGGATCCGCGCCGTCTTCGAGGTTGATGCCGACGACGCCGATCTCGCGCAGTTTCGCGACGGCCTCAGCGACCTCGCGTGGATCGCTCGAGTAGCCGCTTTCGAAATCCACGGACACGGGTGTGCCGTGCGTCACGCGGCAGATCGCGCTCACGGCAAACACCAGCGCGCCTTGCGGCAGCACGTCACCGTCCGGGTAACCACAGGACCATGCAAGACCGCAGCTTGTCGTAGCGAGCGCCTGGGCGCCCGCGTTCTTGAACACGGCCGCTGAAGCAGCATCCCACACGTTTGGGATGACAAGAATGCGGTCTTGGGCATGCAGCGAGCGAAAGGTCGCGACGGCGTCGGTCGAAGTCATGATAGATAGCTCTCCACGGGTTAAGCGTCGGCGTCTCGGGTTGCGGCGCGGCCGCCGGCGGACCTTCCGCAGCCGGCTCCAATCCGGCCTTCATCCCAATTCCCGCGTGGTTGGAGTATAATATCGACCATGAATGCTCGACTGATCGCACCCATCACCCTTGCCGTAGCCTTAGCCGTTGCTCAAGGAGGCGCCGCGCTCGCACCGGCGTCTTCGGCATCGGCGGCGACCGACGCAAGCGGGATCCAAAAGATCCGGCACATCATCATCATCATGCAAGAGAACCGTTCGTTCGACAGCTACTTCGGGACGTATCCCGGCGTCAACGGCATCCCGATGCGCAACGGCGTGCCGACCGTCTGCGTCACCGATCCAGCCAGCGGCAAGTGCGTCGCGCCGTATCACGATCCGGCGGACGTCAACTACGGCGGTCCGCATGGTCAAAAAGACGCCGTGGCCGACGTCGACGGCGGACGGATGGACGGTTTCATCGACCGATCGGAACACGGCGACATCAAATGCCAGGGCTTCAACCACGACCCGCGCTGCCAAGGCTCGACCATTCCGGACGTCATGGGATACCACGATCGCCGCGAGCTGCCTAACTATTGGACCTACGCCGACAACTTCGTCTTACAAGATGCGATGTTTGAACCGAACGCGTCGTGGAGCTTGCCGGAACACTTGTTCATGGTCTCCGAATGGTCGGCGCACTGCTCGGTGCCCGACGATCCGTCGTCGTGCGCAAACGCACTGCAGAGTCCGGGCATGCCGCCCGATTTCGGTCCGAAGCGCCTGCGTACGAACGTTCCTCCGAATTATGCGTGGACCGATCTCACCTATCTGCTCCACGCGCACGGCGTGAGTTGGGCGTACTATATATTCGCTGGATCCGAGCCGGACACCGAAGACGGTTCGCTTACTGGCCGCCAAGGCCGGCTCGGCGCACGCACGCCCGGCATCTGGAATCCGCTGCCGTATTTCACGACCGTTCATCGGGACGGGCAGTTGAGCAATATCGAGAGCATCGACGATTTCTACGCCGCCGCCAAGAACGGA
>Ga0210397_10002074_pt1 | contig 12728 bp, 10 predicted proteins | sample IncBWH2OmetaG_FD_160126 | JGI IMG/M metagenome (GOLD analysis project Ga0210397, IMG submission 160126) | Forest soil microbial communities from Barre Woods Harvard Forest LTER site, Petersham, Massachusetts, United States - Inc-BW-H-2-O ...
TTTATGACGATCCCGAGGAGCTGGCGAACTGGGCGCGAGACGCGTTGAAGGCCGTTTCCACCTCGCCGACCGCCATGCAGAAGAAACGCGCGGCCGCCGTCGAAGCCAAGCTGCCGCGCAAAGAGCGGCAACAGCGCCAGCGCGCCCGCGCCCGCCGCCGCGTCCCGCGCTGACGCGTGCCTTACGCCCCTACCACAGCTTCACGCGCTGATCCGGCGGCAAGTACATCTTGTCGCCCGGCTTGACGCCGAAGGCCGCGTACCAGGCGTCGACGTTGCGCGTCGGCCCCACCACCCGGAAATGCGGCGGGCTGTGCGGATTGGACAGCACCTGCTGGCGCATCTGACCGTCACGATACTTGCCGCGCCAAATCTGCGCGAAGGCGAGGAAAAAGCGCTGGTCGCCGGTGAAGCCGTCGATCACAGGTGCCGGCTTGCCGCCGAGCGAGGCATGATAGGCCTGCAATGCGATCGAGATGCCAGACAGGTCGCCGATATTCTCGCCCATCGTCAGCTTGCCGTTGACGTGCAGCCCGGGCAGGCCCTCATAGGAGTCATACTGCGCGCCCAGCATGGAGACGCGGCTCTCGAACGCCTTGCGGTCGTCGTCGGTCCACCAACTCTGCAGGATGCCGCCGCCGGTGTACTTGCTGCCCTGGTCGTCGAAGCCGTGACTGATCTCGTGGCCGATGACGGCGCCGATGCCGCCGTAATTGACCGCGTCGTCGGCGTTGGGATCGAAGAACGGCGGCTGCAGGATCGCCGCCGGGAAGAAGATCGAATTGAACAGCTGCGTGTAATAAGCGTTGATGGTCGGCGGCGTCATGCCCCACTCGTTGCGGTCGACCGGCTGGTCGATGCGGCCGAGCCGGTACTGCCATTCGAACGCGTTGGCGCGCTCGATGTCGCCCACCAGGTCGTCCTTGGCGATCGTGAGGCCCGAGAAATCGCGCCACTTGTCGGGGTAGCCGATATGCGGCGTGAAGGCGTGCAGCTTGTCGAGCGCCTTCTGGCGCGTGACCTCGCTCATCCAGGCGATCTTGCGGATGTCGGCGTCATAGGCCTTCAGCAGGTTGGCGACCAGCGCTTCGGCCTTCGCCTTGGTCTCCGGCGGGAAGTACTTGGCGACATAGAGCTTGCCGAACGGATGCGGCAGGGCGCTGTCGATCAGCTTCACGGCGCGGGTCTCGCGCGGCAGCTGCTGCGCCTGGCCGCCGAGCACCTTGCCGTAGAAATCGAAATCGGCGTCGTCGATCGCCTTGGGGAGGTAACCGGCCATGCTGTGCAGGTAGTGGATCGTCAGATAGTCGCGCCACACCGCCACCGGCGTCTTGGCGAACACCTGCGCCAGCGGTGGGAACGCCGTGTTCTCGCGCACGATCACCTTGCGGGTTGCGTCGATACCCTGTGCTTTGAAGAACGTCGCCCAGGGAAAGCCCGGTGCGAAATTCGCCAGGTCCGCGACCGTCATCGGGTTGTAGACCTTGTCGGCGTTGCGCCGCTCCGCCGCGGCCCAATGGGCCGTGGCGATGTCGTTCTCCAGCGCGTAGACCGCGGCGGCGCGCGCCGCGACGTCCTTGGTCTCGCCGGCCAGGGTGAGGGCGGCCGCGAGATATTTCTTGTAGGCATCGCGCGTCGCGGCCAACGCCGCGTCATCCTTCAGGTAGTAGTCGCGATTGGGCATGCCGAGGCCCGATTGCGTGATCGTCACGACATAGACGTTGGAGTTCTTGGCATCGGGCCCGACGCCGTCGGCGACGATGCTGAAACCGTCGCTCGATGTCGGGAAGGCCGGATCGCCCATCAGCCGGGCGACGTCGTCCGCCGTCTTCAGCGCCGCGATGCGCGCGAGATCGGGTTTGACGGGGCCAAGACCGCGCGCCTCGATGCCGGCGGTGTCGGTGAAGGCGTCGTAGAGGTCGCGGATCTGCTTTTCTTCCGGATTCAGCGTCGCCCGGTCACGCGCCTCCAGGCCCGCGATCAGCTCCTTCATGCGGTTCTCGCTGAGGATCTGCAGGTTCTGGAACGAGCCGATGCTGGTGCGGTCGGCCGGAATCTCGGTGCGCTTGAACCAGGCGCCGTTGGCGTATTCGAAGAAGTCGTCGCCCGGCTTGACGCTTTTGTCCATGCCGGTGAGGTCGACGCCCCAGGCGCCGAAGGCAGGCTTGGCGGACGGCGGCGTCGCCGCCACGGCGAGACAGGCGACGCCGGCAAGGCCGGCCAGGGCAAAAGCGATCTTCTTCATGGCATCCATCCTCTGACGTCTGGGGTCGGCTCTACTCACCACACGGATACGTCACCACACCGGCACGCGCTTGTCGGGCGGCAGGTAGTATTTGTCGCCCGGCTTGATGTTGAACGCGTCATACCAGCCTGGCGTGTTGCGCACCACGCCGTTGACGCGGAACTCCGACGGGCTGTGGGGGTTGGACAGGACCTGGCTGCGGATGGCGCCGTCGCGGTGACGCTCGCGCCAGCTCTGCGCATAGGCGATGTAGAAGCGCTGGTCGCCCGTCAGCCCGTCCAGCACCGGCGCCGGCTTGCCGCCGAGCGAGATGTGATAGGCCTTGAGCGCGATGACGAGGCCGGCGATGTCGGCGACGTTCTCGCCCAGCGTCAGCTTTCCATTGATGTGCAGGCCGGGCAGGGGTTGGTACTGATCGTACTGCGCCGCGATGGCATTGGTGCGCTCCTGGAATTTCTTCAAATCGTCCGGCGCGAACCAGTTGTGGAGTTCGCCCTTGGCGTCGTACTTGGCGCCCTGGTCGTCGAAGGAGTGGCTGAGTTCGTGGCCGATGGTGGCGCCGATCTCGCCATAGTTCACCGCATCGTCCGCGTTGGCATCGAAATAGGGCGGCTGCAGGATGCCGGCCGGAAACACCACCTCGTTCAGGTTCGGGTTGTTGTAGGCGTTGTTGGTCGGCGGCGTCATGCCCCACTCGGTGCGGTCTACCGGGCTGTCGATGCGGCGCAGTTCGCGGTTCCACTCGAACACATTGGTGTTCTTGACGCTCCTGATCAGGTCGCCGCGATCGATCGACAGCGCCGAATAATCACGGAAATGGTCGGGATAGCCGATCTTCAACGCCGTGGCGTGCAGCTTCTCCAGCGCCTTGGCGCGCGTTGCGGGCGTCATCCAGGCCAGCGTCCTGATGTCGGCGTCATAGGCGGCGAGCAGGTTCCTGACGAGTTGCAGCGCCTTGGCCTTGGCCTCGGGCGGGAAGTAGCGCGCGACGTAGAGATGGCCGAGCGCCTCGCCCATGGCGTTGTCGAGCAGCTTGATGCCGCGCGTCGGACGCTCCAACTGCGCTGTCTTGCCGCTCAGCGCGGTGCCGTAGAACGCGAAGTCGGTGTCGTCGACCTTCTTGGGCAGGAAAGCGGACCAGCGGTGCAGGTAGCGCACCGTCATGTAGTCGCGCCACACCGCGACCGGCGTCGCGGCGAACACCTTGGCGAGATTGGGAAACGCCGACTTCTCGGCCACCAAGACCTTGCGCGCGCCGCCGTTCTCGGGAATGCCCGCCGCCTTGAGCAGCGCGTCCCAGTCGAAGCCGGGCGCCAGCTTCTTGAGGTCCGCGACGGTCATCGGGTTGTAGATCTTGTCGGCGTCGCGGCGGTCGGCGGCGGGCCAGCTCACCTCAGCCAGCGCCAGTTCCACGGCGTAGACCTTCTCGGCGCGCGCCGCGGCGTCCTTGACGCCGGCGATCGTCAGCATGTCGGCGAGATATTTCTTGTACGCGGCCTGCGTCGCGACGATCTCCTTGTCGGTCTTCAGGTAGTAGTCGCGGTCGGGCATGCCGAGGCCCGACTGGTAGAGGTTGATCGAGTAGACGCTCGAATTCTTGTCGTCGATGCCGATATAGAAGCCGAACGGCCCGTCCAGGCCCAGCGCCGGATCGCCGATGCCGGCAGCGACATCGCTCAGCGACTTGTAGGCGGCGATGGCGGCAAGATCCTTCTGTGCCGGCCCCAGGCCGCTCGCCTCGATCTGTTTGGTATCCATGAAGGCGTTGTAGAGGTCGCGCAGCTTACGGCCCTCTTCCGTCAGCTTGTCGTCCGGCGTCTTGGCCAGATCGGCGACCAGCCCCTTGAGGCGCGCCTCGTTCTGCAGGTCCAGCTCCAGGTTGACGCCCGAATAGGTCCGGTCGGCGGGGATCGTGTCGTGCTTGACCCAATTGCCGTTGGCATAGGCGAAGAAATCGTCGCCCGGCTTGACGCTCCTGTCGATGTAGCCGAGTTCGACGCCCCAGGGCTTGACCGCCGGCGTGCCGGCGAGCGCCGCGGCGCTGAGGGCGATGACGGCCGCGCCGAGCAGAAGGATATTGCGTTTCATGGACGTGTCCTCATGAAAGAAAAGTGCCGCCGGTGTCGAGCCGGCGGCACGCGATTACCAAAGATGCACGCGCTGATCGGGCGCGAGGTAGTATTTGTCGCCCGGCTTGACGCCGAACGCGTCGTACCAGGCGTCGGTGTTGCGCGTCGCGCTGATGACGCGGAAATTGCCCGGCGCGTGCTCGTTGGAAAGCACCTGCGTGCGCAAGGCATTGTCGCGCACCTTCTGGCGCCAGATCTGCCCATAGGACAGGAAGAAGCGCTGGTCGCCGGTGTAGCCGTCGATCACCGGCGCCGGCTTGCCGCCCAGCGAGATGTGATAGGCCTTGAGGGCGATGGTGATGCCGGCCAGGTCCGCCATGTCCTCGCCCAGCGTGTTGCGGCCGATGACATGCAGCCCCGGCAGCGCCTCGTAAGCGTCGAACTGGTTCGACAGCGCCGTCGCGCGGATCTGGAATGCCTTGTTGTCGTCGGCTGTCCACCAGTCGCGCAGCACGCCGTTGCCGTCGTATTTGCTGCCCTGGTCGTCGAAGCCGTGACTGATCTCGTGGCCGATGACGGCGCCGATGCCGCCATAATTGACCGCGTCGTCGGCGTTGGGATCGAAATAGGGCGCCTGCAGGATCGCGGCCGGGAACACGACGTCGTTGGCCGACGGATCGTAATAGGCGTTGATGGTCGGCGGCGTCATGCCCCACTCGTTCTTGTCGACCGGACCGTCGAGGCGGTTGAGCTCGCGGTGCAGCTCGAACAGCTGCCCGGCCTGTACGTCCGCGATCAGTGCGCCCGGCACCACGGTATAGGCCGAATAGTCGCGCCAGGTGTCGGGATAGCCGATATGCGGCGTGAATTTGTGCAGCTTCTCCAGCGCCTTCTGGCGCGTCGCTTCCGACATCCAGGACAGGGTGCGGATGTCGGCGTCATAGGCCTTGAGCAGGTTGGCGACCAGGTCCTCCGCCTTCTTCTTGGCCTCGGGCGGGAAGTATTTGGCGACATAGATCTTGCCCAGCGCCTCGCCGAGCAGGTTGTCGAGCAGGTGGACGCCGCGCGTCGCGCGGTCGAGCTGCTGCGCCTGGCCGCCCAGCACCGTGCCGTAGAATGCGAAATTCGTGTCGTCGAATGCCTTGGGCAGATAGGGCGCGGCCGCGTGGAGGTAATGCACCGCGAGGTAGTCGCGCCACACCGCCACCGGCGTCTCGGCGAAGATCTTCGCCAGCGCCGGGAAGGCGGATTTCTGCGTCACCACGACGACGCGCTCGCCCTTGGGTCCCTTCAACGGGATGCCGACCTCGGCGAGGAACGCGTCCCACTTGAAGTCGGGCGCGAATTTCTTGAGGTCCGAGACCGTCATCGGATTGTAGGTCTTGTCCTCGTCGCGGTTCTCGGCCCGCGTCCAATGGACCTGGGCGATCCTGGTCTCGACCGCCAGGATCGCGTCGGCGCGCTTGTCGGTGTCGCTGAAGCCGGCCAGCGCCAGCATCGCGGCGAGGTATTTCTTGTAGGCCGCGCGGTCGGCGACCAGGGCCGCGTCGGTGCTGAGATAATAGTCGCGATCCGGCATGCCGAGGCCCCCCTGGGTCAGCACCACCGAATAGGCGTTCGAATCTTTTTCATCGACGCCGATGCCGATGTTGAACACGCTCTCGGTCGCCAGCCTGGTCGAGGCCATGGCGCGCGCCACGTCGTCGAGCGTCTTGATATGGGCGATGGCGGCGAGGTCGGCCTTGGCCGGCGCCAGGCCGTTGGCCTCGATCTGCTTCTGGTCGGTGAACGCGGCATAGAGGTCGCGCAGCTTGCGCTCGTCCGGCGTCAACTGGCTTTCGGGCTTGGCCTGCAATTCGGCGACGATGTCCTTCATCCGCTTTTCGCTCAGGATGCGCAGCAACTGGCCGGCGCCGATGCTGGTGCGCTCGGCAGGAATCTCCGCCGTTTTGACCCAGTTGCCGTTGACATAGGAGAAAAAGTCGTCGCCCGGCTTGACGCTGCGGTCCAGCGCGGTGAGATCGACGCCCCAGGCGCCCAGCGTCGGTGCCGGCCTGGTCGGCATGTCGCCGTAACCTGCGGCCACGGCGCAGCCCATGCTGAGGGCGGCGGCCAATAGGACAAGGCTGCGTCGCATGTCGGAAATCTCCGTTTGAGTGGTCGATGGGGGTGCCTGGATCGCTCACCGCCCGGTCATGAATCTGTCAGCAATAGGTCAGGGTTTCGCCGGCCCGCGCAAGTCACGGACGCGCGAGTTAACCACCATTAATGCGCTGGCGGGTTATTTCCCCTGGAACTTCGCGGGGCGCTTCTGCAGAAAGGCGGTCACGCCTTCCATGAAATCTTGTGTCTTTTGCGCCCGTTCCTGGCTGACACGCTCCAGATCGAGCTGCTCCTCATAGGTGTTGAGCGGGCTCTGCCAGTACAGGCTGCGGGTCACCGCCAGCGAGCCCGGCCCATTGGCCAATTGCTCGGCCAGTTTCATGGCCTCCGCCATCAATTCGTTGTCGCCGGCAACACGGTTGATCAGGCCCCATTCGAGCGCCTTCTCGGCCGGCAGGCGCTCGGCCAGCAGCGACAATTCCTTGGCGCGGGCCAGCCCGATCAGGCGCGGCAGCAACCAGGTCGAGCCGCCATCCGGCACCAGGCCGATGCGCGTGAAGGCCTGGAGGAAATACGCCGAACGCGCCGCCACGACGAGGTCGCCCATCAGCGCGATGCTCATGCCGACGCCGGCGGCCGCGCCATTGACCGCCGTCACGAACGGAATCGAAAGATCGCGCAAGCGGCGCAGGAAGGGATGATAGACCGTCTCCAGCGCGTGGCCGACGCCCTCTTCACCGCTGCCGCGCTCCGACAGGTTGGCGCCCGAGCAGAAGCCGCGGCCTTCGCCCGTCAGGATCATGGCGCGAAAGCCGTTGTCCTTGTTCTCGATGAAGTTCAGCGCCGCGGCCGCGCCCTTCACCAGCTTGGTGCCGGCGGCGTTCATCGCCTCGGGATGGTTGAGGGTCAGCACCGCGACCTTGCCGTGCGCCGTCACATAAGCCCGATCGAATTCCGTCCGCATGCTGCTCTCCGCGCGAAATGCGGGCGCAGACTACGCGCTGTTCGCGGTCCTGCGAAGCGCGAAGACGCGGCCGTTCTCGTAGAGCGCAGGAGGATTACGCCGCGTCAATTTCGATATTGGCGGCGCGCGGATCGTTGTCGGCGATGACGCAATTGCGCCCCGCATGCTTGGCCCGATAGAGGCACATGTCGGCGCGCTGGATCAGCGTCGCCGAAGCCTCGCCGCCCGAAAGCTCGGCCACGCCGATGGAGATGGTGATCGAGCCCAATATGTCGCCGGTCGACTTCTTGACCAGTTTCTTGCTTTGCACGTTGGCGCGGATCTGCTCGGCCAGCTTCAGCGCGTCGGCCGCGCCGGCGCGCCGCACGATGACCGCGAACTCTTCGCCACCATAGCGCGCCGCGGTGTCGCGGCCCTTGGTGTTCTCGGAGATGCAATTGGCCACCAGGCGCAGCACATGGTCGCCGGTCTGGTGCCCCCAGGTGTCGTTGAACGACTTGAACAGATCGATATCGCACATGAACAGCGACAGGGGCTCGCCGTTCAGCCGCGCCTCGGCGATCGCGGTCTGCAGCTCGTTGTCGAAGGCCTTGCGGTTGGCGATGCCGGTCAACGGATCGGTCAGGCTTTCCTTGCGCACATTGTCGAGCTGGATGCGCAGATCGCCGACCTGCTGCGACGAGTTCTGCAATTCCTGCTCGAGGCTGCGGGTGCGCACCTCCATCGACTTGGTCGCCGAGACCAGGGTGCCGACCAGCTTGCGCAGGCTTTCCGGCGAATGCTGGTCGCCGAGTTCGCCGCGCGCCGCCGACAGCGTGTTGCCGTATTCGCCGGCATGCTTGCTGGCGGCTTCCAATTTGGCGATGGCCTCGTCCAGCGAGGTGGTGACGGTTTCGCCGATGCTCTCGACCGCCCGCTCGGTCCTGTCGCGGGGGAAGCTTCGCTCACGCAACTCCTGCAGGATCGCCGGCGTGAAGCTGCGCCGTGCCGCGATCATGTCGCCGATGACGCGGCCGACCGACGGGTTTTCACCGGCGGCATAGGTGTAGAACAGCTCGTAATTGGCGGGCGTCGGCGCGACGTCGCATTCGCCCATCAGGGCAAGCGTCGTCTTGGCCAGCGCCTGTTCTCGTTCGCTACGCAATACCCACTCCACCAACCGGCGTATTGGCCCATTCGGGGCCGCGCCCGAGTTTGGAGCGGCGGTTCGTAAAAAACTCTTAAGGACTGCCATTGAAGGCGGTGCGCCACGCTGATTTACTCGGCAGATACCGCATGGAACTTTTGAAGGGGCCGAAAATGAGCGCTGCCGAGGCAAGACCGATCGCCAATCCGGGCGCCCAGATGCGCCGCGTCCTCGACAAGCAGCGCGCCGCCCATCTGCGCGACGGCACGCCGAGCGCCGAGAAGCGCATCGAATGGCTCGATCGCGCCATCGGGCTCCTGGTGGGCCACAAGGACGCCATCGCCGACGCGCTGCGCGAGGATTTCGGGCATCGCTCGGTGCAGTCCTCGATGTTCACCGACGTCGCCGCCTCCATCGGCCCGCTCAAGCATGCCAAGGCGCATCTGAAGACCTGGATGAAACGCGAGAAGCGCAAGGTCAGCCCGGCGATCCTCGGCCTGTTCGGCGCCAGGGCCTATATCGAGTACCAGCCCAAAGGCGTCGTCGGCGTCATCAGCCCGTGGAATTTTCCCTTCAACCTGACCTTCACGCCGCTGGCCGGCATTCTCGCCGCCGGCAACCGCACCATGATCAAGCCCTCGGAGTTCACGCCGCGCAGCTCCGAGCTGATGGCGCGCATGTTCGCCTCGGCCTTCGATGAGAGCGAGATCGCGGTCTGCACCGGCGGTCCCGAGGTCGGCGCCGCCTTCTCGCATCTTGCCTTCGATCACCTCTTGTTCACCGGTGCCACCTCCATCGCCTATCACGTGATGAAGGCCGCCGCCGAGAATCTGGTGCCGACGACGCTCGAGCTCGGCGGCAAGTCGCCGGTGATCGTCGGCGACAGCGCCGACATGGCGCTGACCGCCAAGCGTGTCATGATGGGCAAGACGATGAACGCCGGCCAGATCTGCCTGGCGCCCGACTACGTGATGGTGCCCGCCGACAAGGCGCGCGACTTCGTGCGCCAGGCTGCCGAGGCCATCGCTACGATGTTCCCGACGCTGAAGGACAATCCCGACTACACCTCGGTGGTGAACCAGCGCCACTTCGACCGCCTGCAGGGCTATCTCGACGATGCCCGCGCCAAAGGCGCCGAGATCGTCGAGCTCAATCCGGCGAAGGAGGATTTCCGCCAGCAGCCCTATCATAAGATACCGCCGACGCTGGTGCTCAATCCCACCGACGACATGGCGATCATGAAAGACGAGATCTTCGGGCCGCTGCTGCCGGTGAAAACCTATGACAGCGTCGACGAGGCCATCGGCTACGTCAACGCCCATGCCCGCCCGCTCGGCCTCTACTATTTCGGCGCCAACGCGGTCGAGCAGGAAAAGGTGCTGGCGCGCACCACGTCGGGCGGCGTCTCGGTCAACGACGTCATCATGCATGTGGCGATGGAAGACCTGCCGTTCGGCGGCATCGGCCCGTCCGGCATGGGCAGCTATCACGGCGTCGACGGCTTTCGCACCTTCAGCCATGCGAAATCCGTCTTCCAGCAGGTCGGCCGCGACCTCACCGCGATGATGCGGCCGCCCTACGGCGCCGGTATCCAGAAGATGCTGGCGGGCCAGATCAAGCGGTAAGACCGACCTCTGCGGTGAGCGATGGTTGGCTGCCGGTTCCGACCGTCGCCAATGGATGATAGTAACCCTTGACGTTACTATAATAACGCGCTAGGATATTAGCGTGATCAAGACCTTCGCTTGCCGTCACACTGCCGCGTTGTTTGCGCGTACGCCGACCAAGCGCTTTGGCCCGGATTTGCAGAAAGTTGGCTTGCGAAAACTCTTGCAGATAGACGCCGCGACGCGGCTTGAAACCTTGAACGTGCCGCCTGCAAACCGGCTGGAGACGCTGAGGGGCGACCGCAAAGGGCAGCAATCGATCCGCGTGAATGCGCAATGGCGCATTTGTTTTCGCTGGCACGAAGGCCATGCATGGGACGTTGAAATCGTCGACTACCACTGACGGAATTGGAAAATGGCAAAGAAACTCGATCCCATTCACCCCGGCGAAATCCTGCTTGAGGATTTTCTAAAGCCCATGGACGTCACGCAATACCGGCTCGCCAAGGCGATCACGGTTCCGGCGCGGCGCATCAACGAGATCGTTCATGGCCGCCGTGCCATCAGCGCCGACACCGCGTTGCGGCTCGGGCGCTTCTTCGGCATGGAGTCCGAATTCTGGCTGAACCTGCAGAGCCGCTACGACCTGGAAATCGCCAAGGACGGGCTCGCGGGCCGTTTGGCCAAGGAAGTGCGGCCGCTGGCGGCCTGACGCCGCCGCCGTCAACCTATAAGCCTCAGCCGTCCTTCGGCGCATTGCCGCCATTGAAGCGTCCGAACCGGCGGCCCGTCATCAGCGCCATCAGCAGCAGACCGAGGCCCAGCGCGCCGATATGCATCGGCGCGCGCAGGTCGAACTGCCCGACCCGGCAGATCAGAAGATAGGCGAACACGAGATTCAAAAAGCCCCACAGGACATTGACGGTCGAGGACGACTGCCCTTCGCCACGTGGTTTTGCGAACGGGCTCTGAAAGGCGTGTCCCATCGTGCCGCTCACGAAATGCGGGATGGCATTCGCCAGGAACGCGCCGCCAAAAAAATAGGCCGCCAGTACGAACCAATCCATGCGCCCGCTCCGCTTTTCGCCAGCCTAGGCTGCCGTCCAGCCGCCGTCGACCGAGATGTTGGCGCCGGTGATGTTCTTGGCGTCGTCCGAGCACAGGAATACCGCGATGGCGGCGACTTGCTCGACGGTGACGAACTCCTTGGTCGGCTGGGCTGCGAGCAGGACGTCGTTCATCACCTGCTCCTTGGTCATGTTGCGCGCCTTCATCGTGTCGGGGATCTGCTTCTCGACCAGCGGCGTCCAGACATAGCCGGGACTGATGCAGTTGACCGTGATGCCGTCCGTCGCGGTCTCCAGCGCCACGGTCTTGGTCAGGCCGGCCAGCCCGTGCTTGGCGGTGACATAGGCCGACTTGAACGGCGAGGCGACCAGCGAATGCGCCGATGCGGTTGAAATGATGCGGCCCCATTTGCGCTTCTTCATGCCGGGCACGGCCGCGCGCATGCACAGGAAGGCGGAGGTCATGTTGATGGCGATGATCTGGTTCCACTTCTCGACCGGAAATTCCTCGACCGGCGAGACGAACTGGATGCCGGCGTTGCAGACCAGGATGTCGCAGGCGCCGAACGTCGTCTCGGCCAGCGCGATCATCGCCGTCACGTCGTCCGGCTTGGTCATGTCGGCCGGCGAATAGACCGCCTTGACGCCGAATTCGCTCTCGATCCCGGCGCGCTCCGTCTCGATGTCGGCGGCGTTGCCGAAGCCATTGAGCACGATATTGGCACCCTCCTTGGCGAAGGCGCGGGCATAGGCGAGGCCGATGCCGCTGGTGGAGCCGGTAACGACGGCGGATTTGCCTTTAAGCGACATGGTCATGTTCCTTCATGGCTTGAGGTAGTCGTGCAGCACGCGCCCATAGGGCAGCACGAAATCGACGATCTGGTGACGGCCGCCGACGATCTCCAGCACGGGGAGGTCGGCGACGCGGCAATTGACATGCGGGATGAGATGCAGGCGCGCCGGCCCGTCCCAGGCCTCGTGCACGACGATGTCCGCGAGATTGTAGCCCACGAGCTGCGCGATCTTGGGCGCCCCGTCGACGTCGGGAATCCATTTGAGATTGACGTTGAGCTTGGCGATGCCGGCCTTCACCGTATCGAGCTTGTCCGCCAGGCTGACCTGCTTGTAGGCCATGGTGCCCATCGCGACGCGCTCGTCGTCATAGTGCAGCGTGCCGGTCAGCGTGTCCTTGACGACCTTCAGCCGCGGCACGCCGTATTTCTTGGGAAAGCCCCAGATCTCGCGGCCGCCCGAGATCGGCGGCTCGTCGTCGAGATACATCTGCACCGAGAAATTGCACGCCTCGCCGTTATAGGTGGCGAGCAGGCCCGTGCCGCTCTCCTCATAATCGCCGAAGCCCGAGGCATCGGGCATCTTCATCCATTCGTAATAGGCGAGGTCCCCCGCCGCCGGCTGCAGCGGCTCCGGCAGCGCCGCGCGGATCGCGGCGGGATCGCTGCGATAGGTGATGATGAGATATTCGCGGCGTATGAAGCGGAACGGGCCGCGCGCATAGGACGGGCTGAACAGCGGCATCGAGGAAGCGGC
>Ga0210397_10002077_pt1 | contig 12719 bp, 15 predicted proteins | sample IncBWH2OmetaG_FD_160126 | JGI IMG/M metagenome (GOLD analysis project Ga0210397, IMG submission 160126) | Forest soil microbial communities from Barre Woods Harvard Forest LTER site, Petersham, Massachusetts, United States - Inc-BW-H-2-O ...
CGCGACGCGAGCCGCCGCCGACGATGACCGCCTTGTCGCGCAGCGCCGGGTTGTCGCGTTTCTCGATCGCGGCGTAGAACGCGTCGCAGTCCATATGGGCGATGGCGAGGGTCTTCAGTTCGCCATGCGCGAGGATGCGCCGGCTGCCGCAGGCCTTGCAGCGCCGGGTGGCGTCCGGCGCGTCGCCGAGGCAGTCGCGGCAGAAGGCGCTCATCCCTGCGCCGCCGCTTCGGCCTCGCTCCACAGCCAGGCCGCGCCGCGCACGCCGCTGGAATCGCCATGCAGGTTCTTGACGATGCGGGGCGGGAGCTCCGGCGTGAAGGCGTAGGCTTCCACGCGAGAGGGAAGCTCATCGTAGATTGTGTCGATGTTCGACAGGCCGCCGCCGATCACGATGGCGTCGGGATCGAGAATGTTGACGATCGAGGCCAGCGAACGGGCGAAGCGGTCGTAGAAGTCCTCCATCACCGCTCTCGCCAGGACGTCGCCGGAAGCCGCGGCGGCGGCGATGTCGTGGCCGTGCAGGTCGCGCTCGGTGCGGCGCTTGAAATCGGCGGCGAGGCCGGTGCCGCTGATCCAGGCTTCGATGCAGCTGGCGCGGCCGCAATAGCAGTCGGGGGCAAGCCTCAGTTCCTCGGGCGTCGGCGCGGGCAGGGGATTGTGGCCCCATTCGCCCGTGATGCCATGCGCGCCGTTGAGGACACGCCGGCCGACGCTGATGCCGCCGCCGCAGCCGGTGCCGACGATGACGCCGAAGACTACGTCGGCGCCCGCGCCGGCGCCGTCGCTGGCTTCCGACAGCGTGAAGCAGTTGGCATCGTTGGCGACGCGGATTGGGCGACCCAGAACCTGGCTCAGATCCTTGTCGAGCGGATGGCCGATCAGCCGCGTCGAGTTCGCATTCTTCACCAGGCCGGTCCTGGTGCTGATGGTCCCCGGGATCGCGACGCCGACGCTGCCGCGCCTGCCCGTTTTCTTCTCCGCATCGAGCACCAGGCCGCGGATCGCCTGGATCGTATCCTCGTAGCCGGTTTGCGGCGTGGCGACACGCTCGCGAACGACTTCGCGGCTGCCGTCCAGCGCGAGGATCTCGATCTTGGTGCCGCCGAGGTCGATGCCGAAACGCATGTCACAGTCCCGCTTCGTCCAGTTTCGCCGCGATGAATTGGCCGGCATCGCGCCAATGCTCGGCGCGAAGATGCGCCTGCTCCGCCGGCGGGAGCAACGGCTTCAGCCGGTCGTCCCCAATCAAATGAATGCGCAGGATGTCGGGCGCGGCGTCGGCCGCCGATGCGAGATTCTGCGGGATGTCGTCGATGAAGAAAGACGGACGTCCGGCACGGGCCGCCAAGGCCTTGATCGCGGGACCTTTCAAGCCGCTGTTGGCGACCAGGGGCAGATCGAGGCCGAGCGTCGCGAGATTGCGCAGCCGCGGGGCGCCCTGCGCCGGCGCGATGTTGGTCAGCACGACGATGTCGAGGCGTGGCGCCAGGGCCGTCAGCACAGCATGGGCGCCGTCGACGATCTCCAGCGAATCGAGTTCGCGGCGGAACTCGTCCAGCAGCGCGGTGACCTCCACGTCGAGAATCGCCTGGCGGTCGTCCAGCCGTTTGACGTTGCCGTGCAATCGATAGCTCGTCAGGTCGAGGAATAACCCTTCGGCGCGCAGGAATTTGTCGAAGCCGTCGACGAATCGCAGAATCACTTCGTCGGCATCGACGATCAGCAATGGCCGCCCCGGCGTCAGGCGGGCGATGGCGGCGCCGAGGTCGAAGGATGCGCTCACGGGCCGCCCAGCACGTGCCGCGCCATGTGGACAGCCCTTGCATCGATCTTTTCAGCGTCGCAGAAGTCGACCAGAAGCCCTTCATCCGCCAGGAGAAAGTCGAGCAGGGAGGCCAGAATCTCCGGCTCCCCGGCGCGTTCGCGCAAGGTCGGCAGGTCCAGCCCGGACAGTTCCATCAGCCGCTCCAGGCCGCCTTGCGAATTCGCAACGAACCCAAGGGCCTTCAGGGCCAGGGTTTGGGCGCTCTGCGGTGTCATGCGGCCACGCATCGTCAAGGGAGCGTTAAGGGTTGGGTACTAATACTAACCATCACAGAACCCTAAGGCAGAGCCGTTACGGGGACGGATCGCCATAAGGGGGCGTTGCGCATACCGGAGAGTCAAGTCATGGACGCCAAAACCAAGACCGTGCTGATCGTCGAGGACAATGAGCTGAACATGAAGCTCTTCCACGATCTGCTCGACGCCCACGGCTACAACATCCTGCAGACCAAGGATGGCATGGAAGCGCTCGACATCGCCCGCGAACACCGCCCCGACCTGATCCTCATGGACATCCAGCTTCCCGAAGTCTCCGGCCTCGAGGTCACCAAGTGGCTCAAGGAAGACGATTCGCTGAAATCGATTCCCGTGGTCGCGGTCACCGCCTTCGCCATGAAGGGCGATGAAGAAGTGATCCGCCAGGGCGGCTGCGAGGCCTACATCTCCAAGCCGATTTCGGTCACCGGATTTCTGGAAACCGTTCGCAGGTTCATCGGGTAGGCATCAGCCATGACGGCGCGCGTACTGGTCGTCGACGACATCCTCTCCAACGTCAAGCTTCTCGAAGCGAAGCTGACGGCGGAATATTTCGAGGTCGTCAGCGCCTTCAACGGGCTCGAATGCCTCGCCAAGATCGACGAGGCGGCGCCCGATATCGTGCTGCTCGACGTGATGATGCCGGGCATGGATGGCTTCGAGGTCTGCCGCCGCATCAAGAACAATCCCAAGACTGCGCATATCCCCGTGGTGATGGTCACCGCGCTCGACCAGCCGTCGGACCGCGTCGCCGGCCTCGACGCCGGGGCCGACGACTTCCTGACCAAGCCGGTCGACGACGCCGCCCTGTTCGCGCGCGTGCGCAGCCTCGTGCGCCTCAAGATGATGACCGACGAACTGCGCATGCGCGAGACCACCGGCCAGAGCATGGGCCTGATCGATCCCGCGACGACGCTGATGGACGCCAATCCGACGGGGCGCATCCTAATCATCGAGGATCGCCCGGAGTCGGTCGCCTGGTTCTCCACCGCGCTGCAGCCCGGCCACGAAGTCGCCTCGGTCGACACCTTCGAGGAAGCCCTGGTGCGGGTGCGCGGCGGCGACTACGACCTGATCGTGGTCAGCCTGGGCATGCGCGGCTTCGACGGCCTGCGCCTGTGCTCGCAGCTGCGCTCGCTGCCCGAAGGCCGCAACGTCCCCATCCTCGTCGTGGTCACCGACGGCGACCGCCGCAAGCTGACCCAGGCGCTCGAGATGGGCGTCAACGACTACCTGACGCGCCCCGTCGACAAGAACGAACTGGTGGCGCGGGTGCGCACGCAGCTGCGCAAGAAGCGCTATGCCGATCGGCTGCGCCACAACGTGCAGCTCAGCCTCGAGATGGCGATCACCGACCAGCTCACGGGCCTGCACAATCGCCGCTACATGGCGCGGCACCTCGACAACCTGGTCTCGAACGCCGGCCGCTCGGCCAAGCCGCTGGCGTTCCTCATCCTGGACATCGACTATTTCAAGTCGGTCAATGACGGCCACGGCCACGACATCGGCGACGAAGTGCTGAAGGAGTTCGCCAACAGGATCTCGGCCAATGTCCGCGGCATCGACCTGGCGTGCCGCTATGGCGGCGAGGAGTTCGTCGTCGTCATGCCGGACACCGACATGGCGCTGGCCTATTCGATCGCCGAACGGCTGCGCAAGAGCATCGAGACGACGCCGATCGTCATCAGTCGCGCTCCTGGCAAGCTCAGCATCACCATCAGCATCGGCATCGCGGCGACGCAGGGCACCAGCGACACCGCCGAGGCCCTGCTGCACCGCGCCGACCAGGCGCTCTACAGCGCCAAGCGCAACGGGCGCAACCGCGTCGTGACGGCGGCGGCGGCCTAAAGCCCCTGCCCATCATCCACCGTCAGCAGCGAGCCGGTGATCGTCCGCGACGCGTCCGAGCATAGCAGCAGCAGCATCCCGTCCAGGTCGCTCTCCTGCGCCAAGCGCTTGCGGGGGAACGTATCGATCTGCGCTTTGCCCTTGTCGCTCGCGAACCATTCGTCGTTGAGTTCGGTCTCGATGAAGCCGGGGCACAACGCATTGACGTTGATGCCCTTGCGGGCCCATTCGCGCGCCAGGCATTGGGTCATCATGGCGAGGCCGGCCTTGGAGATGCAGTAGGGCGTGACGCCCGGCAGCACGCGGTAGCTGCCGATCGAGGCGATGTTGACGATGCGGCCCTCGCGCTTTGCCGCGATCAGGCGGCGGCCGACCTCGGTGGCGAGCAGGAAGGGTCCGCGCAGGTTGGTGGCGATGACCTTGTCGAAGTCGCCCGCCGCGATGTCGACGGAAAGGCCCAGCACGCTCAAGCCGGCATTGTTGATCAGGATATCGACCGGTCCGAGGGCGGCTTCCGCAGCGTCGATGGCCGGGGCGATGGCGGCGGCGTCGGTGACGTCGAGCGGGACGATTGCGGCGCGGCCGCCGGCCTGCTCGATTTCGGCCTTCACGGCATTCAGGCGCCCCGTGCGCCGGCCCGAGAGGGCGACGGCAGCACCGGCGGCCGAGAGCACCTTGGCGAAGTGCCGGCCGAGGCCGCTGGAGGCGCCGGTAACGAAGGCCGTACGGCCGCTGAGATCGGTGGGTTTGGTCACGCGCTTGCCTTCCAAGTCCTTGAAAACATTGAATCGGTGTACATTCGAACCATGGGTTCTCGACAGGGGGGTGGGGGGTCGTAAACTGCCCCCATGCAGATCGACATCGTCTCCGACACGGTGTGTCCGTGGTGCTTCATTGGCAAGCGCCGGCTGGCCCGCGCCCTGGCGCTGCGGCCGCAGGTGCAGGCGCAGGTGTTCTGGCGGCCCTACCGGCTCGATCCGACGATCCCGCGCGAGGGCGTCGACCGCCGCGCCTATCTCAAGGCCAAGTTCGGCGACAGCCCGCGCTCGAGCGCAATGGGCGACGCCATCCGCAGCGAGGGCGCCGGCGAGGGCATCGATTTCGCCTTCGACAAGATCGCCAAGACGCCGAACACGCTCGACTCGCACCGGCTGATCCGCTGGGCCGCCGGCGCCGGCGTGCAGGACGACCTGGTCGAGCGCCTGTTCAAGGCCTATTTCGTCGACGGCCGCGACATCGGCGATGCGGCCGTGCTGAGCGCGGTCGCCGGCGAGGCCGGCATGGACGCGGCACTGGTGGCCGACCTGCTGTCGAAGGACGCCGATCTCGCCGCCGTCGAGCGCGAGGCCGGCATGGCGAGCCAGATGGGCATCAGCGGCGTGCCGACCTTCATCTTCGACAGCCGGATGATGATCTCGGGCGCCCGCGAGCCGGAACTGCTGGCCCGCGTCATCGACAAGGCGCTGCAGCCGGCTACTGAATAGGCGCGCTGACGCTGTTGGTCTCGCTTACCACGGTGACTTTGATCGTGCCGTAATGCGGCAGCGGGAATACCGCCGTGGCGGTGACCGGCAGCAGGGCCTGGATGACGACCGCGGCGCTGCGCGGTGGCGCCGCGAGGAACTCGACGATCTGGACCGCCGCTTCGGGCATGTGGGGCGTCTCGTGCAGGCGCGGCGCCGTCCAGCCGCCGCTGCGCACCGCGCCGCTGGCGGTGACGACGAGATGGTTGCGCACCGTCTTGGCGACGACGCTGTCGACGCGGAAGATCCGCATCGGCGCGGCGTCGGCGGCGGTTGCCGTAGCGGCGGCAAGGGCGAAGATCGCCGCCGCGAAGCTCAATCGGCGCATGGTCCGGCCTTTATATTGTCGATCCCTCGACGGCCAGCTAAGAGGGAATTGCGGCGCAATTGCGATGAGGGTTTGCATGGGTCCCCTGCATGGAATTCGGGTGGTGGAATTTGCCGGCATCGGGCCCGGGCCGTTCGCGGCGATGCTGCTGTCCGACATGGGCGCCGAGGTCATCCGCATCGACCGCAAGGGTGGGCGCTCGCCGGCCAAGTCCGAAGTGACCTATCGCGGCCGCAAAGCAGTGGCGCTCGACATGAAGAAGCCGCAAGGCGTCGAAGCGGCCCTGAGGCTGATCGACAAGGCCGATGCGCTGCTGGAGGGCTTCCGCCCCGGCGTGATGGAGCGGCTCGGCGTCGGGCCCGAAATCTGCCTCAAGCGCAATCCGAAACTGGTCTATGGCCGCATGACGGGCTGGGGCCAGACCGGGCCCCTGGCCGACGCCGCCGGCCACGACATCAACTACATCGCACTGACCGGCGCGCTGCACGGCATGGGCAATGCCGGCAAGAAGCCGGTGCCGCCGCTCAACCTGGTCGGCGATTTCGGCGGCGGGGCGCTCTATCTCGCTTTCGGCGTGGTCTGCGGCCTGCTGGAAGCAAAGTCTTCGGGCAAGGGCCAGGTCGTCGACACCGCGATGACCGACGGCGCCGCCTCGCTGATGTCGATGTTCTACGGCATGAGCGCGATGGGCATGTGGAAGGACGAGCGCGGCGTCAATCTGCTGGATAGCGGGGCGCATTTCTACGACACCTATGAGACCAAGGACGGCAAATACATCGCGCTGGGCTCCATCGAGCCGCAATTCTATCGCGAGCTGCTCGAAAAGACCGGCATCACCGACGTCGCCTTCGCGGCGCAGATGGACCGCAGCGCCTGGCCGGCGCTGAGCGCCAAGCTGGAGGCCGTGATCAAGAGCAAGACGCGCGACGAATGGGACGCGATCATGCTGGGCAGCGATGTCTGCTATGCGCCGGTGCTGTCGCTCGCCGAAGCGCCGAAGCATCCGCACAATGTCGCGCGGCAGACCTTCATCGAGGTCGGCGGCGTGGTGCAGCCGGCGCCGGCGCCGCGCTTCTCGCGCACCGTGCCCGCGGTACAGGGCCCGCCGGAGGGCGCCAGCAACGAGACCTCGCTCAAGGCGTGGGGCTTCACCGACGGCGACGTTGCGGCGCTGACGGCGGCGGGTGCGATCTAGTTTCATGAAGGCTCTTCCTGGAACGACGTCGCGCCGGCGCCTCTATCTGATGCGGCACGGCCATGTCGATTATTTCGCGCCCAAGGTGCGGGCCACGGGCGATATCCATTCGGTGCCGCTGACGGCGCGCGGCAAGAGCGAGGCGGAAGCGGCGGGCCGGGCGCTGTCGCATGTCGGGTTCGAGCGGGCGGTGTGCTCGGGGCTGCCGCGCACGCGGGAGACCGCGCAGATCGTGCTGTCGTTCGTCAAGCAGGCGCCGACGCTGGAAGTGGATGCGGACCTGGTCGAGCTGCGCGGCGGCACGCTGCCGCCGGTGCAGAACCGCGACGAACTGATCAAGCTGATGAATTCCTATTTCGCGCGCGCTCATGAGCCTGGCGCCACCAACCATGAGGGCGGCGAGGTGTTCGCCGCGGCGCAGGAACGCGCCGTGCGCGGCATCGAGCGGCTGCTCGCGGCCGACGATTGGCACACCGCGCTGGTGGTGGCGCATGAGGGCATCAACCGGGTGCTCCTGAGCTGGGTCTGCGGCGCGGGCCTGATGGCGATGAGTTCGTTCGAGCAGGACACGGCCTGCGTCAACATCATCGATTTCGATCTCGGCGGCAGCGGCGGCGTGCGCCGGGCGCTGATCAAGGCGGTCAATCTGACGCCGCACAATTACCTCAAGCACGGCATGAACCTGACGAGCCTGGAGACCATCATGCAGCGCGACATCAAGGACGTGCGGGTCTAGATCAGGCCTGCGCCTGCTTGCGGCGTCCGTGGTCGCGCCTGGTGCAGATGCGACAATGGCAGCCGCCTTCGATTGCTCCGCTCATAGATCGAGCTCGCACCAGATCGGCACGTGATCCGACGGCTTTTCGCGGCCGCGGACATGCTTGTCGATGGCGCAGCGTTTGAGCCGGTCGGCGGCCTGCGGCGACAGCAGGATGTGGTCGATGCGGATGCCGTGATCCCTCTGCCAGGCGCCGGCCTGATAGTCCCAGAACGTGTACTGGCCCGGCTGGGCGTCGCAGGCGCGGAACGCGTCGGTGTAGCCGTGATGGACGACCTTGCGCAGCGCGGCGCGCGACTCCGGCTGATAGAGCGCGTCCTTCAGCCAGGCCTTGGGGTCGTAGCAGTCCTCCGGCTGCGGGATGACGTTGTAGTCGCCCATCAGCGCGACGCATTCCTCGTCGGCGAGCAGCGCGCCGGCGCGCCGGCTGAGACGCTCGAGCCAGGCAAGCTTGTAGGTGAACTTTTCCGTGCCGAGCGGATTGCCGTTGGGCGCATAGATCGAGGCGACGCGCAACGTGCCCTTGTCGCCGGACACCACGGCCTCGATGTAGCGGGCGTGGTCGTCGCCGTCGCCGCCCGCCAGATGCGGCGTGACGTCCTCCAGCGGCCGCTTCGAAAGGATGGCGACGCCGTTATAGGTCTTCTGCCCGTGCACGGCGCAGTTGTAGCCCAGCGCCTCGAACGGCTCCCTGGGGAACTGGTCGTCGGTGCATTTGAGCTCCTGCAGGCAGACGACGTCCGGCGCCGCCTCCTGGAGCCAGGCGACGGCCGCCTCGACGCGGATACGGACGGAGTTTACATTCCAGGTGGCGATTTTCATGTTTCCAGTTTCGCACAAAGTTGGTTGTTCGTGTCCATTAAGATTGGCGGGGGGATTGCATGACTAACAGACAAAAACTGGCGCTCGTCCTGGGCGCCTGCATGGCGCTGGCCGGCACCACGACTGAGGCCGCGGCGTTCGGTGCGCTGGTGATCGGCCAGCCGACCGACATCGGCAAGGACGGCTTCGCGATGGGCTACAGCTACAACCAGCCATCGCTCGACGTCGCGGAGAACACCGCGATGCAGAAATGCCTCGGTTTCCAGGACGCCTCGGCCGACGTCCGCGCGCTGTGCACGCTCGTCATGCCGTTCTCCCATCGCTGCCTGTCGATCGCGTTCGATCCCCAGGTCGATACTTACGGGCTCGGCTGGGCCATCTCGGACACGCAGGACGCGGCCGACGAAGAGGCCATGGCGCGCTGCCGCTCGACGTCGACGGCGGACCGCGCGCAGTTTTGCGAATTCAGGGCCCAGCAATGCGATGTCGGCACGGGCAGCCAATAGCCTGCGGTCTCAAGGTCGCCCGGCCTGCATGAAGGATGCGATCGTGCCGGCGAGGGTGGGCGCCAGCGGCAGCGTGGGATCGCCATAGCTCGCCAGGTTCGCGGCGCGATCTGCGGGCGCGACCTTCAGGATATGATTGACGCCGGCGAGGATCACGAGCTTCGCATCCGGCCTCGCCGCGGCGAGACGCCTGGCGTCGTCGAGGCTCACCTGCAGATCGGTGTCGCCCTGCACGATCAGGACCGGTAGTTTCAGCCTCGCCAGCAGCGCCGCCGGATCGAGGGCGAGCCAGGAGATCAGGTAAGGCTGCACGCTGGGCCGAAACAGCCCCACCAGTTGCGGCGGCGGCGACGTGACCGTGTGGCCGGCCTCGAGCTCGGCCAGGGCAGAGAAGGCTTGCGCTTTCAACGGGTCCGGCAGGTTCGCGAGTTGCTCGCGCAGGACGTCGGCGGCCTTGCGTCCGGCGCCCGAGAGCAGGATGAGGCCGCAGATATCGCGATTGTCCTGCGCTGCCAGCTCCGCGATCAGGGCGCCTTCGCTGTGGCCGATCAGCCAGACGCAGGGCGCGCCGGTCCGGGCGCGCAGGTCGGCCGCCCAGGCCTTGGCATCGTCGCCATAGCTCTGGATGCGCAGATCGGCTTCGGAGACCATGGCGGCGCTGCTCTGGCCGATGCCGCGCTTGTCGATGCGCAGCGTGGCGATGCCGCGTTCGCCGAGCGCCGCCGCCAGGAGCTTGTAGGTGTCGGTGCGGAGGGTCGGACCGTTGCCGTTGCGATCCGTCGGTCCCGAGCCTGCCAGCATCAGCGCCACGGGCGCCGCGGCGCCTTGCGCCGGCGACGCCTCGGTGCCCCATAGCGTGCCCGTGGCGGTCTTGAGCGAGACCTCGGTTTCGGCGGCGCGGGCGCTCATGGCCAGCGCGACGAACGCGAGAGCGAATGTGAAACCATGGCGCATCGGGCACCTGTTTTGGCGTGACGAATTGTGCGGTCAATTTAGACGGATTGCGGGCGCGGACGGAATCGGCGGTCTGCGTCGGCAATTTTGTTTCAGCGCAAATAAATCTTCACGGCGTGTTTTCTCCTGTCGGCGCCAGCGGCGCATGGCAAAAAAGCCCGACACGGCGCGCGTTCCGGCGGGCCGTCGGGCTTTGTCTATAGCTGTGGGGATTTACGGCAAATGTGGTCTGGACCGACTCGGTTCAAGGGGGGCCGGAAAATAAATTTCAGACCGAAAAACTCGTGCCGCAGCCGCAGGAGGACTGGGCGTTCGGGTTGTTGACCTTGAAGGCGGCGCCGATCAGGTCGTTGCTGAAATCGATCTCGGCGCCTTTGAGGAAGTCGAGGCTGACGGGATCGATCAGCACGGTGGCGCCGTCGCGCTCCAGCACCAGGTCGTCGTCCATGCGGGTCTCGTCGAGCGCGAAATTGTACTGGAAGCCCGAGCAGCCGCCGCCGGTCACCGCCAGCCGGAGCATGGCGGGCGCGGGTTCCGCCTTGAGGATCTCCGCGATGCGCTTTGCCGCGCGGGCGGAAACGGTGACGGGCAGGGCGGTTTCGACGGTCATGTCACCCTATGTAATAGCTCACCCTCCCCTGCAAAAGGGGTTAAAAGCCCCGTCATGCCTAAGGGCTCCCTGATTCCGCCGCTTTACCAGCCGCCTGTGGCGCGGGCGCCGTTCGCAACGCTGCCGGCGATCAGCCGCGGGCGGTTCCATCCCGAGGCCGAGAGCGCGACGCGGACCTGCTATCAGCGCGACCGCGACCGCATCATCCATTCGGCGGCCTTTCGCCGGCTCAAGCACAAGACGCAGGTCTTCGTGCAGCATGAGGGCGACTACTATCGCACGCGGCTGACCCATTCGCTGGAAGTGGCGCAGATCGCGCGCAGCCTGGCGCGGGTGCTGGCGCTCGACGAGGATCTCGCCGAGGTGCTGGCGCTGGCGCACGATCTCGGCCACACGCCGTTCGGCCATGCCGGCGAGGAGGCGCTGAACGCCGCGACGGCCGGCATCGGCGGCTTCGATCACAATGCGCATGGCCTCAGGCTGGTGACCAAGCTGGAGCATCGCTACGGCGCATTCGACGGGCTGAATCTCACCTGGGAAACTTTGGAGGGATTGGTCAAGCACAACGGGCCTTTGGTTGGCCCCCTCCGGCCTTCGCACCTGACCGGTGCTACGGCCACCTCCCCCGCCGGTGCGGGGGAGGCCAGATTGCCGGGGCCGATCGCCTCGTTCGACGCGCGCTGGCCGCTCGATCTGAAGGACTGGCCGTCGCTGGAGGCGCAGGTCGCGGCGCTGGCCGACGACATCGCCTATGTGAATCACGACATAGACGACGGGCTCAGGGCCGAGCTGTTCGGCATCGACGATCTCGCCGGGGCGCCGCTGGCGGGCGAGCCCGTCGCGGGCGTGCGGGCGCGCTTCGGCGAGCTGGAACTGGGACGTTTCATCGGCGAGCTCGTCCGTACACTGATGAGCCGGCTGGTCGACGACCTTCTGACGGAGACGGGGCGGCGGATCGCGGCGGCGAACCTGGGGTCGGCGGCCGACGTCCGGGCACACAAGGGCGCCCTGGCGGCGTTCTCGCCGGCGATGGCCGAGGAGGTCGCGGCGATCAAGCGCTTCCTGTTCGCGCACATGTATCGCCATCCGCGCGTCATGGTGCCGATCGGCCGCGCCAAGCTTGTGGTGGCCGAACTGTTCGAGGCCTTCAGCGGCGAGCCGGCGAAAATGCCCCCCGACTGGGCAAGGTTATGCGGCTCGCCCGGCGACGCCGTGACCGGCGGGGTGGTGCGCGACTACATCGCCGGCATGACCGACCGCTACGCCGTCCTGGAATACGCCCGGGTGTTCGGCCGGGAGATCGCGCTATAGGGATTTAACCGCCATGATTCGGGCGCCGGCGGGTGCTAGATTGCGGTTTGAGAATCGGAGCCGGCAGCATGGCCAATTATGAACGCGACGCGCGCACCGACGACGTGCGCGTCTTCGACGGCGGCGAGGACGAGGAAGACGTCGAGGGCTCGCGCCTTCCGCTTCTGATCGTCATCGCGCTTCTCGTCCTGGCGGCGTTCGGCGCCGTGGTGTGGCTCGCCTATCAGCGCGGCGTGGCACAAGGCCATTCCGAGGTGCCGCGGACCATCGCCGCCGAGCCCGGCCCAGCCCGGATCGCACCGCCCAATGCCGGCGGCACGCCGACGCCCTATACGGGGCTCAAGATTTATCAGCAGCCGGCGCCCTCCGACGAAGAAGCCAACGCCGACACCGCGCCGCCGCCGCCGAGCGATGTGCCGCCGACCAAGCCGGCAGCGGTGGCCGCGACGCCCGCACCGCCGCCGGCCAAGCCCGTCGTAACGCCGACGCCGACGGTCGCGCCCAAGCCGGTGCCGACCATGGCTGCCAAGCCGGTCGTGGCCGCAAAGGCGGTTGTGGCGCCGGCCGCCAAGCCGGTGGTGCCGAAGCCGGCACCGGTCCAGGCCGCCGTCGCAGCGCCGGTGAAGCCGCCGCCCGTGGTCCAGCCGCCGGTCGATACGCCGGTGGCAGCGCCGACGCCTCCGGCCGGTGGCGGGTTGCTGCAGATCGGCGCCTACAAGTCGGAAGCCGACGCCAATGCGGCGTGGACGGCCTACAAGGCCA
>Ga0210397_10002082_pt1 | contig 12703 bp, 6 predicted proteins | sample IncBWH2OmetaG_FD_160126 | JGI IMG/M metagenome (GOLD analysis project Ga0210397, IMG submission 160126) | Forest soil microbial communities from Barre Woods Harvard Forest LTER site, Petersham, Massachusetts, United States - Inc-BW-H-2-O ...
ATGCTCCCCTCACATACAGACTGCCCTCCGGCTCCGTACGAAGGTAAGGGGCTGTGACGAATCCGAACTCTTTTCAGAGACGGCCCTCAATTCCATGTCTATCGCCACTCTCCTGGTAAGCGGCAATGGACGCGTTCGCCAAATGAACCAAAACGCAGCAGTCTGTCTCCAGAGCGGAGACGGCCTTCTTCTTCAAGATGGCAAGCTCACGGCCAATGATTTGTACGAAAGAGCGCAGCTTGAATCCCTAATCTCAGCGGCTGCCAGTGGCGGTAATCGTTCTGAGGGAGCACTCGGAGGAGCCATCAAGATTTCGCGCGTTCGTGCCCCGGACACCCTCCATGTGACCGTGATCCCCACTCCTCAAGAGAGCCAAATCAGTGCCAGTGGCTCGTCAGCTTTGATATTTGTTAACGACCCTTCATCACTGCCTAGACCGCGCGGAACGCTGTTGCGACAGCTATATGGATTGACTCCATCTGAGGCTCGAGTAGCAGATTTACTTTTAGAAGGCTCAGAAGTTCGCGAAGCGGCGGAACGGCTCGGCATCACTCTAGAGACATGCCGTTTCCATATCAAACGCGTGCTGGCAAAGACCGGTACTCGTCGCCAAGCCGAATTGATTCGGCTAATGCTCTCGCTCCCCGGGCAATGAAACCGGATCCCACGTCGATCTCTTGCTGAGTCAGGCTCTTGAGGAACCGGTCTTATCTAACTCAAATTGGACAGAGATTGATAAAACCGCAGCCTGAGATAGTTGCAAAGAAGAAGAACCTTTACAAAGTTGATTATCCATTATTAGTGATCATTAAACACAAACGGACTTATCGGGGATAATCGGTTCTCTTGGATGCGTGGGTCGGCGATGAACTTTCCCCAAGCCCGTTTTAAGGGAACAACCGATCGAGCTGTCCTCGCTACTGAGGGGCCGAGTTGTCGGTACTAATCAAATCTCGACGAGTGCATTGGCGATTTGCACTAAGCCGCTAGCGCGGCAGGGTATGCTTCTGTGGCGTTTGGATAGAGTGTTGGGCACCGAAGGAGGTGTCCATGACACAGCTACGCCAACGCATGCAGGAAGATCTGCGGCTGCGCAACTTTCCGAACGCACGATTGGTCGCTACACCAAGATCGTTGCTGAGTTCGCAAGGTACTTCCACAAGTCACCCGATCAGCTGGGCCCGGAACATGTTCGCACTTTCCTGCTGTATCTGCTCAACGAACGGAAGCTTGCCTGGGGGACCATTGAGGGAGCCCGGTCAGCGCTGAAGTTTCTTTACCTGCGGACGCTGAAGCAGACCTGCTTCGATCAGGAGATCATCAAGCCCAAGGTGCGCCGCAAGCTGGGCAAACACAGATATCGGTTCTGTCAGCAGGATGACCACGACAGTTAGGGAAGCTATGAAGAGGAAAGCGCATCGGAATGTCGTCGTAGCTCTCAAGGGCAACTCCCCTCGAAGCGTTCTGGACAATCGAGCCTGGGCCTGACCGTCAATCGGTCGGAATTGCAAAAAGAATACTCTAAAGAAAGAAGGGATGCCCGGGACATGTTTACTGCTGGTTGCACTGTGCCGAGTTGAAGCTTTCGGCTCGCCATTTCCAACTGCTTGCGCGGTCAATCTGGAATGGGATCAACTGGTAGCAACGCTCGGTTCGCAACTCTGTTGCAAGTTGTGTTGATAACAGATGGATGAGAAGGCCGGTCTCCGGCGGGATGCGCTAAGCTCCCAGTTATCGACGCGCTTGAAGCGCGGGAGACAAGGAGACTGGGAATGTAGAAGCTTACCACCACGACGATGCTGGAGACACTCAACAAGCGTGACGGGCGTCTGGACTTCGGTCTGGATCTAGGCGACAGGTCGAGCTTTTACTGCGTGCTGCATGGGACAGGCGACGTGCTGATGGAGCAGAAGGTGAGCACGACGCCCAAGGCGATCAATGAGATTTTCGGAGCGGGGCTGGTAAGGATCGCCAAGGGGGCAACTTGGATGAACCTTCCTCTACTACTCGATTGGTAGTTCCATCCTCGTCTGGCGTCCGCTGTCAATTAAGTGGACCTTCAGGGGCGGCCCACCGACGGACGGCGCGATCTTGCGGCTGACATGCTGTAGATATGCGATCGCGCGGGGATCGTTCCACGAGCCGTCACTCATGTAAAAGGAGACTTCGGGGCCGGAACGGTCCTTTGCCAAAAATACTAACGAACCAAGACCCTTGAAGAAACCGCAGGCCTGAAGCGCCTTGACCAGCGCGGCAGCGTCGGCGGCGGTGGCCTGACCGGAATATGAAACGCGATCGCGCGTTCCTGCTGTCACCTCGGTCGTTTCAATCTTGACCTCACTCTTTAGCTCGCCTTTGCTGTTTAGCAATCGAATGGTGAAAGGTGTTTCTCCTGCGGCGGAGGCGAGTTGAGGTCCGATGGACTTCATTGAGGCCAGGAAGATCGGGTCCACCCAAGGCAAAGGGGGCCGTTTTTGGACGGAGTGTGTCACAACGGTTTTGCCGTTCACGAGCGCGCTCGAAAAGTTGTCGAACGTAGGGGAGAGCGTCTCGTCACCCTTGAGCGGTATGGAGAGGGATGCCGATCCGGGACCCTTGTTGAAGAGCATCGTGATTCGAGGACTCCGGAAGAGGCCTACGTCGACCAAGATCTGCGCTACTTTTCCCGCATCTTCCTTCGTCGCAGTACCGCTATACACAAGCTGATCTTGGTTGCCAGCTACGATGCTGGGACTGGTCATGATCTGCCGATACCATTCGTTCTGGAACGCGCTCGTTTTAGGTACCCGAGAAATTGCGAGGAACGAGAGCAGCATAGCACCCGTTACTACGCTCAGGGTCCGCACACGGTTGTAAAGGTGACGAGTCGGAGTCAGCGGCTGTGCGAGAAGGCATCCAACTGCAAACCCCATAAGCAGACCACCGAAGTGTGCCTCAATGTCGATCTTCGGATTCGTCAGACCGTAGATCAGGTTGAAAAGGAGGAATATGCCAGCGGATGTCGCAATCTTCAGGGCGCCTTCCCTCGGTACCACCCCACGCTGGATCACGAGAAAGCCCAATAAACCTCCATAGACACCAAAGACTGCGCCTGAAGCTCCCGCACCCACCGTTAGCGGATGAAAGAAGAGACCCACGATGTTCCCGGCGAGACCGGCGAGGAGATATAGAAACAAAAACTGGACGTTTCCAAATAAACGCTCGGTAAACACCCCCACTTGGTAGAGGATAAAAATATTCATAGCGAGATGGATGATGCCGAAGTGCAAGAAGCACGCAGTAAAAAGGCGCCACTCCTGTCCGGAGGTCGTCAGCGGCCCGTAGTTGGCTCCCCACTGCAGGATCTCCTTCCCGGTTGGAGTAACTAATGAAACACCGCACACAACCATCACCATGAACACAATGAGATTGATTGCGATCACAATGAGGGTAACAACGGGGAGCGGAGGTACGTAAGATGCGGTCCCGTCGGTTTCCTGAATTCGAGGTTGGGAAGCCTCACTCGATGAGTCGAATAACATGATTTCTCTCCGTGACCATAGCTCTGCAATCTTCAATTACTTTCGGATTCTCTTTTCCCTTGTCTGATAACAAGTCAGCAATCGCCACAATCTACAAAACATCCATTCGTATGGATGAGCTGGCTATTCGGAACAAGCCTTCGCTAGGCTGTAGCTGTCATTGAATGTTGCTATAGCGCTCAAAAACAGAAGAGGTATGCCTATTCCTGAGACGGAGGTGACAAGACCGGTACCTGCCCCGGCAATATCAAGGGCCACTTTCGTGACACTTAGAGAACACTCGTTCAACGCGATGCCATTTTGTTTAGCAATGGTCGCCAAACGGTCAATGAATGGGGCGGCGACGCCTACCCCCGCAGATAATCGATAATCCTTAAATGCACCAGCCGCATTTTCGAAATTCATTGCTATTGCACTTGGTAGAAGTTTGTTTGATTGTGCAATCTTCCGCAGACTGTCCAAGACATCGTGCTGATCTTTTAGCTCCTTATAAATGGCCTGACAAAACCACGCATAACGGTTCGCCTTGTCCTCCGTGAAACCTAGACCTTTAAGCCCATCATGAACCAAAGTGTAGATCTTGAGCAGATCATCCATACCGATATAACTGTCTGCGATCTTTTGCGATTCCTTTGGCATTGCCTCTCCTTGCTTCTACTATCAGGGTCACGACTCAAATTTACCGCGTGAAATTATAGATCGCCTGGTTTCTGAGGGTTGCGACAAAGTAGTACGCGGATCAATCCCAAGTAGGAAGAGAGTTTTCAGATTTATCCGCCTAGCATGCAACCAGTTTCCACCCAATCAAGCTATACGCCGGCTTAGTCAGAACGTATAAGAAATACCAGCTAAAGGCACCGTCTTATTTCTTAAACCGTTGTGATCCATTCTCCATAGGGTGTTGACGCTTATCAAGAAATTCGAGAACGGATTATATTTCACCCCTGCGGCACCTTTCGCCGCATTAAAATTGCCGCTTCCGAGTGCTATATCGGGGACCCCAAGCGTTACGGTCTGTTTTATGCGGAGCTGATCGTAAACATGTTCTCCGATGAAATCAAAAGCAACCGTTGCACGTTTGTTGATGGCGGCATCGATTCCGAGAGCATAGGACAAGCTGTCGGGCAACTTTCCCTTGACACCGGCCTCACTTCCGCCTAGTAAGGAATCCCCGTTTCGCTGATAACTAACGTTCAAATGCGGCGAAATCAAGCCACCGCGAGAAACCGCGACGAATGGTTTGAAGCCAGCAGTTCCTGCACCGAGAAAATTGAGCTCGTCGCCGCTGTTTAGTCTAAAGTCGCCTCCAACAGCAACCTTTGTCCTCCCTCGAGAAATCGCTCGATATTTGACGCGAAAAACGATATCTCCAATACCGTTCGCTTGATTTGCGCTCTTCTTAGGTTTGAACTGCACTTGTGTATTGCTCGGGTCGGTCGGGCCATTGCACAAGGGCACGACGCAACTGATACCTTGCCCCGCCATATGCACATCATTAATTGGAATCGCAACAGATAGATCAAGTTTTTCTAGCAATCCATAAGTCGCGAAAAATGCAGATTGGTTGACCTTAAGATCTACCCGATTAATGGTACTTATTGGAGCACATTGCCCTGTCGAATTACAGTAATTGAATACGACCGGAATCTCCTTTAGAGATATTCCGTCGAGACTACTAAAATCGAAATGCTGATAAGTGGCAGATACGAAGATTTTGTTTTTACCCATAGTATCTCCGCGTTCTGTCAAGACAGGACCATAAGTCTCCTGTCCGGATCGCTCAGGAATTTTAAGGGCTGGATTGAGGGTATATATGATTCCAGATGCAGGCGAGGCTAGAGGCACTTGTGTTAACTGGCTTGCGAAAGCCGCCGTCAAGGGCGTAAATGGGTTTGGCTGAGCGTTTGCATACAAGACAGGCAGAAGACAATACAAGCTGTTCGAGTGGTTCGAACAAAATGAAGATCCTGACGTCACTGTTTGACCAGATGCCTCTTTACCTATTCCAAGGCCCAGGCAGATGAGAGATACGGCAAGAAATTGCTTCATTCGATCCTCGTTTTGTTTCTAGGTGTTGCCTACCAACGCTATTGGACAATCAATGTCACATTGGAAATTGCCTGCTGGGAGCCGCCGGGCAGTGAACCATTAATCTGAATCGTGAAGGTCCCAGTAGGAGTGGAAATGAACGATTTCGCACCTGTGGGGGTGAAGCTTCCGTTTGTTCCGCAACCAACAAAGAGCAACGACATAGCTACAAGGGTGAAAGAAAGGAACGATAACAGTCTTATCGGAAGCCTCTTCCTCTTACCTGCCATAATGAAGATTCCGCCGAATGGAAACAGAACGGCCAAGCCGATCCGTCCCGTAGCTCCTATCAAAGATGACGTTTGCGAAGGCGGCGCAGTAGTGGTAATGCTGACCGTAAATGTTGCGCCGGAGCTACCGGGTTTTACGGTGGTGGTCGTGCACGTGGTCCCTGTTGGTAGATAGCGGGTATCGCATTGAATGGTTAGCAACTGATTGGGATCACCCGTGCCACCTTTCAACGTTAGGTTGAACGTTGCTGTTTGACCATCAGAAACCGTGACGCTTGGCGTACTAGTAGCAACAGAAGGTGGAAGGTAGACTAATACTTGCACGCTTGCAAATCTTGTCCCATCCGCAACTGAGGTTGCAACGACAGTGTCGGTCCCAGAACTGGCTAGATTGGATAACGGCGTATATAGCCCCGTTGAGCTGATTTGCCCACACGGTGAACCGCCGCAACCCGTTCCCTTTACTGTCCACGTCACAGATGTGTTAGCCGCATTCAAAACTACGGCCGTAAACTGTTGCGACTGGCCAACAGGTAGGTCAAGGGTGGAAGGCGAGATCGATACCGCCACTGGAGGGAGTATAGTTTCTTGGACTGAAGACGATTTGGACGAATCGGCATCGGCAGTTGCCGCAATCACCACCGTTGCGGGTGTGGGAAGAGCTAGAGGCGCAGTATAGAAGCCTGTGTTCGCGATTGTGCCTACTGTGCTGTTACCTCCAGCGATCCCGTTAACGCTCCAGGTGACTACCTGGTCGGATACATTCTGAACCTGGGCAGTGAATTGGACCGTAGAGCCTAGCCCTACATTGGGAGATAGCGTTGACACCACAACATTGACCGGATTCGCCAGCGAGACTGTGACCTGCGCGGAAGCTGATTTTGTGGTGTCGTCTACTGATGTAGCCGTCACTGTATCGGACTGATTGGCGCTTGTTGGTAACAAAGCGGGGGCGGTATAGATGCCAGCGCTGCTGATCTGGCCGCACGTATGACCCGCACAGCCACTGCCCGAGATGGCCCATGTCACCGCAGAGCTGTTACCGTTTTGTACCGTCGCTACAAAGGTCTTGGTGCCGCCGGTGAGAACGACTGTGGATGTTGGCGAAATGCTAACGGCAACAGGCGCCACCGTTCCAGACAGGGTGAGGACCAGAGGGTTATGAGAGGGGTCATTGGAAACAATTGAGAGCGATCCGCTAGTCATAGCCGGACTGGTAGTAGTAGGTGCGAAGACGACGGACACGTTACACCCCTGTGAGGGTGCGGGTGGAAGGTTTGCAGGGCAACTAGGAGTGACCTTGAACGGACCGCTTGCCGTAATTGCTCCCAAGGTAAGACTCGCTGTACCCACGTTGTTAATGGTGATAGTCTGCGCAGGGCTCGTTGTGTTTGGAGCCTGGCTTCCAAAGGTGAGGCTTGAAACGTTTGAGGAAATTGCTGGCGTGAGCTCATTCCCACCCTGGCCACTCAGGGACACTGTTTGGGGTGAATCTGGAGCGTCATCCACGATGATCAAGGAATCGGACCTTGTACCTGTGCCCGATGGTCTAAAGCTAACTTGAATCGTACATTGTGCAGCCGGCGCCAATGGTGCAGTGCATCCATTTGATGGGAGACTGAACTCAGTGCCCACACTGGGACCGATGCTGCTTAGATGTAAAAGGGCGGTGCCATTGTTGGTTATCGTGACAGTACTCGGCGAAGATGTTGTTCCCTGGCTAGTATTACCAAACGTTATCGGGTTCGGTGTGACGCCAACTACTGGGAAAGTAGCGGTCCCTGACAGGTTCACGGTCTGTGTCTTAGAGGGGTCATTGTCGCTAATGGTCAAGACACCATTGCTAATAGGGCTCGCCGGGGGGGTGACGGCAACAGGTGTGTACCTAATGGTGATATTGCAGGGCGGGTCTCCGGCAGCAATAGTCAAAGGAAGGCTACCGCAAAGATTTGACACGGAAAACGGAGGACTCGTGCCAATCGAAGTCACTACCAGCGAAGCAGTGCCCTTGTTCGCCAACGTTATTGATTGAGACGGCGAAGGTGTTGTTCCAACCACTACATTATTGAAAGCCAAACTATTGGCGGAGAGACTTGCCGCAGGACTTCCGGTCGCGGTTCCGGAGAGCCCCACTGTCAATGCACTGAGACTACCTACGTGGTCAGACGCAATGCTCAAGGTAGCATTCTTATTGCTTGGAGTTAAAGTTGTCGGCTGAAACTGGATTCCTATGTTGCAAAAATCGCCGGGCGCGACAGCTGTATTGCATGGCTTTGTGGCTGGGGCGACCACTGCAAAGTCGTTACTACTACTTGTAGGTTGACCCTCAAGATGTAGTAAAGCATTGCCTATATTATGGACGGCAATATTAGAAACGGATGTTGTGCCGATTACTTGGTTGCCGAAACTCAAGGGCGGCAAATTTAAAGTGTCTATATAGGGTCCGGCGATCGTAAATGTATCCGTATCGGGGAGGACTGTAGAATCTTGATTCCACTTTGCAACAACTGTCGCGGTAGGAGCTGGACTCAGAGCGGGGTTCGGAAGTGCTTGATTAATCGAGTAGCTTCCGGTCGACGGGTCAATTGTGCCAACTCCCGATGACAGACTCCACGTGACATTTTGATTCGATGCGTAATTTACCCTTGCGGAAAAAGCAGGTGCGCGTTGCGTATCACTGTCAATATATGTATCTATTTTATTCTGAATAGATACATATGGATCGCCTAACTGAACGCTTGTAAATATGGAAGTAGAAAGACCATTAGCATCTTTCGACGTCATACTAATAGGTTCAATAGTCCCGGGAGGCGGGGGGGGCGAACTGCTTTTATAATCCTGACTCATTGAGAAACTTGCGATTAGAGCTGGAGACGACACCGGCAAATCTTGATTGGTGCCGTTGCCCCAATTACAGCTCAACTCTCCCGACGTGCTCAAATATGCACCATTACAAAGTACAGTGCCATTAACGCTATAGCCCTTTTGGTTAAACCCAGGAAAAGAACATGTTGGGGACTGGGTGACGGCGAGAGACAAGCCTATTACATTGGTATTGGGACCATTAGTTAGGCTGACCGGGCTCTGCGCTAAGAAGTTACCCGAAGACTCTAGACCCGTTGAAGAGGAGGTCAAGCCGTTTAGGGCGTAGACCCCCTGAATTGGCGAGGCTGCATAAACTGTCCAGTTGTTTGCAGTGGCAGCGACACTTCCGCCATAGAAATACAAAGCAGACGGATATAGACTAATGTTGCCAGGGGCATTGCTATCATTATGCAGCGCGTAAAAGTTCGAGCACGGGTCGGTAACGTATACGGTTGCTCCAGTTGGGCTCGAGGCCATTGGGAGAACCGTAGAGGTTCCTGGAACGCCTAACGGGTTGCACGTTGGATTTGTAGGAGTTGGAAGCGCAAAGGGCGTAGAAGAGTTTGTAGTTACAGGCGAGGTCGTGGCGTCAACTGAAATTGCCTGTATGGTTGCACCTGAAGTACGGGTTGGGTCAGACGAAGGCTTTCCCCAGTTAACTACGTAAGCAACTTCGGTTGAGACAGAATTATTCCAGAATGTGCTTACCGTCAAACCACTAGGATTTATTCCCACAGGAATATCATTGCCAATCTGTGTATCCGTCAATGGATCGATAACTTTGACGGCGCCGGTGTGACTTGAGTCCGCTCCTAATGAGGTTATGTAGACATATTGGTGTGCAGCGGCAATTGCGAGAGGGGATGGCCCCAAATCGATATGGTTCAAGAACGTACCGGACGTCACGTCGAAAATCTGAAGTCCCGCAGGTCCTCCGTTTCCGCAGGTCGCGGAGTTAATAACATAGAGTTTTTTATTGATAATATGGGATCCGGTTGGCTTACAGAGTCCGCCAGGCCCGCTACCAATAGTGCCTCCGTGTATTGTGAATTGAACACTATTTGTCCAGGTGTTAAGGACGATGACGTCGTAGTGATTCGCATCTGACCCATTGGTAGCACCAACGATAATCGAAAGGTAGTGATCGTCATCGCTGATGGAGATTGGAAGGGGTGAACCTAGGGGTATGTTCGAGTTTGGCGGATCAAAATTTAGGTGCCCTATGGGATTGGGTGTTGCGCCAGAGTAGCTTAGGAACGTGTCGCTGTACTCGTTAAGTGTGTATGTGGGAGACGAACCACTCGATGCGGGGCTGAAACTAATCGAATAGACCACAATTTGATTATTCGTAAACGCTGACTGGCCAAAGCCTGAGGAGCCAAAAACGGACAATGTCACGACAAGAAAAGATGCAACATAGAACATCAACGCCCTGCTACGCATAGGTATCTCCCAATCGGACAAAGACAGACTGCACAGGCAGAAGTTCACACACCTCTGTACCAACCAATGTTGGCTGTCAAATTCCGCTGAAATGCATTTGTCGGTCTCAACAGACGGTATACGTGGACTTTACAGTTGGATATCACCCAAATGGGAGATATCTATGTGCAGCCCTATTTAATTGTGACGATCCAAAGAACAAAAAGCGCTCCCTAACTTAGGGGGCTTCGGTGAGATTGGTTGTTTGAGGTAAATTCCTAGGGAGCAGCACTCACGATGTCGGGATCGCGGCGATGATCCAATGACCGTCCGGATTCGTGAATAAGAAGGTAACTTTAGCGGGAGGGATATCCTGCATCTTGCCGTTATCGTCCTGGTATCGGACTGTCTGTTTGCCCTCGACCTTAATTTGACTTCCCACCATATCCATTGATGAAACATCGAGCCTCATGCTCACGTTTTTGTTCTTGAAAAACTGTTTATAAGTTGAGAGCACATCTTTGGGCATTCCGGGATAGGATTTCTGTAACAGACGAATGTCTCTTTGATTGAAGCCGGTTTGGTAGATATCGAGAACTTGCCGAACTTGCTTCCCAGCATCATCGGAGACGCCCGAAGCTGGCCGAGATACGATCGGAGCGGATGGTACCGCGAGTGTTGGAACTGGCGTTAGCTTCGCAACGAGGTTCGTTTCCTTGCCCGACTCGATGGATAGCGTCTGCGCCCAGGTTTGAAACCCCGGTAAAAAGACTTCAACGGTTCGAGAGCCCGGTTCAACCTTGCTCTTAAATGGCCCGCCCGTGGAATGACCTGCAACCTGCTGATCAATGTGTATCTCCGAACCAGCAGGCGCCTGCAAGACAATGAAGGTATCTACCGCAGCCGGCTGCGATGGGACTGCTGTCGCAGGTGGATTCAAAGGTAAAGTCGGGGAAATTGCGTTGGAAGCCGACGCCGGTTTGCCATCAAACGAAGGATCCTTTTCGAGATGAAACCTTACGCGGGAAACGTTGGTTGGACTTGCCTTGACGGAAGTTGCAGGAACGGGTTTGTAACCAGGCTTGCTGATGCCAACACTGTGGAGGCCGTCGATCGCGGGTATGATTGCTTCGCCGGCTTTGTCCGTCGTAGCGACCGGAACGTTATCTATAAAGACGATGGCGCTTGAGATGACTGGCATCGTCTGAACAGAAATACTCGCCGAGTTTTGGGTGCTCGGCTGAGCAGTCACGATTGTCGCGGTGGTGAGTCTGCTCCTTTCCGGCAGGGATCTCAATTCAATGTTCCAGGGCGGGTTATTGAGAAGAGAGACAGTAAAAGATTGACGAAAGTCTTCGTGATCCTTCAGAGTTGCCGTTACTGTATGGGCACCCGCGCGAAGACGCAAGTTACATGGTAAGGCGCATCCCTGTCCATCGACATGAATGGTTGCGCCATCCTCTTGAGGACGTACAGCGATCGAGCGCGGATATAAGAAAAACAGGGCAGACCCTATTACGAAGAACAACACAATCGCAACCACGAAGAAGCGACCGTAACGAATGCGCGACTTAGCAAGACCTCGGTCGGCGATCTTGTTCGATGTTGAGGAAACAGAAGCCTCATGAAACCGTGCAAGGAGTTCTTGATTAGAAACGTCCGTAATTTCGGACGTAGTATCCACCCCGATCAGTTCCTCAGTTGCTGCCCTTTCCGCAAGCTCGCTTCTGCGGCGTTTTAAAGTAGTTTCAAGCGCGGTAACGAAGGGCTCGAAGTGCGGATCTCGAGGATACTTTGCGAGGACATCACGCTGGCGAGCCAGTATTAGTTCAATTTCGGCCTCGCTCCTCGCGCTCGAGCTATGATCGATAAGAAATTGGATACCACTTTCAATGTGGTGGTAGTCAGTTCTACGCTCGCTCAATCGGCGGTTGGCCTTGTCAAGAAGCTCGCTAACCTCTTCAAACTTCTCTATATCTTTGGCGAGAGCCTTGGCTACCGCAAGCTCTCTTTCACTTTCGTCCAATCTTGACGCGCTAAGAAGTTGTGAAGTGTGATCTTTGATCCGTACACATGCTTCTTCGACACGGTGGGTGATCGCATCCGCTTTTTCTTGAATCTGTGTCAGCGCTTTAGCAATATCCCCGTCTTTGGCTAACTCAATCGATAGGAGCTTTGCTTGTTGCAAATATAAAGAAATCTGAGTTAAGTTTTGTGCTGAGAGAATTGACCGCTCCAGATGCAGGAGCTCTCGTTGGATGGCATCCTTCGTCTCCGAAGCCGAATGCAATCGCTCGGCAGCCCTCTCCGCGATATCGCCGCACTGTTTCTCTTTCGGCCATTTGCTCTGGATGTCCTTTATCTTGTTGGCTAAGGCATTCAGCTGAGACACATCCTGGCACGACCGCATCGCTTCCTCGAGACTTGACATCTCTGCCAGCGCGCCTTCTCTCCCTTTGCTATGCTCTGCCGCCAAGGCGAGGATATGTTGATAGATTGCCTGAATATCAAGATCTGTCGTGTGTTGCCTGGAGATATACCCGGCACGCTCAACGAGTATGCTTATTTCAGCGCTAG
>Ga0210397_10002083_pt1 | contig 12701 bp, 13 predicted proteins | sample IncBWH2OmetaG_FD_160126 | JGI IMG/M metagenome (GOLD analysis project Ga0210397, IMG submission 160126) | Forest soil microbial communities from Barre Woods Harvard Forest LTER site, Petersham, Massachusetts, United States - Inc-BW-H-2-O ...
CAAGGGCGAAGGGCTGGGCAACCAGTTCCTCGCCAATATCCGCGAGGTCGACGCCGTCGCGCATGTGTTGCGCTGCTTCGAGGACGACGACATCACCCATGTCGAGGGCAAGATCGACCCCGTCGGTGACGCCGAGACGGTCGAGACCGAGCTGATGCTGGCGGACCTGGAGAGCCTGGAGAAGCGCATCCGGCCGCTCGAAAAGAAGGCCAATGCCGGCGAGAAGGACGCCAAGGATCTGCTGGCGCTGATGCTGAAGGCGGTGGTGCTGCTGCGCGAGGGCAAGCCGGCGCGGGCGGCGGAGCTGTCGGCGGAAGAGCGCGCGCCCTATTCCCAGCTCGGCCTGATGACGAGCAAGCCCGTCCTCTATGTCTGCAACGTCGACGAGGGCGCGGCGGCGACCGGCAACACATTCTCCGCCGCCGTCGAGGCCATGGCCAAGGCGCAGGGCGCGGGCTCGGTGACGATCTCGTGCCGCATCGAGGAAGAGGTGGCGCAGTTGCCGGGGCCGGAGCGCGCCGAATTCCTGGCGAGCCTCGACCTCGAGGAGCCGGGCCTCAACAAGCTGATCCGCGCCGGCTATGCGCTGCTCGGCCTGCTCACCTTCTTCACGGTGGGACCGAAGGAAGCGCGCGCCTGGACGGTGACCAGGGGGGCGCGCGCGCCGCAGGCCGCCGGCGTCATCCACACCGATTTCGAGCACGGCTTCATCCGCGCCGAGACCATCGCCTATGCCGACTACGTCGCCGGCCATGGCGAGGCGGGGGCGCGCGACGCCGGCAAATTCCGCCTCGAAGGCAAGGACTACGTCGTCCAGGACGGCGACGTCATGCATTTCCGCTTCAACGCATAAAGAAGCCGCAATCGCACCCCAGTGGCGCCCCATTGCGCGGCCAGCCTTCCCTCCGGACCGACCGAGGGGATGCGTCATGGTTCGCAAAGCGATTGTGGTTGTGGCCTGCGCGCTGACGCTGGCGGGATGCGGCGACCGCGCCGGTCCCAGTCGTTACGGGCTCGCCGATGCGCGCGGCGGGCTGATGAACCGGATCGTCCCGCCGGCGGACATCGAGGTCGCGGCGGACAGCACGGCGCCCGCGCCGGTGCCGGGCGCGACGCAGCAATTCAGCTACACCCATGCCTGGTCCGTGCGCATGTCCCATGAGAGCGTGCAGCCGCGATTCGCGCGGGCGCGGGACGCCTGCCTGAAGGACAGATCGCTCGACTGCAAACTGGTCTCCGCGGAGCTTTCGGTCGGCGACGGCGAGAGCAGCTATACGAGCGCGACGCTGGTGGTGCAGCTTCCGCATGGCCGGCTTGACGGTTTCGAGCACGCCCTGCTGGCGCCCCTGGCCGGCGAGAGGCCCGGCGATGCCGCAATCGACGCGCGCAGCACGCAGGCGCAGAGCGTGGAGACCGCGGCCGGCGACGCGTCGCGCAAGGTGGCGCAGCTCACCGCCTATCGCGACCGGCTGGCGGAGATCGCCAGGCGGCCGAATTTGAGCGTCGACGACATCATCAAGCTGGAAGCGGAGCGTGCCCGGGTCCAGGGCGATCTCGACGACGCAACCGGTCATCAGCGCGATCTGACCGACGGCATTGCGCGCGAAGCGGTGACGATCACCTTGTCGGAGCGCAGCGTGCCGGTCGGCCCGTTCGGCCAGCTTGCCCGCAACGCCGCAAGTACCCTGGCGGAAAGCACGGCGGGCGCCATCCTGTTCCTCATCGGCTTGCTGCCTTGGCTGCCGATTCTGGCGGCGGGAATTTACGCGGTCTCCTGGCTGTGGCGGTTGTTTCGGCGCCGGCAAAAGGCTCCCGTCTGACGACTCCTATGCCCTTTGCCGTCACGGCGCGTGCCCTTCGACGCCGCCTGCGGCGTCGCTCAGGATGAGGCGCAGGCCATCCGGTTGACGCACGCGATGACATCTCCAGAATAAGCACGGCAACGCCTGCCGGCGAGCCGCCCTGGGATCACCTGGGTGGCCCGCCTTTGTGGGCCATGACAATCAAGGATGCGGAGAAAGAGCATGGCCCTCAAAGGCAAGATGGAGAAGATGAAGATGGGCGACGGCGCCGAGATCGGCGTCTATCGCGTGGCGGCGGCCGGCGCCCGGCGCGGCGGGCTGGTGCTGATCCAGGAGATCTTCGGCGTCACCGAGCACATCATGGAGCTGTGCGACGGCTATGCGGCGGACGGCTACGAGGTGCTGGCGCCGGCGCTGTACGACCGCGAGCATCCCGGCTTCCAGGCGAGCTATTCGCCGGACGACATCCAGGTCGCGATCAAGCTGGCGCGCGCCGAGCATCCGTTCGATCTGTCCATCGCCGACACCCAGGTCTGCAGCGACGACCTGAAGAGGCGCGGCGCTGTGTTCATCACCGGCTATTGCTATGGCGGCTCGGTGACCTGGGCGGCGGCGGGACGCTGCACCGGCCTCAGCGCCGCCTCCGGCTATTACGGCGGCAATATCGGCCAGATGATCGACCTGGTGCCCAAATGCCCGACGATCCTGCATTTCGGCGAGAAGGATCACGGCATTCCGATGGAGACGGTGCGCAAGGTCGAGGCGGCGCATCCGAAGGTAAAGGTCTATGTCTACCCGGCCGGCCACGGCTTCAATTCCGACCGCCGCACCGACTATGACGAAGCCTGCGCCAGGCTCGGCAAGCAGCGCACGCTGGAGCTGTTCCGCGCCAATGGCGGCTGAGCGCCCGCTCAGTGCTTTTCGGAGATGCGGTCGCGGTCGATCAGCGTGACGGTGATCTTGTTTTCGCAATCGACGCTGCAGTCGAAGCCGTAGAAATGCCGCGCCTGGAAATCTCCCGACTTGTCCGGCGCACCGGCATAGGCATGGCCCTCGATCGTCTTGGCCATCCTGAGCTTCAGCGTGCGCGGGCCGGGCGCCGCCGCATATAACGACGTGCCGAGATATTCGTCGGTCGATAGAAGCTTCTGCGGATCGCCGAGATAGTTCAGCCCCGCATTCGCAGAGTCCACGGCGAGCGCGCAATCCTTGTCGAAGAAGAAATAGGCGAGGTCGGCGCGCCGGTGCTGGGTTCCATCGGCGACATAGGTCCAGACGCCATCGTTCGACAACAGCGAGCCGCCCGCATCCGATCCCGAACAGCCGAGCAGAACACAACATCCCAGTGCCGCGACGGCCGAACGTCTTACGCCCTGGAACATCCGCAATCCCCGCGCAAAACCGGTGAAACAGCGGCGCGATTGTAGCGGCCGCGAGGTTCCTCTTCAACGACGCCCGCGCCCGGAACCGATGCCGCGGCATGAACGTTTGTTCAGATGCGTCGGGGCACTGCATGTCGCAAGGAGTTCCACATGTCCGTTCGATCTTCCCTGACCCCAATCCGCCTGGCCCTGCTGGCGAGCGCGCTCGGCATGGTTCTCGCCGCACCGTCCGCCCTCGCACAGGATGTCGGCCGCTATGGTGACACCACTTACAACAACAACAGCACGAGCGAATCCGTCACCGTCACCGCACCGAACATCACCCGCGAGCGCGACCTACCGGGCCTGCCCGGCAAGATGACGCTGTCGCAGGAGGTGTCGTATCACGATCTCGACCTGACGACGCGCGACGGCGACCGGGCGCTGCGCGAGCGCGTGCGCGACACGGCGCGCGACGTCTGCAACCAGCTGCGCGAGCAATATCCGCTGCACGAACAGCCGCTGGCGACCAAATGCTATGAGGGCGCCCTCAAGGACGCGATGCTGCGCGCCGACGCCGCCATCCGCGACGCGCGCGACAGCGACTATTATCGGGCGCGCTATTCGCACGAGTAGAACGTACGGCGATTAGCCTTAAGTCAAAACAAAGCCGTCATCCCCGGCGTGCCGACAGCGCGGCTCGCCGGGATGACATTTTTTGCGGCGCAACGCGCTCTACCGCAGCGCCGCTTCGATGTTGCCGCCGTCGACGGTAATCACCGCGGCCGTCGTTTTTTCGGCGTGGGCGAGGTAGACGAAAGCTTCGGCGACTTCGGCGGCATAGACTTCGCGGCCCAAAAGGTTGCCGGACATGTACTGATCTTCCGACACACCGCGCGCCTTGCTGCGCGCCGCCACCATGTCGTCGGTGAGCAGGCCGGTTCGCACCCGGTCGGCGTTGACCGCGTTGGCGCGGATGCCGTCCTTGCCGTGGTCGAGCGCGTATTGGCGCACCAGGAACAGCGTCGCCGCCTTGGGCAGGCCATAAGGTCCGAAATCCTTGCCGGGGTTCACCGCCTGTTTGCTGGTGTTGAACAGCAGGCAGCCATAAGTGCCCTGGGCGCGCATGATGCGCACGGCGTTCTGCGCCACGCTCTGGTGCGCGAAGAAGTTCAGCTCGAAGGATTTGCGCAAGACCGCGTCGTCGACGCTGCCGATATTGCCCTGCCAGGCGGCGCCGGCATTGGAGACGACAATGTCGACGCCGCCGAAGGCGTCCACGACCTTGTCGAAGGCGGCGCGGACGGAGGCGGGATCGGTGACGTCGCATGCGATGGCGAGCGCGTTCTTGTGAATCGCCCTGGCGGCTTTCACCGCCATGTCGCGATCGCGGTCGAGGATGGCGATCTCGGCGCCTTCCGCCGCCATGGCCCTGGCGGTGGCCGCCCCGATGCCCGAGCCGCCGCCGGTGACGACGCAGACCTGGCGGGCGAGCACCTTCTCGGCCGACTTGCCGAGCTTGGCCTGCTCCAGCGACCAGTACTCGACCTCGAACATGTCGGCTTCGCCGATGCATCGATATTCGCCGATCGCTTCGGCATCGCCGATGACCTCGACCGTGTTCTCCGCGATGTCGGCGGCGATGGCGGCATCCTTGGCCGAGGCGCCGACGCCGAACAGGCCGATGCCGGGCACCAGGATGACACGCGGCAGGGCATCGAGTTCGGTCTTCTTCGGCGTGGTGTGCTCGTTGTGGCGCGCGAAATAGGCGTGATAGCGCGCGACGAAGGCCTCGACCGCGGCGTGGACGTCTTTCTTCCAGGCGTCGAGCAGTCGCGCCTCCGGCGCCGGCACCACGAGCGGCCAGTTCTTGGTGCGAATGGTGTGATCGGGGGTGACGACGCCGACCTGGGAATAGCGCGCGAGATCGGCGCCGTTCACATAGTCGAGGATCGCCGGCGAGGTGCGGAAGCAGAGTATCTGGCGCTTGACGGTGCCGGCCATGGCGTTGCGCTCCAGCGCGACGGCGCCGCGCAAGATCGGCGCGATGTCGGGCAGGCGCGCGAGATTGGCCGGCAGCTTCGCGGCGGCGCGCGGCCGTCGCTGGCGCGCCAGGCGCTCCTCGGCCAGCGTCACGAAATCGATCATGCGCTCATAGGCCTGTTTCGCGTCGTCGCCGACCGTGAAGATGCCGTGCTGCAGCAGGACGAGGCCTTCGACCTTCGGATTGCGGTCGAAGACATCGGCGACCGATTTGGCAAGCGCGAAGCCGGGGATCGTGTAGGGGACATAGGCGACCTTGTCGCCATAGACCTCGCGCACCACGGCCTCGCCGTCCGGCTGGTCGGTCAGCGCCAGGACGGCGGTGGAATGGGTGTGGTCGATGAATTTGTGCGGCAGGAAGGCATGCAGCAGCGTCTCGACCGACGGGTTCGGCGCGGCGGCATCGAGCAGGTTGATGCGCTGGAAGTTGACCATGTCCTCGTCGGAGAGCCTGGGCAGGGCGCGCAGCCGGCGCAGTTCGGCCAGGCGCACGGCGGGAAGCCCGGCGGGCTCGATATTGCCCATGTCCCAGCCGGAGCCCTTGACGCAGATGACCTCGACCTCGGCGCCGAGCATGTCCTTCTGTTTCGTCTTGACACTTGTATTGCCGCCGCCATGCAGCACCAGCTTCGGGTCGGAGCCGAGCAGGCGCGTGGTGTAGGTGCGCAGGGCAAGGTCGCGGCCGATGCCGAGGGCGGCATAGCGTGCGACGAAAGCTTCGGCTTCGGACTCAACCCAGCGGGACTTCATCGGCGTTCAACCACCATATATTGCGTGCCACGGGGCGGCACAGCCACAACGTACTGTTTTTGAGATCTGGAAAGCGAATAGCGAGTGGCGAATAGCGAGTAGAGAAGACAGGACGTTTCTATTCGCTACTCGCCATTCGCTACTCGCCCGGAAAAAGGCTGCGTAGGCCCTGCCGCGTTGCCGCGCAAGTGCCCCGTTCGGTGATGAAACCGGTGACGAGGCGCGCGGGCGTGACGTCGAAACCAGGATTGGCGGCGGGCGATCCCGGGGCCGCGATTTCGACCGTGGCGAGAGTCCCGTCGGGGGTGCGGCCGGTCATTTTCAGGAGTTCGTCGGCGGAACGCTCTTCGATCGGGATGTCGCGGCCGGAGGCGAGCGTCCAGTCGATGGTCGAGGACGGTAGCGCGACATAGAACGGCACGGCGTTGTCGTGCGCGGCGAGCGCTTTCAGATAGGTGCCGATCTTGTTGGCGACGTCGCCGTTCGCCGTCACCCTGTCCGTCCCGACGATGCACATGTCGACCGCGCCCGCCTGCATGTAATGGCCGCCGGCATTGTCGGCGATGATGGTGTGGGGGACGCCATGGGCGCCGAGCTCGAAGGCGGTCAGCGCGGCGCCCTGGTTGCGCGGACGGGTCTCGTCGACCCAGACATGCAGGGCGATGCCGGCATCGTGCGCCATGTAGAGCGGTGCCAGCGCGGTGCCCCAATCGACGGTGGCGAGCCAGCCGGCGTTGCAATGGGTGAGGACGTTGAGCTTGCGCTTTTTGCGGGCGGCGAGGTCCTGGATGATTTTCAGGCCGTGGCGGCCGATGGCCTCGCACATGGCGGCGTCCTCGTCGGCGATGGCGGCGGCCTCTTGCCAGGCAAGCGCCGCGCGTTCGCCATGCGGGCGGTTGCGCAGGGCATCGCACATGCGCGTCAGCGCCCAGCGCAGATTGATGGCGGTGGGACGGGTCGCGGCCAGGCTGTCATGGACGGCGGCGAGATTCGCGTCCGACGGATCGGCGCGGATGGCGAGCGCCAGACCGTAGGCGGCGACGGCGCCGATCAGCGGTGCGCCGCGGGTCTGCATGGTCCTGATCGCGTGCGCCGCGTCGTCCGCCGAGCGCAGCGTCAGCGTGACGAATGCGTGCGGCAACTTCGTCTGGTCGATGATGCCGAAGGCGTCCGTGCCGAGCGGCCAGACGGAGCGATAGTGCGTGCCGCGGATCTTCATCGCTGCGTCCGCCGCAGATCGGCGGCGACCGCGTCCAGCCGGTCGCCCGAGAGCCCCAGGTCGATCTCGACCTGGTTGCCGGTGATGGGATCCATCACCATCGGGGCGGAGACCAGCTTGCCGTCATAGACGATGGCGATGCGGCCGCGAGCGCCAGCGGCCTTGGCGGTCGCGGCGGACAGGCGTGCGACGGCATCGTCGTCGATGGTGATGCGGACCGCGTCGCTGCCATAGGCGGTGTGGACGGTGCGCGCGGCCACGACGTCCGAGCGGTCGAGGATGAGATCGGGCGACAGGCAGAGACTTTCGCTCACGCCCTGATTGTCGTGCGGCAGCGGCACCGCGCCCGGCGTGCAGTCGACGACAAGACGCATTTCGAGCGTCGCGGGCGGCGCCTCGGCGGCGGCAGCGGGCGCGAGCGACAAGGCAAGCGACAGGGCGATCCATTTCATAGGCGGTGTTTAGCCGGAAATCTTTCTCGCCTCCACCCCACCTCGTCATGGGCGGGTTTAACCCGCCCATCCAACTCTCACACGAGTGTGTAATCGAGTTCCTTCCAAGTAGAATTGTCGCGTTCGATCAAGGCGATCTTCCAGTCGCGCTTCCAACGCTTGAGCGACGACTCGCGCGCGATGGCCGTCGTCACTAGATCGTGGACCTCGTAGTAGACGAGGCGAGTCACACCGTATTTCTTCGTGAAGGCTGACGCCGTGCCGTTGCGATGTTGTGTGAGCCGTTCAGGCATGTTCGATGTCACGCCGATATACAGCGTGCCACAGAGCTTGTTGGTGAGGATGTAGACATAACCTTTGCGCATGGCCTGTCTCTACCGCGCCAAGTTGGATGGGCGGGCCTCTTAGCGACAGCGTAAGAGGGCCCGCCCATGACGGGAAAAGGGTGAGAGAGATGCGCTGGGCTGGTCAAGATCGAATAAGGCAGTTTTAAACGCCAGGTTGCGTCGCCAGCATCGCGGGGTATTGCGAGAATTTCGCGAACCAGGCGGCGAGTTTGGGATGGCTGTCGCCCCATCGGAGCTCGGGGTAGCGGAAATCGAGGTAGCCGAGGGCGCAGCCGGTGGCCACTTCGCCGATGGTGGGCGCCTCGGAGAAGGCGATGCGCTCCAGCGCGTCGACGCCGGCCTTCACCGAATGCATGTGGCGGGCGATGTGGTCCTGGTTCTGCCGCTCGGCCGGCACCAGCAACTCGTAGCGGCAGCCGACGGCCGCATCCATGACGCCGTCGGCCAGCGCCTGCAGGCCGAGCGCCTTCCAGCGGCCGTTGACGCTGCGCCACACGCTCATGCCGGGGAAGAATTTGCCGCCACCGACGTCGTTGAGGTATTCGCAGATCACGCGGGAATCGAACAGCGCCGAGCCGTCATCGAGGATGAGGATGGGGATTTTCTTGAGCGGGTTCATGGCGCGCAGCGATTCGTCGTCGCGCGCGGTGACGACGATCTCCTCGAGCTTGAGGTTCAGCTCATGCGCGACGACGCGGCATTTGCGCGCGAAGGGCGAGGCGGGATTGGTGTAGAGCTTCACGCTCAATGCCCCTCATACGTCACCAACGTCGCGACCTGTTTGCCGAGGGCGCGGATCTTGGCGGCGCCGCCGAGGTCGGGCAGATCGATGACGAAGGAGCAGCCGACGACGTTGGCGCCGGCGCGCTCGAGCAGCTTGATGGCGGCGACGCAGGTGCCGCCGGTGGCGATGAGGTCGTCGATGACGAGGACGTTCTCGCCCCGCTTCACCGCGTCGGTGTGGATTTCGATGCGGTCCTGGCCGTATTCGAGATCGTAATCCTCGCCATGCACGGAGAAGGGCAGCTTGCCCTTTTTGCGCACCGGCACGAAGCCGGTGGAGAGCTGGTGCGCCACCGCGCCGCCGAGGATGAAGCCGCGCGCCTCGATGCCGGCGACCTTGTCGATGCGCAGGCCGGCATAAGGCTGCACCAGCTCGTCGACCGCGCGGCGAAAGGCGCGCGGATTGCCGAACAGCGTCGTCACGTCGCGGAACATGATGCCGGGCTTGGGATAGTCCGGGATCGTGCGGATGGTGCTCTTGAAGTCCATGTGGCCTCACCGATATGCCGTGAACTTCTATACGAGAACGCGGCGAAACCCCAATAGCGCCCAGCATTTGACACGATCGGGCGCGACGATCTGACCATCGAGGGGTATGGTCGGCGCCATGGCGCTTAGCGAAACACAGACGATTGGACGGTCGCCGGAGCGGGCGATTCCGACGCGCCTGGGCGCGCTGATTTTCCAGCTCAAGGTCAATGTCTTTCGCGCCCGGCGATTCGCCGGCGAGTTCGGTCGCGCGCCGAAGCGCCTCGCCAGGGGCGAGGCGGCGGCGTTCGCGGCCGTGATCGCCGAGGCACGCTCATTCCTTTGGAGCGATCCCGACGCCGCGGAGCGCGCGCTGCAATGGGGCAAGGTGCAGAATTTGCGCGCGGCGGCGCGACTGCTCGACCGCACGGTGCTGAACCAAGGCGCGGTGTTCAGCTTCTGGCGGCAGATGGGACGCGCCAGCACGCGTCGCGGCTTCGTCAAGGGACGGATGCTGCAGGCAGGCTGCCTGGTGCCGGCGACGGGTGGCGGACTGTGCCAGCTGTCGAAGGCGCTGTACGAGGTGGCGCTGGACGCGGACTGCGTCATCGTCGAGCGGCACGGGCATTCGCGGCGCGTGCCCGGCTCGCGCACCACCGAAGGACGCGACGCGACGGTGGCGTGGAATTATGTCGACCTGCGCTTCGCGGCGCGGCGCACGCTGATGCTGCGGGTGAAGGTGGAGGGCGACGAATTGGTGGTGCAGCTTGCGGCGCAAGAAGCGGCCGACGGCCTTCGAGCACCGGACGACTCTCGCGCGGCGCGTTCTCCCGCAGAGACAGATGCCGCGCATTCCTGCGGCAGCTGCGCCAGGACGACCTGCTTCCGGCATGAAGGCCAGCTGCAGGCGCCGGTGGGGCGAACCGCTTTTCTCGTCGATGAGAACTGGCCGGAATTGCGCGGCTACGTCGCGGCGACGCGCAAGGAGGACGACGTACTGGCGCTGCCGCTGGACGGCGCGCGGTGGCGGGCGGCGCGCTATGCCTGGCCGACGGAGGGTTTCGCGCGCGTCATGCCGGCGACGGCGACGGCGGTTGCGCGCAGCCTCGCCTTGCGCTTCGCCAAGGACGGACCGCAGCGCCGCGCGGCCGAGCTGCGCGGCGCCGAGGCGCTGGCGCGCAAGCTGAGCCGGGCGCTGACACCGGATGTGACCGACGTGTGCGTGGCGCAGTCGCTGCTGCCGCATCTGTGGCGGGACGGGCATCTGGGCGGACGGCACGTCACCGTGCTGATGACGCGGATGCCGATGGCGCAGATCCAAAAGCGGCTGGATGCGGCGGCGGCGACGCATCCCGAGCGCCGCACGCTGGCCGACTTCCGTGCCGATCCCGCACTGGTCGCCGCCGAGACGCAAGCGCTGGCGGCGGCGGCGAAGATCGTGACGCCACACGTGGAAATCGCAGCGCTGTTCGGCGAACGCGCGGTGCTGCTCGATTGGGTGAGGCCGCCGGCGCGGCGCGGCGACGGCGGGCGCGCGATTGCGTTCGTGGGGCCGACGATCGCGCGCAAGGGCGCCTATGAAGTGCGCGACGCGGCGCGGGCGCTCGATCTGGAGATCGTGCTGCTCGGCAGCGCGCTGGAAGGGTCCGGGTTCTGGAGCGGCGTGCGCACGCGTCGGCCCGATCCGGCGAACTGGCTGCATGGCGTCGCGGCGGTGGTGCAGCCGGCGCTGCTCGAAGACGCGCCTCGGCGCCTGCTCGCCGCGCTCGCGGCCGGCGTGCCGGTGATCGCGACGCGGGCGTGCGGGTTGCCGCAGCAGGAGGGGCTGACACTGGTGCCGGCGGGCGATGCGGACGCGCTGATCGCCGCGCTAAATCAACGCGTTTCCCAGCGGTAAACCGCGACCAAACCAAACAGCACAATCATCACACCAACGGCGAAGACAGCAGAGAAAATCGTCGCCATCGTCCAGAACGGTGCGCCTTGACGGCGCGTGATCGGTCCAAAACGGTTGAGGACGAAGCCGCCGCCAACGAATCCTAAGTACATTCCCCAAGCGGCCCAGGCTATCAGGACGACGCCGCCAAAAGCGATAGCCCAGCCATGCTGGCTCTCCGGCAATGGCAGCGCCTTGAAAGGAAGACTGAAACGTATGCCAACCGCGATGAGCGATGGCGTAGACATCAGCGGCGCTTCTTCGCCATGGCCTTGGATTTGACCTTAGCTTTAACAGACGTCTTTTTCGGCAGCACACGTCCCGCCACCGCATCGAGCTTGCGCATCAGCTTCGCATCGCGCTTGTCCGGCGCGGTCATCACGGCGGTGTCGAGGACAGTCTCGATCTGCGGCGACGGGCTGTGGACGGGGCCGAGCTTCTGCGCGACGTTCACGATCAGCCGCCGCGCATTGGCGCCGTTGGCGTGCATGACTTTCACGACGGCGTCGACCGTGACGGCGTCGTGCCCCGGATGCCAGCAGTCGAAATCGGTGACCATGGCGACGATGGCGTAGGGCAGCTCGGCCTCGCGGGCGAGCTTGGCCTCGGGCATCGCGGTCATGCCGATGACGCTGCAGCCCCAGGAGCGGTAGAGATTGCTCTCCGCCAGCGAGGAGAATTGCGGACCTTCGATGCAGATATACGCGCCGCCGCGCGTATGGGCGATCCCCTCCTCGGCGCAGGCCGTCGCCAGGACGCCCGCGATGCGCGTATCCACCGGATGCGCCATCGAGACATGGGCGACGAAGCCGGGGCCGAAGAAGCTTTTTTCGCGCGCGAAGGTGCGGTCGATGAACTGGTCGGCGATGACGAAGGTGCCGGGCGGCAGCTCTTCCTTGAGCGAGCCGCAGGCGCTGACCGAGATCAGGTCGGTGACGCCGGCGCGCTTGAGGACGTCGATGTTGGCGCGGTAATTGATCGACGACGGCGTCTGGACATGGCCGCGGCCATGGCGCGGCAGGAAGACGAGGTCGATGCCCTTGTAGGTGCCGAACAGCAGCGCGTCGGACGGCGCGCCCCAGGGCGACGCGATCTTCTTCCAGCGCGGGTTTTCGAGGCCGGGAATGTCATAGACGCCGCTGCCGCCGATGACGCCGAGGACTGTCTTGGTCATGGAGTGGTTCTGCCATTTTCCTCCCCCGTTGTTACGGGGGAGGTGCCGAGCGAAGCGGTTCATAGCGACAGCGTATGAACGAGGGGCCGGGCGTCCGTACGCTGTCGCTACGGACCCCCCTCCGTCACGCCCGAAGTAGGCGTGCCACCTCCCCCGTAAAAACGGGGGAGGAAAACAAGACATCAGTGCTTATCGTCCTTGTCGCCGCCATGCCAAACCTTGCGGTAGGTCAGATACAGCAGGCCCGAGAGCACGATCAGGAAGATCATGACGCCGAGGCCGATGCGGTGGCGGTCTTCGAGATGCGGCTCGCTGGCCCAGGCCAGGAAGGTGACGACGGCATAGGCCTCGTCCGCGATCTTGTTG
>Ga0210397_10002089_pt1 | contig 12678 bp, 9 predicted proteins | sample IncBWH2OmetaG_FD_160126 | JGI IMG/M metagenome (GOLD analysis project Ga0210397, IMG submission 160126) | Forest soil microbial communities from Barre Woods Harvard Forest LTER site, Petersham, Massachusetts, United States - Inc-BW-H-2-O ...
TTGTGGTGTTTGACGATGCCGATATCGATGCTGCGGTCGAGGGTGCGATCGTCTCGAAGTACCGCAACATGGGTCAGACCTGCGTCTGCGCCAACCGCCTCTATGCCCAGGACAAGATCTACGATCAGTTTGTCGAGAAGCTCTCGAAGAAGGTCGCGGCGATGAAGATCGGCGACGGCACGGAACAGGGCGTCACCCAGGGGCCGCTGATCAACATGGACGCGATCGACAAAGTCGAGCGGCATATTGCGGACGCGGTCAAGGGCGGCGCCAAGGTCGTGACCGGCGGCAAACGCCATGCGCTCGGCCGTACCTTCTTCGAGCCTACGGTGCTCGCTGACGTGAAGCCGGATGCGCTGGTGGCGCGGGAGGAAACTTTTGGACCGCTCGCGGCTGTCATTCGCTTCAAGGATGAAGCCGACGTGATCGCGATGTGCAACAAATCGCCGTTCGGGCTGGCGTCATATTTCTACGCCCGCGATCTCGGCCGCGTCTGGCGGGTAGCGGAAGCGCTGGAATCGGGCATGGTCGGCGTCAACTCCGGTCTGATCACGACCGAAGTCGCGCCGTTCGGCGGCGTCAAGGAATCCGGCCTTGGCCGCGAGGGCTCGCATCACGGCATGGAAGAGTATCTCGAGATCAAATACGTGATGATGGCCGGCATCTGACACGCGAACGCACCCGGCGCTAAAGCCCGAGCGTCACTTCAGCCCAGTGCACGATGACCTCGCTGTTGAGGAATTCGATGACGCTGGGCTCGATCGCCTTGGGACCATCATGAGCGATGGTTGCCGTTGCGACGACCGCGTCGCAACGATCGTTGAACGCAATCGCGAGCACCGAGCTTGGCGCGTGATACGGTTCGGTGATGGTGTAGGCGCGGCTGCGACCCTTCATCCAGGCAATATTGATCTCGTGGCCAGGACCAAGAACCGAAGGTTTGCCGTCCATTAGATTGAAGTCGCTCAGGCGATCGAGTTCGTTGTCGTCGGAGACGCCGGTCAGGCAATTGCAAAAACCGATCTTGGCGCGGATGTACACGTTGACCTCGACGCCGCAGTCGGCTTTCTCGCAACGGAAGGCCTTGCCTTCGCCCCACTCGTCGGTTGGAAACGGCCATCGCACTTCTGCAAACTTCGGATGGCTCGGCGGCGCCAACGCCTTGCTGTGAACCGACATCGGCCAGCCGAAGAACGCCGATAGCCCCGCGACCGCGCCAAGCGAGAGCCCGGCGATCACGGCAACAACGGTGTTTCGGCTCCCGATCATGCTCTAGTGGTCCGATTCTAACATTCGTATCCCTTCTCAGCGGTCACTTTTGCGAATGTTAGAATCAAAAGGACCACTAGCAAATATAAGTTTTCTAGTGGGGTTTCGGATTTGACCTTCGCTCGAAGGACTCGCACCCAGGTGGGTAGCGAATGTCAAATCCACTCCACTAGTTACTCGCAACGAAGGTTCTTGCGGCGACAAGCGTCGGCCGATCGGAATCCGAGCCGGATGCCAGCGCGAGAAGCTTTTCATAATTTACTTTCGCCTGCACCGTATCGCCAAGCGCCTGTGCCGCTTTTGCCGCTCCGGCATAGCCGTTGAAGCGGTTCGGCTCCTTGGCCTTGGTGGCCTCGAACGCCGCCAACGCTTCCTTCGCCATGCCGCGATCCAGCAGCATGAAGCCATATAACTCACGCGCCGGTGCCAGTGATCCCGGGGTGACCGGCGACTTTTCCGTCTTGTCTTCCGCGTCGGCGGCGACGCCCATGGCTTTCAGAGCATCGTCATATTTGCCGTCAGCATAAAGCGCCCAAGCGTTCGCGACCTGGATCTGGACGTCGACCTGCTCCGCCCAATAATTGCTTTTCGCGTCACGCAGGCTGTCGCGAATGCCGGTGAGTTTGGCGATTTCGGCCCGGGCTGCGGCAGGATCGCCGGACCGGGCGGCGCCGAGCGCGCGTGCGAAGTAAGAGATCGCCATAGTCTGCGGAAACTTGTTCTGGATGACGTCGAGACTGGCCGCGCCCTTCCAGTCGCCGCGTTCCACCACGTAACGCGCCGGTGAGGCGGCGCGCGCATATGCGGCGGCGAAAGCTTCGGGATCGGGCTGCGTTGCTTCGACGTCGCCGATCACCTGTTGTGCCGCATTGTCCTGAGATAGTTGCAGGTAGGCGTAGACGAGATAGTCCTGCCCATGGAGTTGATCGGCAGCTTCGCGGCTGGCCTTTGCGGCGCTGACCGAAGCGAGATTTGCCGCAATCGATTCTTTCCAATAACCCACGCGCGTAAAAATGTGCGACGGCATGTGCTGCGCGTGGGGCGCGTTTGGCGCGATCTTGGCGTAGTTAAATGCCGCAGTGAGACCTTTGTCGGCGATCGGCGGATAGTCGTAGAGATGAATCAGATAATGAGCGACGCCGGGATGCATAGGTTGCCGCTGCCAGATCGGCTCCAGAATGGCGGCGCCCTTGAGTTGGTTGGCGTAGGTCTTGTCGGCGGGTGATGCCGACACATTCAGGGTGATCGCGTAGAAGATCTGGGCCTCGTCGTCGTCGGGATATTTCGCGGCGAGCGCTTCCATTTTCTTCAAATAGGATTGTACTCGCGCCTGTTGCGGGATCTTGTCATAGTCGACATACATCACCGAAAGCGCGTCGACATAGTCGCGCTCGCGCTCGCTCTTGGCGCCAATCGCCTTGGCTTTCTCGATCGCGGCGAGCCCGAGCGGAAGATTGGGCGCAGGGATGGCGTTGTGCGGGTTGCTGAGCAGCGCCAGCGCCATACCCCAATAGGCGATGGCACAGTCTGCATCGGCCTTGATGGCTTCTTGGTAAATTTCCTTTGATTCCGCGTACCAGAACGAGTGCTGGTAGCGCATGGCGCGGTCGAACCGGCGTTGCGCGATCTCGTTGCAGGTCGTCGCGAAATGCACCTTGCCCAACTTCTGATCGGCATCGTCTTGGGCCACGCCCGTCGTAGAGTGGCCGAGCACCGCCATGGTCGCAATCGTCGCGGCAAGCAGGAATCTTGGCATGACGTTCTCCCTGATGATGATTGGGGTGGCGCGATCATAGGCCGCCATGCCGATTTTCTCAACGCGCTCGCGCAGCCGGTCCGGGGTCATAAGGACGCGGGCTCTACCGCCTGAGCACGCCGATCAGGCGGTTGGCGAAGGTCAGCCGCTCTGCCATTACCAGGATAAAAAAGGTCAGTAACTTCTGGCTAAGCGCGGGATTCTCGCTCTTGATCGCCTCGAACTGCTGGACGCTCAGGACATACAGGACGCTTGCCACTTCGGCCTGGATGGTCGCGTTGCGCGGCGCCCGTGTCACCAGCCCCATTTCGCCGATGGTGGTATAGCGGCCGAGGCTTCGTACTCGCGTCAGCTCGCCATCGGCGGTCGGGATCATGACGCCGACCCGGCCGTCGAGAATAAAGTGCATGGAGTTGGCCGCGTCGCCGGCGCTGACGACGGTCTCGCCGACGCCAACCTCAAGACGCTGGCATCGCTGCATCAATTCCCCGGCTTCCTCATCGGTGCCGAGAATGCGGACAAACCAATCCTTTAAGGAGGCTTCCTCGTCGCTGTGGCCCTCGTGCCGCGCAATGAGTTCGTTCTCGCACCACTCCAAAGCATGGTCGAGCTCCGGCATGATGCTGACGTCGCGCGAGATAAACTCGCTTGATCGCAGTGCCTTTTCCGTGGCCGCCTGCAGGTGGACCAGAACCAGCCGGATGCCACGGTCGCTCGCCGTGCGCTTGATCTGGGCGAAACTATAGGCAGCGGAAGAGTCGACGCCGGTCACCAGCTTGAAGTCGAACACCAGAAAACGGCATTCCGGGTGGCGCGCCAGAAGCGCCTTGACGTGCTGGTAGAGGCGGTTGGCCGAGCCGAAGAACAAGTAGCTTTGCAGGTTCAGACCCTGGATGCTGCCGCCATGCGCGGCAAGCACCGCCAGCTCCTCGCGCGATCGATCCAGCGAACTGCGGTATTCGGAACCATCGAAACTGAATTTGATGGAATCGATGCGTGAGGCGCTCAGGGCAAACGTCGCGCAGCCGATGACGACGCCGATCAGGATGCCGGCAATAAAACCCCATTCGACGATGATGACGATGATCGCGAGCAGCGACAGGTACTCGGTAACAGAAAGCCGCCGTCGCGATTGAACGATCCATTTATGGAGCGCGTCGGCGCCGAGATAGATCAGGAGGCCGCCGAGCACGAATTTCGGCATATAGCCGAGAAGGGAGGGAGCAAAGATCAACATCAGCAGCGAGATCGCCGCCACCGTGAGCCCGGATAGCGGCCCGGTGCCGCCGCCGTTGTAGTTGAGGACGGACCGGCTGATGGAGATGCAGCCGGGATAGCCGCCGAAGGCGCCGACGAGCATGTTGGCCAGGCCGGTGACGTTGAGTTCGCGTTCGAGGTTGGCTTCCCGATGCGTCGCGACTTCGATGCCGGTGGTGTTGAACAGCGCGGACGACGCCGTAACGAAGATCACGGCAATCAAATTGCCGGAAAGATCCGGCAACAGATGCCAGGGATAATGGCTGAGCCCATCGACGCTCCACGGTGACTTGAAGGTCACACCGGGTGGCGGCTGAAAGGTCCAGCCGGCGGCCTGTGCTTCCGCCAGCGATATGCCGGCCAGCCAGAACACGACATGTGCCGCGATGACGCCGACCACGAGAATGGCCGGCAGCCCGAACAATGTGCGCGAACGGTGCCAGGTCATATAGAGAATGAGCGCCATGACACAGGCGGCCGCGAGCTTGGAGAGCGTCTGGAGATCTTCGAATTGACCAAGCGTTGCAAATTGCAGGGGCTGGCCGGTGATGACGCGAACTGCACCGAGAACAATCAGGCAGCCGGTCGCGCCGAGAAAGCCGCCGACCACCGGATACGGCACATAACGGATCGCGCGGCCCATGCGTGTCATCCCGAAACAGCACAGCACGAGGCCGGTCAGGATGGTCGCGATCGCCAATGTGATCAGGATGGGCGCGAGCAGCGGCGCGGACGGGTTGGCGGCCACGATGCGTTCCACCATGGACGAGGCCAGAATGCCTGTCATGGCAGCGGTGGAGCTTTCGGGCCCCGAAACGGCGAAGGGGATTGAGCTTCCAACCGCAATCACGCCGGCGAGAATGGCGGACGAAATGAAAGTCGCAGCGACGCCATAGGAAAGATAGGGCGAAAGCGGCCCGCCAAAGATCAGCAGCGAATACGACAGCCCGAAGGTGACGGTCAGAACACTGGCGGCGCTGCCGCCGAGAATATCCTTCAGGATCACGCGCAGTGGCAGCCGAGTGCCCGCTCGCCGAAGTTCGTATTCCATCTCAGAGGGCACCGTTCACGAACGCCGGAAAGTCATGGGCACTAGCATAGTCATAATCCTGGCTTCGCTTTTCCATTTGAAATTCCCAGACGGAATTGCAGCTTGCGCTGCAGGAACTTCAAATGGGCGACATTAGGCCGAAGACTGATCGACTCAATGCTCACGCGTTGATCCCCAAAAGATGGACGTCAGTGGTAGACGAAGGCGGCGCGTCAGGACAAGATCATTTTTGGGGGAACAGTCAAAGCACGGACCGCTGCCGACGCTAAATCTTCAGATCGTTGCCGGTGACACGGCGATAAGCTTCGAGATAACGTTGGCTGGTTGCACTCACGACGCTCTCCGGCAAAGGCGGCGGCGGAGCTTCGCCGTTCCAGCGGCCGGCGCGCCGCTCAGTGTCGAGGTAATCGCGCAGCGGCTGCTTGTCGAAACTCGGCTGCGGCTGACCCGGTTGATAGGCATCTACCGCCCAGAACCGCGAGCTGTCCGGAGTCATCACTTCGTCGATCAGGATGATCCGGCCATCGGCGTCGCGTCCGAATTCGAACTTGGTGTCGGCGATGATGATGCCGTGCTCGCGGCTCAAGCGCTCGCCGAGCGAATAAACCGCGCGCGTCATGCTTTCCAGCGTATCGGTTACCTCATGGCCCACGATCTCGCGCATGCGAGCAACGGTAATGTTCTCGTCATGGCCGGTCTCGGCCTTGGTGGCCGGGCTGAAGATCGCAGGTTCCAGTCTGCCGCTCTCCAGAAGACCGGGCGGCAGCTTGTCTCCCGCGAGCGTTCCTTGCGCGGCATATTCCTTCCAGGCCGAACCGGAGAGATAGCCGCGGATCACGCACTCGATCGGAAACACTTTCGTCCGCCGGCACAGCATGGCGCGTCCTGAAAGTGAACCGTGATGATCCCGCAACGCCGGCACCTCGCGGATGATGGCGTCGGCGTCGGCGCTGATCATGTGGTGCCGCACCACGCCTTCGAGTTTCTTGAACCACCAGGCGCTGATTTGGGTCAGCACGGCGCCCTTCATCGGAATGGTCTCCCCCATCACGATGTCGAAGGCCGAGATACGATCGGTGGTCAAAAGCAACACGCGATCGTAGCCGACAGCATAGATGTCGCGAACCTTGCCGCGCCCGATCCGAGGGAGAGGCAGGTCGCTTGCAAGCATCGTGTTCATCAATCTTACTTTCGAAGGCGGCCGCAGCTACTTCCGCGCGGCGGCAAAAGGATCAGGATAGAGCCAGTTCATTCCGGCAGCGGAATGAACTCGTGCTCGTTGGGAACGGCAGCAAAGCGGCCGGACTTCCAGTCCTGCTTGGCTTGCTCGATCCGCTCTTTACTGGAGGAGACGAAGTTCCACCAGATATGACGCGGACCTTCGAGGGCATCTCCACCAAGAAACATCATCCGCGCAGGTTTCAGCGTCTTGACGGTGATGCGGTCGCCGGGCCGAAACACCAGAAGGCGCGGACCTTCATAGCGCTCGTTGGCGATTTCGATCTCGCCGTCCACGATATAGATGGCGCGCTCCTCATGGTCTGAATCGAGTGGAACGCTGACGCCTGCTTCCGCCGTGACCTCGACATAGAACCAGGGCGAGACCATCGCGACCGGCGATGCCGCGCCAAACGCACTCCCTGCAATGATCCGCGCCGTGATGCCTCGATCCGTCACCACCGGCAGGTCCGACGCCGCATAGTGCTGGAAGGTCGGTGCGATCTCTTCTTTTCCGGCCGGCAACGCGATCCAGCTTTGCAGGCCCAGCATCTTCTGGCCGCTCTCGCGCTGAAGGTCGGGCGTGCGTTCGGAATGGGCGATGCCGCGGCCCGCCGTCATCAGGTTCATGGCGCCGGGCTGGATTTCGCGGATATTGCCCTCGCTGTCGCGGTGCATGATGCTGCCATCGAACAGATAGGTGACGGTCGCAAGCCCGATATGGGGATGCGGACGCACGTCCATGCCCTTGCCGGAGACGAACTGCACCGGGCCGAAATGATCGAAGAAGATGAAGGGGCCGACCATTTGCCGTTTGCCGTGCGGTAGCGCGCGGCGAACTTCAAAGCCGTCGCCGAGGTCGCGGGTGCGCGGCACGATGACGAGTTCCAGCGCGTCGCAGGAGGCGGGATCGCCAAGGATCGGATCGTTGGAGGGCTGCCAGCTCATGGGGTTTCTCCGTTGCGCGCCGGCCAATATTCATAGCCGCAATTGCCGGGCTTTTTTGGATTTCGGCTGAGCTTGGCGCAGCCAAAACGAAGCGTCAACGCCAACGGCTCCCGCGGCGCAAAGCAAAAATTTTCGAGCGGATCGGCTTCGAGTTCCTGCTAATGGTCGCTTTGACCCGCAATGACCTTCAGACGCTGGGCCTGGGCGCACTCGTCTTCGATCTTGAAATAACGAGCCACCGCTTCAGCGCCGACGTTGAGAGGGTGGCGCTCACCCGGCTGCCGGTCGGCCAATATCCGTAGCTTGTCGGCGGCGCCGTTGAACTGGGATTGATTGTTGATGATGATGGTGGCGCCTGCGGCCGCTGCCAGCGAGGCAGGCCTGCGCTCCGATGCCAGATATTGATCGAAATGCGCCACGTCGTTGGGGAAATTGAATTCGGTGCCGCCGGAATAGACAACCGTCAGCGGTTTTCCCTGATCAAGCACCTGGAAAATGCCGGAAATGGTTCCCGGCGTATGTCCGGGCGTCAAGTAGAGTGTAACCGTGCGATTGCCCACCGTGACCTTCATCCCGTCGGTCGCAGCGATGTCTCGCTTCGGCTTGCCGGTCGGGTATCCATAAAGTGAACCTTCAATGAGGTCCCAATCCGCCGTCACGATGCGCGCTCCGTGCCGCGACTGAAATAGATAAGCGCCGCCGGATTCGCCGCGATGGCCATGGGAAACGATGACGTATTTCACTTTGGCCGGGTCGAGGCCCAGCTTCTGCATGCCGCCGATCAGCACGTCCTCCGCATCATAGACATAGGCGGTATCGTAGAGGATGTAGCCGTCGTCTGAGGTGAGCAGCCACGCCGAGGTGCTTTCGGTTCCCAGCCAATAGACGTCGTCGAACGCCCTCTTCGGCTGCATATAGGTCGCCTTGCGTTTCGGATCTTCGCGCGGGGCGGGTGCGTCGGGCGCAGGCGCGCCGCGCTGTGGCGCAACACAGATGGCCGTCACAAGCCCATAGAAATCGGGCGTGTTGTCGCGTCCGCCGGCCGCGTTCTTGCCCGCGGCCAAGTGGCTTTCTACCGAGCGGCCCTCGATCGTGTCCGGCATAGATACCGGCGATTGGGCATGAGCCGAATCCGCGAGCGTCACCAAAGCCAACAGGCACAACGCCTTGCGCATCGACATTCCGTCCCCCTTCACATGCGTGTATTCTGCATGCTCTACTCGGCAACCTAGCACCTGATGTATCGCGCCGAATAGTTTGATCGCGACACCGGGAAAAAGCGCCGCGCCTCAATCCGCCAAAATCAAGGGAAGAAACCATGAATCGAGCACTGACCACACTCGCTTTCGGCGCCAGTCTGTTCGCAAGCCTCGCGGTATCAGCGCAAGCGGCGCCGGACGTGTCGCTGGCGCGTTTCGAATGCGGCACGCCTCAGGAACCTCAGGCCGTCAATCCGCGCTTCTCGGATACTTACTCTTACGGCGATCTCAAACTTCAGTTCGTCTACAGCTGCTATCTCATCAAGCACGGCGACGAGTATATGTTGTGGGACACCGGCCATGCCATGACCATGCCCAAGGTCGCACCGAAGGTCAGTCTGGTCGATCTCCTGGCAAAGATCGATGTCAAACCCGACCAGATCAAATATGTCGGCATCAGCCACTATCACGCCGATCACACCGGCCAGATCGCTTCGTTTCCGAAGGCGACCCTCTTGATCGGCGCCAGGGAATGGGACGCGATCTCGGCGCCCAAGCCAGCCGAAGGCGTGAACTTCAAGCCGTTCGAAAGCTGGATCAAGGGTGAGAGCAAGGTCGAGCCGCAGGTCCTCGACAAGGATGTATTCGGCGACGGCACGGTGATGATGCTGCGCACGCCCGGGCATACGCCGGGCCATTCCAGCCTGCTGGTCAAGCTGCCGCAGATGGGTCCGGTCATCCTTTCAGGCGATGCGGTCCATTTCCGCGAGAACTACGATTCGGACGGCGTGCCTTCGTTCAACTATGACCGCGCCCAGACCGTGGCCTCGATCGAGCGCATCAAGAAGATTTCTGCGAATCTGAAGGCGACGCTCATCATCCAGCACGATGCACGCGACGTCGAAAAGCTGCCGGCATTTCCAGCGTTTGCGAAATAGCTTGCCGGCTCTAAAGGGTTGTCGCGCGACAGGCCGTCGCGCGGCATCGTTGGAGATCGCGAGGGATCGTCGTGTTCTGCGATCGACGTGCCGCCACGCGGTTTCTACTTGACCCGGCCCTTGGGGCTGCGGCAGGCGATCAGGCGGCGCGCACGGCCGTGAGGAATTTCGCCACCTCGGTCTGGAGCCGGCCAGAGTCGGTTGAAAGCGTCTGTGCCGCCGACAATACCTCCGACGACGCAGAGCCGGTGTCCGTTGCGCCGCGCTGCACATCGGTGATGTTGGACGAGACCTGTTGGGTGCCTTGCGCCGCCTGCTGGACATTGCGCGAGATTTCCTGGGTCGCCGCACCCTGCTCTTCGACCGCCGCCGCGATTGTCGAGGAGATTTCCGACAGTTTTTCGATTGTGCCCGAAATTTCCTTGATGGCACTGACGGAATCCTGGGTGGCTACCTGGATTCCATTGATCTGCTGGCCGATCTCGCCGGTCGCTTTCGCGGTCTGTTCGGCGAGCGCTTTCACTTCGGAGGCGACGACCGCAAAGCCACGGCCGGCCTCTCCGGCGCGCGCGGCCTCAATGGTAGCGTTGAGCGCGAGCAGGTTGGTCTGGCCGGCGATGGTGTTGATCAGCTCGACGACGTCGCCGATGCGGGTTGCAGCCTTCGATAGCTCGCTGACGCGATCGGTCGTCGAGCGGGCCTGGCCTACGGCCTCTTTCGCCATCCGCGCCGATTCCTGAACCTGGCGGCTGATTTCATTGACCGAGGACGATAGCTCTTCCGTGGCGGAAGCCACCGACTGTACGTTGGTGGAGGCTTCTTCCGAGGCGGCCGCCACTGCGGTGGACAGTTCTTGCGAGCGAACCGCCGTCGCCGAAAGCGAGCCGGCGGAAGATTCGAGTTGGGACGAAGCTGAGGAAACGGTTGTGACGATCTCGCCGATCATCTGCTCGAATTCGCGGGTAATGTTGTCGACGCGGCGACCGCGCTCGATCTTGGCTTCGGCATCAATCGCGGCGGCCTCATCGGCAGCCTTCTTGGCGATGAGGGCGTCCTTGAAGACCTGTAGCGCGTTGGCCATCATGCCGATCTCGGTCTTCTCGCCCTGATGCGGGACTTCGGCGCCGAGATTGCCTTCGCCAAGCGCCTGCATCGGTTCGACGATCGAAGCGATGCCCGTCGAAATGTCGCGGATGACAAAGAAGCTGAACGCGGCGCCCAGGATGGTGGCCGCCCCGACGATCACCGCAAGGATCATCAGCGCCGAAGAATAGGTCTCGGCCGCCCGCCTGGTTTCCCGTTCGGCGCCGGCGTTGTTGAGCTCGATATCCCTGCTCAGGATGACATCGGTCTCGTTGCCTACCTTGATGGCACGCTTGTTCAGCTCAATCGCCTCCCGGGGAAACTGGCCGGCTTCCTTGCGCGACAGCTCCATCACCTTTGCGGAGATATCCTTGTATTCCTGCCATCGCCTCGACCATTCGTCATAGAGCGCGCGCTCTTCCGCTGAATTGATCATGGCTTCGTAGTTCTTGCGGATCCTTCTGTTGTTCTCGGCGATCTTTTCGAGGGACTTTTCAACTGCTTGCTTTTCCTCGATCGTCTCGGACAGCAGATGCGCACGGAGCGTGGCTCGATAGAGAATGATACCGACGTTCAACTCGCCGAGTGCTTTCACGCTTGGCAGCCAGTTCGTCGCAATCTCGCTGGTGTCCGCGTTCATGGTCCGCATGTAGCTGGCGGCGAGGAGGCCGGAGCCGGCCAAGGCGAGCAGCAAAACGGAGACAACACAGATAATTTTTGTGCGGATTGCGAATTTCATGAACATCACAGGGAGTCCCACAGAAGCCCAACGCCTGCGCGTGCCCGTTAGCGTGCGGATGTCGCGCGTAGATTTTGTAAGCGAACGTATCGGGCAGAGATTCACCAATGGTTAATGCAACCTGCCGTCGAACCAAGAGGACACGAAAATTTCGTACAGCGGCCGCTTTCGGTGCGCCCTGAATGACGAATCTGCCCAAGGAAGTGTCGGGGAAGGGAAATGGCGAGTTACATCGCCACAGCCTTCGGAAGTTGAACCGCCAGATGTTCAATGAAGGCGCGGACCGAAGGCAACAGGCCTTGCCGGTAAGGCAGCAGCGCCGTCAGCGTCGAATCGCCGGCAAGCCACGTGGGCAACACCCGGCGCAGGGCTCCCGATCGAAGCTCTTCGCGACAGACATAGCCGGGCAGCGCGACAATGCCGAGCCCGGCGATCGCCGCGTGCTTCAATCCGACCATGTCGTCGCTCATGAGGCGCGGCGTCAGGGGCACGACAACCTCGCTTTTTCGCTCGCTGGCGTGGCGAAGCCGCCAGGCCGGGGAAATCCCGGTACGCATCATGAAAAGCGATGAATGCTTTCGCAGATCTTCGGGCGTCCTGGGCGAGCCGTTCGCGTCGAGGTAAGCGGCCCCCGCGAACAGCAGCCAGGGCGCCGGTGCCAGCGTCCTCTGGACCAGCGTCGAATTCGGGAGCGGGTCTGCATGCGCTCTGACCGCGACGTCGTAGTTCTCGCCGACAATGTCGACCTTTTGGTCCGTCGCATGCGCGACGACGTTGACCCTGGGATGATGGACAAGAAAATCCGTGACCGCCTCGCGCAATGCGAACTGCATGGTGGCCGTGCCCGATGTGAAACGCACGGTCCCGATCGGTTCGCTCAGCCGGTGCCGTATCGAGGCCTCAGCCTGTTCGGCCTGCTGAAGCATCTCCGTCGCATGGCGATAGAATTCGCCACCCGCATCCGTCATCCCAAATCGCCGTGACGTGCGGTTGAGCAGCCGAACCCCGAGGCCCGCCTCGAGCTGGCGGATGCGATGGCTCAGAGTTGATTTCGGAAGCCGAAGGGTGCGGCCGGCGGCGGTGAAGCCGCCCCTGTCAACCACCTGCACGAAATAGAAGAAGTCGTTGAGGTCGAGCATCGGGCCATTGTCCAATATATTGGATGATAAGTTCAGATATTGCCAGCTTCTTGTCCGATGGTCGAGCGACTAGAACTTTGC
>Ga0210397_10002091_pt1 | contig 12674 bp, 10 predicted proteins | sample IncBWH2OmetaG_FD_160126 | JGI IMG/M metagenome (GOLD analysis project Ga0210397, IMG submission 160126) | Forest soil microbial communities from Barre Woods Harvard Forest LTER site, Petersham, Massachusetts, United States - Inc-BW-H-2-O ...
GGCCAGCGCCGCCGCGACCTTGGCGTCCCCGGGATTGGACAGGGTACCGGTGGCCAGGCACGCCGCCGCGTACCGCGACGCCGCGCGGGCCTGGGTGACCGACACCCACAGGTCGGCCAGCCGGTGCTTGAGTCCCTGGAACGACCCGACCGGCCGGGCGAACTGCTTGCGCTCCTTCACGTACGCGATCGTCATGTCCAGGCAGCGCTGGGCCAGCCCGGTCTGCTCGGCGGCCAGGATGCCGGCCCCGGCGGTCAGGGCCGCGTCTAGCGCCCGCGTGGCGGCCGGGCCGGACGCGATCAGCGTGGCCGGCACGTCGTCGAACGACAGGTCGCACAGCTGCCGGGTCATGTCGAGCGAGGTCACCGGCGCCTTGGCCACGCCCTCGGCGGCCATGTCGACCAGGTAGAGCGCCTGCGGCACGCCGTCGGCCGGGACCAGCAGCACGCCGGCGGGCAGCGCGTCGGCGACCCCGGCGACCATCCCGCGCAGCCGCGCCACCCCGGTCGCGGCGTCACCGGGCCGCGACCCGGCCACCCGGACCGAGGCCGGGAAGCCCGATCCCGGCGCGCTGGCGAACGGGACCGCCAGCGCCGTGGTCACGCCGCCGCCCGCCATCTTGGCCAGCAGGTCGGTCGCGACACCGTTGGCCACCCCGCGCGAAGCACCCGAGTCCACGCTGAGCAGGGCCGCGGTGGCCACGACCGCGCTGCCGAGGAACGGCACCGGCGCGACGAAGCTGCCTAGCACCTCGGCGGCGGCCGCGGCCTCCCGGTACGACGCGCCGGCCCCGCCGTCCCGCTCGGGAATCAGCAGGCCGGCGCAGCCCAGGTCGGCGCCGACGGCCTGCCAGAGCTTGTCGTCGTAGGTCTGCGCCGACTCGATGCGCGCGAGCGTCTTGTCGAGGCCGGCCCGGTCGGCGAGCAGGGATGCCAGGGCGTCTGACAGCGCCCGTTCGGCATCTGAGTAGAGCAGATCCGGGATCTCGTCGCTCATCGCGGTAGATCCTTCCATGGCACGTCCTTGTCGAGGCGGGGTTCGCCGGGGAGGCCGAGCACCCGCTCGGCGACGATGTTGCGCAGGATCTCCGAAGTCCCGCCCTCGATGGAGTTGCCCTTGGCACGCAGGTAGCGGTAGCCGGGGCCGCGGCCGTAGAAGTTGGTGTGCTCCGGGCGGCGCATGGTCCAGTCGTCGTAGCGCAGCCCGTCACCCCCGGCCAACTCGACCTCAAAGCCGGAGATCTCCTGGTTGAGCCGGGCGAAGACCAGCTTGGCGGCCGAACCCTCTGGGCCGGGCTTGCCGGCGGCCAGCTGCTGGCGCAGCCGCTCCCCGGCCAGCCGAGCCACCTCGGCCTCCGTCCACAGCCGCAGCATCCGCTCGTGCAGGCCCGGCGTCCGCAGCTCGGGGCGGGAACGCCAGGTCCGGGCGGCCGAGGCGATCATTCCGCTTTCCCGCGCCGCCGCGCTGGAGGCGCCGATGCTGACCCGCTCGTTCATCAGCGTGGCGTTGGCCACCTTCCAGCCCTCGCCGACCTGGCCGATCCTGTCGGTATCGGGGATCCGCACGTCGGTCAGGAAGATCTCGTTGAACTCGGCCTCGCCGGTGAGCTGGCGCAGCGGCCTGACCTCGACGCCGGGGTCGGTCATGTCCACCGCGAAGTAGGTGAGGCCCTGGTGCTTCGGCACGTCGGGGTCGGTGCGGGCGACCAGCAGCGCGCGCCGGGCATGCTGGGCCAGCGAGGTCCACACCTTCTGCCCGTTGGCCACCCACTCCTCGCCGTCGCGGACGGCACGGGTGGCCAGCGCGGCCAGGTCGCTGCCGGCGCCGGGCTCGCTGAACAGCTGGCACCAGATCTCCTCGCCCGTCCAGAGCTTGCGCAGCCAGCGCTTCTGCTGCTCGTCGCTGCCGTAAGCGAGGATGGTCGGGGCCGCCATGCCCAGCCCGATCGCGTTGAGCTCGGCGTTATGGCCCGGCGCGCCGGCCGCGGCGAACTCGGCGTCGACCAGGGTCTGCAGCGTGCGGGACACGCCCAGGCCGCCGAGCCCCTCCGGGTAGTGCACCCAGGCCAGGCCCGCGTCGAACCTGGCGTCGTTGAAGTCCTGATTGGCCATCTCAGCCGGATCGTGTTCGGCCAGGAAGGCGCGGACCCGGTCCCGGATCGCCTCCGGCGTGGCTTCGGCTTCAGTCAGCACCGTGCTTCCTCCTAGCAGAGGGGACCGCCTGCTACGTAAATGACCTGGCCGGAGACGAAGCTCGCGCCCTCGCTGACCAGGAATGAGATGGTGTGGGCCACATCACTGGGCTGCCCGATCCTGCGGACGGGTATGCGCTCAGCGGCGGCTTTCTGGAAAACGTCGAACGAGACGCCAACGCGCTCCGCGGTGGCCGCGGTCATGTCGCTGACGATGAACCCGGGCGCGACCGCGTTGGCGGTGATCCCGAACTGGCCGAGCTCAATGGCCAGGGTCTTGGTGAAGCCCTGCAGGCCGGCCTTGGCCGCGGAGTAGTTGACCTGGCCGCGGTTGCCGAGCGCGGATGAGGACGACAGGTTGACGATGCGCCCGTAACGCTGCTTGACCATGTACTTCTGCACGGCCCTGGTCATCTCGAACGCGCCGCGCAGGTGCACGCCCATGACCGTGTCCCAGTCGTCGTCGGTCATCTTGAACAGGAGGTTGTCGCGGATCACGCCGGCGTTGTTCACCAGCACGGTCGGCTCGCCCAGTTCGGCCGCCACCCGCTCGACCGCGGCCTGGACCCGGGCGCCGTCACTCACGTCGGCGCCCACCGCGAGCGCGCAGCCACCCGCGTCCGTGATCTCCTTCACCGTCCCGGCGCACGCCGCCTCGTCCAGGTCAAGGACGGCCACGGCCATCCCGTCCGCAGCCAGCCGTCGCGCCGTCGCGGCACCGATACCGCGGGCCGAACCGGTCACGATCGCGATTCTCTCGGTCACGTAGTTTCTCTCCTTTAACTCGCTAACAGGGTCCGGGTGCGCACCAGTGCTCGCCGCTCGGTTCGTGAGCGCAGTGTGCTGATGGCTTTACGGCTCGGCTCAGGTGGTGGCTTTCCGCAGCTCGCGGCGGGCCAGGGACCGCTTGTGCACCTCGTCCGGGCCGTCGGCGAACCGGAGCGTGCGGGCGCTGGCCCACAGGTGGGCCAGCGGGAAGTCCTGGCTGACACCGCCGCCGCCGTGCGCCTGGATCGCCCGGTCGATCACCCACTGCGCCATCGCCGGAGTGGCGATCTTGATCGCCTGGATCTCGGTGTGCGCCCCCTTGTTGCCCACCGTGTCCATCAGCCACGCGGTCTTGAGCACGAGCAGCCGTGCCTGCTCGATCCGGACCCGGGACTCGGCGATCCAGTCCTGGACCACGCCCTGCTCGGCCAGGGGCTTGCCGAACGCGGTCCGGCTGACGGCGCGGCGGCACATGAGCTCCAGAGCACGCTCGGCCGCGCCGATCTGCCGCATGCAGTGGTGAATCCGGCCGGGACCGAGCCGGGCCTGCGCGATCGCGAACCCCGCGCCCTCGCCGGAGATCAGGTTCTCCCGAGGCACCCGGACGTTGTCGAAGACGACCTCCGCGTGGCCGCCGTGCGTCCCGTCGGTGTAGCCGAAGACCCTCATGCCGCGCTTGACCGTTATCCCGGGCGCGTCGCGCGGCACCAGGATCATGGAATGACGGCTGTGGCTCCGGTCGCCGGGGGCACCCGGCTCGCCGGTGACCCCCATCACGATGAAGATCCGGCAGTCCGAGCTCATCGCGCCGCTCGACCACCACTTGCGGCCGTTGATGACGTATCCGTCGCCGTCCGATGTGATCGCGGTGGCGATGTTGGTGGCGTCGCTGGAGGCCACATCGGGTTCGGTCATGCAGAAGGCGGACCTGATCGTGCCCTCGAGCAGCGGGATGAGCCACTGGGCCTGCTGGTCCGGCGAGCCGAACTCGGCCAGCAGTTCCATGTTGCCGGTGTCGGGGGCGGCGCAGTTGATGGCCTCGGGCGCCAGTCCGGGACTCCACCCGGTGATCTCGGCCAGCGGAGCATACTGCAGGTTGGTCAGCTGCGGGTCCGGCAGCAGCGACGGGTCCAGCTTGCGGACCGCTTCGGCCGCCTTGCCGGTCAGGAAGAAGTTCCACAGGCCACGGTTGCGCGCCTCGGCCTTGAGGTCCGCGGTGACCGGCGCTCGCTCCCACAACTGGCCCTGTGCCTCGGCCGCCTCCACCTGCTCCGTGTACACCGCCTCGGCCGGGTAGACCCGCTCCTCCATGAAGGTGAGCAGTTGCTTGCGCAGGTCGAGGGTCCTGGCGTCATAGCCGAAGTCCATGGAGCACAACCTTCCGATGGGCCGCTGCCACAGGGGTTTGCGATCGCGTCCAGCGTACCTACCCATCAGTACACCCGTCTGCGGCGACTCCCCCGGTCAGATTCCCCCGGTCAGATGAGGAGCAGCTTGGCTAGCCGGCGGCCGGCGACGAACAGGCCGACCAGGCCCAGCACGGCCAGGTAGGCCGCGCGCCACAGCAGGTCGGGCCCGACCACCCCGAGGGTCAGGGCGCGCAGCAGCACGACGCCCTGGTACAGCGGCGTGCATTCGATGATCACCTGGATCGCTCGCGGGTAGATGCCGAGCGGGTAGAACGTCGCGGAGAACAGGAAGAGCGGCATGCTGGCCAGGATCACGTAGTCGAAGTCCTGCCAGCTCTTCATGTACGTCGTCCCGGTCATGCCCAGGGCGGCGAAGGCGAAGCCGATCAGCACCGCGGTCGGCACGGCCAGCACCGCCCACGGCGAGTGCACCAGGCCGAGCGCCAGCATGACACCGATGAACGCCACGGCGTAGATGCTGCCGCGGAGCAGCGCCCAGCCGATCTCACCCAGCGCCACCTGTGCCGGGCGCATCGGCGTGGCCAGGATCGCGTCGTACAGCTTGGCGTACTTCAGCCGGAAGAAGATGTTGAACGTCGAGTCGTACATGGCGCCGTTCATCGAGGACACGGCGAGCAGGCCCGGCGCGACGAACTCCCGGTACGGGATGAGCTCCCCGCCGGGGCCCGGCACCTTGCCGACCAGCACGCCCAGGCCGAGTCCTACGGACAGCAGGTAGAACAGCGGCTCGAAGACCCCGGACGCGAACACCAGCCAGGCGTGCCGGTAGACCCGGGCATGCCGTTCGATCAGGCGCAGGCTGCCCGCGTCGCCGCCGGCCCGCTTGAGCCGGGCGAGCAGCCCGCCCGGGGGCAGCATCCGGAGGGTGACGCTAGACATGCAGTGCTTCCTTAGACATACAGGGTTTCCTTAGACATACAGGCGCCTGCGGTAGGTGCGGACGCCGGCCCAGATGCCGAACGCGGCCAGCGCGGCCAGGTACGCGACGTGGATCAGCGCCCGCGGCAGGTCGACGTCGCCGAGGCTGAGCATGCGGCACAGGTCGACGCCCTGCCACAGCGGAGTGACATAGGCGAGCAGGCGGAGCCAGCCGGGCAGCTGGGACACCGGGAAGAACGTGCCGGAGAACAGCATCAGCGGCATCATGCCGAACCGGAACAGGTAGGCGAACGAGGTCTCAATCTTCAGCGTCACGGCCCAGGCCGCGATCGGCGCGGCGAAGGCGATCCCGGTGAGGGTGGCGGCAGGCCAGGCGAGCACCGCCCAGGCGGACTGGGTGGCGCCGAACGCCCATATGTACACCGTGACGAGGGCGGCGTTCATCGCGATCCGCATCGTCATGAACATCAGGTGCCCGCGGAAGATGTCGCCGGGGCGCAGCGGCGAGGCCTGCGCCGCGATGTAGATCCTGTTCCACTTGACCGAGCCGAACACGGGGTAGCTCGCCTCGCTCATGGCCGCGTTCATGGCTCCCGAGGCCAGGATGGCGGGGGCCACGAAGGCCAGGTAGCTCACCCCGCCCAGGCTCGCGGTGCCGTGCTTGTCCACCAGGGTGCCCAGCCCGAGCCCCATCGCGCCCAGGTAGAACAGCGGGCCGAGCACGCTGGACCAGATGCTGGACCGCCAGATCCGCCGGTACACCGTCAGCCAGCACTGGAAGGCGCGGACGGCCCGTGATGAGGGTGGCCAGCCGGACTGGGCCACGCCAGTGGGCAGCAGAGCCGCTGTCATAAGTCTTCCAAGCGGCGGCCGGTAAGCCGGAGGAACACGTCCTCCAGCGTGCCGCGCCGGACCAGCGAGGTGAGCGGCTCGAGGCCGGTGGCGCGGACCGCCGCCAGGGCGTCGTCCCCGTCGGTGACGTAGAGGAGGATGCGGTCGGCGAGAACCTCGGCCCGTTCGGCCGGAAAGTCCTTGAGTTTGTCGGCGGCCAGCTCGTGCCGGTCCGGATCGAAGCGCAATTCGAGCACCTCCGGGGAGCAGTAGTGCATGATCAGCTCGCGGGGGGAGCCCTCGGCGGCGAACGTGCCGTGGTCCATGACCACCAGCCGGTCACACAGCTGTTCCGCCTCGTCCATGTAGTGCGTGGTCAGGATCAGCGTGCCGCCGCGCTGCTTGAGCCGGAACAGCCGGTCCCACACCACGTGCCTGGCTTGCGGGTCCAGCCCGGTGGTGGGCTCGTCGAGGATCAGGATCTCCGGCTCGTTGATGAGCGAGCGGGCGATCGTCAGGCGGCGCTTCAGGCCACCGGACAGCGGGTCGACCCTGTCCCTGGCCCGGTCCGAGAGCTGGACGAAATCGAGCAACGCGTCGGTCCGCTCCCGGATGACCCGGCGGGGCAGGCCGAAGTACCTGCCGTAGACGAGCAGGTTCTCGCGGACGGTCAGCTCGACGTCGAGGGTGTCCTCCTGCGGTACCACGCCCAGCCTGGCCCTGATCGCGGACCCGTCACGGACCGGGTCGCGGCCGAGGATGGTCAGCTCGCCGCTCGTCGGCGGCGAGACGCAGCCGATCATCCGCATGGTGGAGGACTTGCCCGCCCCATTCGGCCCGAGGAAGCCGAACGCCTCGCCGCGATACAGGTCGAAATCGATCCCGTCCACCGCCGTGAAATCCTCGAACCGCTTGGTCAGTCCGCGCGCGCGGACGAGCACTTCACTTTGCGACACCCGATTTACGCTACCTGGGGGGTGTGACATTCTTCGAACGGTTTACTCTCGGGTACGAAGTACCACCTGGGTACACGGTAAGGTCGGGTCTAACACGGGATGGACCAGCATAAGGACAGAAGCGGGGTGGATCTCCTGCGCGATCTGTACGCCCGATTCAGGGTGCTGATACACGAGGTAGCCAAGTTCGGCCTGGTCGGCATCATCGCTTTCTTCATCACCCTCGGCGGTGCCGACGCGCTGCACTTCGGGGCGGGGCTCGGCCCCCTCATCTCCGTGACGATCGCCACGGCGGTGGCCACCGTGTTCGCCTTCTTCGGCAACAAGCTCTGGGCGTTCCGCCACCGGAAGGGCAGTCACTGGGGCCGCGAGTCGGTGCTGTTCTTCGTCTTCAACGGCATCGGGCTGCTCATCCAGCTCGGTGTCGTCGCGGCCGTGCGATACGGGCTCGGGCTGGACGACAGGCTCTCCTACAACGTGGCGAACATCCTCGGCATCGGCGTGGCGACGATCTTCCGGTTGTACTGCTACCGGCGCTGGGTGTTCCTGGTGGGGGACGAGGCGCCGCTCGGCGAGCAGCTCGAGCCGTCGAATTCAAGCAACTGAGCTCCTGATCAGGGGCAGCCGCGGGTGGCGGACAGGCTGAGAGGTGCGTGGAGCGCCGCGGTTTCCTGCGCCTGAGTCAGGTAGCCCACCGCGGCCATCCGGCCGATGACGTGCACCAGCCGGGCCCGGGCCTGCCCCGGGTAGACCAGCGGGTCGTCGTAGCTGGGCGCGTTCACCGCCCCGGCCAGCATGGCCGCCTGTACGAGCGTCAGCCGTTCCGGCGGCCGCCCGAAGTAACCGCAGCTGGCGGCGGCCAGGCCGTAGTAGCCATGGCCGTAGTAGGCCACTTCGGCGTACATGCGCAAGATCTCTGTCCTGCTGTAGGCCTGGTTGAGCTTGACCGCCATGGCTAGCTGCTCGACATCCTCGGTGAAGCCGCTGTGGCCGCCGGTGTACAGGTTCTTCGCCAGCTGCTGGTCGATGGTGCTACCGCCCTGGTCCTCGCGGCCGGTGATCCAGGAGACCACCACCCGGCCCATGGCCAGCGGGTCGACTCCGGGGTCGGTGTTGAACCTGTGGTCTTCGGTCGCGATCAGGGCCTGTGCGAAGTACCGCGGGGCCGGCGGTCCCGGGTAGGCGATGTGCCGCTCCCCCGCCTGCGCCCGGGCCAGCGCGGTGGCCTGCCCGGCCGACGGGGTCAGCACGAACAGCAAGCCGACCGCGGCGGCGAAGACTAGCAGGACGGCGAGGAGGACCTTGGCGATCCTGGCGGCGATCCTGAACCGCCTCCTTGGCCGCATCGGCCGGGTTGGCCGTATCGGCTGGGTGGGACCCTCGCTCGTGTAGCCGTCGTCGGAGGAGGCTGCGCTGCGCGTCCCCAGTGCTCCCAACGGCCCGGCCCTTCGGTGCGAATGCGGCTATTGCAAGTACAACGAGCACGGCTGTCGCGCCATGCCCGGCACAGCGTAACTTCCCGCTCCGGCGGGAAGCACGCATCCGCGGCGGCGCGGCGGCGCGGTTGCCGGTTCGGTCCGGCTTCGTTTCGAGCGGCCCGCGGTTGCGCTAAGCTAACTGAGCCTGCCGGCATCCGGGGGGCAAGCGCTACCGGTAGCGACATGGTGGCGTGGCGGGACGTGGCCCAGCTTGGTTAAGGCGCCTGACTGGGGGTCAGGAGAACGGCGGTTCGAATCCGCCCGTCCCGACTGAAATTCAAACGTTCGATTGAGCGGCGCGGTCCGCTCGCGCCTCGCCACCGCCCGCGGCGCGCATCGGAAACGGACTTCCGTCACGCTGGCCTCGCCAGCACCGGACCATACCGCATGAATGCCGCTTTCATGCGGCTGGGACGACATGAACGCGGCATCCACGTCGTAACAGCCCCCGGGACGCGGAGCGGGGGGCGGCTGGTGTTGACTGTCCGGTATGCCAGTTGAAGGAGAATACGAGCCGAGCGCGGCGGCGTGGGTGCGCGATCAGGTCGAGCTGTACGAGAGTTCGGGCGGAACCCAGGGCACCACGCTGACGGACACCGGCCTGCCGGTGGTGATCGTGACCAACCTCGGCGCCAGCAGCGGCAAGGTGCGCAAGACCCCGGTGATGCGGGTGGAGCACGACGGCCGGTACGCGATGGTGGCGTCCAAGGGCGGCGCGCCTGCCCACCCGGTGTGGTACTACAACGTCCGCGCCAACCCGCTGGTGGAACTCCAGGACGGCCCGCGCAAGCAGGACATGACCGCCCGGGAGATCAGCGGGGAGGAGCGGGCCGAGTGGTGGAAGCGGGCGGTCGCCGCCTACCCGCCTTACGCCGATTATCAGAAGCGGACCACGCGAGAGATCCCGGTGTTCGTGCTGGAGCCGGTGGCCTAGCCGCTGACCGTGCCCGGGCCGGACCGTCTGCGGTTAGAAATGGTCAGGGCGGGTGCCCGCTCGGGCAGACTAGTGCGGTGACAGGACGCGCAGAACTCACTCGCCGGGCCCGTGCGCGCGGCGTGGCGGTCTCCTACCGGAACTGGCGGGGTCGTCCCGTCGAGGTACCGGACGAGACGCTGGCCGCGGTCTTGACGGCGCTCGGCGAGGGCGAGCCGCCGCCCGCACCGCGCGACCCGGCGGGCGCCGCCGTGGCACCGTTCCCCGCCCGCCGGTCCTGGGGCTTCGCCGTGCAGCTGTACTCGGTGCGCTCACACGCCTCGTGGGGCCACGGCGACCTGCACGACCTGGCCGACCTCGCCGCCTGGAGCGGTGGCGAGCTGGGCGCGGACTTCGTGCTGGTCAACCCGCTGCATGCGGCCGAGCCACAGCCGCCGGTGAGCCCATCCCCGTACCTGCCGATGACCCGCCGCCAGATCAGCCCGCTCTACCTGCGGATCGAGGACATCCCCGAATACCAGGGGCTGAGTGCCGGGGACCGGGCCGGAGTGGAGGCGGCGGCCGCCCCGCTGCGGGCCGCCAGCAGCACCACAGCGCTCATCGACCGGGACGCGGTCTGGGTCGCCAAGCGCGCCGCGCTGGAGCTGATCCGCGCGGTGCCGCTGACCACGAGCCGCCGGGCGGCGCTGGACGCGTTCCTGGCCCGTGACCGCCGCGCGGTCGAAGACTGGGCGACGTGGTGCGCCATCGCTGAGGTCCACGGTCCCGACTGGCGGTCCTGGCCCACGGCGCTAGCCGACCCGGCCTCGGCCGAGGTCACCGAGCTCAGGCAGAAGCTCGCCGACAGGATCGAGTTCCATGCCTGGCTGCAGTGGCTGGCGGCGGAGCAGCTGGCCGCGGCTCAGCGCTCGGCCCGGCGGGCCGGCATGAGCATCGGCGTGATCACCGATCTCGCGGTAGGCGCGCATCCCGGCGGCGCCGACGCCTGGGCCCGCCAGGATGTCATCGTGCCCGGCATCAGCGTGGGCTCGCCGCCGGACGAGTTCAACCAGCGCGGTCAGAATTGGACGCTGCCGCCGTGGCACCCAGGGCGGCTCGCCGCCCAGGCAGGCCGGCCGCTGGCCGAGCTGATCGCGGCGTGCAGCCGCAACTCCGGCGGCCTGCGGGTGGACCACGTCATGGGACTGGCCCGGCTGTGGTGGATACCGGCCGGAATGTCCCCGGAACTGGGCACCTACGTGCGGTACGACCACGAACTGATGGGTGGCGTGCTGGCCGCCGAGGTAGCCGACGCGGGCGCGCTGGCGATCGGCGAGGATCTCGGCACGGTCGAGCCCTGGCTGCGGAAGTTCCTCGCCGGGCGCCAAATACTCGGCACCTCCATGCTGTGGTTCGAGCGGCGGGCGGACGGCACCCCGCGCAGGCCCGGCGGGTGGCGCCGCGGCTGCCTGGCCATGGTGGGCACGCACGACCTTCCGCCGGCCGCGGCGTTCCTCACCGGGGAGCAGGTCACCATCCGGGCCGGCCTTGGCCTGCTCACTCAGCCGGAAGCGGACGAGCGGGCCGCAGCCGAAGCCGAAATGACCCAGTGGCTGGCGATGCTGGGACGCGAGGGCCTGCTCACCCGGCACGGCGGGCGCCCGTCGCCGGAGGAGTTCACGGTGGCGCTCTACCGCTACCTCACCCGGACGCCCGCCGTGCTGATCGGCGTCTCGCTCGCCGACGCGGCGGGCGAGCGGCGGCCGCAGAACATGCCGGGCACGGTGGACGAGTACCCCAACTGGCGGATCCCGCTGGCCGACGCCGACGGGCAGCCGGTGCTGCTCGAGGACCTGCCCGCGCACGCCGGGGTTCGGGCCGTCGCCGACGCCGTGTCCGGCCACTTGCGCCACTAGCCGGGTTGCTCCGGGGCGCCCCGCCTGGCCGGCGGGGCGCCCCGGCGTTTTACCGGCCGTTACCTCCTAGCCTTTGCAGCGGCCGTTGAACTGCGGGTTGGGCAGGACGGCGCTGGTGAGCGTGCCGCCGTACCTGGCCACGTTAGGCGTGCCGTACTGAGCGTCCCTGCCGAAGTCCAGCAAGGTGTTGGGCTGGTCGTTGCCGAAGTTCCACACGCACACGGCCGAGTGGCCTCCCATCCCGCCGAACAGCGGGCTCAGCGACCAGAACGGGTAGAACTTGGCGCCGATCGGCGGGGCGGTGCAGTTCACGCCGGTCATCGTGTTGCACAGGGCCTCCGAGCCGGCCGTGTCGGTCTCGAACTGGATCTTCGGGTAGGTATGAGCACCCCTGGTGAACGGCCCGATGTACTGGAACGTGGTCGGGAAGTTCCGGCTGCCGTTCGGCCAGTCCGCCAGGTACGACTGGCCGTCGTAGTCAAGGTCACCGTTCTGGGTCCGTTCCTGGTTGCACTCGGCGACCCGTGATACCTCCGTGACCGGCTTCCCGTTGATGAACGCGGTCCGCGTTCCCTTCGGGAAGCAGTAACCGTCGCTGAACTCGCAGAGCGCACCGCTGGCCGGGTTGTTGGTCGGGCAGGCCACCGGGCCGTTGGGCCCCTGCGTCGTGGCGTTCTGGCAAAGACCGGTCGTGGGGCTGCATGGGCCCTCACCGACCGCGTGCGGGCCTTCCGAGCCACCGACGCAGGTCTGGAAGGCCTGCGGGTCGGTGTAGCCGGTGCCCCCCGACGGATTGACGGCCGGGTCCTGGTTCGTCACCGAGTTGCAGACCTCGCCATGGCCGATTTCCTGCTGCATGAGCACGCCGCCCTCGAGCGCGGCCCACGGCACCTGGTTCGGCTGCTTGGCGGTGTTGTATTCCGCATGGAAGGTGAACGGGGTGCCCGAGCAGTCGGCGATGTTGGTGTTCATGAAGCCGTTCGCCGCGCTGGCGGTCATGAACCCGGTCTGATGAGTGGTTAGATCTCGGACCACCGCGGTGAACCCTTGCGGCGGGTCGGAGATGGAGAGCACGAGCACGTCACCCGAGTGGAACATCAGCGTATGGCGGTTCGGGGTGAACGTGCTCACGTTGGCGAGTTGCGGGCTCGGCGGGCCGGTCGGGACGCCGTTGGTCTGCATGTAGGCGAAGTTGACCGGCTCGATGCAGTTGTTGTTGCAGGTCGCGAAGTTAAAGGTGCACGCGAGGCTGTCGATGGTCATGGCCGCGCACCACTTGGTCGCGTTGCAACTGATGTTGTCGGTCCACGCC